>Ga0164290_1000069_pt1 | contig 362291 bp, 293 predicted proteins | sample Micstemetagenome_FD_108782 | JGI IMG/M metagenome (GOLD analysis project Ga0164290, IMG submission 108782) | Contaminated culture microbial community from soil near Moab, Utah, USA - Microcoleus steenstrupii SON62 (Illumina Assembly) | ecosystem: Environmental > Terrestrial > Soil > Soil crust...
AAAAGGGCGCATGCAATGCGCCCCCACAGAAAAGGGCGCATGCAATGCGCCCCCACAGAAAAGGGCGCATGCAATGCGCCCCCACAGAAAAGGGCGCATGCAATGCGCCCCCACAGAAAAGGGTGCGTGCAATGCGCCCCTACAATAAAGGGTGCGTGCAATGTGCCCTACGCGTTAGCGGCGGCGCGCTTTTTGCTCTTCTTTTCCTTGCGAGTCTGATTTTTCTTGGAACGCGAAGTGCCCTTTGTTCTTTGACGCGAAGGTTTTCCACCAACGGCCGCGACTTCCAGGAGTTCGCAATCTTCAATCGAAACCACGGTGACACTCTCGATTTCAACTTCTTCCTGCGAGGTTGACTCTTCGGTTTCTTCAACCAGAGAAAGAGGATCGATGTTGAACATCGACTCGAGATTGGTGCGGATATTTTCTGAAGCCTTGAAAGAGAGTTTCTCAGTCGCATCAAAAACACAACTCGCTTCAATCGGCTCGCCATCGATTGTGTGCGGAGCGAACGCTTTAGGATCGAAACAGATTTGCTCGTGAATGTGACCAGCTACGTCCGTCTTCTCGCATACAGCAAGCGACTCAGCAAAGGTCACGGAGAAATTACCTGCATATCCTTCGATCATCGATGCGTCTTGATGCTCAGGAGCAAACGAGATTACTGCACTGTTCGATTCGATGGTGTTCTCAAATTGAGTGGCGAGATCTTCGTACGCTTTTGCAGCGTCCATGCATTCTGAAAGGAGTTCATCAAGGCATCCGAGCAGTTCGTCCGAGATTGAATCAACCGTTTCTGAAACTGCTGTCGAAACCACATCTGAAACTTTTTCTACCTGCGTTGCAGCGCTATCAAGTGAAGCGGAAAGAACTGCGGCCACCTCGTCTGCTGCCGCCATCTTCTTCGGTGTACTATCAGATGATTTGTACGAGACAAATGAATTGAACGCGTCATAAGAATTGCTCGGATCGAGCGGTTTATGAAGTTCGTCCTCATCGTGACGTTCGATCATTCTCATCGAACTGCGCAGCGTAGAAAGTCTGCGAATTCCAGCGCCTTGATTATCTAAGCTAGTGATCATTTTCACTTCGCCGGTGCCATAGTTTTCGATCGATGGCACGTCTTGCGCCTTGTCCATTTCGATAAAACTGCGACCTTCGGGTATCTCAGATCCAACAATCGGAAGATCGTCATAGCTGCTCGTGTACTTTGAGTTCTTTTCGTAAGCCGTCAGGCCTGACTGAACGCGGCTGTCCCAAGCGTCTAGGCCAGCCGTTTTCCGGCTGGTCCAGTGAGACATTTTTCGTCCGCCACTGCTTAGGCGAGGGAAACTGCCGCTGAGTCCGCTGCGATTCTCACTTGCCGGTGGTTCAAAATTGAGGACAGGAAGTTCTGCTGTAATCGCATTGGGATCTACAGCTGCTGCGCCCGTCGTCTCGCTTACTGGCACAATCGAAGACGTGCTCGCAATCTCAATTTCCGTGGTGATTGCGCGCGAGATCTTAGTGGCAATTCTTGCCGCCGCTTCCGCAAGCGGATCAAAACTTTCGCAGACTTCATCTGAATCAGTCTCAGACATATTGGCAATATTGACCAGATTGTCGATGTACTCTTCATCCTCGACTGGCAACCGGAGGATATTCGAAGATGCTTGATATGAGTAGGTTGCGTTGGTAGCGGCAACAAAAGTCGACGGCGGATTGCAGTCAATTTGAACTTGACCTTGCGACGCCGCTCCACTCTTCGGATCTTTCTTCAGCGCGGCGTATTGCCCACTCATTTTGCTCAAACGTTTTCGGTTGCCTGACAGGTGTTCTTCATCGGTGTACGCGGAGATGTTGTGGTGACCACCCTCTGCGTCGGATGTTTCACCCAACGTCAAATAAGCCTGAAACAGTTGCTTCATTAAGACGCCCAGCCTTTTGTCTTTCTCACGCCAAGATCGGAGCCCGCGGTGCGGACCTCATTTCATATTCGCCATCCACAGATTAATACCGCTCCTGCCAAGAGTCAAATTAAGTGAGAGTTAAACTCCGCACCCAGCGGGCGTTATGGGGAAAATACGTATACCCCAAAAATATATTCACCACCCCCCCATGACAACACGTCCGTGAGCACGTTCTAGACACCCGCGGGAATTTACCGCGGTAACGCAGATCAGACATTATTAAATTTCTGCTAGCTACAAACAGTCACACACAAGACCGTAACATCGTCGTTCTTCATCGAAGGACGGCCGTCTTCCATAATCAGCTGTCTTTCCTCATCCACCAATCGAATCAAGTCTTCTTGCGTTTCAATGTTCTGCAAGACATTGGCTAAGTCCTGAAATTCCTCCTGACGCCTCAGAGCCCAACAAGCAATAGCATCCGAAAGCAGAAAGAAAGTATCGCCGTCCTTCCAGTCGCCCTTACTTGTGAGCCTTTGCATTTGCGCATCGACGGAAGCAAACTCGTGGCTACAAATCAGCGCTGGAGAATTGTTGAACTCTTCTGACCTCTCAATTGGAAAGCAAGACAACATCTGATTTTCCCTGATGTGGAAAATGCAGCAATCCCCAGTCGCCTCGACTATAAATGGATTCTTTTTACCGCGCCCTTTCTTCAAGTGCAAACCTACTAGAGCTGCATACGCTCCTTCTTCCAGTTTTTCTTCCGCATACCACGGCAGCTCCTTTTGTCGAACAGCGTCATTCCAGGTTTGCCGAAGTTCCTTCAAGGCAAAATTCTCAGCAAAGCCTTCACACAACAACGCAGCCCAGAATCCGGCAAACGATGTTTCCGTCGCACCGTCTGCAACTGCGCATTTAAACTCGGGAGCCTCGGCGTCGAAGCACTCAAAAGGATATGCAGCATCCTCGTATTCTTCAATTGAATTGCCCTTCTTGGGCATCCAAAATACTTTTCCAGTGACGCGCATGCTTTTCCTTTAATTGAACGTTCGGTGAGTCATTTGCCGAGACGCACTTTATATATTGAACGCTCACAAGTTACTACTCAGTCATAGACTCATCGAAGGTTAGCGGGTCTCGTTCCAATATCGAGGAATCGAATCACTGAAACCAGGTCAGCGTTAAACACAAAGCCGCGTGTCGCAAAAGTTACCGGCACTCCTTCTCCGGATAGCATCTTTTGCATGTATTCCGGCAAAACGCTCGACATGCTAAACAACAGCTTCGAAAAATCATCCGGCAAGTTCTCATCGTCGTGAGGATACTCAATCGCCTTTTCGCTCGATGATGAAAGGTGCAAGTTGAAGAGCAGCACTTCGCCATCGGTGCTCGACAGATTCATTAGCTCTTTAGCGGCTTCATACGGGTCCATATCTGATGACTCGCCATCTGAGATGTTAATGACGATGGGCGGAAAACAATTGGGGTGCTCGGCAAGCCATTTGGTCAAGAGTTTTGTAGCTGTGATAAACGCGGTGCACATGGGTGTTCCGCCCTCACCCTTCGCGTCAAACCAGACGGGAAACTTGATCTTCTGCTCGACCAAGCCGCCTGCACCGTCATCGATTTTCTTTACGCGTTGTTCGACACGAGTCGGATTATTGGCGATCTCGTTGACCGGCACCATCTCCTTATCTTTCAAAGCGCCGCCAAATGCAGGTCCGACACCGGTTCCACCATATCCGATCACGCCGACATGGTAGTAATCGCGGATACCGTCCGACTTGGCGCATTTGAGGACGAGATTCTGCAGGAGGCGATTGATAGCATCCGCAAGGCTCTCCGCCTTGGTTTTGCCGCCCGGTGCTCCATCGGAGGTGCCGAATGGTTCTTGCATAGACCCGGATTGATCTATAAGGAATAAAAAGCAAGATGGATTGGTTCTGCTGATTTCGGCAGTGTATGGCATATTAATCCTCTAGATTTTGTCTATTCTGCTCAACTCGTCACTTTCTTTTTTGAACCCAAAAATGCAGCAAGTCGCTCGAAAGCGTCATCAAATTTATCCGGCGGAACACTAAAGGAAACGCGACTCCATTCGGGCGTCCTGCACCATGCGTCTTCATTTATGAGCAGTTGTTTTTCAACAGCCAGCTGATTGCGGAGCCTACCCAATTTCGCCATCAGGAAAATTCCGCCACGATAGGGCGTGTCCATTTTGTCATCGACATCATGATCCTTTAAAAGAGTAAGGAGCTTCTTGCGGCGGCGAGAAAGCTCGCTGCGCAAATCAACAAGATAGCGCTTCAGCCCATCCAACTCTTCTTTGACGTCAACTAGCAAGTGCGGCGATTCTTCGAGAAACGCCGAATACAACGTATCCCACGCTCGCAATGTTGAGCGTGGCGGCAAGGGGGTCAACGACTGAATTTGCGATGCAAAACTTGCGTCCGGACAGACCAAGAATCCGGCGCGCAAACCACCAGCAGCGAATGCCTTAGCAACACCATCGGTGAGAAACAGATACTTGCCGCCGTCTGTACTTACTTGTGGAAGGAAACTCAACGACTGTGGTGTCCATTCACCAAGTCGATTGTCGCTGAGCAAGAAGAAAATCTCATCGGCAAGCATATAGATGCCGCGCTGAGAGCAAGCTTTGTACAAGCTTTCGACCGCTTGCGAATCATAGAACAAACCGGACGGATTATTCGGTTGCGTCAGCCAGACGAGGTCGGGCTTCACTTCAAGCGCATCAAGGGCGGCAACATCCACCATGAATCCACGCTTTTCATCAGTCTTCACTTCAACGACTTTGCCACCATGATAGGTGACAAGCGTATACAAAGGACCATAACTACCTAAAGGCAACGCAACAATCGGCGGTCGTCCCAAGCGCTGAGTCAACGTGGCCATCAAAGCAGCAAGGACAGGGAAAACTCCTTTGCCAAGAACGATTCGATCTTCATTCACTGTGGTTCTACGCGTGAATTCCAAATACGCCTTTACACGATGCCGCACAACCGACGGCAAGAGATCGGAGTCTTGTTCGAGAAATCCTTTGAACACACCTTTGATCAAAAGTTCCGGCACAGGATGCTCGACTTCACCGTAATCAAATCTAATCAGTCTCTCGTCCTCAAGTGAAATAGGCTTGGGAGCAAAAACAGGATCAGCCGCGATGTCCTCTATCAATTTCTGAACGCGACCATCAGACTGATTGCGCACAGGCGGCACATCAGCTTCAGGGAACGGGAAAGCCAAAAGTTCTTCAAACAGCCACTGATAATAGAGTTGAACTTGATAAGGGATACGCGAGTAAGTCAACTCCGCACCGACTTCAAGAGCCGGCATCCAGGCTTCGGGAGCGTTTACCAAAAAACTCAACTCAAAATCAGGAAATACGGTGTTCTTGATCAGCCCGTACAGAAAAACCAGGTTTTCCGGCAAACGCTGACGTCCTGCCATTCGCAATGTCATGTTCGAATTGAGTTCAGAGCCAATATTGAACTGCGCAGAATCGTCAATTAGATAAAAACGATCTGGATTCGCGCTTGCTTGCGCAAAAAGATGGTCGAGCATCAACTGCGAAGGATTCGCCAATTGCTGCGGTGCAAGCACGCAGGCAGCCGGTGCTAACAATTGGTCGAGGTGAATCAGTTCGCTCAGGTCATCATTGCCGAGAATGACTTTCAAACCGAGCGATTCAATTGTGGTTCGGTAAACAGATTCGAGCGACGAGGACAACAATACTGAAGAGTCCGGCGGCAAAATCGCCTTAAGCACAAGAGCAAGCAATTGCGCGCGCTCAGGACCAACAAAGAGAGCCTCCGGCTTCGTCGGGTAGTGACAATAGTGAGACAGAAAACGTGAGAGTGCTTTGCGCAAGCTTAAGTCGCCGCACTCATGCGGATACGGAAGCATTCGGTACGCCAGCAATTCATGGGAAAAGCGACTGAGGAAGCTGACCATTTCTTCCGAGATTCTGGAAAAGTCCAACTCTTTCCGAAGTTTATCCAGTCCCAATTTGTGCAAGTTATTCACGAAGCCGAACGTTGGATTTTCGTGCTGGGTTTCTGCTTGATACACCAAGAGATCGTGGTAAATGGATTCATTGTTGCCGAGCACAGTGACGGCTGTTTCGGCAGAGATAGGATTTTGCGAATCACGCGACATGAAGAAGTTGAACCTTATCTGGTGCGTGCGTTCAATTTCTACGAGTGAAACCAAATCAGTATCGTCAGCTTGTTGAATGCGGCGACTCCAAATCAGAGTCGGTTCCCATCCACGCCTGCGGAACATCTGGTCGATCGCCTGAGGTCCAGGTCTGCCGCCGAGAACCAGCGTTAGACGTCCGCCCGGATTGAGACAGAGCTGCGCCTCTTCCAGGGCACGTGCAATCAATGGCAAACCGAAGCGGTCTTCGAGAATGCCTTGCTGGAAGCAGTAATTACTTAGATCGTACAAGTCTTTGTGCGACCGTTCGCCGGAATCATCCTGCAGCTTGCGTGGGTCCGGATGCAAGACTTGAGGGATGCAACCGACAATATGGTCGAACTTCGCCTTTCTGGAAAGCGGCTCAGCAAGGAGGTCAGACTCCTTTGCTAGAAATGCCTGGGCAAACGGAACCCCGAACTGAGAATTGACTACCTCGCCATCACGGGTGGTGCCATTCAGCCATGAGTTCAAACGTGCAATCGCTACTGCGATCGGATTGATATCGAGACCGAGAATCGATGAAGCCTGAGTGCGCATCAGCATTAACAGACTGATCCAACCAGAGCCGGTGCCGAGTTCTACAAGTGTTTTGCCTCGAAAAAGCTCCGGATTTTTCAGCAATCCTTCAGCAAAAGTCTTTGCCCATTCTTCCGGTGAAAACACGGCGGTGTGCAGAAACAACTTAAGTGGCGATGCCGAGCCGGGAATCTGAATTACCTTGAAGTTGAGTATTGCCGTCAACGGGTCCTTCGCTAACTTCTGACTCTCCGGGCTCTTGGAAGCCTTAGAAATCCCGGCAATAGGCACACGTGACTCTAAATAGTCCGCCAGCGCATGCAAATGCCTGAGCGCCTCAACCCTGGTGGACTCATCTTCAATCGCCTCAACCAGCCTATTCAGTTCGGTGATATCGCTCATAATTCTCCGGAACTGCGACCCTGTTGACTGCCTGCTGGAAGCCGGCGCCTCCAGTCAATTACAAACCGTGATATTACCGCATCCAGCGCACCTCTTGATCGCCTGACAGCCACAATTTCGGGGAATATGAACGATGTCGTCCGGCAGGGTATAACCGTAGGGGCGATGCCATGCATCGCCCAGTTTGCAAAAGCGCAGTCTCAACAGCAGTACAGGTGCCCCCTTTCGTTTCACAGACCAAAGCACTAATGTCCACCTGGGAACAATTGAAATCCGACGCGGAGCATGCCGCGACTTACGGCAATAACGCCGAAGCTGAAGTTATGTGGCGGCGGGCGCTCAAGCTCGCGGAGGAGTTTCCCAAGGGTGACAAACGGCTCTCACTCACATTGGACCGCCTGGGCGAAATCTGCTTTACCGAGAAACGCTACACAGAAGCTGAGCCGCTCTTCCGCCGCTCGCTGGCGTTGCGCGAGTCAACTCTCGGATTTGAACACCCAGATGTCGCAACCAGCCTCACCCATCTCTTCACGCTGTGCTACGTTCAGGGTAGATTCGATGACGCCGAGCCCCTCGGCAGGCGCGTTTTAACTCTCTACCAAAAAGCATTTGGCGAACAACATGAGTATGTGGCCGCGTGCCTGCACAATCTGGCGAAGCTCGAACACGCGCGAGGGAATTTCACAGAGGCGGAGCCCCTCTTCATCCAAGCCTTGAATGTCACGACGGAAACACTTGGAGCAGACAGTGCTGAAGTTGGGGGAATTCTCAACGATCAAGCGATGTTTTTCGTTGATACCAACCGGCTCGAGGAAGCGGAATATCTCTTCCGCAGGTCCATTCAAATTCGAGAAGCCGCACTTGGTCCAGCACATCCGGAAGTCGTCACGACGCTCTCTAATTTAGGCACACTCTATCGCGAGATGGGGCGGACTTATGAGGCTGAGCCAATCTTTCGACGTCTGCTCAACATTGCGGAAAAGGCGCTTGGTCCAAATCATCCGGACATGGCGATAAACATTCTCAATCTCGCAAAGACTCTGCAATCCGAGCGTAAGTATCTTGAAGCGGCACCACTCTTTCAGCGCTATCTTGCCATACAGGAAAAGAATTACGCAAAAGACGATCCGGCGCTGGTCGAAACTCTGCAAAACCTGGCGCAAGCCTACCTAGAAGAGAAGAATTTCACTGTCTCTGAGCCGCTTTTGAAACGCGCGCTCGCCATTCAAGAAAAACATTACGGACCAAAGCATCCAAATGTCGGCACCCAACTAAATCATCTCGGCGCGCTCTACTACGAGACAGGAAGATACGAAGAAGCAGAAGCGTTGCTGCTTCGAGCCATCGCCAACTTGGAGAAGCTCAAGGAAGGAAAAGATCCGGCTTACGAAAAAACGTTAGTCGATTACCTCAAACATTTGGAGGCCATATTCCGCGCACAACACAAATTAGCGGAAGCAGAAGAATGCTTGGAGAGTTTGATCAAAGCGCAAGAACGCATTCTCGGCGAGTATCACCCGGATGTCGCCGAGAGTCTCACCAATCTCGCGATGGTGTTTCAATCCCAAGCACACTACGTGCAGGCGCAAAAATTGCTCACTCGAGCACTGATAATCAGTGAGCATTCATTTGGTGCAGAACACCCTGAGATTGGGCAGCCCTTGAGCAAATTGGCGGAGGTCCTGCAGTTGCAAAGCCGATACAGCGAGGCCCTGCCGCTGTGGCAGCGTTTGGTTTCTGTTTACGAAAAAGCGTTAGGTCCGAAACATCCGGACGTTGCAAATGTTTTGGACAAACTGATTGATCTGCATCGGTACAACGAGGACTTCCCACAAGCTGAAACCCTCGCCAATCGCGCTCTGGCAATTAGGGAGAGCGCCTACGGACCGGAGCATCAAGATGTTGGACTAACATTGCACGAGTTGGCGATGCTCAACTTTGAGCAAAGGAAATATAAGAAGGCTATTCCGCTTTTTGAACGTGCGGCGGAGAATCTGAAAGCGTCTTTGGGGGCGAAGCACAGCGAGGTTGCTCTTACGCTAAATCGGCTTGCCACCCTACATTACAGGCTCGGCAACTACGAAGAAGCGGAACCACTTTTCAAAGAAGCGCTGGCGATCTACGAGAAAAAAGACGATGCATCGAGTTCGCAAATGTCGAGTGCGTTCGAAAATCTGATGGATATGTACAACGATCAAGGAATGGTGGAAAAGGCGGAGGCTACAGGCAAGCGATATCTAGCGTTTCGCATCAAGGCTCTCGGTCCCGACCATCCCAAGGTCGCTATCTGCCTCAACAAACTTGCAGACGTCTATTGCTCGCAAGGAAAGTTCGAACTTGCCGAACCTCTATACAAGCAATCAGTTGATATTCAAACGAAGAGTAACTTAGAAAATCAACTTCTGAGGGAAACCCAGGAGCAGCACGAAATGACCTTGCGCAAACTCGGCAAGAAGCCCGGAGCTTCATCGCGCAAGAGATTATAGAGTCAAGAGAACTCTACCTTTATTGATTCGAAATCGCTGGGATTATCGGCTGCCACATAGCCGCCACGTAGATACTGTTTGCTAATGATGGGAACACCCCCACCATTCCCACCAACACCTCTAATTCGTTTCTATTGGAGGAAATTCCATGGCCGATCCCCATTCTAGTTCTGTCGAGTCCGCAAGCGTTGCTGATACCAGTTTCACTCCTGAGCAAGCGCGCGCCGCGCAGCAGCTCTCGCTCTTCATACAGTACAACTTCCAGGCGATGGACCGCAACAACAATGACCTCATCGAGAAAGAAGACCTCGATGCGATGCTCACATCATCTTGGGCAGAAATTCCGAGCTACCAAACTGTTAGGGAAAAACAATCGATGCTGTCACAACTCGCTAGAAATGATGGCGATGGCGGCATCTCGATGCTCGATGCAAAAGTGCTGAACAACGCATTCAACAATACCAGCGATACCGAACCCTTTGAACGTGAGAAGACCGATTTTCTGAGCACAGCACGGTTCGGACTCTTGGGTCTTGCGAGAGAATATCAATTGATAGGTCCGGAACAGTTCAAGACGGCAATGCCGGACAACTATTACGCGGTGAAGCGCCAAATGGTATTGGCGAATGACCTCTTTGGTGAAATCAAACTCAATCAAGATAACCAAAGAATGGGTGTCGAGCCGACGTATAGGCACCGCGCTTTCGTGACACTGTATGGCTTGGTGAAGAAAGAAGAAGTCAAAGAATAGAGACAGTTTCCAGCTTTTCTGAGTACTCTTATCAAAAGAACTTGCAGCCTCCATGATTGGCGACTGCAAGTTTCAGATGTGATGATTCGAATCAGCTTATCGATCGATTGTATGTCGTAAACAACCGAACCCTACAATCCGACTCGTGGTTCTATCGGTGGTGCCGAGATGATTAAGTCGCTACCCTGCCACTTGCTCTTCATGACCGGCGTCTGAAGCACCCCTCGGGCACGCAAGACTTCGTTCTGCACTTTGTCTTTCATGAAGTTGAAAGCTTCACCGAGAGTAGCTTTACCGTTTTTAGATTTCAATCCATCGATCAGATAACGCGTGAACACAGAGTTAGGCACTTCTTTCGATTCCCATGAAACTTGGCTTGGTGTGCTCGAAGAGATAACCATCTGACCAGTTCCTTGTGCAATCGCTTCGGCATCTACGTTCTTCACGCGAACCAAACCTTTTGATTCCGGCTCAGCGGCGCCACTGTGGCAAGCGTCGAGGATGAGGACGACGCGGTCTGAGTGAACGCGGCCTTTGATGACGCGCGTCAAATCTTGCATGGCCAATCCGGAAGCGAACAGTTGATCCGGCTCGGAATCATGCGCGAGCAAATAGTTGACTCCGCCGACATCCATATCCGAAGAGCTACCGTGGCTGGAGAAGTAGATCAACACCAGATCATCAGGGGCAGCCATTCTAGGCAGCCACCTGTCGCCAAGCTCGGAGAGAATATTGCCGCGCGTAGCTTGCTCGTCCAAGAGCATCTTCACGTGATCTTTCTGGAACTTGCCGTCGGAGATCAAATAGTCATAGAAGTCTTTGGCGTCCTTGCTCGGATATTTCAAATTCAAGCTTTCGTTCTTGAACTTGCTGATACCAATGATGAGAGCCCACTTGTCTTTCACCGGCTTGTCTCCAGGCTTTGCCTCCTCCTCTGCTTTCTTATCTGCAGTACGCGAGGCGACCTTTATCTCGGCCAGTTTTCTCAGCAGCTCTTCTTTCTCCTTACGCTCAGCCTCAAGCTTTGCCGCAAGTTGGGATTCTTGATCCTTTTGCTTCTGCTTCGCTTCAAGTTCTTTGGTAAGTCGCTGCAATTCTGCACTTTCATTCGAAACAGTACCAACGTCAGCACCGCCGCGTTTAGTATGTTTTTCCTTGGGTGCTTTCGGCACTGGAATTGGAACAGCTGTGGAAACCGCAACACCCAAATTGGGCGCGCTGGAAATCTTGGTGCCGGCGGCGGATGCAGCTAACTTTTGCAGCTCGGTTTCGCAGTACTCTTTATTGATTCGGGCCGAATCATTTCTCGGTTCGTAGCGAAGAGCCTGATCGAAATCTTTGATCGCCAGGTCGTACTTGGTCATGTTGGAGTAGAGTGTGCCGCGCGCAATATAGTAGTTGGCGGAATTCGGATTGAGCGCAAGCGCTTGATCCATATCTTGCAGAGCCAGGTCAAACCGCTTCAATGTGCTGTAGAGCACACCACGCATGTAAAACAATTCAGCGTTGCGAGGGTTGAGGGAGATTCCTTTATCGAGGGCCTTTTGAGCCTCGTCGAATTGTCCTGTGCCGAAGAGCGTACGAGCTCTTTCCAAGCAAGAACGATCACTGTCGTACCATTCAGCCAAACACGGAGTGCTGGCCGACGCTCCTTGCAATACAGCGAGAAGCAGAAGTCCGCTTAGTGCTTTTGACAATTTCATATCAACACACCATTAGTATCTGAGGGTGGGCAGGCGAATTAAAAGCGCGATGGGCCTTTAACTGAAATCTTAATACGGGAAGCGCTCAGAAAATTAGGGGAGGAACGATAGATTAAGCAGATAGGCGATGAAAAAGGCGCGGCGACGAAAACAGAACCGTGGGGGCGCGTTGGCAACTCAAAAGAAAGGGCGATGCATGGCATCGCCCCTACAGGCCTTTCCTAACGGGCGACGCATGGCGTCGCCCCTACATGGTTAAGCACTAAGCCTAGCTGTCCTTCTTTTCCATCTTCAGGCGCGGTCCGCCGCGGTGATGCATGCCGCGTCCACCCTTAATGACCCAATCGCGGATCTTCTTTCTTTGCTCTTCGTTGAGCACATCGTGCATGGCCAGGCGATTGTCAAGCTTCATATTGGCGACCTCAGCCTTCAAACCATTGATTTTGTCCTGCAGATTACGTGCAGCTTTGGCATCTACGCTGGTCTGAGTCATCAGATCTTTCAGATGTCTTTCATGAGTGCGGATCTCCAGCATTTTGGGTCCTACCTTATCCAAGAAGGAATTCTTCAAGGCGTAGAACTTTTCGTACTGGTCATCGGAAAGGTCCAGGGCGCCAAGCATTGGGCACCCGCCCCCGCCGCAGCGCATACCGCCACCGCGTCCGCCCCAGCCTCTGCGCATCATCATCATGCGAGGAGGCCCGCCTGGTCCGCCGGGGGCAGCCATTTGGATGGCGTTAGGGTCCATTGCAATGGTGAATTCAGGCTCGCCGTCGCCGTCCAGAGTGACTTCGACCATCCCTTCCATGGGAGGGGGTCCGTCTCCAACTCCGTCGGGCAAATCGACTTCTTGCGCCAGTGCAGGGCTGTTGCATAAAGTCGCCAAACATAAGCCGGATAGGGCGACCGGCAGTTTTTCCAATAGATTCATTTAGTACTTCTCCTTAGAGATAAACCCCTCCGCATGAGGCCAGAGGTTTCGGCCATATTTTGGCCCTTACTGTTTAAAGACGAGCTTTGTCGAAAAAAAGTTCAAAACCGAAGATAAAATCTAACAAATAGCTAGGTTGCTCCTATTTTCTACCCCCTTGAGCTGCCAACAATAGACCATTTATCCGTTAAACTTCTCAGTTCAATCACCGAGTGATTTTGCTTCTCCGATGCCGTAAGTGAGTCCGGCAATAGGAGCAACATTCGTGTCCGACTGCCGGAAGCCCAGGAGGCATGATGAACGGAACCCAGGAAAAATCGGTCGAATCAATGAAGAATAGCGGTTCCGCCGCAGAAGGAAGCCCAACAATCAGCTCGGTAGCCGGGAAAGTCGGCAACTATCGCTGGGTCATCATCGCCCTCGGGTTCATCATCACTCTCATCAATTACCTGGACCGCTCCGCCCTAGCCTACACACGGAAGGCACTGGTGGGAGAGTTCGGCATCAACGACGCCGAATTCGGCATGATTCTTTCCGCCTTCGCCATCACTTATATGGTCATGACCACGGTCGGCGGCATCATGGTCGACAAATGGGGTGCTCATAAAGTCTGGCCGACGGCCGCCATTCTCTGGTCGGTGGTCACAGCGATGATGGGTTTAGCCTCCGGAATGTGGGTTCTGTTTGCTTTCCGGCTCTTTCTCGGAATCGTTGAAGGACCACATTTCCCCGCCCTCACCCGCGCCGTAGCTGACTGGCTGCCCACCAACGAGCGCGCTAGGGCAACCGCCATCGGTCTTGCCGCTGTACCTTTCGCCCACGTCGTGGGCGGACCCTTGATCACGACCTTGATCGTCAGCCTCGGATGGAAGGGCATGTTCGTGGTTCTCGGAGCCCTGGGAATCGTCTGGTCCGTCGCCTGGGTATTCATGTTCCGCGATTACCCTGAGTCCTGCCCCTTCGTCTCCAACGCCGAACTGAATCACATTCGTGAAGGCAAATCGCAGAATCGCGAAATTAGTGACGGAGAAAGACGATCGCATCACCTCGCGACAGGCAAAACGACCTGGAAATTCATGCTCCTAAATCCGTCGTTGATGTCAAACAACATTGCATTTTTCTCTTTCGGTTACTTGCTCTTCTTCTCGATGAACTGGCTGCCGAGCTATTTGGAAAAGACCTACCATATGGATCTACACCAGGTTGGTTGGTTCGTCGTCGCCCCCTGGCTCACTGCGGCAATCTTGCTGGCGGCAGCGGGATTCGTTTCTGATTGGGTGATGAGAAAAACTGGCAGCGCGCGTCTTGCTCGCACGCACATGATTTGGGTTTGCCAACTTATCTCTGCACTGTGCTTTATTCCTTTGATGTTCACGCAAGATCTGAATGTGGCAATGGTGTCGATGTCGCTCGGAATCGGCATCGGCTTAATGCCTAATTCATGCTTCTATTCACTCAACACAGATCTCGCCAAAGACAGAGCCGCAACAAGCTTGGGAATCATGGATAGCTTCTTTGCGTTCGGTGGAATTCTGGCACCACTGGTCACAGGACAAATCCTCCAACGCACGGGCAGTTTCCAACTCGCGATCGGGCTTGTGGTCTTTTTCAGCTTGATGTCAGTGATCGGCATAATCCTCTTCCAGAAGCCGGATCGGGACATGGCAGCTGCCAAGGGTGCGTAATTTCTAATGCAAGTTCTTGGAAATTAGGGACAATTCTCAAGGAAGTCTCGAACGCCGCAACATATCTACCCGCTACTCTTTCCGGTCCCGCTAACGTGTGACAGAAAAGAGGAAATTGGTTGGATGCTACTAACGGAGATTGCAATGCCCGTTTCAAACACCTCTAACGAGTTCAAGGCAGCACTACTGGCGGTATCACTGGTTTTCTCACTCGCCCCCTCTGCCTTCAGCGAAGAAATTTCTGAAGCCATTTCTCAAACTGCAGATCTTGTCGAAAAGACCAACATTGAGGAATTGGGTGTAAAGGAATACAGCCCCGCAAAAGCAGAACAAAGCTCTAAAACAAATCAAGCTCAAAAAACAGAGCCAACTTCAAAACCGATCTGGGTACAAAAAGCGGACGCCGCTACGAAAGCAGATTGTTCAAAGAAGAACTCCCCAGCACCAAAAGCAGCCCCTTCACCGAAAGCGGACCTAGGTCAGAAAGCGGATTTCGAAGGCAAGGCGGCTTGGTACAGCAGTGCCCTGCACGGTAAAAAAACGGCATCTGGTCAGCCTTACGATGAAGAGAAGCTGACTGCCGCACACAAACATTTGCCTTTCGGCACCAAGGTCACCGTCGTCAATCGCAAGAGTGGAAAAACTTGCACATTGACGATTAACGATCGCGGACCGTTCGTTCCCAATCACGTCATCGATGTGTCAAAAGCCGCAGCCAAAGAGCTCGGTCTGATGTCAGACAACAAGCGACTCGTCGACTGCTACATTCGCATTGACGCGAAAGACCTCATCAAAAAGCAGCAGAACAAAGTAAAGGTTGCCTCGCAGCCGGAAGGCGAAACGCTGTAGTTGAAACTCATGGGGGCGCATTGCATGCGCTTTATTAGGTTGTCTCTTTACTGAGCGCGGTGATCGCAGTGTAAGCTGCGAACGCAACCATTCCTACGACATAGAGAAGGACCAGAATCAAGGACGTAAACCATAGATACTGCGCGAGCGTATCTATGATCGGACTGCTCGTTGCGTGCGCAGCGACATAGACCATCATCCCGACTGACCAAACAGACATAATCAACGCTGTCATCAGCGTAAATGATAGTCTGACCTTCTGCACAAAATTCAGTGAAGTCGATCGCAATCTCATTGCTTCTTGCATGCGGAAGTAGCGCTGAATCATTGAGAAAGAGCCCCAACTGCAAATCAGCAAACAGAGGACGAAGAACATCACACGTCCTTGAACAAGGGCCCATTGATCTTTGAGAATTAAACCAATGACTGTCATCAATATCGCAACTGTAAGCATAATCGCGTTGCGCTTCCGCTTCGAGCGCGTTAAAACAGGCACTGCTTCTTTCTCGCCGAGCATTTGCAACGCCTTCGCCAACTCATCCATCGTCTGATATCGATCGAGAGGATGCTTTTCCAAACACTTGAGGATGATGCCTTCAAGCTCCTCAGAAACATTTGGGCGCTCGGCAAGAGTGTTAAACTTCGGTGCTTCGTTCTTCTGATGATGGTGGAAGAGAGCCATTGCACTCTTTTCTTCGAACGGAGTTCTTCCCGTTACTGCCTCATACATCAAACATCCAAAGGAATAAATGTCAGATCGCTGATCCAGTTCGCGACCGGCACACTGCTCTGGACTCATATAGAGTGGACTACCAAAAACCTCTCCAGTAGCCGTCATGCTCAAGTGGTCATCGCCATCATCACCTGTCATTTTCGCAATTCCAAAATCAACGACAGTTGCCTTTGGAGGTGCAGAAGAATCTTCGGGATTGGACAAAACGATATTACTTGGTTTCAAATCTCTGTGAACAACGCCATGTCCATGCGCATGATCGAGCGCTTCGGCAATGTTTCTAAAAACAGAAATGGCTTTGTCTTCTTCGAGCCGTCCGTTTGTTTTGATTGATTCACTGAGAGGCTTTCCATGCAAAAACTCCATTGCAATAAAAGGAGAGCCATTAGATGCAACACCAAAGTCGTAAATCTTGATGACGCCGCTGTGATCTAGTTTCGCAACAGCGTGAGCCTCTTTCTGAAATCGACAAACCGCTTTTTCCGAATGAATCAAATGCGAATGCATCAACTTAAGCGCGATGACTTTGTTCATCAGCAAGTGCTTCGCTTCGTACACCACGCTCATCCCGCCGTGTCCCACGACGCGAGTGATTTCATACTTTCCGTCTAAGACATGACCAACCAGAGGGTCTCTAACGCCAGCGGATGGGCCATTCCCCTGAGGAGATGGAAGGGAGGACAGCGGAACAGGATCAGCGGTTTGCGCCATCGGATTGGGGCTGAAAGGCTCTGCATCAACGGTCGTCTCGCGCAACTCTTTTAAGGCAGCCCCATTTTTATCTTTGTCATCGGGGATAACAGCGGTCTCTTCCCCGTCGAACGTCTGCCCTGCATCGAACAAAGCGCGAATCTCTTCGACCTTCTTGGCAGAAACCAACGGCTTTTCCGTCACCACAGCCGGACGGATCTTTTGAGCCTTAACTTCCGCCTTAGTCGGTTTCGCGGTTCCTTGACGCGCAGGGGCATCGGCGCCGCCGTTGCCGCCGTTTGGAGCTTTCTGGTTTTCATCAACGACTAAATCTGCGGCCTTTCGCTTGATTTTCTCGTCAACAGGCTTTTTCAAACCTACCTCCAGTCTCCAGATTTATACCCAGCAGACAGCAGGGGCTAAGCCTAGTGCCCTGCCCGTTCTCAGCCGTAGCGCGAGGGAGGGATGCCAGATGCGCAACCAGCTCAAACTGTTCAAACCTTAAAAACTTCAATCTGAACCTGATTACCGTAACAATTTCGATTCCATCGATTGCTTAGCTGGAATCGTTTTGAAACCAAAGGAGTCGTACTGTTCTAACGCATGAAAGCTCGATGACTGGTCTCTTACAGCTGAATTCCATGCGGAATCAGACACACCATTCACAAGTACAGAGTTAATCGACATGCTCTTATCCAATTTTGCCCTCACTTTCTTCCCGTCTCTCAACTCGCACTCGTAAGCAACTATTTGTCCATCGCGGGTGCGAATCAGTTTCTCCGTTGATGGCAATTTTCTCCGTCTCACTTTCCATCGCTTGAACTCGATCCTATCCATATTTGCTAACTCGAAAAACATAATCGAATTGAACAAAGTGTCACTAATTCGACGCATCAAAAACTCGTCATCTCCAGCATCCTTCAAACCGGGCATTCCCGATTCAAGCATCCAGAAAGCATTGTCTCTTTGAACTGTAATCACAACGTTGGAAAGCGAACCGTTAACGACTCCGGCCCACCAATTGAGAGAACCAACATCAGGGGCGGATTGAGCTACACTTCTGCCCTCGATTCGCCGATGGCCTCCGAAACCAACATTTGGATTGCGCAAACATGTGGGTAATAAGGTTTCAGAACGACAATAATCTCTTATTCGATCCGCGGTCCAGCGCTCTCGCACATACTCTTCAGCTGTTGTTTCCGCGTTTCCCAGCGACTCGGAACCGTACCTAGATAACAACGCTAGGTAACCGATACAGCCGGGTGGACGATACTGCACCGACTTTCGTCGACTGGTGAAGTTAAAAACATATGTGTCTCCCCAGCAACCCATGTGGGGGAAGTCATCAACTACTGATTGACACGCCTGTTTAGCAGCAGAATCATAGGTTGAAGATCCACTGCTCCTTCTAACAACAGCGCGCCGTTGTCCGCTCCAATTCAAATCCTCGACTGAAACTTCGGCGGATAAAGAAGTGTTTTCATTCGATGGATTCCAGCGAATCTGCATGAATCGTTGGCCGATTGTTTCCCAATTTTTGTGTTCTGAGGCGTAGGATTCAGCGATTCCAAATACAGCTAGAAAAAAAATAATCGCGAACAGGGCTAGTTGGATACTTGAGGGAAAAGTTTTTTTGTTTTCAACGCACATGCTTCTTCCCACGCCGTTGGGGACTCACAAAGGAACCAGTGGCAACACGTTGTGGACAGGTTCTGCCAAGCTGCCAGCTTGTTTCAATTCCAGAGATGAGACGTTGTAGTTCGACAAATGTCCATTGGATTTCCCCTCAATTAAGTAATGCGGTGGCAATCTGTACGCGAGTCCAATAGACGCATGAGCCTTAGGGTCGAAAGGTCTTGCACTCGCAGCAGTGACAATTTCTCGCCGCCAATGATAAGCAGCCTCAGGCTGATAAAGCCCACCTTCCAAAAATAGATCGCTCGCTTCTTTCCACTTACCTGCACGAGCGAGCGCGCATCCCTCTTTGAAGTAAGAAACTGATCGACTATTGGACGATTTCGCACTTGCTGACGAGGCGCTCAATGCAGTGAAGCTGCACACGACAACAACTGCAATCGGCATTGCTCTATGAACCAATGCCGTAAGTTCAGATCCGAGTGCCGAGATCTTAAAACTCAGCGCTTTTTGGAACGCGGGGGAACGGAATGACATCGCGGATGTTGCCCATGCCGGTAACGAATTGAACTGTACGTTCAAGACCGAGTCCGAAACCTGCGTGAGGCACCGTTCCGAATCTTCTGAGATCGAGATACCACCAGTATTCTTCCGGTGGCAAACCGCAATCAATCATGCGCTGTTCGAGTTTTTCCAAGCGCTCTTCGCGCTGGCTGCCGCCGATGATCTCGCCAACCTTCGGAACCAACACATCCATTGCGCGAACGGTCTTGCCGTCTTCGTTCATGCGCATGTAGAAGGCTTTGATGTCCTTCGGATAATCGTAGAGAATGACCGGCTTTTTGTAGACTTGTTCGGTCAAATAGCGCTCGTGCTCTGACTGCAAATCGATGCCCCACTCGACGGGAAATTCGAATGTCGCGCCGGATTTCTTGAGCACATCAACCGCCTCGGTATAGGACAAGCGCTCGAACTTGCTGTTAACGATGCCGGTCAAAGTCTCCAACACAGTCTTATCAATGCGCTCGTTGAAGAATGCCATGTCTTCGGCGCAGTTGTTCATCACGTCTGTGAAAATTGTTTTGAGGAACGCTTCAGCAGTGTCCATGTTTCCTTCCAGATCGCAGAAAGCCATCTCCGGCTCTACCATCCAGAATTCTGCCAGGTGGCGAGAAGTGTTTGAGTTTTCCGCGCGGAAGGTTGGACCGAACGTATAAACGTCACTAAGTGCGGTGGCATAGACTTCAGCTTCCAACTGACCGCTTACGGTCAAACTTGTTGCCTTGCCGAAGAAGTCTTGCTCGTAATCGACTTCCGGTGCGCCTTCGCCGTTCTTGGTGGGAACCTTCAACAGGTCGAGTGTAGTGACGTGGAACATTTGTCCAGCGCCCTCGCAGTCACTTGCAGTGATGATTGGAGAGTGGACATAGATAAAACCGCGAGACTGGAAAAAATTGTGAATCGATTTGCAAATCTCGTTGCGCACGCGAGCAACTGCGCCAAACGTATTGGTACGCGGACGCAGGTGAGCGATAGTGCGCAGATACTCCATGGACGTTCCTTTCTTTTGCAGAGGGAATGTCGCGGGATCAGCATAACCGAGCACGCGGATTTCGGTCGCTTTTACTTCTGTTGCTTGTCCTTTGCCGAGTGATTCAACAACATCGCCGTGCACTTCGATGCTGCTGCCGATGCCGGTTTTCAAAAGCTCAGACTCGTAATTCGACAATTCAGCCGGTGCAACAATCTGCACCGACTTCATTGACGAACCGTCGTTTAATTCGAAGAAAGAAAAGCCACCTTTGGAATCACGTCTGGTGCGGACCCAGCCGCAGAGTCTGATTTTCTCTCCGATCATTTTTGCATCAAGTGCTTCAACCACTCTGGTGCGTTTCATTCCAAAAACCTCTCTTCGAATTTCCATGAACTTACAAATGCAGGCTGGAAGCCGCTCCGGCCCTAATGCCGGCGAACCGCCGGCGCTTTCAGTCTATTTCTTCACGAGGAAATAGACGCCATCTCTAATTGTGAGCAGCACTTTTTCAACGCGATTGTCTTTGCTGACCAGCTCGTTGAAAGCATGGATTGCTTTTGCGTTTTCGCTTTGCGGATCGAGCACTTCGCCACTGTAGAGCACATTGTCTACAAGGATTACGCCGCCCTTCTTCAGTTTTGGCAAAATCGCTTCGTAATAATTGCTGTAGTTAACTTTGTCCGCGTCGATAAAAACCAAATCGAATTCGCCGGTCAATTGTTTGATCGAATCCAAACCGGCTCCCTTCATGATTTTGATCTTCTTGCCATGTGGGCTGCTTTCAAAATAGCGGCTGGCGAAGGCAATCGCTTTGTCATCGATCTCAAGAGTAATCAACTCGCCGCCTTCGGGCAGACCTTCAGCCATGGAAAGCGCCGAATAGCCAGTGTACATGCCGACTTCAAGGACCCGCTTGGCACCCGTGACCATGACCATTTGCTTCAGAAAACGCCCTTCGAGCGGCCCAGTGAGCATCTCGGGCATCGGCATAGATTCCTGGGTTTCAGTTGCCAATTTTTCAAGCAGGTCACCATGACACGCGGTCTTTTGACGGGCGTACTGCTCGATTTCCGGCTTCATCAAAGTAAGCATGACAATCTCCTCCGGTCCGCATACGAAGCCTTGATTTATACCAAAAATGGCGGCAGACAGGGGCTTTTATTACTTTGTGCTGCTTTGAATTAAGGCAAGTCGGCGAGCGAAATGCTTCGTGAATTCCTGCAGGTAGGTTATGCCGCTTTCTTTGAGATTGAGTCGGCCAGCAATTTGAATATCGGGAAGTTCGGTTGTTTCGCGATGCAGTAATTGCAGTCTCGTAAAATTCTCGGCGCAATCCGAAATACTGCGTTTTGAGTTACGGTGGCCGGAACATAATCTAAAAGTAGTTGTCTATCTAGGCTTACTTGGGCGCTGGTGGGTGGAGCCCGATATAGTTTCTCGATCACGTTCTCTATTCTTTGGAATCCACAATAATGCAAAAAAAGACTCTTCCGATAGCAATCGGAACACTGCTCTGCGCGCTATTTGCCGCAAACTCTGTACAAGCTTCGAGTCTTCCCTACAATCGTCTGCAAGCCGCGCCCGCAACCCAGATCGCCTATGCAGAACCGCAGGCATTTGGACCTGCAAGTACGTCTAATTATGTTTCGGACGTCACCGGTATGGGTCGTATTGTCTGGCCGCTCGATAAAATGCCGCTCAAAGTGTACATCGAAGACGGCTCGGGAACGCCCGGATACCGCGACTACTACCCGGATATGATGCGCAAAGCCTTCAACGAATGGCAGGAAAAAACCAACGGCAAGGTGAGCTGGCAGGAAGTTTTCTCGCCTCAACAAGCGAACATCACCTGCGTATGGACTGCAGTGGCGAAGCCAAACGGACCAGGTGTCGAAGCCGGCGAGACAAAGAGCACGGTTGGCGTAAACCGCTTCACCGGCGAGCAAGTCATCATGCGCTCAAGAATCTCAGTGCTGACTTCACTAATGGGGCGCAACTTCAGCGACACGGATACTTACAAAACATGCTTGCACGAGGTCGGGCACGCTATCGGCATGGAAGGTCACTCAAACCAGCCTAGCGATATCATGTACGCAGTGCTGAACGACGCTCAAACACCGTATCTGAAAGACAGAGACATCAACACAATCACTGCTCTGTATTCGGAAGCGACGAGACACTTGGCTCAAGCGCCTGGCTTCCAACCGCAATCAGGTGGAAGTTTCGTAGCCGGCGGATTCCAGCAACCGCGTCAGTTCCAGCCTCGCAGGTATCAGCAGCCCTATCAGGGTCAGCGGATGGAAAGCGACTATCAACCGCCTGTTGCGGCATTCATGCCGCGCGGCAGATATCAGCGCGTGCCGGTGAATTTAAGCAACCTCAGCTACGAGCAACGCGAAGCACTCCTGCGAGCCATTAAAGAAAATATGCGCCAAAGACAATTCGCGTACTGACACGACAATCAAAACAGATGAACCTGAAAGGCGTTTCGACTAAGCTCGAAACGCCTTTTTGTTTTCGGACTATTTGCAAACCGGCGCTCGAAAGTCGCTTACCAGCGAATCTGATAGATTCCTTGATTTACTTAGATACGCGATCAGCAGTTCAGAGCTTCTCTTTGCACTGCCGAGGGAGCCGTCAGCAAGCTGCTCGGTGCCGACCCAATCGCCGGCGCGGAAAACACCAGGTTCTTTGGTCTCTTCAGTCCAATATCCACTGAGTTTTCCGTTCTTCACAGCAAGTAATTTGTGCACTACGGTTATATTCGCGAGAAAGCGCTTGTACACGAGCTTTTCTCTCCAGCCGGGTTGAAGAGTGTCCATCATAGCTTCGAGTCGCTTCTCAATCTCCGGAGTTCCAGTCTCACCTTGCTTCAAATAAAATGCGGTATGAATCAAGGCACCGCGTGGTGGTGTGAGATCTGCAGAAGACGAGTGAACCGAATAATAGAGTGGCTCATCAATGCCAAGCGAGTAGGTCATTTCAGGACGCGGCAATTTGGTGAGGCAGATATCGAGACATGCGGCTCTTACGTCTACAAGTTCGTCGCCGCCTAAAAGCAGCGGAATTTGCCCTGGCGTAATGTTGTCCGGTGAGACTATCCGGTTCACCACATCCGGTGGCGCTGCGAGTAAGACGCCACTGAATGTTTCGCTCACGATTCCTCTATTTCGATCTTTGAAAACCACCTTATAATCGTCAGTTTGGGCGTTTTTAGAGACTTCCGAAACTTCACAACCGCTGACCAAATCAACTTGCAAGTCCTTTGCTCTTTCGACCAAAGCATCAACCATTTGAGCCCATCCGCCGTGCTGATAAGAAACACCACCCCGCACTGCCGCTTTGAGTTGATGCAGTCCGGACATCGCCGACATCTTGTCCGTATCGCCCGTGTACGTCGAGAGCTGGATCAGCGTTCGAACGTACCCTTTTAACGCCTCGCTGCCGCGACCCAGATCTTTGTCCTGCTCTATCCACTGATTGACCGTAATTGCTTCGAATTCTTCTTCCTTGATCGAGTTCAGATTCAACATGAACTTGAGCAAGCGCAGTTTGTCCGCCAGACCAAACAAGTCAGTTTTGAAAATCGTGCTCACCGACAGCGGCAGAATTGGATTTCTACCTTTATAGAACGCGACAGCATTAGCTACGGGCGGGGGATTGCCTTTGGGCTCGATGCCCAATTCCTGCAGGAAGGGGCGACCAGGACCGCCCAGGTAGAAGGCGTGAGGTCCGAAATTGATGTGGTACCCGTCCTTTACAGTCGTTTGAGCGCGACCGCCCGGATGGGGCGACCTCTCAAAAAGCGTGACTGCCAATCCGTGCTTGGCAAGATTAACTGCCGCAGAAAGTCCAGCCAATCCGCCGCCAATTACCGCCACTCTCTGCTTTTCCGCCACTTTAGTCATTGTCCTGTCCTCCAAGTTTTCCGGGAATTGCAGCAAACTTCTTGAAATTCGGTCGCCATTTCCTGCCGTTGGTACTATGATAGAGTTATGGACAAAATTTGTCCATAATTTTCCGGATAAAATATATCCATTATGAAATTAACTCAGGGAATCGAATGGTCAATCCACAGCCTGGCGCTTTTAGGAGCGTTGCCGGAGGGTCTCACCCTTCGCATAGAAAGGATGGCCGAGTTTTATGAATTGCCCACCGCCTATTTAAGGAAGCAGTTGCAGGCACTATCACGAGCAAACCTCGTGGAGGCGACCACAGGCCCGGGCGGCGGCTATAAACTAGCCAGACCGGCCGACCAGATAAGCTTGCTCGACGTCTATATAGCTATTGAAGGAGACGACCACTGCTTCCGTTGTATGGAAATCAGGCAGCAAGGTCCAAGCTCGGTTGATAAATCCAATTACAAGCGCCCATGCAACATCGCGACTGCCATGTACAAAGCGGAGAAAGCATGGCGCGACGAACTTGCGAAGGTCACCATTGCCGGTATCATTCAAGATGCACAAGAACAGATGCCGCCAGAGCAGAGGCAAAAGGGTATCGACTGGTTTACCAAGGTCTTAGGCGGACAGTAAGCGAATTCAGCCCGAGAAGTAGTAAGATCCGCTACGGCACATTGAAGCAGCAAATATGAATCCAACGCGCGCGGACCTGATTGGTCCACTCGACATGTTTAAAATCGGCATAGGCCCAAGCAGTTCGCACACTGTGGGTCCGATGATTGCTGCACTTGATTTCAGGAAGAACATCGTCGACCAGCACATCAAAAAGCTCGGCGGCGCGGCCGGACATCTCTTGCATGTGACTGTCGAATTGTTCGGTAGCCTTTCTGCAACCGGAAAGGGTCACGCAACTGATGGAGCGGTGTGTGCAGGGCTGATTGGGTTGCACCCGAAAACAGCCGAACCGGATGCCATATGGGCTGCCATGCCAAATCTTGAAAGCACCGGCGGGATCGAAACAGGCAAGGTCAAAATCAAGTTCACACCTTCGATTGACATTCTTTGGCAAGGCTTCCTCATGGATGGGCAAGGCTTGCCACATCCAAATACCATGCGCTTCCGACTTTACGACAGTGACAAACTTATCTCAGAGTGCTTGATTCTTTCGGTTGGTGGTGGCTTCATAGAAACCACTGATGAAGCCGGAAAGCGCAGACCTCCGGAAAGAGAAGAAGCGCTGGCAACTGTTCCCCATCCATATAATTCTGCTGCAGAATTTATAGAGCAGTGCGTAAAAACTGGTTTGCCCCCATGGAAAGTGGTCATCGAAAACCAAGAATCCCTGGGCATGCCGGAGGTTCAACTCAGAAAAAATTTGAATGATGTGCTTGAAACATTTTCAAGGTGCATCGAGCGTGGTCTCAACACAGAAGGTATTTTGCCTGGTGGACTGAATGTAAAGCGCCGTGCAAAAGGGCTCTATCACCAGCTCAAGGAAGGAAGCATTCCTGCATGGTCTGGCAGTGATTTGCGTCCATCTGTATACGCGATGGCAGTAAATGAAGAAAATGCAGCCGGCGGAAAAGTAGTCACGGCACCGACAAATGGCTCATCAGGACTAATTCCGGCTGTCTGGCGAACGCTTCAAGAAAGCAATAACCTTACGCAAACGGATTTGCAAAACGGATTGATCGTCGCATCTGTAATCGGCGCACTCGTGAAAGTTCATGCGTCAATAAGCGGAGCCGAAGTCGGCTGCCAGGGCGAAGTCGGCACGTCGTGCGCGATGGCGGCTGGTGGTGCGGTGGCGATGCTGGGAGGCACTCCGTTCCAAATCGAACAAGCTGCTGAAATTGGAATTGAGCATCACCTTGGAATGACTTGCGATCCTATAAAAGGTTTGGTGCAGGTTCCGTGCATCGAGCGAAACGCAATGGGCGCGGTCAAAGCCTTGAACGCAGCGGCTCTATCGCTAGCATCGGACGGCAATCATTTGATCAGCCTCGACAGAGCACTCGAAGTGATGAAGCAAACCGGCCTCGACATGAATCAGAAATACAAAGAGACAGCTACCGGCGGCTTAGCGCTGGGATAGCTAAGCGATCAGCCGGCGTAGGGTCGCATTGAATGCGACCTAAATCTGCGTGCGGTCGCATTGCATGCGACCCAAATCTCCGTAGGGTCGCATTGCATGCGACCTAAATCTGCGTGCGGTCGCATTGCATGCGACCTAAATTTGGCACCTGCAACGCGCCCCACACAGAATGTTTCCAACACAATGAAACTCCTCAAACGGACTGCTCAAACATGCAATCCAGCAATATTGAAAAGTCCCTGAAAGCCAGCCGCCTTGACGAAAACTTTACTTGACAACCGGTTGATTTCCAAGGTACAGTGGGTCACCCTGGAGTATTTTGCTCCGCCTTCGTTAGCCTGTTAGTCGCATCAACTTACTACCAAAGTCCTAAAACCAACTTCCAATCGGCATTTTGCTGCGCGGAAACTTTTTGGACCGTTCCTTAAATGGAGTCCCACATGAGTTCTTCACTGGGTGATTTCACGCCCGCTGTTGCATCGTCAAAGGACGAGTCGCTCAAGCTAGAAGCGCATACTGACGCGGACGGCGTCACCACATATCAATTGCGCACTCGCGACGCTAAGACTCAAATTGAAACCGAAAAGACTTTCGACAGCGAACAGCGTCTTATACGCATCGTCAAACATTCTTCTTCAAGCCAGTCACAAACTGAATTAGATCCCTTAAGCGGCTCGACACTTCGCATTACCGAGCACAACGCTTTGCCGGACGGAAGTCGATTGACCAAAGAAACTAATTACACGGAGGGCAATCAATCAAGCGAATCTGTTGTTGTAATCTCTGCAGAAGGAGACGTTATTCGTCGTGTCGAACGCCAGATGGTCGGCATGCACACCGTGTTTCAAGGACAGACGGAATATCAGGGAGGTGCACCACAAACAACAGTCAATCATTATGTTGATATCACAAGCGGCCGCCTGCTTCGACGTGAGCAAGTTCAATGGCTCGATTCCAAACATCGCTCTGCCACTGAAAACCTCTATTTCGATGAAGCCGGCTATGTGACACGTTTTACTAAGACACTCTTTCATTCCGGAGCAGGTTCTTTTCTGGAGGAGAGCCAAGAATTCTACACTGCTTCAAACACTCTCAAGCGCAGAGAGCTCTGCGTCTACAATTCGCAAGGGGTTAGGACCTGCGTGGATGTAGTCGAATACGCAGACGATGGAGAGATTACAGAAAGAATGTCTCAATTCTTCGACGAGAATGGAAATCCCGTCGGAGGCAAATCAAGCGAGTTCTAAAAATGAGAATCAAACCCTCATCCCCACTCTTGTCTGCCTACCACACACTGTCCGCATTTACTAAGTCTTTGGTTTCTCAGGTAATCGAATTTGCACTCGTTGCCAGTGCACCAAAGACGCACACATATCAACTTGTTCGAATTCCGGTGAAACGCGCTCATCATGCGCGTCATCCACGAGGATTCTAACAGTGCGTAAGTCGTAGGCTTATCGCCTTCGTTTGTTCGACCACACAAATTTACCGTAGGAACGGCAAATGCGTCGTTCTAGCAGAGAGTCGCATGCGGCTCTCTTACGGCATTTGCAATCTACCAATGCGCGGATGATTCGCGTTTTGCGTTTGGACCGTGCCCAAGTGCTGCGAGTTTATGGTGCATGCGATTTACGCTTGTGCTGTAAACTTCGTAGCTGATGCGTCTGGCTTGATCTTTAGATGCCATCGCCCTATCGAGTGCGAAGATCGCACGCTTGTACAAATCGACAGCCTCTGTGTGTTTTGCCGTCTTGCTCAAACTGTCGGCAAGTTTTTCGAGAGACATAACGAGATTTATATCTTCAGCTCCAGGAAGCGCTTCTCTTACTTTTAGCGCTTCCCGCAGAAGTTCTTGCTCTCTTGCATTCCCCGGTTGCAAACCGCTTGCAAGTTTTTCGAGAGCTTGAGCGTAGACAACAGTACTCGCCAACGGTGTGCCTTTTGCACCATTCACCAATTTGCCGAGAGTTTCTTCCAAATCGGCTGTCCGGCGCGCGGCGATGTAGTTGTCACTAAGAGCAAGATAGAGTTTTGCCGTTTCTATATTGTCCAGGCCTCCACCGGCCGCTTCGCGCAATTCAATAATTTTCTTCAGCACTCGCGCAGCATTATCGTAGTCTTCGCGAGCTGAAAAATTCCGAGACAGCTCAGTGTAGTCCGTTGCAACTTTCGACTCCAATGCAGCAGCCTTGTAACTGGGCGCTTCCTGAAAAGCAGTGTTGAAGAGCAATTCAGCCTTGCCGTTGTCGCCCTTCGCTAACGCCGCTTCTCCTTCCACAAAATAACGACTGAAAGTGAATTGAGGCGAGTCTCCGGAACTTAGCTTTATGCAAGTGAGCCCAGCAAGCAATTCAGACTTCTCCATCGTGCCTGCGCCGAAGGAAATAATCTGCTTGGAGGTGACGAAGATATCTGTGTATTTGTCCGGGGACCACGCGTAGCGAATGACCACGCATGAGATTTGCGGATAAGCGTCGATTACTTTCTTCGCCGCAAGAACACTGTCGATCCGCATGACCTCTTCGGTACTCGGCTGATAATTTCCGACTCTCAGAATCGCCTGTTTGTCCAAGAGCTGAACATTAAGGTTGGTCTGAGGGGTAAAAATCTTCTCCTGAATGATGCGAGCCCGCAGAGTGTCATTGACGTCCGCCATCGCCCGGCCCGCAAAGGAAAGCAGGCAGACGGAAGCCAGTAAAGTCACTCGGAATCGGGGGGACATAGTCCGATTATGCCCCAAGCCGGTTTCATTTGCACGGGTGGAAGAACGAGGTTCAAACTTTATGCAACTCGACAATGCGCTCTAAGGCATCGGCAAATTTAGCTGGTGCTGATGGAGGGGCGAACTGGAGGAACAGCGAAGGCTCGACCAATTCCAACTCCAGAACTTTCGGTTTGCCTTCAAAATCGCGAACCAAATCCACGCGAGCATAAAGTGGTCTGTTCTTCAGGAATTTAAGCACCTCTCTGCCAACGGCCACTTCCTCCTCATCGGTGGGGACGGAAGTTTCGCCTGCATGCCCACCTGGCGCAAGCTTTTGAAAGCTGGATTTGCGAACCGTATGAGAATATTCGCCGCCGATAAAAGCCAATGCGCGTTCGCCGTAATCCTCAACGGATGTGAGATAAGGCTGAATCATCACATCACCTGTTATCGCAAGATGGTCGGCGTGCGCTTGCGCATCCTTCCTGCCTTGCTCATCTAGCATGAAGCGCTTTACACCGAAAGTTGCCAGTCCTACCGCCGGCTTCACTATCGCCTTTTCCCACTGTAGGCTATCAAACAGACCACCGGCAGTTTCACCTTTCATCACCCAAAGAGTTTCAATTACAGGCAGCCCGGCCTCGCCCAATTCTTTCAAGTAGATTTTGTGGCTGCTCCATTTCATCATGTCTGGCGGATTTAGCAGCTTGGTCACGCGGGAAAACCTATCAATCCACGCGTAGAACTTATCTTGCTTCAGGTGGTAATCCCAGGCGGAACGCATGATGGATACATCGAACTTAGACCAGTCAATAGAATCGTCGTCCCAAATGCACGTGTGGCACTTGTGCCCGCGCTTGACCAGCTCGTCGCGAAGCAAGCAATCGTCCGGATCGAGATCCGGCAACCCGTCATAAGTGATGAGCGAGATATCCATGAAAACCCCCTGTTTGCAAGCAAGGAGTTTATCAGATTGAGCACCTTCCCGGGAGATGCTCAATCTGCGCAAGCCACAATCAAAGAGATTCGCTCGACTATGCAGCTAAGCCGCTGACAAGTTTACGCACACGCAAGGGAATTGTCGAAGTTGCACTCGAGGCGCTGTTGAGTTGTTCCCATGCCCTCTTAAGAGATTCTCTGGCTTCAGGACTTTTAGTCGATGCAAGCGACTGAGCGATCAGTCGAGCAGTCAAATCAATGCCAGTGTTGCCATTCGTGACCACAGCGGCAAGTGCATCAGCAGCTTCTCTTGCCCAATTGCGCGACTTCTCGTTAAAGCTTACAACTTTGACGTCCATAGTCGCGCCGGACATTCCGACATGGAAAATTCCGAGGTCGACTTTGGTCGCGGAAGTGTCGAGCGATTGACCATTGCTGGCAATAACAGCCGCCAACACTTGACGTGCTTTTTGAGTATTGACGTCGCCGGCATCGCCCGAAGCTAATTCAGCAAGAAGTTGGAACTGACGATACTTGCGTTCTTCCACTGCTTGTGCGGCCACGAGATTCTTCTGACCAAACGCGGAGTATGTTTGACGACGACCTTCTCTTTCAACAGTGCTAATGAAGTTTTCGTTGACGAGAAGTGGAAAAATGCTGTTCAGCCATGCGCGTTGCGACGCAGCATCAAAACCTTGCAGTCCAGGGTATCTTGCTTGATCACCGGAATAGAAATTCTCGATTTCGTTGAAGGCGCTGGTGCTATCGGTTGTTTGTGCAGCCTTACTGCGTTGAAGCATATCACTCAGTGCGCGACTGACAGTGATGTCTGTCTCGCGAACGATCATTTGAGGAAGGATTGAAGACAATTCAGTATCGCGTGATTCAAGTGCCTTCAATGCAGCCAATCGTGCCGAAGCTGACGAGTCGCTTTGAGCAATGCTTCTCAGCAGAGCAATATTGTTGAATTCACCCATGGAATTCAAAACATTGATTGATGCGACGCGGAGGTCGGAATTGAGACGATGCGAGTTCAGCAAGATGTCCACGGCTTTCGCAGTGAAGCTAGCTCTTTGTTCTTCATTCGCATTGTTCAGCAGTATAGGCATGCTTTTGACCACAGCCATCAACTCTTTCTCTCTGGCGGAATCATATTGGTGTGGTGTTGAAATCAGGTTGAGCCCTCGATTGGCAATTTGATTTTTGGTCTCGGCATCCAGGGTGTCATAGCGTCCAGCGCTGATAAAACCTATCACTTGCGCAAGATTATGAGCATCAGCGGAAGTGGCGATTTTCGCGATGCTGGAAATTATCTCGGATTGGAGAACCTGCTGCGAAGGCAACCCGGCGGACAACTGCGACATGGCTTGCGCAGCAGCGATTCTGCTATTTGTCGTTTCGGCTTGGTCTTTCATTGCGTCGCTCAGTCCACCAATCACAGCTTCTGCAAAACCGGAAGCGCCCTTGTCGTATGTAGCTTCGCGCAATGAGATCATTTGATCGAGAAGCTCAACACCAAGCTCTCTATTCTCTTGCAACACTTTCAGACTGTAGTTAAGTGCGGCTGCCATTGCTCTTACATCAGAGTTTCCATCCTGCGCAGCGACTTTGGCAAAACCGTTGATAAAGTCAGTTGCAGTACTGCCGAAATTTTCAGCCATAAATGCATCGCGTTGGCTTTGAGACGAATTTGCATCAGATGCAACTTGACGCTCTCTGTCTATCATGCCACCAACGATTGCTGCGAGATTGACACCACTAGCTCCAAGCATCGCGCGCATTTTATCTTCCGGCTTAACTTCAGGGTTTTGCAGAACGTTTCGCAAAACTGCACCGTACTGTTGCGGTGAAATAACTCCGGAGCGAAGGAGCGTATTTGCTATGACTTCGCCGCGTCCGTTTGCTGAGTTTTGAGTCAAAGAATTTCTCAAGCTTGCTACTACAGTGTTGGTATCGATTGCGAAGTTGATTGGTCCGTTGTGTTGGAAGCCGGCCATTCTGTCTTTCAGTACCGAAGGTCTGGGAGGTTCCACAGCAGCAGCAGCAAGCGTTTTATCTCCGCTATTTCCTGCCAACATCAACAAGCCTACTTGACTTGCGGTGACGACGTTTTGGTCTTTCTGAGAAAGAAATCTCTCTGCAAGATATTTTGTGGTGTCTTGTACGTCAGCCTTAGCTCGCGTTTCCTTGTTGATGAGAGCGGCGTATTGCTCTTGAGTTAACGAACGACGATTGGCAGTTCTGAGCAATTCCATTTCTTGGGTTGTAAAAACAAGGTTTGCGGCCAGTTCACGCTTCAGGGCTTCACGCTGTTCGGGTGTTGCGTTGCTCGAAACAGCCTGTGCCAGCTTTTCAAAAATCTGTGTAACGCGTTCGTTGCTTGCGTGATTCTCTGCGGATTGGGAAAAGAGATTTTTGAAACGTTCTACAGTGGCTGTATCAGCAGTGTACGATTCGACCGGTCTGTTGCCGATTCCTGATTCTGCACGACTTCTTTGCTGTTGAGCTTGGAATGCTTCGCCGGCATCTGCAATTGAAAGAGCAGTCTTATGTCCCCAGATCTCTTTCATCTGCGAGGCAATTCCACTTCCCATCATGGGCAGCATGGGAATCTGCGAAAGATGCATAACGTTCTGAGAAACACGTTCTGCTCGTTGAGCTAATCTCGAACTCTGAGACGCCAAAACAGCATTGCGTGCGCCTTCTGTTTCAAGTTTCGCTGCTTGACCAGGCAAATATCCTACGCCGGCTCGCGTCAAACCGTAGGCGGCAGTGGCAACGAAAAGCAAGTTGCGCAACTCGTTGGAGGTTCGTCCACCTTCAGTAGCATGGAAGTACGCGCTGTTAAGCGGGCTGGAATAGCCCAATCCGGTATTCAATCCACCCATCAAGATTCCGCGCAGTTCCGCAATGCCAACTTGCTGTCCGACCGCTGCTGCGGCTCTAGCACCTCTCAATGCCACGGCCAATTCGAAATGACCGGACGCAAGCATCGCGACATCGGTAATCGCAGTCAATGCCTTTTCACCGTAGTGGGCGATTTCTTGACGAGACTTATACGCGGCGAGATCTTTGGCCAGGATGAATTCCATTCCGTTGCCTCTTTTGACGGCAACCAACTCGTCAGGTTTGAACGTTCGCTTTTGCACCTCGATGGGAGCACCGACGTTTGAGTAAACCATATTGAGATAACCGTAGATCGGTACGAACTGTGGCTGCAGTGTTTGAGAGACTTCGATATTACCTTCAGCGTTGGAAGTGACGGAAAAGCGCGCTTCCATCAGGTTGACTGCTTCCGCTCTCTCATTCGGTTTCAAACCGGGTTTGTCAGGATCTATCAAGCCAATCATGCGATTGTCGGCGCCGATCCGTGCTTGCGCCCAAACCTCGTGACCAAAATCGTTGACTGTGCCAGGGATTGGAGCATCTCCCCAAGTGATTATGTTGCGCTGTGTTTGGTTCACTTCGGTCAAACGAGCATCAACCTCGTTCATTTGCTTTTCAACTGACTTTTGCCAGTCTTTGATTGCTGCAATCTTCTGCACGTTTTCGGGTTTGTTGAGCTCGAGCGTATGCGGCAGGTCTAGCTGGATAACAGTTTGCCCACGACCAACATTCTCAACTTTGGTTCCGGCCGGCATTGGTATGTTCAAGCCATACTTTTCAATCATATTTACTTGCGAACCGACACGCAGAGCCAGATCGATCATTTGTGCAGCGGCAGCTCTCCAAGCATTGCGGTCTTGTCCTTCCTGATACAGCCAACCATGGGGAAGACCACTTTCTCTGATAGTGCGTTCGATGCGCGAATCTTGTGCCTTGTTCTCAGATTCAATAATAGAGTTGGTCGCTCTGCCAAGCCAGTCGAACGCATTTTCAATTTTCTGTGCCGACTCTCGATTTGGAATTTCCGAACCAAGTCGTTCAAAAGGGGATTGGTTGGAGGAAAGAACATCAGTGATGGTTTCGTTTGCTGAAACACGCACACCGTTTTTTGTTTGAACTTCAAATGGACTGTCGGTAGGAACAGCCAGGTTGCGCGACTCGAGCTGGCGCAGCACCGTCGGCAACAAAACCTTCCCAATCCAGCTCGTATACTCTTTGAATGCAGCTTGGCTGGCGGGACCAAACTCGCCTCTGTGCATTTCTTCTCTAATTCTCTCTTTGCGTTGAGCCAACTCAACGGCATTGCGCGCTCTTGCTTGATCTGCAGTTTCGCCTTCGCGGGCTGAGCTTGGCTTGGAAAACAATTGCAGTTGCAGCAACATTTGCTCTTGATAGCGGCTTTGATAAAGCTTATCCACCGGATTTGAAGGGTTCGAGTGGGCTTGAACAACATTGTCTGTCTGAACACCGGATGCAGAGTCAACACCGGCAGCAGGCAATGCTGCCGGTGCTTCTCTTCTCTGTCTCAAATCCTCATAGGCACAGTCAAACAACGACGCGGCGGCTTGCGACTCAGTGCTGTTTGCACATTTTTCAGCTTTTTGTGAAATTGCATCTAATGTCATCGTTTTGGTGCTCATTTGAACTGGTTATTAGCGAACTTGAAATCTTACGCCGCGGCCGGGGTTAGGATGAGCGGCTGGAGGAGGTGGTGGAGCCTCATGAGCACTGTGAGCCCTCTCTACCGCTGCCCCGGTCAGAGCCAAAATTGCACCGGCAATTGAAGCTAGTCCCTTGCTCTTGCCGCTCAAGATGTCGCGCTGGGTTTGTTCGTTACTACGCAGGCCTTTTGCCAAACGTGCTCGCTCTTCCGGCGAGGTGGCGCGCAAGATGCGGCGGGCAATCTCAGCTTCAGCAGCTTCAGTCGGATTTGGACTGACTGGTTCACTGAGTCTTTCCAATTGTGCCCGAGTTAGACCAGTGCTTGCTTTGAAGTTTCCTTTATCATCAGCGGCACGTACTTGGTCGCGAAGGGCCCGTGCTTCCAGAGTGTTTCCAACCTTGAGTTTCTCCAGGTGGTTCAAGAGCAAATTGGAGTTGAAAGAATCAACAAACTTGTTCCAGGTGGAAACGAGAATGTCTGGAGTCAAACTATATCCATCGGCTCTAAACGCGCTTCCCGGTTTGTTGATTGCTTCAATTTTCGGACGACCGTTCGCATCAAGAACAGGATTGCCTTTATCATCAACTTTGTAGAATTCTACTGTCACATTCGGCGGCAAAATTGTATGTTCGACCGGATTTGCATTAGCCTTCAGAACCCAATCGCCGCTGGCGTTCTTCTCGAACTTGCTATTGAATTGTTCAAGCGTGAGCGGATATCCGTCCATAACGCGCTCGCCCTGCAGATTGGTAAAGTAGCGCGCAGGTATGATGCTGCCCTTCTCGCCGTGTTGTCCGCCAGTGTAATCCGAAACCGTTGTTCCGTTAGGAATTAGGCGTCCACCTACAGTTACTCCCGTATCATTCGGATGGGCAGAGCGAATTTTGCCATCTTCGATAACGGTTCCAACAGGCAACCGTTCTCCATTCAGCATCATTGGGTTTTCGCTGGTCGAGACTCTAGCGCCATTTGCGCTCTTAATCTCGTATGGTTCTACCTTGTACGGATTTTTTGCCAGCAGCATGGAGCCGTTTCTTTCACGCAGCCACTCCATCAATTGTCTAGCTTGTTCCGGACCAGCAATTCTGATCGTGACTTCCGCCTTGTTATCTAATGCAAGGCGAGCGCGATCCAAATTAACCTCTACTCGCACCTTCTCATTTACGACCAGCGCGAAGCCGTCATGTCCTTCGATGAGCGTCCCTGGTTTGGGACTTGTGATTTCGCTAGCCGTTGCCGAACGAAAATATGGACCAAGTGGGTCTGAAGGCTTGGTCACAAGAGGAGTATTGGACGCATCAGAAATAGTGCTTCCACCTCTCCAACTTTCCTGATGGACTTTGTCGGCTATCTCTTTTGAAATACTTGCATCGCTTGCGTTGCGATTGTTTCTGATTCTGTCGCCTTCCGGGGTATTCTCGACCATTGCTTTTATCCTCGAATTTGTGTTCTCTCGTCGCGGAACGAGAGGTTTCTGTGTCGGGCAAATGGTGCAGTCGCATTCCTCTGAGAGGTTCACTGTGCGGCTTGCTCTGACGATATATAGATTTGTGCTGGGGACGGTCGTTAGCTGACCGTGGCAACATTAAAAACCAGGTACCGTGAGTTATAAGTGAGTGATTTCCGCTAGCCCAAAAGACAAGCAGGAGAAGGGCAGCAGAGAGCAGAGGGGGTAAAACGGGACAGATCGAGCCATTGCTTGGTTATGCTCGCAAGATTAATCCTGATGGGACATCCCCCATTGAAGCGGTTCATTAAAAGAAATAAGATGCGGATCCTTAACGTGCTCCCGCGCCCTTGCTCCAATAACTATGGTCGAAAGATCTGGTTCTTCTGCTGTCGAGTTTACAGCGGAGAATCTTGTGAAACCCATTATCAATAGTGCGCTCATTGAACCAGAGCGCGCCATTGCTTCGAGTTTCAATAAACTTACCAGCACCGAACTTCTTCCCGTTTGCAACTTGATCGAAAGCAAACCGACCGATTCAACCGCGGCGAAGGCGGTGCGCACGGTTTCCTCCACGGTCGGAATGATCGTTCCTTATGTCGTGGCAGGCAAGCTTGCAGCCAAACCGCTAGGCAAAATCGGCGGTGCATTTGCAGCAGAAGGACATGTCGCTAGGGCAATATCCAGTCCGCACGCAGCAAACATTCTGGGAGCAGCAACTTATGACGCAATGCGCATGCCCCTGCATGGCGAGACACGCTTAGGAAACGCTGCCAGCGGAACCGTCGCCTTCGGAATATTCGAAGCGGGCAACGCGTTGGCAGGACGCTCTCCTTACGGATTGTTGATACGTGGTGCAGTGGGTTTTGCGGGCGCAGCAACCGCAAAAGCAGTGCACACTGAACTGAGCGAAGGGAAAGAACATTCGGCGACCGACATTTTGACTAGTGGTGCAGGTGGTGCAGCACTGAACATGGCACTTCCACTGGGACACCGCTTGTTCTCTCGCGTGGAAAGCGAGATTTCCGTTCGTGCAAAACATTCAGAGTTGGCCAAATTCTCCACTGAAGTATCGCCGGCAGCAGAAAACACCAGTGCGAATCGATACCTTGGTTGGCTATCCAAAGAGACTGACGGCTTAAGCGTAGGCGGAAAAGGACGCAAGATAAAAGAAGTTCCGATGCATGGCGATGCTGAAACCGCGGCAGTTGATTTCACAGATTTCTCCCGCGGTCAGAGAATAATGCTCATCGACAAAATGGCGAAGAATGCGATCGCTCCATTGAACAATGAGCGCGCCGTGACCGGCTTGGTGGCAGGGCTTCAGCTTGAAACGCAGCAATGGGCGCGGCAGACCCTGAAGAATTTGTCGACGGAAATAGGACATTCTATCGACGAAATAACAACTGGATTGCACAAAGCGAAAGGTGAAAGAACGCCACAATTGGCCGAAATGGAGCAAAAGCTAAGTGCAAAGGTAGAAACATTCAATCAAGGTTTGTCTCGGCGAGCTGAAGACATTGAGAACGCACTCAATCATTGGGGTGAGACGCAGAATTTGCCACGCGTTGCGCTATTGATTGCTGATACTCCCGGACTGCAAGCACAATGCTTGAAAGGAAAAGGCGTCATTCAAATCGGCCCGGATGGCATTGTCGCAGACAAGATGTCACCGGAACTTGTCGAGAAAATCGTGCACGAATACTCACACGTCATTCAAGAGAATCAAACGATCCGCCGCATGATGGATGAAAGCGGTGTCGGTATGAAACTGACGGAAGGCCAAAGAAGCAACATAAAAAACAACTACAAAAAGCAATTCGGTGACGAGCCGACAGACGAATTTCTTGACCAAATTGCAAGCAACCGCCAGGGCAAAAAACTTTCGTTCTCCGAACGAATGGAAGCGCGCAGAAACGAGGCATCGATTGCACACTATCTCTCGGAAAAACCGCTGCTCACACGTCCTGCAATTGATGGAATGTTGAGCCAAATGCAGCCGGTTATGAGTTTACTTGGCGAGCAAAACGGCATTGCACGATTGCAGAGTTCGTTGACGAACAGCAGAGGGCCCCTCTTCGATGTAATGGCAGGCAGAAAATCGTTGAACGGACTGCCGCTAGGCAATGTAGAAGAGAGACTGCGCAATGTAGGGCAAATGTTTAAAGCCGGTAGCTCTGATCTGCCTGCAATTCAAAGCGAGCTGAGCGCTGTCGCGAGAGACTTGCAAGGATTCCGCCAGATTTCATACGACCAATACATGCGCCACGCATTCGAGCAGCAAGCCTTTGCGAGCGGATATCTTGCACGTCTCTACTTTGAAGCGGCAGAACATGCTGCTGTGAAAACAACATCAGCACCAAGAATCAGTTCGCGCTTAGTTCCTCAGTTTTAGCATTTTTTGTTGGACCGATCTTTGGTTTTAAACCCCAAAAATTCAGACGCGCCCTTTCGAGCGCGCCTGTTCCGTCCCCACGGTGAAACCTAAGGTTTGTCAAAACCCCAGAGGGTTTTAACAGGTATATATTGTGCGGTGATTGGGATTGGGACCGTTGGCTTGCGCCAACTTCAGTGTGTTGTCATTCGCCTGTTCGTTTGTCGCCTGGTAGTCTTTCGACTGTGCTGCTAGCGCTCTATGCTTTATGCATAGGCGGCAGCGGTTTTCTTGGTTGTAATTCTTCCGGTGGAACAAAGAGCGTTTCAGGAGCTTGCATTGCTCTGATGAACAGTTGAGCCAAAGCTTGCGCTTCCTTGGTTACGCGCTCCAACTCCTGGGGATCGCTATCAGATTGTTTCAAACATGCAGCGTAAAATCCTCGACTTGACAGTCCAGTGGCCAAGCCTGTTTGCATATCCTCAACAGCTTTAAACAATGGACTAAACTTAGTTTCCGCGTCAGTGCTCAGTTTAATGACTTCTTCAGCGGAGGCGGTGAGATCGGGATATTTCGCGAGATCCTTTCTGATAGCTTCTTTGCGATCTGCTGAGGTTTTTTCATTCGTCAATTCAGAAAGCAAGGCGCCGACTTTTTCTTGCTCAGACTCGGGCACCGCATTCGATGCCTTACCTACGCGTTCCATAGCTTTCGGGAAATCTTCAGAGAACTTCGCGAGATCTGCACCAACTTTCTTGTACTCAGCTTCTGCAGTGCGTCTTCCGTCTGCAGCTTGTTGATCAGCGAGCCTGATCGCTTCCTTCATTTTAGGGAAGTGCTTCGGAAGAATTTCTTTGAAGTCCGCATCAGAAAGAGTGCCATTTTTTGTTTTTCTCTCTTCCAATTCCTTTTTAGCGGCAGTGACGGTTTCTTCCATCAATTTCTGCGCTGGAGACAACTGCTGTTGTTCACCTGGAGTTTGCGCTTGAGCCTGAGTAAGAACGAAGTCGCCTGACTGCGCCGACGTCTTCTCAAACTTCGCAGGCATCTTCAGCATTTCAGGCTCGAATTCGCCCAATGCTGGTGTGGCTTTCGCGACTGCAAGGCTCTCGCCTACGTCACCTCTGCTCATAGTGGTGAACCTCTGGGGTTATAGGATGTGACCGGGATATTTTCAGATTAGCGGGAAGCCAAGCATGTGTCAGCGGTGAAACTACGTACACTTCCTTAAATTCGATGGATGCACGCCCAGTTCTACTTATATCTACGGTCCGCGAAAAGTGCATTACCTAGTTTCGAACCGGCACCAAGGGTTGCCGCGACATTCCCGACAACCGCGTATCGCCTCGAGAATATTGACGCAAGCGAACCCGCAAGCATCAATCCATCTCCGCCAAGATCAATACCGGCGCTCACTCTCTCTGCGCTGGTTCCATGTTGCATGGCGGACTTCAATGTTTTGTAATCGTCCGGCATCTCGAAAAGCGCATAACCAGCAACAGCTCCGTTATATGCGGTGCGCATCGAGCTGACAAGACCTGGATGCGAATGGGGAAGGCGAGTAGCACGAGCAAGGTAGACATTGCTCGCCGACAAGGAGGTCATGGCGCTTTCGGTGAATACATCACGGTCCCACTGAAGAGTGCTGGGAAAGAAGAAGCTTCTTTGATCGGAAAGCTGTCCTTTTTTAGGATCAGTAATCATCGAGCGAACATCATCAATTCCGACGAACTCCCCGGAAGCGTCCACTGGTTGTCTGAAATTGGTGAGACCAATAGCGCGTCCTTCACTGTCGATCAAGGGTCCGCCACTGTTTCCACCCTGAATTCTGGTGGACGCGTGAATAAACATGGCATTCGGATTCACGTGCGGAAGTTCAAAAATAGTTGGACCAAAACGCTCGCGTGCAACCACTGCACCGGGGCTCATAACGATATCTTCGACTCCATTCGGGTGTCCGATCGCCATAACTTTATCGCCGGGTTTAATATCTGCAGCACTGTCGCGTAGTGGCAAGGGTTTGAACCTTTCTCCTTGCGCCATGTCCGTCAATTCAATTACGGCCGCCTCACCACCGACATTTGTTTCCTTCACGCGCGCGTTGTACACGTGTCCGGCAGCCGTTGTGACTTTGATAGACGTGGCGCCGTCAATAACGTGGTGAGCCGTTGCGATTTGCCCGTTCTCGGTGACGAAAAACCCTGAACCAAAAGCGTTGTAGGTTTTGCCTTCAGGATTTACCTTATCTGTAGTGATTTTGACTATCGAGTCGCGGCTCTTCAAATAGAGCTGCGCTTCGGGGGAATTGATGTCATACGATTTGACTTTGACGGGGTTGGTCGAGCTTAGATCACCATCGCCAAGCGAGAAAGTCGGTATGAAGACCTGATTGCCTTCGCGCACAGCCGGAGGAACTTTGACCGGTGGCTCGTACAGCTCAGTTGGAACGAATTTATTGTCAGGGCGCACCTGCTGGCGATCAAGTTTGGGATCGTTGAGGTCTTGCCATGGAATCCCCATCGGGATTATCTGTTCATCAAGTGGCCTCGTATCTAGCTGCCCAGGCGGCACGCCGACCTGCTCGTAGGGCTTCCTGACAGGTGTATCCGGCTGAGGCCCGCGATTCTGCCGCCCGTCGTCGTAAAACGCATGCTGCTGGCTCTCGGCGCTACCCTGCTGTTCAAAGAAAAAGTCCGGATTCACTACCAGGTCCGCTGTATGGCGCTCCCTGCTAGCGGACGAGGAATTGCGAGTCAATCCGTCCCGGCTATCTGGCTGCCAGGTGGATGTGCCCGCATCCGCCACCCAGTTGGGCGTTTTGGCGGATTCGATTTGCGAAAGAGAACCGATGTGTTCAGGGTTGTCCTGCATTCCCGTACACTATATGGAAAAAGTGACAAAACAAAGGTGGGAAATACGCTATGGCTGAAAGGCTTTTTTATGGCGTGGACTACAGCGGAGCCAGCGCCGTGCCGAATAATACGTGGCTGGCGACTGGCCGAATGGGGACACTCGGTCTGGAAATTATCGACGTCAGAAAGGTCGGTTCGCTGGGTCTGAAGGATGAGCTGATCAAACACAAGGCCGTCGCCGTTGGAATTGACAGCCCGTTTTCTTTGCCTGTGGAATTTCTGCACTACATGGCGCGCAAAGAGCAAAGAACGCCATACCAAACCTTTCAAGAAATGGCGGAAGCACTGTTTCATTTAGGACAAACGGGATTTATCGAGCTGGCGAAAGAATTTAAACGCGAACCGAAGCGAGTAACCGACAAGTGGAAGGGCTCGCTTGCTATTTCGCCACTTCATCGCGGAAATCCTTCCATGGTTCAGATGACTTATCAGTGCATTCAACTTCTGGCCATGTTGCCCGCCGACCGCTTTTACACTTTGCCCTTCCAATTCGAAATCGAAGACGCTTGCGCTGTGATTGAAGTTTATCCGCGCGACACTCTACGATTCTTCCAACTAAAGGAAAGCGGCTACAAATCAAAGGACAAGAAAGACGAACCGCAGGTGACCAGCGTTCGCCATGAAATCATTCATTCGCTTTTGGAGATCAAAGAAAAACGCGGACTCACCTATCGCAATGTGCCAAAGTTGAGTATGAACAAAAACATGATCACTTCAGTGATCAATAGCGATCACGCTCTTGATGCGGTAATTGCTTGCTACACCACGGCGATGTTTGTTGAAGCAAAGGAGTTTTTCACTGATCCATTTTCTCTAGATGATCTCGATGTTCTTTTAGAAGGCTGGATTTATCGACCCATGCAAGCAAGCTGAGCGCTTTCACAAATGTTTCACAGCCGCTTGGTATGAATGATAAAGCGTTGAAATGCGTTGGCGGGAAACATTTGTACGGTTCGCACTATTCTGTGCCGATTGGCGTGGAATGCGAACCTTGGCTGTCTAAATAATACACACATGCGACTTAGTGGGGAGGGCGCGTGGACTGGACTATCATTACTTATTTGGGAATCGTTTTTGCAACACTGACGATTCTTGCAGTTTTGCTCAAATACTTTTCAAACAACGTTTTTAGTTATGTCGTTGCAGAATTAGTGTACGGAGCCGTTGCAAGCTATGCGGCGCTAAAAGTCGCGCACGATTTTTTCATGGTATTCGCCCTTCTAGCGATCGGAGGATTTGTCGGCGGTCCAATTTTTCTGGCGATGTGTATTTATTTTTCGCGCAAGAAATTCAAACTAATGGCAGGCGTGAACGCTGTCGTTCTGGTGTGTACCTTAGTCATCGCAGTTGATGCATTCCTGATTGAACCGCACTTGCTCGAGATCAAAAGGCATTCCATCGTTAGTGACAAACTTGATGAGCCACTGCATGTTGCGATTCTCTCAGATCTTCAAGCAGATAACTTTGGCGATTATGAGCGCTCAGTCTTTCAAACCGTTGCAAACGAGAAGCCTGATCTTCTCCTTCTCCCTGGCGACTACATTCAGACGATGACAGTTCAGGAATGGGAAATTGAACGCGACAAATTCAAAAAAGCATTCAAAGACTTGAACATCACGCCTAAGTACGGAACATTCGCAGTGCAAGGAAATGTCGATGACTTCGCTTGCTGGCAGCAGCTCTTTACAGATGTTCCAGGCCACACATTCGAGCAGTCAGAAACGGTTTCGGCTGGACCTGTCGACATCACAGGCTTGAGTTTTTACGACGGAAGAAACTCAGAACTAAAGTTTCCCAAAAAAGAGAAGAACAACAAGTTTCACATAGTAATGGCACATTATCCTGACTTTTCGATGGGAAAAGTCGAGGGAGACTTGCTTGTTGCCGGGCATTGCCACGGCGGCCAAGTTCAAGTACCGTTCTACGGTCCACTGATGACGGCTTCAAATGTACCGAAGCGCTGGGTTAATGGCGACGTCGTTTTACTGCCGTCGGGAAGTAAACTGATCGTCTCGCGAGGCATCGGGATGGAAAGGCAACACGCACCGAGACTCAGATTTTGCTGCCGTCCACAATTGATTTTCGTCGATCTCTTGCCCGGCAAGATCAAACCCATCGCCAAGACAATGATGTCGCCCGTAGTATCAAGCTGGGACCAACGTTCTGAGAATTAGCTTTCCTTCTGTCGAAAACCAGGCGTGCGCGGTTGAAAAATCGCGCACGTTTGTTGGAATATAGACCGGCATCGGGCCACGCATAGCGTCGCCCCTACAAGTCTAGAGTTCTGAATAACTTGGTTCGATCACTCCTTCGATCACAAGCTGCTTTGCATAGTCCAGATCAAGATGGGCGAGTTTCGCGTAGCGAGCTGCTTCACGAACATCGGCGTCTCGCATGGCAGCAAGACACTTCTTATAGTTGAAATTAACTGAGTCAAGTTTGTTGAGGGCACGCTCCGGTTCGTCAAAATTCTCTTTGACCAGGCGACTCAGAATTACGAGGCGTCGGAAAAACTCTTTGCCTTTGATCGTAAGGTCATCAGCTAATTCGCTCGCCAAAACTTCATACGCCCCTTCATCCGGACCAGTGTTTTTCAATAGCTCATCAGCCATTCGCGCTTCCATCAGGCCCGTCGTCACGACGCGCAAAACTTTATCAGCATCGCCATCAAGATAAGCAGATATGGCTTTCTCAAGGTTTTGCATTGCCGCGTTCAGGTAGCGCTCCACACGCGTATAACCGCGTGTGTGTGTTACCTGAAGAACGGATCGGCAGTGAACGATATTTTCAATGAGCGACTTAATCATGCTCATCTCTTTGGGACTGAGTTTGACAATCGGCTCAATTTGAATAATAGGCTTGTCGTTGTCCAACTCTAACTGCTTGCCGAGGTAATGGAGCCAGAGCAGCGCTCCCTCGGCAATGCGGTGAGCATCCTCCTCGCCGCCCTCCGCGTACAAAGACAATGCTTCTTCCCTTTGACGCACAACCTCCAGAAGGTGTTCTTTCACGTGCTCGCTCACAACGCAATTGCTGTACTCGACAGCCATCTTCAAGCGAGCAATTCCGTTGGACAAACGTTCGATGGCCTCCTCTGCAGAGCCTTCGTCAAACGTCAATTCCAGCTTCATCTGGTCTTCCGAAAGCATGTGAGCGGATGCTATCTGCAAATGCAAAAGACCTCGCTCGCAAAACTTCTCGCAATCCTCCAGCGAATTTTCTTCGAACAATTGGAGCGCTCTGCTTCTAGCCTCTTCCGCCAGCTTTAACCGCTGCGCCGCCAACCCCGTAAAGGACGATTTGCGCGTTTCAACAGCAGCAGACGCTTCCGCAATCATTTCCAACATGCGAGTCAATTTTTCATTGGCGTCTTTTCGTTTGAGCCAATCACCAGCCAGCGATTTGATTTGTTCGAAAATATCCATTACTTTGACTTGCCCAAACGTGAGTTGATTTCAGCGCGCATGAATTTCAGTTCTGACTCGAGAAAGTGGAAGTGCGCACCTGCTGAGGGCAGAAACTCATCTTGAACTTCGGTCAACTCCAGATAATTTCCCTCGCCGAGTTCGTATTCGACCGTTTCCGCGTCAAAAAGCTGACGAGCATAATTCGCGCGCAGCCAGGCGAGTTTGATATTGAGATGAGCCTTCGCAAGTTTTTCCTTGGCTAAGTTTTTGAAGCCGGACGACAATTCGTCCGCGGCATCATCTATGGACTGAGCGACAAGCTGATTACGACGGTATTGCGCGTGTTCGACGTCTTCCGCCAGCCGGTTCAGGAACTGCTCAAGAGCAACCAGCTGAGCCATAACTGAGTTTTTAGTCAACACTTTGGACATAGGAGCCGAAAAGACCCAAACCTGGCTGGGGCACCGCGCGATACTCACGCCGGTTCAGATAGTACCATCAGCTCCTGAGATCCAGCTAATTAATAAGGAATCGTTTTACTTTTCGACTACGCGCCCGTCGGCGCAGATTACGGTGGTGTGCCCGTCTTCGGTGATATAGCAGAGGTTGCCGAGGCGGTCGAAGGCGACATTACTTACGCTATTGACAGGCTGACTGCCGTCACTGTAACTCATTGACCACCTGCCGGTTTCAGCCGAACGCGTCAGCTTCATAGCTCCGGCAACGCTTACTTCAATAAGTATGCCGCAGCGGTTGTACTGAGCTTCAACCACTTTTCCATTAGGTTGAAATACAGCCTCGATCGTGCCCCGATTGCTGCGCCTGATGCCTTGCGTGGGCACAGTCAAGAACTGCGTTTTCTTTGTGTCCTTTCTATAGTATTGCGGCTCAAAACTCAGCCCTTGCTCGGCGGAGCTTGCCTGGTCAAAAAGCGGTTCTTCGAATAACTCCGCTTGCGCAGCAATCTCGGAAATAGTGTCGGCAATTTCGTCGGCAATACCATCAGCAATTGAATCGGCAATATTTTGATCGACTTCTTCGGCAATGGGAGCAGCTTCAAAACTCATTAAATGCGCATTGCCATCCAAAGCCTGCGGCTCAGGATGCTTCATCTCTTGCGATTGGTCGAATTCATCGGCGGAAATGGAATCAAATTCCAATTCGTATTGCATCTCGTTTATAGCTTGTCGGTTTGAAAAAAGTCGAAGGAAGCCCAGAGATCTTGCAGTTTGCAGTTCACTTTCTTGAATCGGTTCGTAATTGCCTTTGCTGGCTTGTACATCAGCTTCGAGGGTCTGCATCGCTTCCAAGACTTCACTGACTTCGGAGACTGCCGGAATTTTTTCTTGCACTGCAGCTGTTGACTCAACCGTCTGAACTTCAGGCTGAAAAGATTCATTCACGTGCAAACCTGTTGTCACTCGGATTTCAGGCTGTGAAGGTTTCTTCTCTACCATCCCTGTTGTCACTCGGATTTCCGGCTGCGAAAGTTTTCTAGATTTCTTGGGAGTGTTCTTAGGCATCCCGATTTGAGTCTTTCGCTTCTTAGTTTCTACTTTTGGCTCAGAAGCTGGTTTTGCACTCTGCTCAAATCCAAGAGGAGCTGCAAACACCTTAGCGGAAGCCACTTCCTCCTTCTCTTCTCCTTTGGCGACGACTTTTGCTGATGCATTGACTTCAGCTTGAGCCTCCAATTTTTGACGCTTGGCTTGCGGCCCCGCAAAAGCGTAACCAACTGGATTTCTACGACGGCCTTCTTGGGTTGATTGCAATTCTTGTTCGACATTTTCCTCTAAGGTGTCAGGCTCTTCGCCGCTCATCGTGTTTGATGAAATTGGGTTTTTCACGCGCCCTCTATTCTTCGGACGATATGCACTTTCCACATTGTTCAAAACATTGTCCGAATACTGCTTTTTCTTGTCGGCTCTCTGAAAAAAACCTATCTTCGCTGCCATGACATCTCTCCTGCTGGCTCACTGCGTATATCGGCTTTACGCTCTCCCTTCTGGGATTAGGCGGGATTGACGAAAGTTTAGATATGGGGCTGGGGAGAAAAACGAGCGACAGCGCCTGACTTCAGAGGCGAAATCAAGCACTGCTCTTGAACGCCGAAATCCGGGACACCCTCGGAGGTTGGCATCCCGGATTGGCTGGCGAAAAACTCTGCTAATACCTGAAACCGCCACCAGATGGCTGGGTCATCAAGTACAACCGATCCAGAGCTTCGTTTCTGGAGGGGTTCATAATTTGCCCGTAGGCATTGGCTCTAGCGGAGCGCCCCCGTCTGGCCCAACCGCCGCCGCGTCCACCATTGTTGAAACCGCTCTGGTCGTACCAAGCTTGTCTCACACGTCCAACCAAATCATTCAAACGGCGAACCAGCACTTCCGAGTCATCAAAGCCGAGACCGTTTCGTCTTACTACTCGTCGCTTTTGAGAAATCAAGCCATTCAGTTCGTTGATGAACGAATTGGCGTCAGACGGGATGAGATAGCCCTGAGCAGCGCCCAGACCAATCTGTTCCTTAAGAACGGTCATTTGCCAGTCTAGGTTCATCGCCGACTCCACCTGATGTGGTGTGCCGCGATAAGGCCCGGAATATATTCCAGAGTCGAGCGTGACACCGTTGAACACGACCGGTTGCACGCCGCCGAAGTTCTGGAATCCGGGCAGACCGTTCAAGTATCCGCCGGACAGATTGGTCGGGTAATTGCTGCCATATGCCGAAGAAAGCTGCGATTGAGGAAGATAAGAGCCCAAGAGGCTGGAGCCCACACCGCTGTTTTGAACGAGCGGCAGAAGGCTGTCCACTAGCCCGTTTCCGGTAGTGGGAGTGTTGTAGAGATAGTCTTGATTGAGAGGCAGAGAATTGTTTGTCTGGCCCGGCAAAAATTGATTCAAAAGCCCTGAGAGACCCGAGCCGGTGCCGCTCAAATTGCCGGTAAAGTTGCCATTTAGTCCGCCATTCAGGGGGTTGCCGTATGCGTCATATCCGTTGTTGTAAGCATAGGGGTTGTTGAAGTTCGAACCCGCTAATTGTCCGCCCAGGGCGTTTTTCAATATGTCAGCTATTTGCGCATTGGCCGGCTGCGCGCAAGAAGTGGAAACGATCGTCCCAGCAAGAAGGGCGATTCCAAGTAAGGTTCCCGTTTTTCGCGCAGTTTTTCTCATGATGAATCTCCGCCTCCCGCAGGTCATGCAGGCGGCAAATCTTGGGTTGTGACAAGGCTAAACGACGCATCCCCGAAAATCTTGTTCCCGGAGGCACCGGTGGGGCTTTCCAGGTCAAGTGTTCCAAAAACGTTAGACCTTTGAATGAATAAACACAAAAGATACAACTGCCCCTCATAATTGGTTTTCTCTGCACCCCTGATGGACCACGAAAGGTCCGAGCCCCCGGGACCGTAAGGTCCAAACCGAAATGAATCAAAAGCATCAAATTGCAGCTTTGCTTTTATCAGCAGGTCTATGCCTCTCAAGTGGTGTCGCGCGAGGGCAGGACTCGCTCTTGCAGTCTTTTATGGACAAAGGCGAAGAACAACAAAATAAAGGTCACTTTTTTGAAGCGAAAAAGCAGTACGAAGCTGCACTTTTCGCGGCAGAGAAGCTGAACGAGGCCGATCCCAATTTGGAAAAAGCTATCGTTGCGCTGGCAAAACTAGACATGCGTCAAGGTGCGTACGATGACGCGGAAAAGCTGTGGAAGCGGCTTCTTGCAATGAAAGAGAAAAGTGCCGGCAAAGACAGCGCGCCAGTCGCATCTGTTTTGATGCAGCTTTCAATGACGAATCGATATCAGAGACGTTACGCAGAGGCGGAGACAATTGCTGAGAGAGCGTTGGCGATCGTCAAAGGAAACAAGGCTCAACCGTGCAAAGAGATGGTGCCTTATCTGATCAATTTGTCCACCATCTATCTAGATCGCAATCGATTTGATGCGGCAGAAAATATGGCGAAGGCTGCTATAACCGCTTGCGACAAAACAGACAGCGCCTCAAACGTTCAACTTGCAGATGGACTCAGCACCCTTGCCAATGTTTACGCTGCGCAAGGAAAAATTGAAGAAGCGGAGAAATTTACTCAGCGTTCGATTTTGATTAGAGAAACAGTAAGTGGCAAAGAGAGCGGAGTCACGGCTGAAGATCGCATTCGACTGGCGAATCTCATGCGAGACCAGGGACGCTACGAAGAAGCGGAAAAACTTCTTGCACCACTACTCAACACGCAAAATCCGAAGAACAAAATTTCCGATGACGTGCGCCTGAAGATTGCACGCGCGCTTTCTGAAATTCTCATCGCACAGGAAAAGACTCTTGAGGCTATTCCACTTTTGGAGCAGGCTCTAAATCTCGCGGCACGCACCGCCGGCAGTTCGTCGACCACCTACGGTGCTGTTTCCACAGAGCTCGGACTGGCATACATGGACGCAGACGACTATGTAAAGGCAGAAGCGAACTTGAAGAAAGCGCTTAACTGCGACGAGCAAATACTTGGAAAAGATAGTGCGGGAATTGCACCTGACCTGAATAACATCGCCTTGCTTTATTTGAAACAGGGCAAGTATGACTTTGCAGAATCGCTCTACAGGCGCGCGCTGGAACTTTGCCAGAAAAATCTTGGTGAAAATCACCTCGATGTAGCCTCATGCTTCAACAATATCGCCTTTGTCGAACGCAATCGCGGCGATTATAAGAACGCCGAGCAATTTGTCAGAAAAGGGCTGACAATCAGGGAAAAGGTATTGGGCCCCAACCATTCATTGGTTGCGCAAAACCTGGTCATCCTTGCTGATGTTCTTAGACCGCAGGGCAAGTTAGATGAGTCGATCGATTTGCTTAATCGAGCGATTGCTATCAAGAAAGCACAAAAGGGAGACAACACTCTCGAGATTACGAGCATCGAAAAAGAAGTGGCCGACGCACTTCTGACAGCCAAGAGATATCCGGAGGCGACCGAGAGATATCGAGAAGTCTTGAAGAATGAACAAGCTCTCGGTGGCACCGATAATGGTGCAATCGCCAGTGACATGGCAAATCTCGCAGAGGCACTGCGCTGCCAGGGCGAACTCACCGAATCTACCGAACTCAAGAAAAAATCAGACAAACTGAAAGCCAGCTTGCCTGGCTACAATTCGACTGACGTAACCGTCACCGAAGATGCCACGCTGAGCCAGCCGCCTCGCCCAATTAAGGATAAATGGGCGCTTGTTGTAGGCATCAGCAATTTCAAAGATCCATCCATCAACCTCTGCTACGCAGCCAAAGATGCCACTGACTTCAAAAACTATCTAGTCAAAGAAGCAGGATTCGCAGCAGACCACGTAAGGCTTCTCACAGATTCCCAAGCGACCAGAGAGAACATTGTTGGCTTCCTGGGGGAAAAATGGCTCGGTAGAGTAGCCGGTCCCGATGATCTGGTTGTGCTCTACTTGTCCAGCCATGGCAGCGCGCCGCAAAAAGAAACAAACGCGAACTTTATCGTCACCTACGAAGGCACGAAAGAAAACCTGGTTTTCAGCGGCATCCCCATGCAATGGCTGACCATCGGGATCAAGGAAGTCCTTCATGCGGACAGAAGCTTATTACTTCTCGATGTATGTCACGGAGGTGCAATTGCCGGTGCAAAAGCTTTGAAGCGCGAATTCGACTTCTCTCCCAGCAATATCAACGTTGGTCCAGGCCAGTTGATCTTAGTTTCGAGTATGGACGACCAGATATCTTGGGAATCGAAGCGGTATCACAACGGGGTTTTCACCCACTATTTGCTTGAAGGTTTGAGAAAAAACAATAACAAAGAAAAGATGGGCGGCGTCTTCACTCACTTGAAAGAGAAAGTCGAAGAGGAAGTCCTGAGAGACCGTGCAGTTCTCCAAACGCCGATGATGTTCAAAAAAATCGTTGGCGGTACGGAAATTGTGCTCAGCGCTCCCGGCACCAATCCGAGAACCGCTGATATCCAGCCAATAATCGTTCCTGCCGGAAATACCGGCGGTGGGGCGGGCGCGCGGACAATACCGGGTCGTCCACTCTCTCCAGCACACAAATCGATTGGAGTAAAAACAAAATCCCCCCTAAAACCAGGCACCCAATCTGTCAAGAAAAAATAGTGGGCCAAGACTAACCGTCGAGGAGGACGTTACATGTCAATTAAGGTTGAGACCACGCAAGATAGGAAAGTAAAAAACAAGCAGTTTGCTGCTCTAGCAATCGCCGGAATCTTGCTCTTTACCAGTGCCGTGTCAGTCCCAAGTGCGGACGCATTCTGGCCTTTCAGCAGCAAAAAGAACAAAGAAGCAAAGGAAAGAAAAAGAAAGAAACGTGAAATCACAGGCGCTTCCGTAGGGCTTGTTGCAGGCAACCCGCCGGCCACAGTATGGAAGCCGGATGGCACACCGCGCGCTGCTGTTCTTTGCTTGCATGAACTAGGATTGCACAAAAATGTATTTGATGACTTCGGTACACGTATGGCGCAAAAAGGCGTGATTGTTTATTCAATCGACCTGCGCGGCTTCGGCGGCTGGACTGAGATGAAAACAAAAGAAGCCGAAATGGATTTGGATAATACCTTTGCGGACGTAAAAGGAGCGCTGGAAGTCATTCACAAGCTCCATGACAAAACACCGGTCTTCATTCTCGGTGAAGCAATGGGTGGCGCACTAGCGCTCGAAGCAGCCGCCAAATATCCGGAATTGACAGCTGGAATCATTACCGCTGCGCCTGGCGGTCAGCACTTCAAAACAATCGACAACTACGTCAATATCGGCTCGAAAGTTCTCACGCTCAAAGCCGGAAAAGATTCGCACATGAGCGAAGACTTGATGAATATTGCCACGCCGAAAGAACATCTGCAAGAAGCTTTCATGAGTGATGAAGATGTCCGACTCGACCTGAAGCCGAAAGAATTGATGGCATGCCAGTTTTACATGTACAAGACAAAGAAATTCGCCAAACAAATAAAAGACGTACCGGTTCTTGTCGTTCACGGCAAGCTCGATGGTGAGTCCAAAGAAGTTGGTTCAACCGATGTGTATAAGAACCTGAAGACCGCGAAGAAAAAGTATGTGTTGCTGGAGAATGGCGACCATTACAGCTTTGAAGACGTAAAGGTCAGCGACGAAGCATTCAACAACGCTTTGAGCTGGATCGACAGCAATGTTTCCGGTTCCGGCGCTCCATAGATAGAAGCAAGCGCTTCAAATGAATTCCTGCAGGTGTATTGTTTCGACAATGCACCTGTAGTTTTTCAACTAGAGCCCGAGTTTGGCTTTTAGCAGCTTGAGTGTGAGCGGAAATGTCGCTCTCATTTCGGTAGTGTGCCGTTCGGTCTGCCCTAGAAGAAGGCCGATCAATTCAGCACAACATTCTTCCTGTCCATCTTCGGACTTTTGCAAATAGTACTTGAGCGTATTGGCTACACTCGGCTCTACGTGCGCCGAATCAAGAAGGTATGCATGTTTGAATTCGTCAGAATGTGAGATTCCATCCAGACAAAAATCCATAGCATGTCCAGTTTCGTGATAAAGCGAATTCACCATCGAGTTAGGTGGGAAAGCGTCTCTGATTGACTCATCACCTTCATCCATTGTGCGCTCGGCAATTACAATTTTTCTGTTGTGATAGAACGCAGGGCAGCTCTTGTACGTTCCGCCCTCATAACCGCGCGCTTCCTGGTATTTGACACCCGGGGAATAGTCTTCCACGGTCGGGGTCACGTAAATACGAACTCCGTGTGTCCAGAGAAAGTTCTTCACAGAGGGAGGAAGTTTGTCGACCGCACCTTTTATGGCTGCAACCGCCTCGGCAGAAACATTCGGTCGATCAGCTCGAGCACGCACCACCTCAACCAACGAATTAAGTGATGCCGGCGCGGTTGTGGCACTCTTTTTCAGTCCCTCAATTGTCGACACCAACTGTTTCATTTGCTTTTGCGTCGTAGCGGCATTGGCCTCGGCAGCTTTTGCATTCAACGTCGCGTGTGCATCGAGATATTGCTTGGAAGATGCGCCTGCAGGAGTATCAGGAAAATACTTGACGACATACTCGTAAAGACGCTTGGCGGCAGGCTCATCGCCAACCATCGCCTGGCAGGTGGCCAAATAATAGTAGGCTTCAGCATTTGTCGGCTCCGATTTCACCACATTAGTGAAATATGCAGACGCCTCATCAAAGCGTTTTGCGTTGAATAGCGACACTCCATTTTGAAAGGCTTGTGACTTCGCAGCAGGAGAGGCAGAGGCTGGTGCCGCTTTAGCATTAGCACCAGCAGAAAGTGCCAGGTCGTTTTGCAAAAGGGCACGCCCGATTGCCGATCCACTGCCGGCAAAGGAAATAGAGACAGTCGCAGCAAGAACGATAAAGACTGGTCGTAATTTCATGACATTCGCCCGGAGAGCTAAAGCTAAATCTTTGTACCTTTGGATAATTATATAGAAAACACATAATCGCAAGCGTAAAATTGACGGCAATGACGCGGAAGAGTCGCGCGAAAAACACTTTTGAGGATGATATGAACGGGAAAACACGCCTTTCAGCGGCTCTGGCTGCACATCCGGATGTTTTGGAATACATCATCAGCCTCAACCCTCACGATTTTTCGAGACTGCGTAATCCATTGATGAATAAGGTCATGCCTCCTCGAATAACCCTTGCAAGAGTAGCAGCAATGGTAGGAATGCCCGAACAAGAGTTAGTAGAGAAGGTGATGAAAATCGCCGGTATCACCGATGATTCGCTTTCAGAACATGAAGAACACGAGCCGCTTCCTCAATCTCCAAAGGAAAAGCCGCAATGGCTGAAAACCTGCGATCCAGAAGCGATCAAATGGGTTGACGTTACACCGTTGGATGCTCATCTGGGAGATCCGATGCCTCCTATCAATATTGCCGTCAACACGAGCAAACCCGGCGAAATCATTGGCGTAAAGCACATGTGGGAGCCTCAGCCGCTTTTTGATATCTGGCACGCAAAGAACTTTGAGTTTTGGTCGGAACAGATAAACCATGACCTCTGGCATATTTACGTCTACCATCCAGCCAGTTAGGAACTGCTTCCCTTAGCCGGAGAAGCCCGCCGAACAACAACCCCTTGACATCATTAAATTCAGCTAACCATGCCTAGTTTCGCGAATGAGGCTGTCTATTTTTGGGTACAAGGTAAGAGCGTTGGTCTATGTGTGCCTCCATACGACTATGATAAATTTCGTTGACTCACTCAGTCGATGGACTGATGAAGCCCTTATACAAAAGGCAGATCTCCTGAGAGACGTGCAAAGTCTTGTCCTGTACGGACGTGCAGTGTCAGACTATGGTCTCAAGGTGCTCGAGAGATGTGCAAAACTGAGAGAATTACACCTTGTAGAAACGAGCGTAACCGACAAAGGTCTCGGTTATCTTAAGGAGCTACGCTCACTCAGGTGGCTAAGCATCGACGACGCTAGTGTCACCGACAGCGGTATCATCCAGCTGCGCAATTTGCATCAACTTGAAGGCTTGCAATTGGTCAAAACCCGAGTCAGCGACGACGGTTTGGAAATTCTGCTTCACTTTCCGAAACTTGAATATTTAGAAATTTCCGGATGCACGATTGCAGAAAAGGGAGTGCTGTTCATTTCGCGTGTCAGTTCTCTTAACTCTCTTAGACTTGCGGCGCCGACAATATTTGATGATTCGTTCCTCTCGCTATCCTATTGCACGCAACTATCGAAGTTCGCTTTCGACATGCCGCTCGTAACTACCGAAGCAATAGATCAATTGCAGCTGCGCTTGCCGGGCTGCGCAATGAATGAATACTATTTCTTCCGACCTGAAGAGAAGGTCATCTATCTCGTCAGCAATTTTATGGGAGAAGGAAAAACAATACTCAATCTCGAAAAAGCCCTTGTCACAGCAGACGAGCTTCTTTCCTATAGCCCGTATCATCCCGCTCTTCATGGGGCAAGAGCCTTCATTCACTATCGATTGGGAAATATTACTCAGTTCCGAAATGATCTTCAAAATGTCAGAGACAATGCCAATATCTACGGACAATCAGATCTACGCTTTCTCGCTATGCAGTACCTTTCCTTCGACAGTCATTTAAGCCTGCAAGCGGCAATGAAGAGTCAGCATCCTGATCGCTATATCGCAAATCATTTGCTTACCACAGGGGTGAGGCAACCTTTACGGAAAGAACCGGTTGCTGGACTACTTCACCGAATGAATGAAGCAGCACAAGTAAAAATCAATGCGTACGAGACAAAGAAGGCACCAGGACCTGATCCATTCAGCACTCCACTTTACCGACATCCGCAAGTGATAGTGAATCTGAGTGGAAGACCAGACGTGATACCTTCAAAAGAGTGGAAGGATGAGCTGAAAAAAGTTCCGTGGAATTGGTGATCGCTAGATGCTAGAGTTTCGCACGACTTCGCGCAGGTAGTCTTGCACGTCGCTCAATGGAACCCAAGTTGGCTTACCATCAGCATCGCGACCAATGATATTGGCTCCGCGTCTTTTCGAAAAATCAATTCCGTTCATGTTGTCCGGACCGGGGAAGTGCACATTTTTCACACTACCGTAGCCACAGCGGGAGTTACTGCCGACGTGCAGATCAACATTGAAGTTCATATCATTCATGACTTTATTGACTATCTCACCGGTCGGTCCGCTTTTAACCATTCCAATTTGATAATCCATGTATGCGTCCATAATACGATCAACCGCTTGCAGAGCCTCTTTAGCTTGTGCGGGTGTCATCTTGCTTTCGTCGATAACAGGTTCATTGAATGTAGGTTCGTATGTTTCTGGCAGTTCAGGCAGTCTCTTTTTTCCGGATTGCGGAACACCCAAAGATTCTTCAATACTGCAAACAGGCAAAAAACTCGCTGCCGTATCAGTCGGCTTCCAAGCTAAGTTCTGAAAGTCGGCCATGTCGACCGACTTATGCAGTGCCGCAGAACTATCAACATCTGGGGTATGGCTTACTGCACCATCAAGAGCTTCTGACCGCGCCAATAGCTGAACCATAACAATTACCTCGCAGGGCTGTGAAGGGGGTAATTGCATTCTCTGGCGGAGTTTGTGATTTGTGCGTGACCGACGCAAAACCTAGAACAGGATCACGTCTTTACCAAGTGGTCCATCTACTTCATCTACTTCAAATTGAGTCTGAATCTCGAATCTCTTTCACCGTGCAACTTCAAGTTTGAAAGTCCGCTGGCACTTCGGTCGATGGTCATTCCATTTAGTGTCCGATTGGTTCGGTCATAGCGAAGATTTACTACGGCGTCCGTCTTACCGTCATTGTTCGAATCAACATCGAGTGATTCAATTTTTCCCAACCAACTGCGATTCACCTTCATAGAGAAATCGACTTTGCCGTCGCCATCTTTGTCGACAGTCATTCGTTGAATTCCCCACAAGAATTGTCGCTCTACATTGATTGTGTAATCCGGCTTTCCATCGTTGTTGCTGTCAACTTCAAGTTCATCGAGAGCTAAGTGGTGACTCTTCGCCTTCGGAGTTACGGAAGCATCGGCAGTTCCATCGAAATCGCGATCGATCTCGATTCGAGATGGAGCGTTTGACAACATTGGAGTCTGAGCGACTTTGAAATTCGGAGGCAGGTAAGCATCATCGCGAGCCTGCATCAAAGTTTCGGTTGCCACGACAGCACTGAGTGCAGCGGGCTCGAATTCAATGAAAGCAGTATTCCAGGCCTTCATAAGCACCTCTTGTTTTATATATTTCGGAGAAGTACTTGCATGTATACGGACGTCCGGAACTTCTCGACAGCAGAATCCAAAAATTCTGCCGGATTGCATCGTCACAAAACGGCAACCACTCGAAAGTGGCTGCACATGCGCATTGTGCTTAAAGCAAAAAAGTAGGCATTACGCTTAAAGCAAAAAAGGAGGCATTACGCCTCCTTAGATGATTTCGTTGTCGAACCAATTTTGCGGTTCGAGCCCTGATTACTGAATAGCCAATCCTGATGCCTGTCTGCCTCTCTCTATCTGGTTTTGAGCAAGGTTTTTTATACCAGATAGCCGTCTATGGCCTCGACCTAGGAGAAACACATGCAACTATGGCATTGCTGCTATCAGTGACGCTACGTGATTGTGCGTCTTAAGCATGTTTCGTGTCGGAACTCAGTTCTTTACCGAAAGAACCTATCCGATTACTCCCTAGAAAGGAGGTGATCCAGCCGCACCTTCCGGTACGGCTACCTTGTTACGACTTCGTCCCAGTCATCGGCCCTGCCTTAGGCGGCTGCTTCCTTACGGTTAGCACACCGACTTCGGGCGTGACCAACTCCCATGACGTGACGGGCGGTGTGTACAAGGCCCGGGAACGTATTCAACGCCGCGTGCTGATCGGCGTTTACTAGCGATTCCGACTTCACGCAGGCGAGTTGCAGCCTGCGATCCGAACTGAGACCGGGTTTGGTGATTCGCTCACTCTCGCGAGTTTGCATCACATTGTCCCGGCCATTGTAACACGTGTGTAGCCCAGGGCATAAAGGGCATGATGACTTGACGTCGTCCCCACCTTCCTCCGGTTTGTCACCGGCAGTCTCGCTAGAGTGCCCAGCTTTACCTGATGGCAACTAACAACGGGGGTTGCGCTCGTTGCGGGACTTAACCCAACATCTCACGACACGAGCTGACGACAGCCATGCACCACCTGTCTTGTGGCTCTCTTGCGAGCACTCTCTCGTTTCCGAAAGATTCCACAGATGTCAAGCCCTGGTAAGGTTCTTCGCGTTGCTTCGAATTAAACCACATGTTCCACCGCTTGTGCGGGCCCCCGTCAATTCCTTTGAGTTTCAACCTTGCGGCCGTACTACTCAGGCGGGATACTTATCGCGTTAGCTGCGGCACAGCAGGGGTCGATACCCACTACGCCTAGTATCCATCGTTTACGGCCAGGACTACTGGGGTATCTAATCCCATTTGCTCCCCTGGCTTTCGTTCCTCAGCGTCAGTTACAGCCCAGCTAGTCGCCTACGCCACCGGTGTTCTTCCCAATATCTACGCATTTCACCGCTACACTGGGAATTCCACTAGCCTCTACTGCACTCCAGTCTGCCAGTATCCAATGCATTTCCGAGGTTGAGCCCCGGTCTTTAACATCAGACTTAACAAACCGCCTACGAACTCTTTACGCCCAATAAATCCGGACAACGCTTGCATCCTACGTCTTACCGCGGCTGCTGGCACGTAGTTAGCCGATGCTTCCTCCACAGGTACCGTCATTTGTTTCGTTCCTGTTGACAGAGCTTTACACCCCAAAGGGCTTCTTCGCTCACGCGGTGTCGCTACGTCAGGGTTTCCCCCATTGCGTAAAATTCCCCACTGCTGCCTCCCGTAGGAGTATGGGCCGTGTCTCAGTCCCATTGTGGGTGATCATCCTCTCAGACCACCTACCGATCGTCGCCTTGGTAGGCTTTTACCCTACCAACTAGCTAATCGGACGCGGGCTCATCAAAAGGCGGATTACTCCTTTCATAAACATCTCTGTCGAGATGCCTACATATGCGGCATTAGCAGTCCTTTCGGCCTGTTATTCCCCACCTAATGGTAGATTCCCACGTGTTACTCACCCGTCCGCCACTGAGTATTGCTACTCCGTTCGACTTGCATGTGTGAAGCACACCGCCAGCGTTCGTCCTGAGCCAGGATCAAACTCTCCATTGTCAAAGTTCGTTAGGAGTACTAACGAACAGGAGATTTTCCTGAATTCCTGCTCAAAATTCTTGACAGGCGCCGTTCATGGCTATTCAGTTGTCAGGGTTCGAGTTGTTTCATTAGCGAACAAATTTCGCAGCCGCCGAAGCGACCCAACAAAATGAATCATATCAACTCGTGTTGGAGGTGTCAAATGGCGGAAAGCGCCATGTACGCCTATTTTGGAGATCTTTTAGCAATTTGAAATATATACACTCCCTTAAGAATTGGCTCTATATCGCATTTCCACCAGTGTTTCTCGTTTCTCAAATACGACAGCTGATGAGCCTTTCGAGGCACATCAGGCTCCCCCACTGCACCTTCGAAAAGAGTAGGTAAGAAAGTGCATTTTCTCCAAAATTCCTTTTTACTAGATATAACTAATGGATAGCTACTCGAAAAATCGCTCGTTATGCGCTTTGAGGAGCATATCGATTGAGAAGGTAGAGGAATCACTACCTATATGTATGTACGAGTTTTTGACAGATGTTCAAACGCTTATATTTGAAACGCGCAGCCTGACTCACTTTCCGAGACTGTGCTTCAAACGACTGAAACCATCGGCAGCTCGACTGTACTGGTCGATCACCCTTTCCATATCGCCTGTCGCTTTGTTTCTCGCTTCCGCTGCCAAGTCTTTGCGCCCTAATCCTTCATATGCAGACGAGAGACCTCGAAGCGCTTTCTTGCTTTGAGGTAGAAATCGAAGCGCCGTACTGAAGTCGGCAATCGCACTTTTGTAGTCCTTCGCATGCAAATGGAACTCTCCGCGCATCTCATATGTGCCATTCGAGGGATAGATTGCAATCGCCTTATCAAAATCCCTGTGCGCATCAGATAACTGATTCAAATGACGCAAAACTATCCCTCTTCGTATAAATAGAGTCGAGTCTTTGGGATTGGCTTTTATGCAACTATTGAGATCTTTCAAGCTCTCGTCCCATTTATTTAGGGTTTCGTACAAATCAGCTCTCAGCGAAAGCGCCGATGTATCACCATGACCTAGTTCGTTTGCGCGAGTGAAGTCTTTGAGACTTGACTGAAAATTACGTCTACCTATTTCAGCAAGTCCGCGTCCAATGTAGAACTCAGCGCAATGCGGTTGTTTTGAAATGGCCTTCGAATACTCCGCAACAGCGGTTTCGTCCTCCATCATGCGTTGATAGATTTCACCCTTCAAAGAGTTCGGATATCCACTGTAAGCGATGTTGCGCTCAGCTGCTTCTGCAACCGAAAGAGCTTCTTGCAGTTTCCGCTTCGCCAAAAAGAGGCGAGCGCGATTCAAAAGCGCAAATCCGTCTTCCGGATCAATTTGCAGCGCCTTCTGCGTCGGCTCGATAGCCTTGTCATACATTTTCTTTTCAATGTAGAAAGAAGCCAACTCGTCATAGTTTGTCGTATCGCCCGGAGCCAGCTTGATTGCATTAAGCAGTGCTCCAGTGGTGAGATGTCCTTTGCGAAGACTCTTTTGAATCACAGCAGTTTCGCGCCACAGGTCGCTCTTTTTCGGCTCGACTTCTAAAGCCTTTGCACATTCGCCTTGCGCTTCCTTGGATTTAAGTGCACGCAGCAAAACTCGAGCTAAAGCGACATGAGCATGTCCGTCGCGAGGATTGATTTGTATAGCAAGATTGGCGTCTGCAGTGGCTTGCGTATAGCAGCCAGTCAAATAATTGAGATTGCTTCTAGCAACAATCGCAGCAATGTTGCGTGGTTCCATACGCAACACCGTGCCAAGCACTGCCATCGCTTCATCATACTTTCCGAGTGCCGTGCATGCCTTTGCCTTGGCGAGAAGCGCAGGCAAATTCTTTGGCTCCCGCAAGATGATGGCGTTCAAAAGCGGCAGTGCACGATCGGGATGCCGACGCCGCACAAGCAGTGAAGCCTCTTTCAAATCCGGGCTTATCGACTCGCTCTTTGCATAGCATTGACCGCCCTCTGACAACAAAAGCAAAAGAGCGACTGCACAGGCCGCTACCAGGAAAACTTTTTGTCGTGTCATAGCAGGTATCCATCTATCTATATAAGGAGGATCGAAATAGAGGGCACAAATGCCCTGCCGCGTTTCTCTGACAAACACGGACCTCCTCAAATTCAATGTTCCCACTATTTTCCATCCCTCAGCTGAGCGAACACGCGGGGTAAGTCTCCCAAAACGCACACTAGCCGCGGATTTTCCAAAATTAACATGAGCTAATGTAGATTTTTGACCGTCGCGGAATCAAATCGTGCAATGCTGTCGTCCGAACTTGTAGATTTACACATGGTTTGCCTTCTGGAGAAAATTATATGAAGCGTTTAGCACTATCGTTGCTTGCGGTCGCGACTGTGGCTGCAATTGCAAGTCCGGCACAAGCACAGAATTGGCTCAACTTGCCAAGTTTCCAGCACTGGAATTTGAATTCCTTGGTATCAAACGAACAAAGCCGCATCAACGCGGGGCGGGCAAATGGCAGCCTCACCCCAGAAGAAGCCACTCGTTTGCAAAATCGACTCAATGACATCAACGCGCTGAAATTCCAGCTCTCAAGAGACGGTCTCAGTCCGTCCGATCGAGCAACAATCGACCAACAACTCGATCAACTGTCGCAAGACGTATTCAGAGAAAGTAACGACCGTCAAATGCTCGGCAACAACCCCTGGGCATGGTCGAGAAACTACACTCCGAACAACAGCAACTGGCGTTACGGACACTGGGACAACGGTAGATGGATTTCCAAAAACAACTGGAATCAGTACAACAATTGGAGATCCAAGAACTGGCACAATGAATGGAACAGAAGAGGCGATGGTGTTCCCGGTGCTGGATTGACTTCCCAAGAACAATGGCAGATCAACAAGCAAAGAGCTCAACTGCAAAACAAACAAGCACAAATGATGTCTGACGGACACTTGTCCAGAAAAGAGCGTCAGCAATTGCAGAACAAACAAAACAAATTGAACCAAAAGGAATGGAGAGACAGAAGAGACTAATTTCAGCCAGAGACTAATACCAGTCAATGACTAGCTGAGTATCTCAATTTCTTGAAGCACCCTTGCTAAGCGAGGGTGCTTCTCTTTTGGAGAATTCGACAACTTGGGCAGCAACAGATAGAACAGCTATGGAATCTGCCTCGCCAGCATCAAAGGAGAAACTCTCTTGCGAGCGCCCATGATGACAAATATGCGTGAGCCCCTGAGCTGAACCAACATATAGCCATTGTCCAGCTTTACGATTCCGGTCGGAGTATTGGCATCGCTAACGTCCTTAGCATCATGTTCGGCATCCAAGGTGCTGCGATAATTCTCGTACACGGAGCCGGCAAGCGAAACGGTGCCGTAGTCGACCACCAGTAGCTTCAACCTCTCGGGCGGCATTTGAAAGCGGTAATCGGCTGTTACTGCGGCTCTTGCACGCTCCAGCGATAGCGACCCTACATATGGTGCCGGAAAAAACCGCCGTCCCGAATTCGGACCCATCACAAGTTTCTCGGTGCCGTTGACGCGATCGATCACCGGCAGTTGATTGAGTACAAGCGGCGGCAGAGAAGTTGGCGCAATACTGGCGTCAATTACTTTTGCAACCGCTCGCAATGCTTCCTTGCTCTCTTCGTCTTCTTCAGAGGTCTGCGACAGTCGAACAAAACTCTGCCCCTTCCAAAACGATATGCTCTGGTCGTCTTCACTAGAACCTGCACCACGCACGACAATAGTCGACGAGCCTTGTCTCAAGTAATTGTAGGCACCATAAGCACCTTCGGGTGTAGAGAAAAAATACACGACGGCGTAAATGAAACGTTGCCCACGCTGATAAGTGCGTTTGCAGCATTTGCGAACCCCGAACTCGGCGAGTATATCGTAAACATGTGGCTCCATGCCGTAAAGCTGATTGGCCGGCATCGTGTCATCAGTTGGTGCTGCAATTCCTGTTGTTGCGGCGACAGTCGCTGCCGCTGCTCCATTGGCTGCTATTCCTGACGCACCAGGCGCTCCAGCGCTCGGCGATGCAACCTGACGGGGAAAGATCTGCAAAGGCAGCGCGTTCCACCCTTCGAGGTTGAAAGAGCTTAAGACCTGCACAACCTTATTTTCCGTTTCCAATTCCTTGGAAACAGCCGCCGGAACTTGCTTAGACGGAGCCGCAATCGAGCTCTCCGCTTGAGCAGAGAAGCAGGCAACCATTGCCAAGAAGATTGCGTAGGCGCGACGCACTTTGGGTATTTCCGAGCGGATCGTCAATACCTTACCACCAAAAGGCTTTCAAACAGGTGCCTACCCCAAATCTTTGATGGTTGTTTCTAACTTTCCGCGCCTGACGAGCAAATAGTCGGCAGCATCGTGCACAAAACCGCCGGCAAAGGCGATACCACCCACAATCAGCCCGACACGTCCGGAACCACCACCGCCCTTTAGGAAGGCATGTCCTACTCCGGCAGCGCCACCGGCTACTCCGGCGTGCCAGGTCGTTTCCCAGGTATTCTTGAACGCATTGCCGATTCCTGCACCAAATCCGGTGCCACTTTCCACTGCTTTGGCCAGAGCTTTAACATCATCGCGTGAAATGCCTTTGCTTTCACTGAACCATTCATCGTTGCTCAGGTTCTGCAATTGATCGTACTTGTCGCCAAGATACTTAAATGTGAATGCGTGCTGCGCCCACAAAATCTTGTCTTTCTGCGCCGCTTCGATCTCGGCCTTGTCCATGAAATTGTCGCCGTTGGCGTCAACTGTCTTGAACATCTCGTCCAGGTTTTTGACAAAACCGGCAGTGTCCACACGCGTGGCTTGAACAAGTTTTTGCTCGGCAAATTCAGTTATCTTTCCGCCCAGCCCGAAGCGCTTCGCGACTTCTCCGGCGATGCCCCCGGCACCAAATGTTCCTGCTTCGATGCCGCGTTTGATCAAAGGCTCATAGTTACCCTTACGCACTTGCTCTACGTCGCGGCGGACACCATCAACTTCTTGCTGCGCGCGATCGCGGGCGACTTGCCCTAAAGACTCGCCAATACGTCCAGCTTGTTCTTTGATCTGATCGGTGTCGATGTTTCCGACCTGTTCTTCCACTTTTTTCTTGCTGCGATTCCAAAAACCGCTAATGCTGCTGCTGACGTCTTGGAAAATTTCGCCGGCTTTATCCTGGGCAGTTTTACCCGAGCCGTCGTTGACGGCTTCTCTTTCTCCGCGTCCCATAGGAACCTCTATTTTGCGTGCAAGGGGATCTGTGCGCATATTAGCGGCAGAGATTTCGCCAGTCACTGGGGGAATTCCCACACTTCGTAGAAGTCCCATAACAGTCACAGGCTGCGCCTTTCCAGCGATCAAATGTGACAAACTAGTGACAGGGTGATGGGTGCCTGAATCGCGCCATCGGTGTTGTACGCAACCGCAAAGAATCAGACGCGTAAACGGTAACCGAGGGTCCGTACGTTCTCTATGCAGGAGTTCTTCTCGTCTGCACCATCATCTAGGGCTTTACGCAGGCGTTTTACAGAGGTGCGAACGGCGTCTGTACTTGCTTCGCTATCGAAGCTCCAGACTCGCTGCAGCAGCGCCTCCGCACTGAAAACCTCTCCCGGGTAACGCATCAGAAATTCGAGCACGGCAAAATCCTTGGGCACAACATGCACAGACACGCCGTTCTTTTTCAACAAGCGTTTCTGAGGATCAAGCTCTATCTGCCCCACTTTCAAACTTTGTCCAGCGGGCGTTGGTGAGCGGCGAAGCAGAGCACGAATGCGCGCGGTCAGTTCGCGCATGTTAAATGGTTTCGTTAAATAATCGTCCGCACCCGCATCAAGTCCTTCTTCTTTATCTTCGACTTTGCCTTTACCGGTCAGCATCAAGATTGGCGTAGCACCGCCTTCCCCGCGAAATTTCTTGGCTAGCTCGACACCTGTCATTCCCGGCAATTGCCAATCGAGAACGATCACTTCATATCGACCGCGCTTCAGATACTCGTATCCTTCTGTGCCATCAAATGCGGTATCGACAGCATAATTCTGTGCTTCCAGCCATTTGCTCACTGTCAATGACAGGTCTTTGTCATCTTCAACGAGAAGTATTTTCGCCACGTTTAAGCTCTAAACCTGAAAAATCTTTGGGGGAATTGACCTAAAAGAATATAGCAGGTGTTGGGCTCAGTCACGTTGTTGCCTATCAAAATGGGTAAAATGCCGCCGCCGTGACCCTTTCCGGAAACGGTGCTAATATTGCTCAAAGCGCTTTTCTGGGTACCGGAGCCAGATGAAACGAACTCTATCGCTGACGGCCAAGATTCTAATTCTAATTTCTGTGCCGGTTGTATTTGAGCTCGGTTTCGTCTTCTTTATCGTCCATCTTCAAAATGAAGCAGAAAAGGACGCACAGGCCGCACTCAAAGCCAGGCAACTTTCCAATAGCCTCAACCAGCTGGTATCTTCGATTTTCGAAGTCTGGAATGTGGTGACAAACAACCGCAAAAGGTGGCTCAATCAAGGATTTCTGGACCAGCGCTACAAAACCCTGTTTCCCAAACTTCGTGTTCAGTATGCCGAGCTGGTCAAGATGACGTCTGACCGGCCGGACTTGCAGCCTATGATTCGCAAATCTCTGCAGAACCTCAACGAAGCAGAGATGATTCTTGACGAGGCGGTCGCCGACCTGAGAGCTGGACGAATGGACAAATTGCTCCATGACTATGACAACAAAACCTCGCATATTCGAGAACTATATAAGGGACTGATTACAGAAGAATTGGCAATCGTCGCTTCGCACGAAAAGGCTCTTGCCGATTCCGGCGGCGACCGCCAAGCAGAATTCCGGCAGCGAATACTGCGCGTCTCGCTTCTGGTAATGGCGTTGAACGTACTGGCCAGCTTTTTCCTTGCCTTCTATTTGTTCAAAGAAATCGCCTCTCGACTTTCGGTTATCTCCGTCAATGCAAAGAGATTCGCCTCCGGCAAAGAGCTACAACCAGCACTGACAGGCACAGATGAAATTGCCGAGCTGGACCAAGCTTTTCGGCGTATGGCTAAAGATGTGGAAAACACCGCAAATCAGCGGCAAGAGCTGGTTAACATGCTTACGCACGACCTGCGCTCTCCGCTGACCACGATTCAGGGATTCTTCGATTTGCTGTCTACCGGCGCTTTCGGAGAGTTGAACAAGGAAGGCGAGAAATTTGTGAAACTGGCTGAGCGTAACAGTTCGGTCATGATGCTTCTGATAAACGATTTGCTCGACATAGAAAAGATCAAATCGGGTCTCATGACCTTGAACACCGACGATGTGGAAGTGCAAGCGCTGTTCCAAGACGTTCGCGACAACACAGCTACCTGGATAAGCCAGCATGGCATGGAGCTGGTAATTGAAGATACTGACTTTGTCGTGCATGCCGACGCAGAAAAGATCAACAGAGTCCTCTTCAATTTAGTTTCCAATGCAGTTAGATATTCTCGCTCCGGCGACAAGATTACCCTGGCAGCACAGCGACGCAGCAACAACGTCGAAATAACCGTAACTGACCAGGGCACAGGAATTCCCGCGGACAAACTGGAGACGATTTTCGACCGCTTTCAACAAGTGAAAGGCGATTCTAAAGGTTCAGAAGGCGCAAAAGGGTCGGGATTGGGTCTTTCCATCTGTCGCTCCATTATTCAATTGCATAACGGAAAGATTTGGGTAACCTCAGAAGTGGACAAAGGAAGCACCTTCCACTTCACAGTGCCAGGGGTTTTTGCACGTTCGGAAGAACTGGCAAGACTTTGAGATTTTAAATTTAGTTTGCCACGTACCTGCCCAATTGACTCTCGTATTATCTATTCACTGAGACGGACGCGCCGCGCAAACATGGCTCACAGGCTGCCGTCAGAGAGTTTACCGATGGGGAAGTTAAGGGGGCTCAAACGCAAGTTTGAGCCTTGCCTTTTGCGCTTTTTCTGCTGAATTTTTGTGTTTTGTTTCTCAATTTAGTGAGTCGGGAACTCTCACGAGCTACCCCTGTCTAACCATTGTCCGCGACCCCGCGGGTAGGGAAATCAGAAACTGAACGGGCTGGTTTTGCATCCAGCTTGGTCCATCGCGACTGAGTTTTACAATCACCGCGGTAACTCATTAAGCACACTCAGTCCACACTATCGTAAGGAGATTGACTTTATGCGTTATGCAAGAACAATTCTGGCGCTGAGCAGTGTTGCTATGTTGGTGGGTTGCAGCGAGAAACAAGCCGAAATCTCGCAAGGCATGAAAGACATCGACCGTCAGGCTAATATCCAGAAGGAGCAAGTAGAACAGCACGCTGACGTTCTCAAGGAAAGAGTAAGCGAAAACGCCGAAGCCCAAAAGAAAGCGCTGGAGCAAACCGCAGAAAACCTCGAAGCACAGAAAGACGCTGTTGAAGACAGAAAAGACAGAGTTGAAGATCAAGCGAAGTTCGCGAAAAAGAATATTGACGATCAAGTTGAAACATCGAAGAAAACTGTCGACCGCAATGCCGAAGCAGCCAAGGCAGCTCTCAAGCAAAGCAAAGACGCCGTTCAATAGATTAAAAACGGAGTCCAATACTTTTAGACCTTTAATGGGCGAACGAAAAGGACAGAAGCAATTGCTTTTGTCCTTTTCTGTTGTCACTGTTTATGCGGCTTTCCCGCCTTTTATACACGTTTTCGAGTACGCCAAATGAATAATGCTGAATTGCGAATTTACTTTATTGGCACCCTGCTTCATGATGATAGAGGTGAATTACACCACCCCCGCCTTTCCCCTTACTATTTTAGAACTCGCATTTTGCGGAGATTTGAAGATGTTTTCTGCATCAGTAATGCCTACTATCAATTGGATTCGTGCGAAGACCGGAACGAACATTCCAGCAGTGCAAAAAACCACGCCTGCCTCGGAAAAGATTTCCCATTTCCCGCACAAACCCGTTAGAGCAAAACAGGTCAAGAAAGAGTTGCGGGACACAGATCCCGGTTTTCTCCTGGAGAAAAACCTTCCGCAACTGCTGGACAGAGAGACCGGTCTTCTCAACCGATCAGCAACCGAATGGAAGCTCAACTACGAAGTATTGCGCGCCAAGCGCTATCATCGACCCGTCACGATTTTGCTCGTATGCATCGATAATCTCGACCAGACGATAGAAAAATACGGACCGCTTGCTGGTGCGGAGCTGATCTCATATCTCGGCAGCTTGTTGAAAGAACACACCCGCGACACTGACTTTGTAGGTCGCATCGAACACAATTTGTTTGCGATTGTCTGTCCAGAAACAGCACAAGCTCCCGCTCTTCAAATCGTCAGAAGAATCGGCAGACAGATGCAAGCGCGCGCACACTCGTTCAACAATCGGCCACACAACACTGTAAGCGTCGGTGCGGCTTGCGCACCTAACGACGGCGACAGCGTAAACCTTCTCATACAAAAAGCGCTGCAACACCTGGAGATGGCTAAGCGCCAGGACGGCGATTGCGTTTTCTTCAGCGCTTAGTCTGCTAGTGTTGCAAATTACGCAGCCCAAGACATTCAACTGGTGAATGTCTTGGGCTGCCAGCTTGCCATTGCCGGCTTGCTGGTGCTACAGCTTGCGATCTAGTTTTGGGGATTCCTCAGCTGTTTCACCCTTTCCACTTTTATCGCACGAAAGCCCTTTGCATTCCGAAGAAAGACAAGTCAGAAACGGCGAGAGTGAAACCAAAGTCGCCGGCAACAACTCTGGAAAAAACGGCTTGCCCGCGCAGCCATCTCCAAGTCGTTTCAAAGAAGGCAGATTTTATTCTACCTGCCTTTACGTCTATACCCAGCAAACAAATGCGTTATATCAGTCATACGAAAATAGAGAATTGATCCGTGGAATATTTATCTGGTGGGAGTTTTGAGACTTCCTACTCAAGAGTAGGCAGGAAATAAGCGTGTTGTCTAATCTCAATGCCAAGCAAACGGGCCTAGTACTGGTTCTGGTGCCGATTGTCATTGAGCTGAGCTTTGTCGCCGTTGTCGCATATGAGTTAATCCAGTCCGGTAGAGATTTCCAGAGACTGAGCCATGTAAAGGCAGTTCTCATCGAGATGCACAAAATGCAAGACATGTGCGTTCGCACTTTCTACATCCTTTCCGACAAAGAAAACCACAGCTTTGAAGAGCGAAAAGCCCATTTTTCAGAACTCATGAACAAGTTCAGTCGCCCGTATACATGGGGTCAGTTGAACTTGAGCGAGAATCCGGAATTGCGTCCGCTCATCGAAGACGCAGAAGAATTGCGCAAAATGGCGATAACAATTGGCAATCAAACACCAGTGCACCGCGGCTTTTCGCATATCGGCAAAACTTCGAATCGAATGCAAAACGAAGTTCTCATCCATATCGCCATGGAGCAAGAGAGACTGGCAAAAGAAATCATCAGAATCGAAACCAGCATGGTTAAGCATGAGCCGGAAGATTTCAAGAACCTGCAGCTCAAATTCATCGCAATTGTCTGCTTTGGATTCTTCCTGAATGCAGCCGTCGCCGTCTTTCTAATCCAGGTTTTCATCGGCGCAATGCAACAGCGCGTACAGGCTGTCACACAAAAGGGCGAAATGCTTGCGCTTGGACAGCCTGTCGTCGGTTCGCTAGCCGGAAAGGATGAACTGGCGGAGGTCGACCAGGTAATTGCGGATGCAAGCAGCATACTTGCAGAAATCCGCTGGACGGAATCAGCTGTTCTCGATAATGCGGCTGATGTTATCTGTTCTCTCGACGAAAAGATGCGCTTCTCGACAGTCGGAGCATCAAGTACGAAATTGTGGGCAATGACACCTGATGAGTTGATGCACAAGTCAATCATGTCGCTGATCACAGACGATACAGCGGATTCCACTAGGCACTCGTTGAACAAGATCCGCGAAGATGGTGAAGGCAAATTCGAGAATGTTTTGCGAACTAAAGATGGAAGTCTGCGAGACGCACTATGGACTGTGACATGGTCGGCGGATAAGCAAAGCTACTATTGCGTCGTCAACGACGTCACTGAAATGCGCAACGTGGACAGGCTCAAGAAACGCTTTATCGCCATGGCAAGCCATGACATTCGCAGTCCTCTCACCGCAATATCTATGGTTTTGCAAGGACTCAATACAGGTAAGCGAGGAGACTTGCCTGATGGCGTCAAGAAGGAGCTTGCTCGCGCCGACTCAAACTCCAAGAGACTGCTTTCCCTTGTGAATGATTTCCTTGAACTGGAAAAATTAGAAGCCAACAAATTCTCATTGGATCTCGCACCGGTGGCTGCTTCTGAAGTCTGCGACAGCGCAAGAGAAACCCTTGCTGGCTTGGCGAATGCTGCGCAGGTAACAGTTATGAGTCCCAAAAATGACACGATTCTTTTGGGTGATGAGCGCAGGCTGGTACAGGTTGTAATCAACTTGCTGTCCAACGCCATCAAGTATTCTCCCAAAGATTCGACAGTGCGAATCTTCATCGAAACAACGGGAAACACGGCAGTGATCAAAGTTTCCGACGAGGGTCCGGGAATAGATCCGGACGATATTGGACTGATCTTCGATAAATTTCAACAAACAAAAGCAAAACCAGAACTCAATATCAAAGGTACCGGTCTGGGCCTGGCGATTGTGAAAAACATTGTAGAAGCGCACGGTGGCGATGTCGGGGTTACAAGTGAGCTGGAGAAAGGAACCACCTTTTGGTTCACCATTCCTCGCTACAAGGACTCCGAGGAAGGTAACGAATGAAGACGTTTCCGGTCCTCAATTTGAGACAGCGCGGCATGATTGTAGTCGCGTTTCCGATCATATGCCAACTTGCCTTCGTTATTCTATTGGGCTTTAGGCTTCATCAGATTCAAAACTATATGCAGAGCGAGACACTATCGCAGGACATCATCAGACGAGCGTACAGCCTCTCAAATGTGATAATCAATCAGCTGATTTTCGACTACAGCCTTGTAGAAGGCGGCAACTTCATTAGTGTTGAGGAGCAGCAAAAACAGTGGTTTGGTTTGAAAGACGACGTTAGAAAATTCCTCAACTTGATTGAAAAAGACCCGCTGCAACAGCAGGGCATAAAAGCATTCAATCTGGCAATGGAAGAGATGAACGAAAGTATACTTGGCTTCAAGCAGATTTTCGCAAGACCAGATTGGAAGATACTGGCAAAGAGATATCAGAATGCGCTGATTGCAAAAGCACCGGGTTGGACGCAAGTAATCGACCAAATCGTATCGGTTGAAGAAGCCAAAGTAACCGCCGACAGCGCGGCAATCGAGCGATCAATTGCTGCATTGGTGGGGTCCGTAGGCGTATTCGCGTTCATCAATATCGGCATTGCACTGTTGCTTGGACTTTACTTCGCAAAAATGATCAGCAATCCGCTTACGCGAATCAGGAACAACGGAAAGCTTCTATCGCAAAGACAACCACTGCTTCCGGTAATGAAAGATGCAGCTGAGTTTACCAAGCTTGATTCGCTGCTCCATGCCACTGCCGACGATCTGGAGACGGCGCTGAAAAGGAACAAGGAGCTCGTCGAAAACGCAGCGGACATCATCGTCTCCGCAAACGAGACAGGAGACATTATTTCGATAAATAGATCCTGCTACAAACTACTGGGTTACGAAACCGAGACTTTGATTGGCGCACCGATGCATTCTCTAGCGGTGCCGGAGCAGAGCTTGCTGGCTGACGAACAGTTCAGAGCGGCTATGCAAAGCGAAAAGCCCGAGACTTTCGAGCTGCAATTAGGTAGCAAATCAGGCAAAACCATCGACACGCGTTGGTCGTGTTTGTGGTCCCAGCCGCACAAGAAGATGTTCTGCGTCATCCACGATATTTCCGAACATAAACGCGTCGAGCAAATGAAGGAGGATTTCGCCAACATGATCAGCCATGATTTGCGCAGTCCGCTCATGGCAATGCACAATTCACTCTCGCTTATTCTCGCTGGTGTAAAAGGAAAAACCAGCGATGAAGTAAACTCTGATATCAGCCGTGCCGTTGCAAATCTGGATAAACTGATGCAACTGGTAAACGACCTGCTCGACTTCCAGAAATTGAAAGCAGGCCGGATGGAGCTGGAGCGCGAACATTTCGACGCAAGAGAGCTCGCGCGTGACACAAATGAGCTGCTCGGCGGATTTGCAGAGAGAAAGGGAATCAGTCTGGAGCTGCCCGACAAAGAATTGCTCGTTGACGGTGATCGAAGAATGCTGCTTCAGGTGCTGACCAATCTTGTCTCGAATGCAATCAAATTTAGTCCAGATGGCGAGAAAGTGACAATCAGCATGAAAGCGGCAGAGAACGGTTTCGAATTTAGCGTAGGAGATCGCGGACGCGGTATTGCCGACGAGAATTTAGAACGCGTTTTCGAGACGTTCGAGCAAGAAGCACGGAGTGATGAAAAACAAGGCACAGGGCTAGGTTTGGCGATTTGCAAATTGATTGTCGAAGCACACGGTGGAAGAATCTGGGCGGAATCGAAAGGAAAGGGCAAGGGAAGCACCTTTTCAGCTTTCATTCCCGAACACAAAGATTCGCAGCCCGCAGCCCATTAGTTCGATCCAGCAGCCTTAGGAGCACGATTAAAAGCTGTGTTATCCAAACTTTCCACAAGACAAATAGGGCTACTTCTGGTCTTGGTGCCAGTAGCGATCGAGCTTGTTTTCGTCGCGGCGGTGGCGATGGAATTATTGGACGCGGCAAGATACCTGCAGCGAGTTCACCATGTCAAAAACACTCTGATCAAACTCAACGACATGCAGTATTTGACCATCGAGACATTTTTCTATCTCACCGAGCCGAAGCGCAAGTCACGGAAAGAACGACAGGGAGCTCTAAACGAATTCCTGAAAACATTTGAGCAAACGGAAAATTGGGGGACCATCAGCAAAGAATCGAATCCCGAACTCGCTGACGTACTCGAGCGTACACTGGAATTGAGGAAAGCGGCCATTACCTTGGGTAAGTCCGCACTTATCACAGCCGACGTAACCAGAGATGAGCGGAATATGACGGCAACAACAGCGATGGAAACGCAAAAACTGAATGAGGACGTAGTAAGAATAGAGAGCAATCTCATTAGAAAAGAGCCCGGAGAACTGGCAAACCTGCAGTTTAGAATCATAGCTCTGGTTTTCATCAGCCTACTTTTGAATCTGATTGTTTGCATACTTCTGTACAAAGTCATCATCGGCAATCTCAACTCATCGGTAAAACTGGTGGTCGAGAGAGCACGTCTTCTAGCGCTTGGACAACCTCTATCCAAGGGGCTATCCGGGAAAAACGAACTTTCCGAATTAGACAGGGTAATTACGCAAGCAAGTAACGTTCTTACGCAATTCCGTTGGACGGAATCAGCGATCCTGGACAACGCAGCCGATGTTATATGCTCTCTGGACGAAAAGATGAGATTCCAAACGGTTGGCGAATCAAGCTCTAAAGTATGGGGACAGTCCCCGGAAGTCCTCGTTCGCAAATCAATCATGACACTGGTCACAAAGGATACTGCGGAGTTCACCAGAACATCATTGCAGAACATTCGGGACTCGGCAGGGACAGGCAAATTTGAAAATGCTCTGCATACGAAGGATGGTTCGGTAAGGGACGCCCTATGGACTGTTACTTGGTCAAACGAAAAGCAAAGTTACTATTGTGTTGTAAATGATGTGAGCGACATGCTTGCCGTAGAGCGTATGAAGAAACGCTTTATGGCTATGGTGAGTCATGACCTGCGCAGCCCTATGTCCTCAATTGCAATTATCCTGACGTCTGTTGCCGCGCGTAATCGTGAGGAAATGACAGACGGTGCATTTCGAGAAATTGAACGTGCCAATGGTAACTCCCAACGACTATTGGCGCTGGTAAACGACTTTCTTGAATTGGAGAAATTGGAGGCTCACAAATTTTCACTCGACCTTGCACCGACAGCTGCCTCTGAAGTCTGCAATCTTGCCAAAGATTCAATTGCCGGTATGGCACAACATGCAAATGTTTCAATCAAGGGACCGAGAGGGGACGCAATCGTCATGGCAGACGAACGCAGGTTAGTACAGGTATTGATCAATCTTCTTTCAAATGCTGTGAAATTCTCGCCGAAAGGCTCGACAATCTCAATCGAAATAGAAAGTATCCCAAATGAGGCAATCATCAAGGTTTCAGACGAAGGTCCCGGCATTGCCAAAGAAGAGCAGCAAATCATCTTTGATAAGTTTCAACAAACACGCTCCAAGTCAAACGTAAACGTGAAAGGGACAGGACTGGGTTTGGCGATCGTGAAGAATATCGTAGAGGCTCATAATGGGCGTGTCGGAGTAACATGCGAAGGCGCGGTCGGCAGTACATTCTGGATTTCTATTCCTCGCTGGAAAGATGAGATGGAGAGTGAGAATCTACTGTGAATGCGGCAAACGTAATGAACATCAAGACCAGAGGGCTATTGCTTGTTGCCTTTCCTCTGCTCTGCCATCTCATTTTTATTATTGTTCTGACAATGAGGCTGGTCGAAATTCATGGATATTTGATGAACGAAACTCGCTCTCAAACGATCATTCGTAATGGACATGAACTCAATATTGCAATGATCAATCAAAGCCTTGACGATTACTTCTTCATGAAGAAAAAACGCCTCTCTCATGATGAGCAAGAAGCGCAAGTAATGGCGATGACGCACAAAGTCAATGAATTCGTCAAGCTCATCTATAACGATCCCGCGCATGCAGCAGGTCTTCGCCGCTATCAGAATGCCATCAAAAATATTACAGAATCAATTTGCGAGTTTGGCCGCTGGCAGGAAGTACGAACAAAGCAAAGGCATCCGCCCAACGTGGACGAACTGTTCAGTCACGGGCCTGAGCTAAACCGAGCACTGCACGGAATCATTGCCGTAGAGCAAGACCGCTACACCGCTGACGCGGCAGCAGTCGAGCGCTCAGTTTCGGCCTTGGTTGCTGTCGTTTCGATTTTCGCACTGCTCAATATTCCCATTGCGGCGGCTCTCGGTATTTATTTCGCCCTGACAATCAGCAAACCTTTAGAGCATGTAAAAAACAATGGCAAACGTCTGTCCAACCGCCAAACGCTGCTTCCCGTAATAAAAAATGCCAATGAAATTACAGAACTAGATAGCTTGTTGCACAAAGCAGCTAGCTTTCTCGAAGAAGCATTGCAGCGCAACAACGAATTGATAGAAAATGCAGCAGACGCAATCATCACTCTCAATGAAAAGGGTGAGCTGATGTCGATAAATACGTATGGTCTAAGAGTTCTCGCCAGTGAGCAAAACAATATAGTCGGTCTATCAATTTACGATTTTGTAGTTCCCGAACAGAGTTTCGACGCCGAGCGTTTCTTGCGAAAGACCGTCGAGAGTGGAAATCAGGAAGTCTTCGAGCTTCAGCTTCGAACAGCATTTGATGATCTCATTGACACAAGATGGTCTTGTTACTGGTCTGAGTCGCATAAAAAGCTCTTTGCTGTCATTCACGATATCTCCGATCAAAAACGGCTCGAACAACTGAAAGAAGATTTTGCAAATATGATCAGCCACGATTTGCGCAGTCCATTGATGGCCATGCACAATGCTCTTTCACTTGTAGTGATGGGTGCGAAAGGACATATCAGCGAAAAGACTAAAGCTGATTTAGAACGTGGTCTAACAAACATTGAACATTTGATGCAGTTGGTAGACGACTTGCTCGACTTTCAAAAGATGAAGTCCGGGCGTTTAGAGCTCGAGAAAGAACAGTTCGAAATAAGAGACTGCGCCGTTCAAACAGCCGAGTTGCTTTTCGGCTCGGCGAACGAGAAGAAAGTACAAATCAAGGTCACAGAAAAAAGTCTAAAGATATGTGCAGACCGCAAAAGAATCACTCAACTGCTTACGAATCTTACTGCCAATGCGATTAAATTCAGCCCCGAAGGCGAATCAGTCGAAATTGAGTATAGAGAAACACAAGGGGGAGTTGAAATCTCTGTTTCAGACAGAGGACGTGGTATTCACGAAAGAGATCGAGAACGAATTTTTGACATGTTCGAGCAGAGTTTGAGTTCCGACGCAAAGGAAGGAACCGGATTGGGATTGGCAATTTGCAAATTGATTGTTGAAGCTCACGGCGGAAAAATCTGGGTAGAGCCGGCGGACATACAGTCCGAGACTAGGCGAGGAAGCGTATTTAGAGCCTATATTCCAGAGCGCGATGATAAACCCGGCAGTTAATTTGCTCTCTTCAAGAAGTGAAATTTGCAGATCAAGTTTTTCAAGATCGATGCAGCTTTCTTACCGTCACCCTCATTCAGAGCATCGATTACAGGCAGATGCGCCTCACCGAATTCCACCAGCTGATCTTCGCCAATACGGTTCAGGGTGCGCCTGAAGCGCGACTCCAATACAACAGATTCCCAGATTGAAAGCAGCAATTGATTGCCGGACGCTTCCATTATCAAACGGTGAAACTCGATGTCGTGCTGACTGTACTTTTGAACATCCTTTTGTCTTGCAGCTTTCATAAACTGCTTCGACTCATCAGTAATGCGCGCCACGTTTCCTTTAAGGTTAGGAGCTGCCAATTCGGCGCCTAATTCCTCCAATGCTGCACGAACTTGCGACGACTCTTCGAGTTCGCGGTCGGTGATTTCTCTGACCCGAGTACCTTTATATGGTTCTGTAACAACCATCCTCATAGCTTCCAGATAACGCAGTGCTTCGCGCACCGGAGCCTGGCTAGTGTTTAGCTCGTTGGCTATGTTCAACTCAATCAGTCTCTCGCCGGGCTTATAGGTGCCGTCGAGGATGCGTTCCAGCAGGTATTGGGTGATTTGCTCCCTGGTGGAAGCTCGCTTGAATGACATGTTGCAATTTTAGACGAATGAACTTGACGGCAAACCATGACGCGGTACAATCTAATTATCGATTATCGATAATCTATAACAAGATTATCACGCCACACCCAAAATAAAGAGTCGAGGATACTCCTATGTCGAACCCTGATTATGTTTACGGGATTTTTGAAAGTACGGCAACCACCGGTCAAATTTTGGAAGATTTGCACAAGGCTGGATTCAAATCAGCCGATTTGAGCGTTGTCGGCAAGGATTGCCCTGAATTTCACAATCTCTCCGCCAAGATTAAGACCCCTATGGCTCGATACTTCGTTCGTTACGGAATTGCAGGCGCGATCGGTGGTCTCTGGGCCGGAGTAACCATGGCCCCGCAACTACCTTATCCAGGTTTCTTCCAAATCATAACTACTGTTATGGCAACGGTATCTGGCGGCATTGTTCTTGCCTATTGGGGCACCTGGATGGGGGCATTCTTGCACGCAAACGAACCGCAGTATTACGCCAATGTGTTTGAAGGCGAAGTCGAAAACGGTGAAGTTGTCGTTCTTGTCGAAGTCAATTCCAAAGCAGAGCGCCGCACTGCATGGGAAATAATGGACGATCACAATGCACTCGAAATCATAACCAGACAAGCGGACCTCGGACAAATCATCGGCTTGGAGAAAGTAACAAGCGATGTCGAAACCGAAGAAAACAGACCTCAGCTCGTTGCCGTTGCATAACTGAAAAAGGGGGCGACCATCACTTCGTCCCCTTTTTCTTGTCGCGTTTTCACTTGCTCGAACGAACAAAATTTTGATCTTGTTGCATCGAAGCGCGAAAAAAGAGGGAAGGTCTCCCTTCCCTCTTTCAAGACAGGCATCGGCTCGGGGATGCTTATCCTGTCCTGATTCTCTGGCGCATGTTGAACACCAAACTTTCTATTTCGTGAAGATGATGGATGCGTCCTTTTTGAGCTTGCTCTTCGCAGCGTTGAGCATCACATCGTCCAAATTGCTGTCTCCTCGATTGACTCCACCATAACTGGCAACTGCACCGCCGGCGCCGGGAGCTCCTTCGGCAGCGAATGCGCTCTCAGAGTGCATCGAGGCACGACGCGCCATGAAACTCGTTGGCATCATCGCTCTGCCACTCTTACCCATCGATGCGACAGGGGCAGGCGCAGCGACAGCTAAACCGCGCGCTTCCAAATCTTTAGCTCCGGCTTTCCAGGATTCTTCAGAACCGGCTCTTACTCTGTAGGTGGAACCGCCTGATGTGATAAGCGTTTCTTTCTTCCCTTCAGAATTCACGATTTCCTGGCGATAAGCGAGAGTTTCGAACGAGCCGTCTGCCAGTTTCGCAATCTTCTCGAAAACCGTCGTGCCGCTGGAATCAAGCCCATCGCAGCCGATCGTATTGATTTGAATGCCGCGCGATATGGCGTTCTTCGCTTCCGCTTCCCAGGTGAAATCATTGGGATAAATATGCGGCGCTGCGTCTCCAATCAGGAAAAGCAACTTGGAGGCTTTCTTATTTTTTGTCCATTCGAGATCGTTGAGCGCCGCGTGCAAACCTTGATTCACGGCTTCCGGCGTGTCACCGCCGCCGGCTGCGTTCAATGCAGTAATATCCTTCACTACTTTGTCTATATCGTCAGAGAAAGGAAAGACTTTAGTCACATAGTCATCACCACGATCTCTGTATGCGACGAGGCCGACGCGAACGATGGGAGCCGGTTTGCCTGACGCCAGTTTGGCTACCAGGTCTTTGGTTTTCTTCTTTACCATCTCAATTTCGCCGCCCATAGAGCCGGTCGTATCAATCAAGAATGCCAGATCGAGAACAGGTCGTTCTGCGCGCGCTGTTGGCGCTTCATCTGCCAAGGCAATCTGGTTGGTCAAGCCTGGTAACAGCATGCCTGCCGATAAAAGTAGTACTGCCGCCGCCGATTTTAGAACATGCATAACCGCACCTCATGCCGTAGTCGCCTCACACAACCAGACTACGGAAAACGGCGGCACATTCCTCGGACAAACGGACTGAAACCGGACTGGGGAATACCCTGGAATTTCCAGGAAGGAATCAGAACAGCTCACGAGTGTATAGCTCAACCAGGTCTGCTACGTTTTACTTCGCGACTGCGAGCTGTTCTTTATACCAGGCAATTGTTTGCGAAAGACCATCTCTGATCTCAACACGCGGCGTCCAGTCAAGTAGCTGTTTCGCTCTGGTAATATCCGGCAAACGACGCTTCGGATCATCAGTAGGCAGAGGCTTGTACACGATCTCGCTCTTCGAGCCGGTCAGTTCTTTAATAAGCTCTGCCAATTCCAATACAGTGCGCTCTTGAGGATTGCCCAAATTGACCGGTTCGTGGAATTTAACGCCGGTGAGGCGAACAATTCCTTCAACGAGATCGGAAACATACTGAAAGCTGCGAGTTTGCTCTCCGCCACCATATATGGTGAGTGGTTTTCCACGCAAAGCTTGATCGATGAAATTGGAAACAACACGTCCGTCGTTTGCTCTCAATCTCGGACCGTAGCAATTGAAGATTCTGATCATGCGCGTATCGAGATCGTGCTTCTTGTGATAAGCCATCGTGATGGCTTCAGCAAAACGCTTCGATTCGTCGTAAACGCCACGCGGTCCTACCGGGTTAACGTTGCCCCAATAAGATTCTTGCTGCGGGTGTTGCTCAGGATCTCCATACACTTCAGAAGTGCTGGCAAGGAAATATTTCGCACCTTTGGACAAAGCCAACCCCAACGTATTGTGCGTGCCCAGCGAGTTTACCTTCAGCGTTTCAATCGGCAAATTCAAATAATCAACTGGACTTGCCGGTGACGCAAAGTGAATTACCCAATCAAGATGCCCAACAATGTGGATGTGATTGGAAACGTTGTGATGAATAAACTGAAATTTGGTATTCGAGAGATGCTGCGAGATGTTGTTCATCGTGCCGGTGACAAGATTGTCCATTGCCGTCACTTCATGCCCATCCGCAAGCATGCGGTCGACCAGGTGTGAACCAATGAATCCAGCAGCGCCAGTGATTAGAATCTTCAATGCCCGATACCTCTGTAGATTGCACCACAATCAGTAAGATCGTCTTGCGGCAGAATGTTGCGACCATCAATGATCAACGGCCACTTCATGCTCTTGATCAACTGCTTCCAGTTGGCGCTTGCGAATTCCTGCCATTCAGTGACAAGAACTAGGGCATCGCTGTCTTTGGCAAGATCTTCAAGGTTAGTGCAGTACGCGATTTCAAGTTCGGGGAAACCGCGTTGGCAACTTTCGATACTGACCGGGTCGTAAACCTTCACTTGCGCGCCCATTTTGGTGAGAGCACGTACCAGCGTCAAACTCGGCGCATCGCGCAAGTCATCAGTGTTTGGTTTAAATGAAAGACCCATAAGGCCAATGGTGCGACCTTTGACGATCTTCAATTCTTCTTGCAATTTCTTGATCACGCAAAGACGCTGGCGTTCGTTGACTGAAAGCGTCGCTTCCAAAAGAGATGTCGGATAACTGTATTCGCGCGCCACATTGATCAGCGCATTGATGTCTTTGCCGAAGCAGCTTCCGCCCCAGCCGACGCCGGCGTTGAGGAATTTGCTGCCGATGCGCGTATCGAGACCGATGCCAGGCGCAACTTGACGAATGTCTGCACCAACCTTTTCGCATAGTCCTGCGATTTCGTTGGCAAAACTGATCTTCATAGCCAGGAAGGCGTTTGCAGAATACTTGATCAGCTCAGCGCTTGCGAGGTCAGTGACCACAAATGGAACCTTGCCGAAATTCTCCGGACGAGCGATGTCTGCAGGAGGATCGAAGGTTTGATTGATAAGCGGTGCGAATAACTTCTTCATCGTGGCGACTGCAGTGTCATCTGCAGAGCCGACCACAATTCGATCCGGATAGAAGGAGTCGGAAAGTGCGCTTCCTTCGCGTAAGAACTCAGGGTTGGAAACAACAGTAAAGGCAGGCAAATCGGTACGCGAAGAACGTGCAGGAACCGTTTGAACACTTTCAACGCCCTGTCCGACTAGCATCTCCACCCAGTTGCCTGAGCCTACCGGTACTGTGGATTTGTTGACGATGATGCGCTTCTTGGACGTATCGAGCGAACGGCCAATCGCTCTTGCGACAGCCATGACGGCTGAGAGGTCAGGTTCACCTGATGGAAGCGGCGGTGTACCTACGGCGATAAAAATGATTTCCGACTTCTTGACGGCATCTTCCAACTTGTCTGTGAAGGTCAAGAACTCGCTCTTGACGCATTGTTTAACGAAGGGCTCCAGACCGGGCTCGAAAAACGGCATTTCGCCGCGTTTCAAAGCATTGAGCTTTTCTTCATTGGAGTCAACGGCAATGACGTGGTGTCCGAGATACGCCAAACAGGCGCTTGTCACCAGACCTACGTAACCAGCACCGACAATACAAATATCCACAGGCGTTTTCCTTTTGACCTTGCATGGTTTCTTTTGCGTCGGCCAACCGTCCAACCGCTCCGCATATACCTTCGGGCTGCGGTGAAAGCGCGTGAGACGCGCATTGGACTGGTTGCCAATCCCTCCTATGATACCGCAGAAGCCGCTCTTAGACGGGCGCATGACAGCCAGCGAAGAGGCATTTAACGCCTGCAAACAGCCAGTAGCGCGGGTTTCCAAGAACAAACCACCAATCGAGCTCCACGCCGCCAAAAGCAAGTTAAATAGACTCTCCCCAAAGATTGCCTCCTGATTTGGTAGGCTTTACGGACGTCTGGAATCGCGTATTCAAGACGCAAAATAAAACCGCTACAAGCTAAAGGCGCTCTCAACATTGCTCAACATGACCTCTCATCTCGACCAATTCATCACAACTATTTCCCGACTGAGAGCCGAAGACGGCTGTCCGTGGGACCGCGAGCAGACGCACCGCAGCCTGGCTCGATATTTGCTGGAAGAAGCTTATGAAGTCATGGAGGCGATTCACTCCGACAATCCGGAGGATTTGAAAGAAGAGCTGGGCGACTTGCTTCTGCAGATTGTGCTGAACGCGCAGGTGGCGAAAGATGCCGGTCAATTCGATATTCAAGATGTCGCAAATTCGATCAATACAAAGATGATTTCTCGGCACCCGCATGTCTTCGGCGAGAAATCGCTGGCGACAGCCAAAGAGGTCCTCATGCAGTGGGACGACCTCAAGGACGCCGAGAAGAAGGAAAAGAAAAAAGAGAACAAGTCGTGCTTGGATGGCATCAGCAGAACATTGCCATCGCTTCTGCAAGCGCTGAAGATTTCAGAAAAGGCTGTCAGCCAGGGCTTCGAATGGCGAAACGAAGGAGAGGTTTGGGCAAAAGTAGAGAGCGAAATGAAAGAGCTGAAAGAAGCAATTTCCAATCCGGCTTTGACTCAGCCAGAAACAGCAGCCAGCGCGCGTTATGACGTAGAGTTGGAATTAGGCGATGTGCTATTTACTCTGGTAAACGTTGCCCGCTGGCATTCGCTAAACCCGGAAGAATCGCTTATCCACGGGCTCGAGAAGTTCCGCAAACGCTTTGCGAAGATGGAAGAACTGGCGACAAAACCATTGAAAGAGTACTCAAAAGACGAATATCAGGCACTCTGGGAACAAGCCAAAGCCGCTCTGTAGGGGCGATGCCATGGATCGTCCGGTTTTGGTAGGGGCGCATTGCATGCGCCCAATTTTTGAGGGGCGAATGCGCCCAGCCTTTTTGGAACCCGACGAGACCAAAGGTTGTAGACTGGTAAAACTATGAAAGTTGAAACCATCAAGCAAACACCTAAAGTCAGTTCCGCAAAGCTCGGGATTTACTGCGTCATCTTTTGTCTGACGGCAGGACTTGTGTACGGCAATCTGGAAACGATGCATTACCCTGTTACTCCTTTTGCAAAAGGGTTGATCGCGTTTTCCAATGCACTGTTCTGGGGTGGTGCGGCCGTTGCTTTCTTCATGTTCAAACAAGGCAACAAGCTTGCGCCGCTGCTTCTGCTCTTCGTTTATGCGGTAAATGTACTCGTTCCACTTTATGCAATAAATGTGTGTGGATTGCGCAGTAACCACATCATCGATTCCGAAACGGCTGGTCGGGTCGAATCAAAGAATATACATCCATTGCACCGCATGCTCCGCGATGACACTTCAGAGATTCAGTTCTACGACCCACGCCAAAGGTCAAACCAAGAGTAATTGGTTAGCGTTTCCCTGCAGAAATTCGGGATGCGCCCATACAAATCCAGAACAAAGAATCTAAAGAGTCTGTTCGCGACCGGCAAGTTGTTCGTTATCCGAAGCTTGCTTCTTAGCTGCTTCTTCAGCGGCTTTCTTGGCAGCTTCCTTGCGTGGATCGATCTTCGCGAGTTTCATCGGAATGTTGTTGTCCAATCCCAGATCAATATATTCAAGACTCGTCTTCATCGGATCGACAGCAGCCAGCACGGAAGTGAGTCTTCCGAGACGTCGAGTCAAAGACGTATCAGGAGTTCCTAATTTCAAATGCAGTGCGACATTTTCTACTTGCACGTCGTGCGGGTGCCTCAGGTCGATTGACTCCACCGGCATCTTTGTCTGCTGAGAGATGTAATTGCACCAGCTTGCCCACTGAATTACGTCAGCGGCAGACATTTTGAGTGCAGCCGGTCCGTAAACTCTAAGAGGTGGACGCATGTTGCCTGGGAAATCTTTTAAAGGAATAACTCGGCCGGATTGCGAAATTACAGACTCAGGTAACTTGCCTGGCTCCGGAACATAAGTTGCCCAGGGAAACTCTTCCAGAACTTCCACAAGAATGTGAGGTTGCGGAAATGCGTAGCGACGAACAAATGCATGTTTCACCGCCGGTAGTTGCGCGATGCTGTTCTCCAAAGCTTTGGGATTTACTTTGAAGAGCTGCTTCCCAACTACGCTTTCTACCTTTTCAGCAATCTGATGTCGGCTGGTCACATAATTTCCGCGAACAGTCAATTGAGTTTCGGTATTGTCGATTGCCCACGGCAAACGAACCACGGCACTGCCGCCAAGATAGAGCAGACCGATCAAAGTCACATAGCGCATAAACTGGCGACGCAAACGGGCATTTCGAGCCTGATTGCGCTGCTTGCGCCGGCTCTTAATCCACTCTTTTCGTCTGTCAGCTTGCATCATCACGAGCAGCAAATCTCCTTATCAACAGACTTTCCGCCATGAATATATTTATCGATATCGGTTTCGTTTATAGACCCGGTAAAAACTGTTTTTGCCGGTCCGGTCATATGTACATGATCGTCGGACTGAGCCCATTCAATAGACAGAAATCCTCCGGGCAGACGTACCTTTGCTTTGCGCTCGATCCGTCCTTCCAGCACGGCAGCGACCACAACAGCTGCAGCACCACTGGCACATGCAAGGGTGGCACCACACCCACGTTCATATATAAGTGAATGCACCTCGTCTCTGGCAACGGCACGGCACCACTCAACATTTACACCTTCAGGAAACAGGCTCTGTTCCTGAACTTTCACTGACAATGATTTCAGCGGCTCAGAGAATTTGTTCTCATTCAAACTATCCAGCGCTTGCGGCGCATCAAAAATGACCACGTGTGGATTACCCATGCTCACGCACGTCGCTTTGAATTGGAAGTCGGATGAGTTCACTTCGCCCTGCACAAAACTAGCTTTCGATGAACCACTTAAAGGAATCAAGTCGGTTTGGAGAATGGGCTTACCCATATCCACCGTGATTTTTGATTCGTCGTCTACGAGAATCTCTTGGACTCCTGCTTTAGTTGACACCAAAATTCTATTAGATGCAACCAATTCTTTCCTGAGAGCCCAAAGTCCAAGGCAGCGAAGACCGTTGCCGCACATGGCAGAAGAAGACCCGTCCGAATTCGTGTAAATCCATCCGATATCACATTTGGTACCAATTGCATAATCAGCACCAAGGGCTTTGAATATACTCGCCTCTATTTCAGGTCTTTCCGCAAGTGAAAAACCCACGATCAAACCATCTGCGCCAATGCCGAAATTCCTATCGCATATACCTTTGGTCAGCGCAGGCAGCGGATTTTTTCCTTGTTTTACTAAGTTGGCAAAAGAAGGAATCGCCAGCATGTCGGTCAAGGAAACCATGACAAAGTCATTACCCAAACCGTGCATCTTGGTGAATGACAGGCTTGAAGAATCCGAATTGGATGGCGTTTTTGCTTTCAAGGTTTCCGAAAGTGTGTGCATCTGGCTTGGCGAGCGGGTGCTGCATCCGAATTGGGTCCAAGGTCGCATTCGGATCAGCCGCAATTATACCGGCTGAGGCTTGACATGTCTCGACCTTAATAGACTTTGATTCTTCAGTCTCATTGATATACTCACCTGCTGGGCGAAAACTAAGGGAATTTCACATGCGCGCATATATATCAGTGGACCTGGAAGGTATAAACGGCATCTGTCACTCCAGCCAAACTCAGCCTGGAGAGCCGGGCTACGAGAGATCTGTCCAACTGATGCATGCGGAAACTAACGCTGTAATAAAAGGACTGGTGAAGGCAGGTTGTGACGAGATTGTTGTAAACGATTCGCACTGGGACATGCGCAACCTGAGAATTGAACTCTTGCATCCAAAAGCTCATCTGACCAGCGGTTGGCAAAAACCGTTTTCCATGGTCTCCGGTGTGCATTCAGAGAAGAAGCCGGATTTCGCATGTTTCATCGGCTACCACGCACGCCAGGGCTGTGCCACTGGGGTTCTTTCACACACATACAGAGCGCAAGTGTTCAGAGATGTGCGCATCAATGATGTATTGGTGGGAGAAACGGGGTTGAATGCTTATCTTGCCGGCGCTTTTGACGTGCCTGTGGCGTTGATTACAGGCGACGATGCACTGAAGAAAGAGTGCGAAGACTTGATGGGCAACGTCAATTGCACTGTGGTTAAACACGCCATATCACGGTATTCGGCATGTTTCAAACCTCAAGAACAAGTTCTCGAAGAGCTGGAAAAATCTGCATACGAAGCAGCAAAAGCCAAGTCGACCTGGAATTTGCTCAAGCCGCCAGCGCCGGCCAAGCTGACTTTGTCAATGAATGACACATCAATGGCAGACGCTTGCGAGTTAGTGCCGAATGTAAAACGGCTGAATGACCGCGATGTAGAGTTTTCCGACCAAGACTACAGCGTGGTGTTTCGCGTAATGCTGGCACTGGGTGCCCTTGGAGCTAGTAGGAAGGATCCATATTTCAGTTAGTAAAGCAGTCCGAGAGCAGTTTATTTCGTACAGTCAACTAAAAGATTTCTCGAAAAAAGCGAATCTGTAGGGCTCTAGCGGCTTCGATCGATATGAGTCCCTCGGTATGGCACTCTTACACTCATTAAATATAGCTAATATTTCCTCGTAAGCGCGGTTTGATGCACTTCTGCGGGTAATTAACAAGTGACAGGGTTTTTGTCACCTCCGCGACCAGCCTCACTCAGGTCTGGTGGTGATTCCGTGCGTCGTTTTTCGACGGCATCGAACCCCGTCTCCTGCGCTCCCTGACCACATTAGGCTTACTGGCAATGTTTCAATCATACGAACAGCTTTCCTTCCACCAACAAGTGATCGTTCTTAACCAGTCCTATCCTTGTCCCCGCTGTAATGCCGGGATACTGGAGCCATATGGATTGACAGAAACCTTGTCCTGCAACAGCTGCGAGCGTTGTTTCGTGCCTCTTCGCGGCGGCAGAAGACTCTATCCGGCTCGCCGCCTGGGCATCAAGGTCGCACCAACGTACTGGTGGGATGGCTTGCGCTGGCACTGGGCAGGCACAACAGCAACGACCAGACAAGTTGCCGCAATCATCTCACTGTTCATCATGCCGCTGGCGATTCTGCACGGGGCGCTGTATCTTAATCTCTGGGCCGAACGGCCGGAGTGGCTTAGCCCAATGCTTTTGACAGCATTGATGAGCCTTTTGACGATTCAGCTCATTTATTTCACTTGCTGGGATTTCGATTTTCTGGCAAAACGCAAGCCTTAAGTAGAAGCAGATAGATAGCAAGAACTCAAACGAAGATTCCAAGAGCAGCTTTTCCCATAGCGGGAAAGGCGAGAGAGAGCACGTACCCGTCCTTCTCGATGAATGCCTGGAAGCTTTGAATATTCGTCCGGGGCTTACCTATGTGGACGCCACAGTCGGCGCCGGTGGGCACCTGGAAGCGATTCGCAACAGAATGGGACCGACCGGAAAATTGGTCGGCTTTGATAAAGACAAAGCCTCGCTTGACAAGGTTGCCGCACGCTTGCCCGATGTCGCTTCATATGTACATGGAGATTACAGCGACATTGCTGAACATCTCGAGTCGATTGGCATTGGCACTGTGGATGGTGGCATACTCGCGGACCTGGGAGTGTCCAGCATGCAGCTTGACAATCCGGAAAGAGGCTTCAGTTTCCTGAAAGACGGCCCTCTCGATATGCGAATGGATCACACACAGAAACTGAGTGCAGCAACAATCGTCAACGAATTTCAGGAACGCGAAATCGCCGACATTATCTACAAATATGGTGAAGAACGTCTCAGCCGGCAGATCGCACGGCGCATCGTGAGCAAGCGTCCAATACATACAACAAGCGAATTATCAGAGATTGTTGCCGGATGTATATATACCGCCCGTGGTACCAGAGGGCATAACAAGAGTCGATCGAAAAGCAAATCAGATAGGCTTGACGACTCGCATCCAGCCACTCGAACATTCCAAGCGTTAAGAATTGCAGTGAATACAGAGTTGGCAAGTCTGGAAAAATTTTTACATGAGTCTGTGAAAATCCTCGCTCCGGGCGCCAGGCTCGCGGTTATCAGCTTTCACAGCCTGGAAGATCGCATCGTTAAGCAAATTCTCAAGTTGTACGAGAAAGGTTGCGTATGTCCGCCCAGGCAGCCGGTTTGCACGTGCGGCAAACATCCTGAGCTGCTGATAATGACCAGCAAACCTGTCACTGCATCTGAGAAAGAAGTGCTTGCCAACATACGTAGTCGTAGTGCTAAACTACGTGTTGGAGAAAAGGTTTAGGCCGCTAGCAAAAAAACGTTTTCTACCGTTTTCTACGCCGATTCAATCGACGATCTAGATGGGAGCACCACATGCCGAGCAACACCGCACAACTTCTAGCTTTTACCGAGTCAGTCCATAAAAGCGAAAAGTCTCAAGAAGGTGCTCGTAAGCAAATAGTTTATTCGGCTCCCCAAGCCAGACCGCATCTGGTACCAGTAGCCGCTCCGACAGCTGAAAGAGACACCCGCAAGGCTCCACTGGTGGTGCGGGTTAACCAAGTTTTGCGTACTTCGCTTATCGCATTCTGTGGCATCGCCATTGTCGGTTACGGATTGGACGTCGCACGCACCAATGACGTAACTCGTTTGCAAGAACAAGCCAGACGTTTGTCGGAACAAAATTCCGAATTGTCTGCGCAGCTTTTGAGAGCAATCTCTTTTGAAGGAATTCAGGACAGTGTCGTCGGACGTCATGGCTTGCAAGTTCCAGAGCAAGTTTTGATTGTCAAAGAAGTTGCGGCACCGAAAATGACTACCTTCAAATCTAATAAGCACAGTCTCCCGATAATGTCGGGATACTAAACTCCTTTTGGGAGGCCCTCCACGTTGCCCACGCAGTCTCCTCCAGAGTTAGAGACTCGAGGTCGCTCACGACGTCATGACAGACGTCCACGATCTCCGTTATGGCGTCTGCGCTTCTGGCAATTCATGCTGCTCGGCGGCTTTCTGCTGATTGTCGGCCGTCTCTACTATTTGCAAATCATTCTAGGACCGGAGCTGAAAAGAAAAGCTCACGTGCAAAGACAGCAGCACAATCTGCTTGTGCACCGGGGTGCCATCACCGATAGGCACGGTTTGCCTCTGGCCATTGATACCACCAGATACGATATCTATGTTCATCCTAAGCTGATCAAAGCAGGCGTCGCAGAAGCATCGGAAATTCTCGCCAGAATTACTCGCCAGCCATCGGAGAAAGTATATAAGTTGATGAATTCCGGTTACCCGGTCATCACTCTTTCTCGACACATGGAGCGCGAAATGGTCGATGAGATCCAGGCTCTAAATTGGCCTGGCGTCGATATTGTTCCGCGTCCGTTCCGTCATTATCCGGAAGGTCAGTTAGCCGCACACTTGCTCGGCTACGTAAATATGGATACGAAAGGGCAAGGCGGTATCGAACAGAAAGAAGAGAGCCTGCTTAAAGATACAGGCGCGATGTCCACGCCTCAGTTAGACGGTCACGGTCGCAGCATTCTCGTCAAAGAGGCGAATAACGCCGATTGGGGAATTTCTCCGCCCCTCGGGCGTCACGTCGAGCTGACCATCGACAATTATTTGCAGCATCTTGCAGAAAAAGAACTGGCGGCAATGTGCCGTCACTCTTCCGCTTTAAAGGGAACTGCTCTTTTTGCTGACCCGACTAATGGTGAAATTCTCGCCTGGGCCAACTATCCTCCGTACGATCCCAACCGTTATCACAAGTACGCGTTGGAAACGACAAAGAATTGGTCGATGGTTGATGTTTATCAGCCCGGTTCGACGTTCAAGATTCTCACGGTTTGCTCCGGGTTGGAAACTGGTGTGATCAAGAATTCGACCACCTTTTATGACGGTGGTTCGCTAACGGTCGGCAACCGCACTATTCGAAATCACGATGGCGGGCACGGATCAATCGATCTTCTCCACCTCTTCATCCATTCAAGCAATATCGCCTCAGCGCAAATTGCCATGATGATGCCTCCCAAAGTTTTCCACGAAATGCTGCAAAAGTTCGGAGTCGGTCAACCAACCGGTATCGACCTGCCCGGAGAGTCGCATGGTCTCTTGCTCAACCACAAATTCTGGAAGCCGCTTGATGCTGCAACAACAGGGTTTGGTCAGGGTGCAATTGCAGTTACGCCACTACAGTTGATGGCAGCGGTTGGAGCGGTTGCTAACAGTGGTGTCTGGATGCAGCCACACCTGATCCGCAGAATTTACGATCCGCGCACCGGCGTCACAGAGAAGTGGACTGAGCCTGTAAAACGCGAAGTAATTTCACCGGCGGTCGCACATCACGTTGCTGGTCTGCTTGCCGACAACATCGCTATGGGCACTCAGATTGCAGGCAAGGTTCCTGGATATCGAGTGGCAGGCAAAACCGGCACGGCGCAGAAAGTTTCCGCCAGCGGCAGAGGTTATCTTGCCGGTCAAACAATCGCTTCCTTCGTCGGTTTCTTGCCGGCAAACAATCCGCAACTGGTCGGCATTGTCGTCGTAGACAGCCCGCAAACCGATGGACGATGGGGCAACACAGTAGCTGGCCCGGTCTTCAATGCAATCGCAATGGAAGCGGCTCGCTACCTGGGAATACCGCCAACAGGCGAAACAGGAAAAGAGTCGGTGGAAAAGACCTTGTTGAAAGATCCACTGAAAGCTCTCAATCGCAAAATGGCTCCGACAGCGGAGGCGCCGTCAGTGAAGTATGCGGCTGAGGCACAGGCTCACCTGCAACGCGAACAAGAGCAGCACCGCTAATTCCGATATGCAGACTGCGGATTTTCCCTACGCTTTGCCGGTCGTCAAAGCGCTAATATTGAACTGAACAAGCGAGGAGCCGCCAAGTGCCGGCAGAGCAGCCCCATAAGCCAGATGCTCCCAAATTGAAAGAGCAAGCAGCCGAAGACGCCGAAGACGCAAAGGCCGCGGCGGTTTTGCAGGCGCTAACAAATGAGCCTTATGCCGTCTCTGACGGCGAAATCGATAAGTTGGCAGAACTGTCGCAAGACGATGAGAAGTCACGACCAGAGCCCGGAGAAGGGGCTGGTGAAGGCTCGGATTCTGGTGCGCCGGAAGAATTGACACAGGGCGATTCCGGATCAGGAGCCGGCGGTCAAAAAGGTGCCAGCAGTGGCTCCGGCGCAGAAGGGCAAAGTTCGGGCGGTAAGAAACAGTCGCTGGGAAAAACATTCGGCATAGTAGCAATACTTACGGTTCTTTCTAAATGTGCCGGACTAATACGAGACATAGTGGTCTTGCAGGCGTTCGGAACCAACTATCTTTCCGACGCATTCAATAACGCAACTTTGTTTACCGGCAATATTTTGATCTTGTTCGGTGGACTGGGAGGACCGTTTCATTCCTCTTCAGTAGCAGTTCTTACTCCAAAGAAAGACGACCCGGACAGTGGCCGCATGATGGTACAGATTTTTCTTGCCACCATGATTTTCTTGGTCGTGCCTTCTGTTTTGATCTATTACTTCGCGCCCGATCTGATCCAGATAATTGCGCCATCCAGCGCTCTGGCTGCGGAGCACCGCCAAGAATACTGGGACGAAACTGTTCGTCAGATTCGCATAATGTTGCCACTTGTAGCAATTTCAGGATTTGTCGGGCTTTCATACGGCGTGTTGAATGTCTACAACAAAATCTTCTGGCCATCATTCTCTCCTGCAATTGCAAGCTTAGCGATCATCATTGCAGTGTTCGGTTTCGGTGACTCTGCAGGCATCGTTTGCCTGGCATGGGCAACTCTCGCCGGCGCCATCGGGCAGGCGGTGGTTCAGATCCCGGGGATGCTAAAAACGCCGCTCAAATGGAGCTTTTCTACGACCCTTCATCCAGGATTGAAAGAGTATTTGCTGATGCTCGGTCCTGCCGCCTTCAGCACATCGATCGGTCAGATCAGTCTGTATGTACACTTGTATTTCACCTCCACGATTCAGGAAGGTGGATGGACAGCCATTGTAAACGCCAACCGCCTGATTCAATTGCCCTTGGGTGTCTTACTAACCGCTATGTTGGTGCCGATCTTGCCTCGATTTACCGAGCAAGTCGCAGCGAATCGAATCGACGATCTAAAGTTAGAACTATCGAAAGCTCTGCGGTTGCTTTGGTTCCTGGCTTTGCCCATCGCGGCACTTCTTATGGCTATTCCAACGCCGATCATAAAACTGCTTTTCGAGCGCGGTAAATTTACAACCCATTCGACCGACATGGTCACCACAGTGATGATTTTTCTTGCTCCGGGAATTTTCTTCTATCTGGCAAGAGACCTAATCACCAGAGTGTTTTACGCCCACCAAGACTCAAAAACACCATTTCTCATCGCCATCGCGGCCATCATTCTTCAAACTGCGCTTGATTGGCTTCTCGTTTCTCAGATGAAAACCGGCATTGCAGGTATCGCTATTGCAACCACGCTGGTTACGGTGTTCAATTTACTCGCCTTGACTTTCTTCGCCAGAAAGAAGATCGGTCGCCTGGGCACAACGAAGCTGATCTACCCGACTGCAATCATGCTCGTCGCTTCTGCTGCATGTGGTGCTGTTGCTTGGCTGGTTTCCGCTCAAGCAACACAACTCATCCCGCAAAATTTCATCGGACAAGTGATTTCACTTTCGCTGTCTTGTGGACTGGGACTAGTCGTTTACTTGATTCTGTGCGTTTTATTCAAGCTCGAAGAACCATCGAGTGTCGCCGGCAGACTGCTCAAGCGGCGCAAATAAAGTCTGTGCAGAGTAACCGGCGCAAGCGCTACAGAGAGAAGATGTTTACGTTCAAAGCAGGTCGAAAACCTTATCTTGAGGCACTTGCAGTAAAGCATTCTTGGTCGACAAGGCGAGCGGCTTGAATCTCTGCGCTACTTCTCGCTTGATCGACGCGCGCGAAAAAAGAATTACGGCAAATATTTGCCCGGCCGACAAAATACCGCCATAGCCAAGCACCGAGCGAATTCCATAAGGTTTGACAAATTCCTCTTGGGCGTAAATATAGGGAGACTCAAGGGCTTCCTGCACGAAAAAGACATTGAAAGTCGCTTGATCTTGGTCCATCACCACGTCACTGTCCGCGGTGGCAAGACTTTGCGGCTGACGCTCCGGATTGGAAAGAACGACGTCGGAAACAGTGTTTGATTCGAAACCAAACTGTTTGCAAAGAAGTGCGATCATCGGCAACTCTGTGGCCAAGTCCGGGCTGTCTATAGGAATCGCTCGGTGATCCGTAGATTTAGTACGATCACACCATTCCGCCCGCTCGCCGTATGTAGCCAGTAGGGTCAGGCAGCGTGTATCGGGACGAATGTCATGCGGCTCTGATCGTCGGGATTCGACAAAGCGCTTCAACGGTTGTTCGAGATCTCTAAATGGCAGACTGATAAAAAAGCGAGCCAGTGCAAATGCCTTGTCCCCGCTCTTTTTCAATGTGAATCCTTCGTACAGATGCTTAACGATTCGGTCCGCAACGCTTTCCTGTGTGCGCGCACCCGAGCCTAGCTCACGAATCTCCGCACTGAGGTCCGTCATATCCTGCAAACTGAAGGTTTCTATTGAGAACATTGAAGAAATGGCTCTATCTAGAACCACAGACCTCTAAAGGTGGTTCGCCCAAGGTATTACCTATGACATTCGACCCCAGCGGGAATAATGGATTCCCCGAATTCCTTAGTTTACTTATGCCATCGAAACCTGTATCACCTTTATAGGGAAACCCCCAGGTATTCTCTGGAAAACCGCCTTTCAACATAAAATTCCGGAGGGGACCGACGCAGCCATAACCTCCATATATGGAAATCCCCTTGTCCAATACACGGATTTCCCATAAGCCGCTCAAGTAAAAGCCCCAAGTGCTGAGGCGCTTGAGGCTTAAAACTAGGCAGTCAACCTTTCAGGTTTAGCGCGACAGCTTATGCATAGGAAATGCACGCACGTGATCGGCACCTGGAGAATGACGCCAACTATCTTGCACCGCCGGTGACGGCACCTCGGCAACTCTACTGTGAGCCATACTCGGTCGCGGAGGTCTGCCTGCAGAATTGTAATTGACAATAAATTCAGGGATCTGCGCGGGAGGATGTGACACCACCGGTGGAGTCGCAACCATATTGGGAGGGGTCTGCTCTTCAATCATGCTCTCGTATTCCGCCATACGAGCCAATCTCTCTAACTGTGCACATCTTCTTTCTCTAAGCACAGCCCACACGCACCAGGCTAGACTGGCAGCGAGGAAAAAAAGGAGCACAAGATGCCCTTTCAGTGTGGCTAGGAGGTAGCAGGCGGCTGCTACAGGTGCAAGCGACAAAAGCGCCGTCATTTCGCCCTTCTTTCAAAGAAAATTCTCTTGTAAAGGCTCTCTGCGGTGACAAACAGCCATTATGTTGCATATACAATACATCCCAATCCAATATGCGAAAAGACTTGTATTTCTCGAAAAAATCAGTATAGTTGTTAATTCGTGCTCATTAAGTCCGACTAAGAGTTAAATATCGGACGCACCACCGGCGCTACCGTCCCAGACTGAAGGGATCCTGGTTCGCAGGAGCAGCCTGACCTCCGCCATTACCATGTTGGTCAGCATTTGCGGGGGGTGCTTGTTGTTGAGAAATGTCCGGAATTATCGAATTAGATTGCGGCGGAGATGCGGAGCCGCCGCCACCTCCTCTGGTGGCACCTCGGGTTGGGTTCGCCAGTTCGGACATTTTCATACTCACCCAATGCGAATTGTCCTGAAATTTCACCTGCAAAATCCGCACTTTCAAAGCGGTAGCTCGAGGGTCAACTTTCTCGTGCTTCCATTTTTCTGTCCCGGTCGCTCCCGGAGCCAATAATTCCATATCCGGCGCGTGCCAGGTTCCGCGATCTTGCATTTCTGGGTCCGTAAAACGCAGGCGAAACTTGACAGCCGAGATTGCTCTTTCCGAAATATTCTTGTAATCAATATAGATACGAGCGTCGATTGGTACATCGAAAGGATCGAGATCCAATTCAGCCCGTCCATTGGTCACGGCTACCGGGCATCCGGGCTCTGGGACAAATTCAACGTCTAAACTTCGAACTTTTCCTGGCACTTGACCGTATACATTAATAGGAGCACCGAAGGAAGTCACGGCGAAAATGCAAAACGAGAAAGCCCCAACGAACAGTCTCAATGTCCGGCGATTCTTAAAGCTGGCGGTCATAGCTTTGAGCCTCCTTGGCATTGTGCAGGTTTCGGCCTTAACGTCTGATACTCGAGCGGCCGACGGGGACTTCCATTTCACCATCCTTCACACCAATGATTTGCATTCGCACGCCGAGCCCTTTTCCGAAAGAGGAAAAACAGTTGGTGGTCTGGCGCGCCTGGGGAGTTTGATTCGTTCAATTAAGAGCAATACTCCAAACACCGTCGTCATCGACGCTGGCGACATGTTCCAGGGCACACCTCTATTCACTCATTACCACGGAGAGGTGGAAGTTTCTCTTCTCAACCAAATCGGCTACGACATGTATACGATTGGCAATCATGAATTTGATGATGGAGCTGAGAATCTCGGCAAGCAACTGAAGAATGCGAAATTCGACATCATCTGCGCAAACATGGACGCGGAGTCACAGCCTGATCTTAAATCAGTCATAAAACCTTATGTCATCAAAGAAATAGGCGGCAAAAGGATTGGCTTCATAGGCGTGATGACGCCAGAGCTGGAGCGCCTTTCACTTTCGTTGGGGGGAGTGAAAATCAAACATTTAAACGACGATTGGCTGATTCCCGTACGGGAGGCAGTAAAGGAAATCGAGAGCAAAGGCATAAAACACATCGTCGCAGTGACGCACTGCGGCACTGATTTCGACCAGCAAATTTCGCAAGCGATTCCGCAGATAGACGTCATCATCGGAGGCCACAGCCACACAAGACTCGATAAAGCACTCTTTGTAGAACACGATGACAGCTCGAAAACAATCATCGTTCAAACAGGCAGCTATGGGCGTACCCTGGGGCGACTTGATGTTGTGTTCGACAAAGAAGGAAAAATGGACGCTGCCGACACAAAGTACAAGCTAATCAACATCACCGATAAACTGCCCGAAGACCCTGCAATGAAGGCGTATATCGACAAAAAAGTCGAACCGCTTCTTCCCCTTCGGCGCACAATTGTCTCCCAAGCTGAAGACGCGTTCGACAATCGCTGGACCGCCTATCCATGGGATTCTGCACTCGGCGATCTGATTACTGATGCTCTCTGCGAAGCCGGTAAATCATACGGCACAACAATTAGCGTCCACAATCGCGGCGGCATGAGAGGAAGGATTGAGAAAGGGCCCATCTCATTGGAAAAGGTGCAGGAGATTCTACCTTTCGACAATCGTCTAACCTTTGCGACTATCAAAGGAAGGGCACTTTTAGGCGCACTGGAACACAGCGTATCGGGTCCAGCCGGCGGTAGATTTCTCGACGTCCATGGACTAAAAATTGGCTACGACCCAACCAAGAAACGTGGTGAAAGGCTTGTTTTTGCTCTGGCAGAGGACAAAGACGGAAGTTATAGCCCAGTAGATCCTGAGAAGGAATATAAAGTGGCAATCAACAATTACACGTTCCAATCTGGAGAAGGATATGACTTCAAAGACGCGAAGAATATTGTGAACACGCCCGAGCGCGTTGGTATCCCATTCCGCCAATATCTTGAAGCACATCCATCGGTCAAACCCCAGCTGCCGTCAAGAATTGTCCCGATCACGGAAAACGTGCTGTCCGCCTTCAAGAAAGAGAAAGTGGTTGCAAAAATCACGGGCGTCGTTCCAGGTTCAAAAATCACACTTTATTCGGGCACTGGCCGCGGTATCACACCTGTGGAAAACAAATTTCCCATCCCACTACAAAAGCCAGATGAAATCACGGATGATTTGACGGCTGATGCTAACGGACAATGTGTATGGCGAGGCAATATCAATGGAACATGGCTCTGCGCCGTAGCACATCCGCCAAAGGGAACGAAGCCTCGTAAGATGATAATCAGCTATCCAGTTGAGGTGCGCCCAGCCGGTGGCTCAGACTCGGATAGTCAAACAAACAGCAAGAAGAAAGAGCGCAGATCAAAGGCCAAACATTAGTTTCGAACAAAATAGGCAAGTGCAGATTCGATAAAAGTAGCCAACTCTAGCGAAATTTCTTATTTGACAAACGCATACAAATGTATGTATTGTATATGCATAGGTCGTGAGCACTGCCTGATCGGTGAATGCGCGAGTGCCCCTATGCGTGAGTGTGCCTAGGGCCCTCACGCAAACGGAGCTTGTTCGTGCGAGCACAGTAAGGCAGGCAACTGCGTTGGTTGGCGTTTGCTTCAGGTTTACTACCGTTGTAGCGGTGCCAATTACAGTCCACAGTCACGTTCGTTTTGTTTGTCGACTTTATCGTCTTGCGCCGGGGCCGAGTTTCAGCGCTTGCAAGTTCTCGTTTGCTTCCCTGTAGTCTGGTTTTAGCTTGAGCGCCTGGCGATATTCGGCTTCAGCTAGATCGCGCTTGCCGAGCCGCGAGTATGCCACGCCGAGATTGTTGTGAGCTTGCGCGTTTTTCGAATCGAACTTAATTGCGGCTTGATAGTGACCAATTGCGGTCGTCACTTGACCTTGCTGTTGGTAGTAAATGCCGAGATTGTAGTGGGCATCGGCAAATTCAGGATCTATCTTGATTGCTTTTCTGTATTCTTCAAATGCTTTCCGCGCGTTACCCTGTTTGAAATATGTGATACCAAGACTGGTGTGCGCTTGTGCATAACCCAAATTGCGCTGCGCTTCGGGATAATTTGGCTCTATCTTCAAAGCGATCTGAAACTCAGCAATAGACTCCGGATACTTGCCTAAATCACTGTATGCGACACCAAGATTATTGTGTGCCTCCACATACTTGGGATTGATGTTGAGCGCGGCTTTGTACTCCTCAACTGCTTTGTCCAACATCTTCATTTTGTAATACGCACGACCTAGGCAATAACGCATCTCTGCTGTTGCAGGATCTATCTTCACAGCTTTTTGAAATTCATCCAGCGCCTTCTCGTTCTTGTCCAACTTGTCGGCGCAAAGTCCAAGGTTATAGTGCGATTCCGCCGAGCGACCATCGAGCCTAACGGCATCATCGAGATAGCGTTCTGCTTCTCTGAAATTATCCTGATCGATGAGCGCCACACCCAAGTTGTAGCGAGCATCGGCAAGCCGAGCATCTCCGTTGATTGCTTTGTGATACTCGGAGATGGCGAGTTCGACTTTACCTTGCCGATGATAAATCTTGCCCAGTAAATTGTGCGCGCGCGCGTTCTTACTATCGCCGGAAATGATCGTATTTAGATAACTAGCCGCCTCGCCCATCTTTCGTTCCAGATAGAGCTTTTCAGCCTTTTGAAGCAAGTCTTCCGAATTGACCTCAGCCTTCTGAGCAAAACTTGCTGAAGCTGACGAAACCAAACATAGCCCGCAAGATATGAGCGCTCCCAAGAATTCACATCTTGAAATCAACAGGAATCCAGGCTTGGGTTTTAGCTTTCGCGAAGCAGGGTGCGCGGTTTCCAATAGTTTTGCCATCGTCAAACACTGTCAAACATTGCCAAAGGATTCGGCTTTGCCAATGCTTCAGTTTAGGACATGTTGAAAACCTGCGCAAACCAAGGCATCCGGAACTTAAATCGGCTATGCTGACGAACTGTATATGACGGGGTTTTGCCAAAAACAATGATTTACAGAAAGCAAAGCGGGCGCGCCAGTTCATCGGCTTCATCGAGCGTTGCTACGCTCGTCGTTACACTGGCAGTAGCCCTGGTTTCCTCAAATCCATCTGCACTGGCAAAAAAGAAAGTTGAGGCAGATGCAGAACCGGCAGCCCCAGTCTTTGCCAAAGACGATCCTGGGTGTCGCGACGCAGTCGCAAAAGCAGCCGCGCTCTTTGCCGCGCAGAAAAACGTTGAAGCGGCCGACCTGTTGCGCTCATGGTCGCCAAAATGCATGCACAACACACAATTGCACTTGCTTCTGTCGACCATTCTCCTGCGCCTCTCAAATGCCAAAGTCGAAGCCGAAGCAGAAGCAAAAATTGCCTGCCAAATTTCGCCAAACTCGACTGCTGCGCACATGCAGCACGCTCTGACATTGATGGCAATGGAAAAAACGTCATCGGCAAAAGATGAATTCGTCAGAATCACAGAAATAGATCCGACCTCATACGATGCCTGGTCGACATTAAGTGAACTCTATGGCCGCTTGAACGAGATGGACAAAGCAAAGCAATGTGGTGAAAAGGCAGCAATTCTAGATCCTCAAACAAGAAGAGCGAAATTCCGCACATTGCACAGTTTGCGAGTGACAGGCAGAGCCGATGCGCTAAAGGGCGAAGTGGCTCGCTTGCTTGCTTCGGATACGGATCCACCGGAGTACTTCGATCAACTGGCCAGCGAGGTTCTCTCCGTAGGAGCTTACTCAGAGGCAGTACAGGCCGCAAACAAAGCGCTGGAGAAATATCCCAAATCAACTTCAGCGCTCAAGGCAAAGGCGCTTGGACAACTCTTCTCCAACAGCTTGGATGAAGCCCGCAATACAGTCGATGCAATGCTCAGCATTTCGCCTGAAGATGTCGATGTCCTCTCAATCAAAGCGATGATTTTGAGTGACCAGGGCAATACCGATGAGTCTGAGCTGTGCTTGAAGAAAGTCAGCGAGAAAGGCGAAAAGCGCCCTCTGTTTCTAATGGCAAAAGGAAAGCTGGCTTCACAGCGCAACGAAACGGAAGAAGCCATTAAGAATTTCGAACAGGCTCTAGCAGGTGACCAGAACTTGCTCTTTGTGCACAGCTGCCTGGCTGACGCATTCATTAAGGCAGGGCGTTTCGAAGACGCCCTCGCGGAGGCAAAGGAATGCCAGAAGGTGCCCGGGCTAAAAGCTTTGGGTGCCGATTATGAAGCCAAAGCAAAAGAAGGAATGGGGCATAAATAGGACGATATCGCCTCAGTCAGATAAAATAGCCAACTAATGAATTGAGTGGTCCAGGCACAACTTGCTCGATTGGGCAGATACAATTCAGAGGGCGGTTCTTTTGCGTGTGGGCAGAACCGGCAAATGCAGGATTGCAAGATGGTCGCCAGTCAGACAGCTACGATTGTTTCCATAAACCCAGCCACCAAAGAGGTTCTGGGTGAAGTCCCGATCCTCGGGCAAAGTGAAGTTCAAGCTGCCGTGGCGCGCAGCTGGGCGGCGTACGAGAATTGGAATGTGCTCCAGTACCACAAGCGGGCTCGCAAGATTCTCGAATTGCGCCGAGTAATCGAGAAACGGCAAGACGAAATTGCCGATCTGATCTGCCGCGAAGTGGGCAAACCGAGGGTGGAAAGTTATCTCTCGGAGCTGACAGGTCCGCTTGACACATGCGTCTGGCTCAGCGAAAACGCGGAAAGAATGCTGAGAGACCAGATGGTTCAGTTGCCGAATCCTCTCCTATCCAGCAAACAGAGTTTGATCGCTTTCGAGCCGCTCGGTGTAATAGGTGTTATTGCCCCTTGGAATTATCCTTTTTCTATTCCCATGATGACTATTCTCATGGCGGTAATGCTGGGCAATACTGTGGTCTTAAAGCCCTCCGAGAAATCGCCATTAGTGGGCATCAAGATTGGAGAGCTATTTGAGGCGGCAGGTTTTCCAAAAGACGTCGTGAGCGTCGTTACCGGCGACCGCACAACGGGAGAACACCTCTCCAACTGCAAGCTAGCGAAACTGATTTTCACTGGTTCCGTCGAGGGCGGTATGAAAGTGATGGCGCAAGCCGCACCCCATCTGACGCCGGTAACACTTGAATTGGGCGGCAAGGATGCAGCAATCGTGCTGCCTGATGCTCCCGTGGATTGGACAGCCAGAGGGATTGTTTGGGGTGCTTTCACTAATGCCGGGCAAGCTTGTGCTTCGATTGAAAGACTCTATTTGATCAAAGGAAAGAAAACCGACCAACTGATCGAGCGCATCGTACATCATACAAAGGCGCTTCAGTTGGGTAATCCAGCTGATCCCAGCATCGACGTCGGACCGGTAATTGATGAAATCCAGTTGGAAAAAGTGATTGCTCATGTGGACGAAGCTCGAGCCCTGGGAGCAAATGTCATCGCCGGGGGCAATCGCAGAGAAGACCTGGGCGGCTTCTTCTACGAGCCTACAATTCTCACCGGCGTCAATCACAAAATGGCGATCATGCAAAAGGAGAGCTTTGGCCCGGTCTTGCCTGTCATGACCGTGGATACAGAAGACGAAGCAGTAGATCTCGCCAATGATAGTGAATTTGGGCTTACAGCCTCGGTTTGGGGTAAGAACTTGGCACGGGCAGAGGGTATCGCTAGAGACCTGAATGTGGGCACCGTGCTTCTGAACGACTGCCTTTTCTCGCATGCCGCGCCGCAATTGCCCTGGGGTAGTCTGAAGAAAAGCGGCTTCGGAAGAAGCCATTCACAGTTCGGATTGCAAGATCTCTGCAATATCAAACACATCAATATTGATTCGCCATCTGGTTCGGAGAGAATCTGGTGGTATCCCTATGGCGATTCAAGAGTGAAAGTCGCAAAAGCCGGCATCGGGCTTCTTCACGGAACTTTTCCAGCCGGCAAGACAAAGGGTTTATTCTCCATGTTGGCTAACATGTTCCGAAAAGCAAAGTAGCAAATGAAGGGATTCCGGTCTAATAGAACATCTCTTTCATTGGCAGCGGTTATCCTGGCAGCTCTCTTCCTATCCGTTTCGAACAGACAAGCACAACCAGCATCAGGTCTTAGTCTTCAGTGGTATGCCTGTTGCCTGTTTCCACCTGCACTGGCCGCGCCACTGGCCAATGTGCATTCAAAAGAAGACGAAGCACGCCTGCAGGAAGCTCGAAAACTGAAGGATGCAGGCAAAACAGATGCAGCGATAAAGGTTCTCGATACAGCAATTGAAAAAAATCCGGTTAGCGAGCCGCTTCACACACTGAGAGCGGATCTGCGCAGCAATGAACGCAATCAGGAAGGTGCCGTTGCCGATCTGAATCAATCAATCACATTGAGCCCCCAAAAGGTAGAACTGTTCAACAAGCGCGCGAGAATTTTCCTGCGCGTCTCCCAATTGCAAGCGGCCGAATACGATATCAATCACGCTTTCAAACTGCAGCCCGATAACAATGAAACAGTTACACTGCGCGGCGGATTGTATTTCAAACTCGATCGCTACGATAAGGCGCTTCAGGACTTGAACCGCGCCATTGCAAAAGACAAGAAAAACTCACTGGCATATTTCTATCGAGGCGCAGTGGCATTCAAGAAGAAGGACTTCAAAACTGCCATTGCAGACTATTCGACGGCAATCAACCTTGATCCCGCACACACATTTGCATATCAAAGTCGCGGCTGCGCCTATGGAGAATTGGGCGACTACAAAGCAGCGCTTGCCGATTTCAATAAAGCAGCCCAGCAAAAAAACGTAACTCCACATATTTATTTCAATCGCGGACGCGTGTATCGATTGATGAAAGACTACAAAAGCGCAGTCAGCGACTTTACAATGGCTATACGCCACGGGCTTGCCGAATCGGATTCGTCTGTGCCGGTGTTTCTCGAGCGCGCCATGGCATATCTGGCAATGGGTCGGACACACCAAGCGATGATCGATGTGAATCACTATCTAAAATCTCACGCACGCGATCCGCGTGGATATCTATTGCGCGCGCAAATTTACAGGCAGTTGGGAAATGTGCAGGCAGAACTGAAGGAAAGTGCAAAGGCCAAAGAGCTCGGCGCAACCGTCAGTGGAATCAAACCTGTTGCCCACTGAGTCGGGCTGATTTGGCGGCAATCTGTGCGATCAAATCGCCGGCTTTCTCGCACTCTTCGATGGAATTGAAACGCCCAGCAGAAATTCTCAGTGAACCTCGCGCTTCGCTGTCCGGTAGGCGCAGCGCTCGCAATACTGACGACGGCTCGATAATTCCCTTATGGCAAGCAGAACCGCTCGATACGCTAATTCCCTTTAGGTCGCACTTCATCACAAGTGACTCGCCTTCAGCGCCAGAGATTGCCACGCTCACGTGACCGGGCAATCTCTTCTCAACGCTAGAAGGACCAGTAACGCGCAATCCTTCGATTGGCAACAGTTTTTCAAGAAGAATATTTTGTAGAGCACGCAACTTCTCGCTCGTTTGAGAAACTTCCGCCGCCGCAAGCTCGGCAGCCTTTCCAATTGCGACTATGTTGGGAACCGACTCTGTCCCCGGCAGAATGCCCATTTCTTGCCCGCCGCCAAAAGCAGTAGGCATGACATTCTCCCCTTGCTTCAAATAGAGTATGCCGATTCCTTTGGGCGCATAAAACTTATGTCCGGATAGAGACATTGCGCTTATTGCATGCCTGCTCACATCGATCGGCAACTTTCCAGGAACTTGAACTGCATCAGTGTGGAAGAAGATGCCGCGCTCTTGAGCGACCTTTGCAATCTCTTCAATCGGCTGAAGTGAGCCGATTTCGTTATTCGCCCACATGACCGAGATAATCGAGGTGTCATCGGAAATCGCACTCTTCAGCTGCTCCACATCGATGATGCCGTCCTTATCGACAGGTAAATATGTTACGCGCCAGCCTCTCGACTCTAGATTCTGGCATGGTCCGATTACGGACGGATGCTCGATATTTGTCGTGATCAAATGGCGCCCTCCGTCATTCGCTTCGACAAAGCGAGCACGGCCGAGGATAGCTACGTTGTTTGAATAAGTGCCACAGGGGCTGAAATAGACCTCAGACGCAGAGCAGCCCAAAAGCCGTGCGACGCGCTCGCGCGAGAGTTTTACTCCAGCGGCGGCTTTCATTCCGTGCGAATGAATTGATGAAGGATTGCCGAAATCACTTTCCAGAAATGGAAGCATCTCGTCAATTACTTCTCGCCTGACAGGAGTTGTTGCGCTGTTGTCCAGGTAGATGGCCACGTGTAACACCGGAAGGAAGTGCTAAATAGTATCACGCAGTAAAGAGGATGTAGAATTCTGTATCTCCATCCGTAACTTACGCTGACTGTTGACGCAAAGAAATGACAAGCGCGCTTCCCAGTAAACCGAATATGGCATTGAGGCTCGTAATCCTAACGGGCGCGCTGATGGGCGGCTTCCTTACTTCGGTCTGTATTGGTGATGTATTCGTCGCCCCCAGAGAGGCATTGGAACTTATTGTAGGCGGCACGTCGAGCATATCCACGCCAGGCGTCGCCGATATTCTTACGCAGATTCGTCTGCCCCGCACCCTGATTGCCACTGCAGTTGGTGCGGCACTGGCTGTCTCCGGATATATCCTGCAAGCACTGTCCAGAAATCCGCTGGCAGATCCATATTTGACAGGAGTCTCCAGCGGAGCAGGACTGGCTGTGGCAGCAGCAATCATTCTGGGACTGGACTTCAGCCTCATGCCGGCCTCGGCATTTCTAGGCGGTCTGGCTGCTGCAATTCTTGTAGCTCAGATGGCACGTCGGGCCGGAGGGCTTTCCGTCACTCGATTGATACTGGGCGGCGTCGCCATATCCGCAGTGTGCGGCTCTCTCATTACGCTCATCATCACTCAATCCGGAGGCGCCCCCCAAGCACAAGGAATCATATTCTGGCTCGCCGGTGGCATTGCCGGCAGAGGATGGAACGATCTGGGAACTCTCTCCATTTACACCATAGGCGGTATCATTGCCACTCTCTTGCTAAGCAAGCAAATACGCGTTCTCACCTTGGGTGATGAAACTGCACAAGCTCTTGGTGTGGACGTTTCCAGACTGCAATGGGTATTATTGGCTTGCGCGGTTCTTATGTGTGGAGCTGCGGTTTCAGCATCAGGGTTGGTTGCATTCGTAGGCTTAATCGCACCCAACCTCGCTCGTATGTTGTTTGTCCGAGACGAGCGTGTAGAAATAATCGCATCTGCATTGATAGGCGCAGTGCTAGTGACCGTCTCCGATCTCGCCGCCCGGACTCTCGGACAGGGACAGGAATTGCCGCTGGGAACACTGCTTTCGCTGGTCGGAGGTCCTTTTTTCCTTTACTTGATTTCGACAAGCAGGGGGGAGGACGCTTAGATGGCGGAATCGAAGAGCGAAGTCCTTCGACTCGAAAATCTTTCCGCCGGCTTCCATGGAAAAGCGGTCGTGGAAGGCGTTTTTCTAACAGTCAAACGAGGCAGTGTTGTAGCGATTGCCGGTGGCAATGGCGCCGGTAAGTCGACGCTGCTGAAAACAATCGCCCGGCTAATTCCTGCCGTCAACGGAAAAATTCTAATTGAAGGAAACGATCTGGCGGCCTTGCCATTGCCGCTACTAGCGAAGAAACTCGCGTATGTGCCTCAAGACATTGCTGCTTCCAGAGATCTGACCGTGGAAGATATGATTGCCCTGGGACGCAATCCGCACCAAAAATGGTGGCAATGGAGAACTGCGCAGAATGACAAAGCCGCAATAGAGAATGCAATTAATGCCACGCAGCTAAGTGAACTGCGCGGAAAGTCAGTAACCGAGATTTCGGGTGGAGAAAGACAAAGAACCGCAATCGCAATGTCCCTTGCTCAGGAGCCGGAAATCTTGCTTTTGGACGAACCGACTGCACATCTGGACTTCAAGCATCAGAAAAGCTTGATGCATCTTTTACTGCAGCTCAAGTCGAAGGATATGACGATCATCACATGCTTACACGACCTGAACTTCATTTCTCAGGTTTGCGACCAGGTCTTGTGCGTGAAGAAAACTGCAAGAGGCCCGTCCACGCAGCTATTTGCCGGCGCGCCGCAAGAAGTTTTGACCAGAGAAAATCTGCAGTCGGCCTTCGACACCGAATTGCGAATCATTCAAGATTCATCTAATCCTGAATCAAATTCGGTATTCTTCGGACTATAGCCAGCCTTGAGGCTTAGGCGCGACCTTGGCGCTCCATCGCTCTCTGACGATTATAGGCAATACGTTCGGCATCGCGTTGACGCATCATTTCATGCCGCGCCCTGGCGTAATGCTGATTGGTGCGATCGTCGTAGTCGCGATTGGCGTATCTATCATTGTTGCCGTAATAGGAATCAACATTTCTGTGCGATTCATATCTCGGAACTGAACGCCTCGCAATATCGTAGGCCATAGCCATTTGCAATCCGTCTTGCAGCAAGCCTAAGCCGGCGTTGCCCGAACCATATCTATCCCAGGATGGACTTTGGTTGTAGAAGGACAGTCCGTCTCTACCGCCATGTGTGTAACTAATATTGCGATCGTCATTGAAATAGCGGTTGCTGTAACGATCCCAACGGTTGCCGCCGATGGCATTGGCCATGAGCATCATTTCAATCGGGTTGGTGCGATAGTCGTCGTATCTGCGGTCCCAACGGCCGCTATTGCCGTAGTCATCATATCCGCCATTACGTGCATGCCTGCGCGCTATGTCGTAAGACAATCCGGTTTGCAGCAAGTCTTGGAAGATACGATAGCCGTTCCTGTCTCTGCCGGTGCCGAAGCAGTCGTCATTGACCCAAGGAGGCAGGCTGCTGTATGAAGGCTCGCTTCTGTAAAAGCTGATGCCATCACGTCCGCCATGAGTGTAATTTACATTCGAACCAGGGCGTCGATAGGCGTAATCATTGAAAGAACGATCGTAATAAGCATCCGGATTGTAATAACTGCGAGAGTATTGATCGCGGATTTGCTGATCCATTCTTTGTCCGTCACGAATCAGAGCTTCACGCCTGAAGTCGGACATACGGTTATATTCGGGAGCATAGGTTTCGCGATATCTGTCGTCCATGTAGTCATAGCGACCGGACATCATATCGTTGAGCTTAGCGGCTTGTTGAGCTCGGCATGACGCATCGTCATAACCATTGCCGCCGGCCATGTATATATTGACCGTTCCATAATTGTTGATTACAGGATAACCCTGGCTATCCATTGGAAAGGCATATGTCCGCGTCTCGTTGCGCGGAATCCTCCATCCTTCTTCCTGCAACCGGTTCGGTCCATCACCGCCGTTGAACTGATACATATCAGTTCTGTCGCCTTGGTTGTTCTGATTGCCGTCGGCAAACTGATATAGATTCGCCGGACGGGAATCGTAATCACCCGTACTCATTCGGTAGGACCTCGCAAAGGGGTTAGGTCTTTATGTAGTCGTGCTTGCATATATACATAACTCAGCGAAGATTGGACAGTCAATGGGAAAAATCCCACGGTCCCCGTGAAACGCTGCACCAGTCGGGGTTCTGAATTTGCCACCCCTACATATAAGATATGCCCGAACCAGGTGGTTCTAAACTCCGAAATAGGCACAGAGTCTGGGCAAGAACACTATTGCACCAACCGCGGAAGCAGCTAAAGCGACGACTAAAACGGCTGCGGCTGCAGTATCTTTCGCCTTTCGAGCGGCCAGATGATACTCACCGCCGGCAGTCAAATCCACGACATGCTCGATGGCTGTATTGAGCAGCTCCGCGCCGATTACGAGCCCCATGGACAAAACCAATGCCAGCCAACTGATTGTGTCTACGCGCAGAAAAATACCCAGGCATATGACCACAGCCGAAATAGCGAAATGAATGCGCAAATTTCGCTGCTCTTTCAAGCCTTGCAGAATACCGGTAAAAGCGTGGTAGAAGGATTCGATCATACTTGTTGTGCGGCCGGTCTTATGCTGCCAGCTCGCGGGGACGGCAAAATGCTTGCCAGTCTCGCGTTTATTGATGATAGTCGCGGAGTTTGACACATTCGACGAATTCAATGCATTCGACTCGGCGGCTTTAGATACGGTTCCTGCGGTCACAGTAGAATTCCTCTCCCATCTTGCAAGATAACACGTCGAGCAAGCGAAGAGATTGATTCCGTCTTAGTTGTACGTACGTCTTCTTACTTCTTGCGGCTGATGCCCAGTGAGTCAAGGACGGCCTTTTGCCTGCCGAACATATCCTTTTCTTCCTTTTTTGTTTCGTGATCAAAACCCAACACGTGCAACGCACCGTGTACAAATAGGAAGCACAATTCTCGCTCCAAACTATGCCCGTAGTCCTCCGCCTGCTCATCGGCACGCTCGACTGAAACAATCACGTCACCTAATTCCCAGGGCTCTCCTTCAGGAGGCTCGTCGGCATCCATAGGAAATGAAAGTACATCTGTCGGGGCGTCCTTGTTGCGCCACTGGCTGTTCAGCTGCCTTATCTCTTCATTTGTCACGAAAACGACGTTAAATACGCCTCTTTCAGCAACTTTCGCCAACCACTTCTTCTTCAGATGTGCAGGCGGTTCTTCCTGAAGATTGCGAATTATTGCAGCTGCCAGCTTGTCGAATTTGGCTTGCCACTCTTTCTTGCTCACCTTCAAATATTTCTGCTGATTTGAAAAACTGACACAGATTGGCACTTTCGCCCCTTTTGAATTATGGAAACGGATACCTGCGCTTCCTCGCAAATCAGGCGCCAGACCGGCTCAATATTGCCCGGATTGTTTGAAAACTGCCGGTATGCTAACATAGCGGCTTGCAAGGGAAGCAATTGAGACGTGTAGGAATCAAAAACCTACGCCCTCATTTATTTCGGCGGTGTCTTTGTCGTGCTTGGCTTGTATACAAGCCGCCCGGAGCCGCCGGCACCCCGACAGTCAAGATGCAGCAGCATCCAACTGCAATTAATTGAATAGCCCGCGTTAATCCGCGTCATATAGAGCAGACTCTGCCGAATGCTAAGTAGAAAACCAGAAGATGTGATTTTAGAGGTGACAGCGCTCGCCGAAAAAATCGCCGCCCCGCTTGGCTTTCAAGTCGTTGACGTGCGCCTGACGCAGCAAGGACGCAGAAAAAGCGTAGAAGTGACGATTTTCTCACATACAAAAGCCGTCGGTTTGTCGGATTGTGAAGTAATCAGCCGCCAACTGGGCGAGCTTTTGGAGCCGCAATCGAACGGCAAGCCGGCGATCATAGAAGGATCGTATTACCTGGAAGTGCAAAGCCCGGGCATCGAAAGAGAGCTGAAAACACCACGCGAGTTTCAAGTTTTTGCCGGACATCAGGTTTTTGTCAGAGCAAAAGACAAAGTGCAAGATGTCGGCACTGAGTTCACTGCCACACTGGAAGCGCTTCTCGACGGCAAACTGCATTTGAAAAACGCTAAGCCCATTTTGGCCAAAAAGGGCACAGGGCACAACGCCAAGCCATCCAAGAAAACCGCTGAGCTGCAAAAATCGGCACTGCCAGGCTGTCCCAACCTGACCCTCGATATAAAAAAAGTTTCTCTGGTCCGCCTTCATCCACAAGATATGCCTAAAGTTCACGCTTTGGAATTAGATGAGGAAGACCACGAGAAAGACTGAAGCAAAGATTCAGGGGAAACCCTACCTGAGAGAAAGCGGTCATCATGCCGTTTTCTACAAACTGTAAGAAACCGGAAACTAAAACTGAATACTAAAATTGAATAGACTGAAGGAGTCAAATCCATGATCAAAATCGGCGACAAGCTCTTAGAAGCAGCAGAAGAGCTGGAAAGAGAGCGCAATATTCCGCAAGCAGAATTCATCTCGTACGTGTGCGACGCTATCGTTGCTGCTTACAAGAAGAAAGTGCCCGACCACGATGTTGAAGGCGTACGGGCAATCTTCGACCACGAGACTGGTGAAATCGGCATTTTTGCTCCCAAAGAAGTTGTGGACAAAGCGGAAAATGAATACCACCAGATCAGCCTCGAAGACGCAAAAGATCTGATTCCTGACGTCACCGTCGGCGAAGTTTTGGAAATCGAAGTTACACCGGCAGACTTCTCGGAATTCGGTCGGATCGCCGCTCAAACAGCCAAGCAGCTGATGACACAGCGACTGAGAGAAGCGGAAAAAGAACTGATCAAAAAAGAATTCGAAGCCCGCAAAGGCACCTGCACAACCGGTCAAATCGAGCGTATCGAAGTTATCTCCAATACGAGAAATAACGTCATCGTCAACCTCGGTCGCGTAGAAGGCTGCATGCCGACTCGCGAACAGTTACCCGGCGAAACATACAGAGTCGGCAACCGTGTCCGCGTGTATGTTCTCGAACTACGAGAAACAGGACGCGTTCCGCAGATCATTGTCTCGCAAGCTCACCCTGAGCTGGTCAGAGAATTGTTCGAACTCTATGTACCTGAAATCGAAGACGGTACTGTCGAGATCAAGTCAATTGCTCGTGAAGCCGGCTACCGGACAAAAATTGCCGTGCACTCGGATGACGCCGACGTCGATCCGGTCGGTGCCTGTATCGGTACACGCGGCGTTCGCATTCAGAACGTCGTTGCCGAATTGCGCAACGAAAAAATCGACGTCATTCGCTTCTCTGGTGACCCGGTTGATTACATCTCGAATGCCCTGAGCCCTGCCCGCATCACCACCGTAGCTCTTTACGAAGAGACTCCGGATGCCGGCGGCAAGAGAGCCGAAGTAATCGTGCCTGACGATCAACTCAGCTTGGCTATCGGTCGAGGCGGTCAAAACGTCCGACTGGCTGCAAAACTGACCGGCTGGAAGATCGACATCAAGTCCGAATCTCAAGCGGGTGGTTCGTTCAAATCTCTCAACCAAACATTGGAAGATCTGGGCGCTCAAGCATAAATGCAGTCAAGCAGGGGACCGGGTTTTCCTGGTCCCCGCTTTTTGAAAGACACTCACGCGTGAATTGAAAAGAGCTGGAAGGCAGCCCCCCGCTGCTGCCTGGTTCGTTTCCTTTCCGCTCGATCGGAGAGACAGCCATTTGCTTTCTACGCGAATCTGCGTGGCATGCCGTTTGAAGAAAGCGCAGAAAGATTTAATTCGCCTCACCTGCGACTATCAAAACGGAGATGTGCGCCTGAACACGGGCGATAAGCACCTGTCAGGAAGATCGTGTTACATCTGTCGCTCGAAAGCCTGTGTTGACCAGGCTTTGAAAGGCACGCGCCTGAAAGGCGCACTGGAAGGCAGGAAAGTAAAGGGCAAGCCAGCCCCACGCTCTGTGGCTTTCCCGCTCTCTGAGCAACTGATACAGCTTGTATACAGAGAGTGCACAGATACGGCGAAAACATGCCAAAATACACAGAGCAAGGAGTAAAAGCCTGATGAATGATCGTGTCCGTGTGTACGAATTAGCGCGCCAGATGAACCTCGAAAACGGGGACATCATCACGGCTTTGCGCGAACTCGGCTACGACATCAAGAGCCACTCCAGCACCATCGACGCCAGCACGGTGGGGCTTCTCATCTCTCACCTGGGCAAGAAAAACGGCAAGGGAGAGAAGGAAAAGGCGGCAGTCAAGACGGCTGCCAAGCCTCTAGGCAAAATTCCGCCGCCCCAGACTCCCGAAAAGCAAAAACCGAGAGTATTGGCGCGTTACAGAAAAGAGACGGCGCCCGAAGAAGCACCAGTCGAGGCTCCAGTCGTAGAAGCCGCCCCTGTGCAAGAGCCGGTTGAAAAGGCACCGCCTAAAGAACCGGTCGCCCCGCCTGCTCCTCCGGAGCCAGTGGTAGAGATTGCTCCGCCGCCTGCACCGGTTGAAGAAGTAGAGAAACCGAAGAAAGGCAAAGCAGAGAACCTTCCAACTGAAGAAAAACCGGAAGAACCTCCTGCGCAGACTGTCAAAGAGCAAGTCAAAGAACCTGTAATTGAACCGGTCGAGCCCCCCAAGGCTGAAGAAGCGCCGAAAGAGGAAAAACCGAATACCGATGATTTCACGCCTGAGGCGTTTAACAGCCTCAGCACACGTCCATCTGTTCCGGTAAGAGTAGCTGCGCCATCCAGCAGAGCCACTCCACCAAGACCACCGAAATCAAGAAATCAATCGCACGAGCGAAATCTGCAACAGAAGAAAGAAGAAAAGTCGCGCCCGGCCGCGGCGACTATTGAAGTTCCAAAAGTGATAACTCTAACGCAAAACCTGACGGTCAAAGAATTGGCCGAAAAAATGAACGTCGCCGATACCGAAGTGATCAAACGCTTGTTCATGAAAGGTACGATGCGCACGGTCAACCAACTGGTAGAAGTCGAATTGGCTCGCGAGTTGGCTAGTGAAATGGAATACGAAGTCCTGACCGAAGAAAAGGTCGAGGAAGTCGTAAAAGTCGAAGAAAATCTCTCCGAAGAAGACCTCAAGGCCTTGGTGACAAGACCGCCTGTGGTCACAATCATGGGTCACGTCGACCACGGTAAGACCAGTTTGCTCGACGCTATCCGCCAGACAAAATTCTTGCTTACCGATGCGGAGCACGGCGGCATCACACAACACATCGGCGCGTATCACGTCGAAGTGCCGCATGAAGATGGTTCGCTGCGCCAAATCGTATTCCTCGACACCCCTGGTCACGAAGCATTCACTGCGATGCGTGCCCGCGGAGCCAAGGCCACTGACGTGGCCATTCTTGTGGTAGCTGCCGACGACGGTGTTATGCCGCAAACGATCGAAGCGATCGACCACGTCAAAGCCGCAGGTGTGCCGATTATTGTTGCCGTCAACAAAATCGACAAACAAGACGCCGATCCCGACCGCGTGCTTACTCAATTGATGGAGCACGGAATTCTACCCGACAAATTCGGCGGCGACACCGTCACCGTCAATGTTTCGGCGAAGAAGCGCACCGGACTCGACGAATTGCTCGAAATGATTTTGCTGGTTTCCGAAATTCAGGATCTGAAAGCCAATCCGGAAAAGCCAGCCAACGGCGTAATCATCGAAGCCGAACTTTCACGCGGAAAAGGAGCTGTTGCTACAGCTCTCGTTCAAACCGGAACCCTTAGAGAGGGCGACCTTCTTATCGCCGGTACAGCGTCAGGCCGAGTCAGAGCTCTGTTCGACGATCGCGGTCAACGCGTTAAGGCGGCTGGTCCCTCCATGCCTGTCGAAGTGCTTGGACTTGATGATGTTCCACAGGCCGGTGATCGATTCGAAGTCGTAGCCGACATGCAGATTCAAAAGCAAATCGTCGATGCCCGCAAGGCGGAAAGAGGCGACAGACGTCCGCACCACGTCACATTGGAATCGCTGCACGACATGCTGGCGACTGGCGAAGTCAAAGAGCTGAATATCATCGTCAAAGCCGACGTGCAGGGCACAGCCGAGGCAATCGCCGAGCAAGTCCGCAAACTCACTTCCAACGAAGTGGCCGTGCGCGTGCTGCGTACATCCTCGGGAGACATATCGGAAAACGACGTCAACCTGGCAGCATCGTCCAACGCCATCATCGTCGGCTTCAACGTGCAGCCTGACCGCAACGCGCAAGAAGTCAGCGAAAAAGAAGGCGTTGACGTTCGCACATACAACATCATCTATCAAATTACAGACGACCTCGAGAAAGCGATTCAAGGTCTCATTCAACCGCTCAGGTCCGAAGTTCAAATCGGTCAAGCCGAAATCCGCGCCGTGTTCAAATTGGGCAAAGCGCTCTCCATCGGTGGTTGCATGGTCACGTCCGGCAAGGTCAAACGCGGCGGTATTGCAAAAATCGACCGTGACGGCTCAATCGTCTATGAAGGTAAAATCGAGACTCTCAAGCGCTTCAAAGACGACGCCAAAGAAGTTGCAGCCGGCTTCGAATGCGGCATGAGCTTCGAGAAATTCAATGACCTGCGTGAAGGCGACAAGGTCACTGTCTACGAGATACAAGAAACCAAGCGCGAAATTACCCGCTCTTAGTTTCGCTTCGCCGTGTCTTACCTTTCTTGGAGAGGTGAATTATGTCCAGCCAACGTGCATTGCGTGTTTCTCAGTCGATCAAGAAAGAACTTTCGGAAATCATTCGCCGGGATTTGAAGGACGATCGCATCAAGGGTCTCGTTTCGATAACCGATGTCGAGTCAACTCCTGATTGTCGTTCCTGCCGCGTCTTCGTTTCCGTCTTCGGCGCAGAGGGTGATTCCGAAAGCACCATGGAGGCGCTCAACGAACATCTCGGCTACATGAGAGGCGAGTTGTGCCGCCGCCTGCATCTGCGCTTTGCACCCGAGTTGAATTTGAAACTCGACACGTCTCTCGAGCGCGGAGCGAAAGTTTCCGACTTGCTCGGCAAGATTGCCCGCGGCGAAGTTTAGTGCAGTGAATTTCGGTTTTCTAAATGTGATGAAGCCGCCCGGCATGACGTCACACGATGTAGTTGTGCGTATTCGTCGTCTGACGCGTGTAAAACGCTCCGGTCATGGTGGAACTCTGGACCCGCTGGCTATAGGTGTTCTGCCAATGGCGCTTGGGCAGGCGTGCAGGCTCATCGATTTTTTGCCTTCCGACAAAACCTATTACGCCGAGATCTTCCTTGGCAAAACAACCACCACAGATGATCTCGAAGGTGAAGTTGTTCAAGAGACTGATGCGTCGCACATCACCGGGGCTCAAGTCGAAACCGCACTCGAGCAGTTTCGCGGCGAAATCAAACAACATCCGCCTATATACAGTGCAATTCGAATTGACGGACAACACCTGTACGATCTGGCGCGCAAGGGCAAAGCTCCGGAACAAGCCCCTGAGCGCACCGTGGTCGTGCACAAACTGGAATTACTTTCCTTCCAGCCACCGGTTGTTTCGGTGCGAGTTCACTGCTCGAAAGGGACATACATCCGCTCAATAGCGCGCGATTTGGGAGAGGCGCTTGGTACGGGAGCCTGCCTTTCCAAATTGGTGCGAGAGAAGGCTGGGCAAATGAGCATAGACAAATCGCTTACGCTAGAACAAATCAAAGAGCTAATTGAAAAAGATGACTGGCAGTCACTTTTCACAGACCTTACAACAGCGCTTGGCTTTGACAAAGTCGAAGTCGATCACAGAGACGCAGAAAACATTTTTCACGGGCGCGCTATCGAACTGCCTCCCGAAAGTCTAACTAAAGAAGGCGTACCGGGAAAAGAAAACGAATTAGCATCGAGCAAAAACGGCAAACCTGGTCGGTTTTTGTTGGCTGTTCAAAACGGTGTCTATTTGGCGCTTTTGAAACAAGAAGATAGTTTAGGCAAGCCGGAGGTCGTCTTCTCGGATGCGCGAGTTACGTCCTGATCGAGGCATGCTTCTCAATATCGTCATCTATGTAGAAGGCGCGCTGCTTCTGCTTGCCACAATTTGGTGTTGGCTAGGCAACATTTTGCTCGCACCAGTCCTGGTACCACACGGCAAGGACTTCGCAATCGGCGCGGCCGTGGGCATCGCGCTAGTCTTTACATCGGTAGTGATATACGCCGGTTCGTATCTTCTTGAGAAGTTGTTTCCCAAAAGAGCCGGCGGTCCGATTCTATCTATGAAACAAATCGCCGTCGACGAATTAGCTCCGCTCTTTCGCGACATCACCGCCCTGGATGCTGTCGTAATCGCCGTGGTATCGGGCTTTTGCGAAGAAGTGTTTTTCCGCGGCGCGCTGCAATTGGATTTCAATCTTTATATAGCTGCAGGAATTTTCGGCATGTTCCATATGCCCACTTTCCGTTACCTCACATACGGCATCTGGGCTATGGTCGCCGGTCTGATGTTCGGACTAGTGATGGAAACAACCAACTCGCTCTGGGCGCCCATAACGGGGCACGTTTTGAACAACCTCATAGTGATTCTCTTTCTGCGCTACGGACCGATCAATAAGATTGCCGATTCCAAAGCACAAAGTGGAAATTCAAAGCCAGAAAGCGATTCCGGCGACTCTAAAGTTTAGATATTGGTGATTAGAGAGTTTAACGCTCGGGGCCCTGTGTTGAGACGCCAGTCAATCATGTTTCCTCACAAACAAAAGAGGAGGCTTTCGCCTCCCCTCGAGAATTTTAGCTACGCTTAGCGCTTAGCGTTTTTTCTTCTTAGCTGCTTTCTTAGCTGGCTTAGCTGCTTTCTTCGCAGGCTTAGCGGCTTTCTTAGCAGGCTTCTTAGCAGCGGCTTTCTTAGGTGCTGCAGCGGCCGCTTTTTCGACCTTCAAAGCAGGCAATTTTGCTCTGCCGTCTACAACATCTTTGAGCTCTTGTCCTGCTCTGAATACCGGCACTTTAGCTGCTTCGATTCTGAGCTTTTGCTTCGGATTTTGCGGGTTAACGCCGGTGCGAGCTTGACGCTGACGACGTTCGAATGTGCCGAATCCGACGAGGGTCACTCTGTCGCCCTTTTGAAGAGCTTGGGTGACGGTGTGCAACATAGAAGCAACTGCGTTGTGCACTTGCATCTTGGTTTGACCAGTCGACTTAGCGATTTGGTTGACTAACTCTGCTTTGTTCATTGAATTCTCCCTACCCGAAATACTATCGAGAGCCAATTTAATAGCCGTAAAACAATGCGTGATACTACCAGCTACTTCCGATCTTATTCAAGTAGTTCGAACGAAAAAAATTTGGAAATCTCGCCTTCGAAAAAGCGCATGGCAAAAGGCGCAAGCCATGAGAGCCAGATACGGCGCCGCATTTGCGAGATGCTACAAAAAAGAATCCATCGAATTTTCGACCAAATTTCGACGAAAATTTTTTTCTTTGGGAATCCGCATTTTAAGAGCGATGAGCAATGGGTACATACGAAAGCTATATTCATTTGAAATCGCTAGCAAACTCCGGCGTCTTAATCCCTGCTTGCAAAAGAGCTCATTCCATAAGCATCTACCTCACCATGTGGTAAATTCAAGCTCCATGAATTCAATGTTTCTGGACGACACAATTTGTGCCATCTCCACGGCGCACGGCGCCGGTGCCATCGCAATCGTGCGCCTGGCGGGCGATCAAGCCTGGTCTATCACCGAGCGACTTTTCACGCCCCAAGGCTTTCCGCATCAAGCAGGCGAGCCGCCACTTAAAACACACACGGCCCAACACGGGTTTATCCGAGATCCCAAGACCGGAAACGTAATCGATGAAGTAGTAGTTATCGCTTATAAGGCACCGAATTCTTACACCGGCTCCGACCTTATAGAAATCAATTGCCACGGCGGCTCCATTGTCACAGCCGAGATTCTCAATGCTTGCGTGGAGTGCGGTGCAAGGCTCGCACGCGCGGGCGAGTTTACTCAGCGGGCATTTCTTTCAGGCAAGATCGATCTGACTCAAGCCGAAGCCGTGCTCGATGTTATTCAGGCTAAAACCGTCCGCCAGAGGCAGCTGGCTGTATCTGCAATGGCCGGAGGTCTGGGCGCAAAGATAAAGTCAGTGCGCGCAGAATTACTTACTCTGCTCACGGAAATAGTGGCAGGCATCGATTTTCCCGAAGAGGTTGGTGATGCGCCTCAAGAACGCATCGAGAGCGTCGTTCAAAAAAGCAGGGAAGCACTGGAACGTCTTTTGCAAACCGCGCGTTCGGGACACTTCTTGCGCGAAGGAATGAAAGTAGCCATTGTCGGCAAGCCGAATGCCGGCAAATCGAGTCTGCTCAATCAACTCCTCAGTTATGACCGAGCCATCGTCACGGAAATCGCCGGGACCACTCGCGACGCCCTTCATGAACCGCTTGACCTGAACGGCATCCCTGTTATCCTCATCGACACAGCAGGCATCCGCCATACAGAGGACACAGTAGAAGCCATTGGAATCGAGCGCTCGGCCATGGCTGTGGAAGAAGCCGACTTTATATTGATGCTTTTCGAAGCCAATTGCCCCTGGTCGGAAGAAGACAGCAAGGTCCGCCAACTCGTTGGTGATAAGCCTTTCGTCCTCATCGCCAACAAAGTGGACTTATGCTCCGACTTCAATTTCGACAAGTTTCTCAATGGCAAAATGGACGCTGCGCAAGGACAACCGGTGGCGAAGCTTGAGATATCAGCCAAAACGGGAGAAGGGGTGAAAAACATCGGAGCCGTTATTGAGAATTACGTACTCACAGAAGACGCTCTAAAGCAAGCGGGCGGCTCCCTCAATCAACGCCAGCATGAGCTGTGTCGCAGCGCCAATCAAGCTTTGCAGCTTGTTAAAGAAACTCTAGACACAGGACTCCCCCAAGACTGCCTGGCCACCGATCTAAAATTGGCGGTGGATCGCTTGTCGGAAGTTTGCGGTGAATCCGTTTCAGAAGAAGTGATCGGGCAGGTGTTTGCCAATTTCTGCATTGGTAAGTAGTTTCAACACAATAAAAGAAGGTCCCTTTTGGCAAAGCTAGCCTCCGAAGACAAAGAAGTAGAAAGCACTCTTGAGATCGTCCCTGGTCCGGCACTGCCGGTCGCTGAAATCATGAGCGACCAGGCCTGGCAGAAAGTCGGTCTGGCCTTAGTCAGCGGTCCTTTCAACATAAATCTCGGTTATTCCTCTAATGGAAGCGCACCGGAAGAAGAAGAGTCAGACTTCGAAGAATGCCTCATCTGCCGCAAGCCGAAGGACGAAGTCCATGAGCTGGCCGACCAAATCGAGCAATTAATCGAGGGTAAAGTAGACTCGGTATTATTCGAACCGGCAGAGCCGTTTTTCGAACTGCGCGTTACAAAAGCCCCTGTTTTCGGCTTCAAGGTCGAAGCATGGCTGGATTCCGGAAACGCTACAACCGGCGTATACCGCTGGGATGGCGTCGGCATACGCATGCACACGACAAGGGACAACCTTGCCTCCTTTACGAAACAGCTCAGAAGCGAGTTCGGTTGTTAGCAACCTCAGCCTGAATTGGTAAGATCCTTATCTACGGCAGTTTGTAGATGCCGCAATATGAGGATAAAACTATGTCAGTTCAAGAGGTAAAAAACGCTCCAGTGGTCAATCTTCCAGACGGTTCTCAAAGACCGATAGAACCCGGATGGACCGCAGCAGATCTAGCAAAATCAATCGCAGAAGGGCTTTACAGAAAAGCAGTCGGCGCCACTATAAACGGCGAACTACGCGATTTATTCACTCCTTTGAACGACGGTGACACAGTTTGCATCCTCAAGCCAGAAGATAAGCAATCTATCGAGCTATTGAGGCATTCCAGCGCGCACGTCATGGCGCAGGCAGTGCAAAACCTGTTCCCGAACGCCAAGATTGCCATTGGGCCGACCATTGAAGATGGTTTCTATTACGACTTCGATATTCCGGATCACAAGCTGACGGCAGAGGATCTGGAAAAAATCGAAGCCGAAATGAAGAGAATCGCCGACTCCAATCAAAAGCTGGTCCGCTTCTACATTCCTGATGTCGACAAACAAATAAAGGAATTCAAGGAGCAAGGCGAAAAATACAAAGCCGAACTTCTGGAAGAGCACAGAGATCACGAGCCGACCCTGTATCTCATGCAGGATAAGGACGGCAAAACGATCTGGAACGATCTCTGCCGCGGACCTCACCTGCCGTCGACCAATCATATTAAAGCCTTCAAGCTCCTCAAGTTTTCAGGCTCGTATTGGCGCGGTGATGAGAAGAAAGACCACCTGCAGCGCATTTACGCCACCGCCTTCTGGTCCAAGAAAGACCTGGAAGATTATCTGCACAAACTTGAAGAAGCTGAAAAACGCGACCACAGACGCCTTTCAAAGCAGCTCGACCTTTTCTCCACCCATGATGAAGTTGGTCCAGGGCTGGTCTTCTGGCATCCGAACCTGGCGACGGTTCGGGCGGTTATCGAAGATTATTGGCGCGATGAGCACAGAAAACGTGGTTATGACTTCGTTTTCACACCGCACATCGCTTCGGAAGAACTCTATAGGATCAGCGGACACCTCGAGTCTTATGGCGAGAACATGTACTCGGCAATGGACATCGACGGCATGCCTTATCGTGCCAAACCGATGAACTGCCCAGGTCACATCATGATCTACAAGACCAAACTCCGCAGTTATCGCGACCTGCCTTTGCGTTTTGCAGAGTTGGGAACCGTCTATCGCTATGAGCGTTCGGGCGTATTGCACGGCATGCTCCGCGTCCGCGGATTTACCCAAGATGACTCGCACATCTTCTGCACACCAGAGCAGATGGAAAGCGAAATCAACGGCATTCTCGACTTGATCGATGCGCTGATGAAGACTTTCGGCTACACGTATAAAGCCTACCTGGCAACGCGTCCTGAAAAATACATCGGCTCGATTGAAGAGTGGGATCAAGCCACTGAGGCTTTGAAAAACGCGGCGAAATCGCGCGGGTTGGAATGCGAGATTGATGAAGGCGGCGGCGCGTTCTACGCTCCGAAGATCGACATCAAGCTCTACGATGCCATTGGACGCGAGTGGCAAGGTCCGACTGTGCAGGTCGACCTCAATCTGCCCAACCGATTCGATGTCAACTTCATCGGTGACGATAACCAGCGCCACAGAGTCGTCATGATCCACCGCGCCGTGCTTGGTTCGATGGAACGCTTTGTCGGTGGACTTATCGAGCACTATGCCGGAGCGTTCCCGCTCTGGTTGGCACCAATTCAAGCGGTCATTCTCCCGATTGCCGACCGTCACTACGAGCACGCCGACAAAGTCGCTGCGGCTCTTAAAGAGATGGGCATGCGCGTGAAGGTAGATACTCGCTCTGAAACGATCAACTACCGTATCCGCGAAGCACAAGTGGAGCAAGTGCCTTACATGTGCGTTATCGGGGATAAGGAACTCGCTGCAGATGGTGCCGCGCTGCGCCACAGACGCGAAGGCGATCTGGGCATTCTCAATTTGAACGACATGAAGGTCAAATTCAAAGAAGAGATCGACAGCAAAGCGTAGGGTCGAAACCTCATAAGAATGCAACAAAGAGCCGAGGCTGAATCGGCTCTTTGCTGTTTTTCGGTTCGAATCAACACAACTGGGGGGGCGCCCTTGGGGGCTTTAACGCCTGCGGCCAAATACTCCTCTGCGCGGTCTGCAATTCGAAGAATAATAGTTGGTTGCCGGTCTGCACTGCTGCTCATATCGATAAGCAGCATTCTGATTGGAATACGCTCTAAATTGAGGTGTGGCTTTGGTCGCTGCTACTTCAATCGCTCTTTGAACGGATTCCGAACTCGAAGCTTTCGCTCCTGTATTGAAATATTCGGGTGAATGATTGACTACGCCTCCGCGACCATCGGATGACACTTTAAAGACACTCAACCAATTGTCATCATTCTGGTTATTTGCTTGATTACGCTGTGCTATCGAAGTTTCCAAATACTTGGTGATCGGCAAATCCGGATTTGCTCGCTCTAGGTCAACGAAAACATAGATCGCTTTATCGTTTGAGGCGGCCTGCGCTGCCGAGGCTTTTAGAAACTCCGCAGAAGTATTCTTTGTAGCACCGATCAAGACGATTGGTTTATTTTCACGAGCCGCTTGACGCAAAGCATTCTTGTAGGAGTTTTCGTCAAACTGAAACGCTTCCTTTAGTTTCGCGAATTCGCTTTCAGCCAGCTGGTCTACGATCGCTGGCTTCTCCAATTGTTGAATGGGCTGTTCGGAAGGTGTGACTGGTTCTCCGCTATCGAACTCCTGTGGACTGAGAGGTCTTTCCGCACGCGGAAGTGAAAAACCTACGGGCTGTTCGGCGATTCTCGTATCCCCATCACCCGTGAAGTCATAGAGATTTTTCGGCTTGTATAAATCCACAACGGGGTTGATTGGCGGTCTAGTTTCTGGAATGTCTTCAACGAGTTTCTCAGCGCCAGCAGAGACTTCTTCTTGAGTTTCAGCTACTTGTGTTTCCGCTACCGGTGTTTCCGCTACCGGTGTTTCCGCGACTTGCGTTGCCACGACTGCTGCAGGTTGTTCTTCCACTCGCGGCGCTTGAACTTCTTCTTTCTGTTTCACTTCCTCTTTCGGCTGTTCTACCTTAACCGGCACTGGCTGAGGGTTTTCAGCAACTACCGGTTTTGCTCTCTCTTGCACTTTGGGTGCATCAAAACGATCCAGGTTGTGCTTGTTCTTATTCTGTTGATCGTAATAGGATTTACTCAGATCGAAGTTGTAACCACTGCTAGAACCTCTTGTTGGCGCCGTTTTGTAGTTCTTTAACAGATAATCGCAAAGCTCCTTCATTTCTTTGTGATGAGCTATCTGCTGCGACGTAAACTTAGTTGTATCGCTTCCAGCACCTTCGTAGAAATTGCGCATGGTGTCTATCTTGCTCCACGGCACCTTGATGTCGTAGGGCTTCTTCTGCTGGTTTTCACCAGAAAGCTCATGGATGTTTTTGTACGCTAGGCTGTGCATTCTGGCTGCCAGGTTGGCTGTCTCGCGCGCCGTCTTCTCCTTGGCTGCATATGCTTCGAGATCATTCGGTCGGATTGTTTTGTCGGTAAACCACCTAGATTCGGACACGGAGTTGGCAATGGATTCGAAGCGATTGATGGCATTCTCGAGAATTTCTACTTCACGCAATTTGCCATCAGCCAACTTCCGCTCTTTCAATTGTTGAAGCGATTCCTTTGTTACTTCCTTGGTGCGCGAAGCTCCCAATGCTTCCTGATTATCATTCAAATACCTTTGAATGACGTCGGCTCGGAACCCAGAGAGTTCGGTGGTGCGATTGAGTTCTCGCATGGCCTCTTCAGATGACATTCCTTCTTTCATACGCATAGCGATAAAGTCGGAATTGAATTTGCTTTGACTTCCTGTGTAGCCTTCTTCGGCAACCGCTCTCTGATATGCTTCCGTGCCAGGGTTTCCTACAAACAAACGACTGTTTGTGTCGAGTACTTGTGCAATTCTAGGATCTGCCTCGCCAGCCAGATATAGAGCCAATTCGTCGCGACTCAAGCCAAAGGAACTTCCCTTTACCTCATCCCATTTTTCGCTCAGATACTCGAGTGCTTGCTGCCTGTCCTGTGCTTCTGCTTTTGCTTTCTGATCACTGGTGAATGACGCCATCCAGTTGTTCATCTTGATAGCGGCGTTTACTTCCCAGAGTTGAACGGTGCCATCTTTCTTCTGGTCGCCCGCGCCATCCAACAAATCAAAAGTACTCTGCGAGCCGAAGTGCTTGGCGATTTTCTGAGCCATGTTGAAACGGTTGAACTGATCGTTTTGCTGTTTTGCATATTTTGCAAAATCCCCATCCGACATTTGATCGTCGGAATAAGTGATGTTGTATTCCGACGCGGCAATCGTCTTCGCGTTGTCAGCGATGAATGCGGCAACGTGGCGCTCTGCGCGGTTCAAATCATAAACACCGCCACCAGGCAAGCGCTTGTCTAGCGATGCAACGTCTAGATAGCTTTTGCCATCGAGGAAAAGCCTTTCTTTATTTTCCGCATAAAAGCCGGAGACGAGATTAGGCAGTTCGCCATTCTTTTTAAGTTCAGCAAAGACGTCACTAATGACCTTGTCTGCCGCCGCCGGACCAAGGTCTAACTGATAGATTTTGTCATCCAACTTTTTCAGCCCGCCGGTGACATCTTCACTTCTAATGGAAGCGGTCAACTCTTTGACAGCATCCTCAAAGAGCTTTTCTTCTACTGGAGCTTCGGGGTCATGAACCTTAGGTTTCGAAACTTCGGCCTGTCTGTCGCTGCCGCTCATGTCTGAATCCTCCCAAGGGGCGAGCCCTTGTCTAAAATCTGGAAATCGAACCGATAGGTCGTACCTTAGCGGTCAATTTTCGAACAGACTTTGAACGGACTTTGAAATTCGCCCCCGCCTTGGGTTTGCGGACCCGAAACGGTCAGCCCAGGGCGAGTAGGACACCGCCTAATTAGGAAGAGGTACTTCGAAGTAGAACTTGGAACCATTTCCTGGTTCGCTTTCAAGACCAATTTTCCCATCGTGAGCTTCGACGATTGCTTTAGCAATGGCTAAGCCCAATCCCGTACCTTCTTCGGATTTCTTTCGCTTTTCCCTGCCGTCTTTGACCTGCTTGAAGGGCTCAAAAATATCGGATTGAAAATCTGGCGAAATTCCTGGTCCTTGATCTTCGACACTGAAATGTGCGACTTCATTTTCTCTTTGAATTGAAAGAACGATTTCGCCGGAATCGGGAGAAAACTTTATTGCATTGGACAAAAGATTCACGAGGACCTGAACAAGCCTATCTCCATCAGCGGTGAGATCAAATATTTGAACATCCTCTTTGATAGTAATCTTACGTTCCGGCAAAAGCGATTCGACAGCAGCCATAGCTTGCTCGGCAAGAAAACCTGATGAGGTCTGGCGTAAGCGCAGTTTTTCTTTACCCCTTCCAAGCGATTCAACTTCCAGAAGATCGTTTACGAGTTTCAAAAGTCTCTCGGTAACCCTCTCCATTCGTTGAATCTTCGACAGGGGTTCTCCATTAAGACCTGCTACCTCACTGGACTGCAGTACGTGGAGTGTTCCAAGCATACTGGTGAGAGGAGAGCGCAAATCGTGCGTCACCATTTGCACGAATGCTTGTTTCAACCTTTCAACTTCTTTTCTTTGACTATTGTCCAGAACCACGCAGAATAAAGTTGCCTCTTCTGCTGACCAGCTCATTGACCAGATCACATCAAGAATGCTTTTGTCCAGACGTGAAACTCTCGTCTCAATTGTTGTAGCTCCACCTTCTGCCATCACGGACGAAAGCGCCTTGCTTACATCTTGCTGATCCGCTTCTGCAATGATATCCACAACTCTTCTGCCAACCAGGTAATCCGGCTCGAATAGCCAGGCTTCCTTGACTGCAGGATTAACGGCAACGAATCTCCCACCTGCATCGATGGAGCAAATTACGTCGCGAGCTTGCTCTATAACTGCTCTTTCCTTTCGCACCGCTTCCCCTAAAGCGACAGCCATCTTTCTGAAGGCTTTATCCACATCGCTTATCTCGTCGTCACCGAAAAGCGGTCGCCCCAGTGGTTGTCCCGCTGCCAGCCTTTTGCTGTTGTCTTTCAAATTTGCCAGGCGCAACGTAATGCTTTTGCTGAAAAACACAGCGAGCAAAATAGACATGGCGACATTTACTGCCAGCCCGCCGATCAAAACAGGTTGAACATATTGGCGAGTCGCTATCGATGAGCTGTTCTCTTTCGACTCATTGGTGGCTTCCAAAGTTAGAACTCTTGCTTCAACTATGACGCGATGCGCTTTCTTGCGCAGCCTCTCCATCCACGGAATAAAGAGCACAGGTTCGAGCGTTCTACCTTCGATGCTCTTGTGCAATATCATCATGTCTTTGTGCGTGGCAAGAGCCTCCATCTCAACACGCTTGAACATCTCAGCCTCGGTGTTAGATTGCGCGGTGATTTTTCTCAATTTATCAATCTGCGGATTTAGCTCTCGGACACTCTGCTGGAAGCCAAGTTCCGCTTCAGGACGAAAATCGATTGCCAGCGTGATCAGGTAAGAGACGCATTCGTAAATAATTTTGCCCAGATAATTTGTTTCAGCAATAACCTCTTTCGTATGGTCCGCCCGACGCGATTCTTCATCCGCTGTTTTCATCAGCATCCACAAGGCGCTTACAAAGACCAGCTCAAAAATGAGCGGAACAGCGACAAGAATCAATCCACGCTGCGCAATCTTCATTCAATTCGACTCGGGCACATCAAATCTGTATCCACGTCCGTAGACCGTTTTGATCACTTCCGGCGAACCTTCTTCATTGAGCTTCTTGCGCAAGAGACTCATAAAGCTATAAACAGTTGATTCAGTCGCTTCCGATTCGGAACTCCAAATGCGCTTGAGCAGAGTCTCAGGGCTGAACGTCTCATTAGGATGCCGCATGAGAAACTCCAGCAGCGCATACTCTTTCGGACGCAGGTCCAATTCTTTTCCGGACAGCTTGACCATCCTGGTTCGCGTATCAAGGGAGATGCCGGCAAGTTCAAGGCTTTCGCTTTCGACAACTTTCGGGCGGCGCAACAAAGCTCTTACACGAGCGCCGAACTCGCGGGGATGAAAGGGCTTGGTCAGATAATCATCAGCCCCAGTATCGAGTCCGGTTTCCTTATCGGTAAAGTCGCTTCGACCGGTGAGCATAAGCACCGGCGTCTTGCCCCGATTGTCCCGATACTCCTTCAGCACCTCGACCCCTGTCTTGTCCGGTAGTTCCCAATCGAGAACCACCAGGTCATAGTCGTATTGTTGAAGCCGATTGCTTGCTTCCGAACCGTCCGCCACGACTTCGACCGTGTGGCTTTCGAGAACCAGCAAGTCCTTGATCGTCGCACCGGTGTCGGCATCGTCTTCGACTACTAGTACCTTCGCCATGCTCGGAAACCTGCAAATGCCAGCCAGGTGGTAAGAGAGCGGTTTATTAAACGCCTAATTCTAACAATCCCCTATTAGCGGTCTCTAAACCCATTTATGGGTCGGTTTGACTGTAGCTTGCATGAGTTTCATAAACCTCACCAGTGCCAGATAGTGAGCCAGGCGCCGTTTTCAAGCCCCCAGAACCCGATTAGGTACGTATTCCTCACATTGACTCTGGACTTGTTTTTGAAGATATTCACTCTAAGCGTGCCAGAAAAGGCGTAAGGACTGAAATATGGGCGAAAGGACAACCGAACAATTTGACCCGCAAGCGGCAAAAGCCTCGCAGGGCAGTGTTCTGGACAACAGTGAATATTGGGTGCGGGCGCAATACCAGGAGCCCAGCACGTCCTTCCGCGACCGTATCCGAGATCGCCTGTCAGGGGCACCCACGACACCTGAAATTCTGCAAAACGGAACAAGACCGGTAGTTTCCGACCGGACGATTCCTGACCCGGTCGTAAACGGCAAGCTGACCTTGCGCTATGGCGAACCAGAATTCGACCGCAAACTGGCGGTCAACCCGAACTATCAACAGCTGAGCATTCAGGGAATTCCTGAAGGCGTACGGGTGAAACACTTCGTCGATGCGAAAGGCTATTTCTTCTGGCTGGAAGGCTCGGGAGAAATGGAACAGATTCGTGGAGGAGACGGCACTGTTTCCCAGCGTCCTCGCCGCCACTATTACTCGATTCAAGCCAAAGAAATCGAGATGAATACTGAAAAGCGGGACCTCGAAGCAACTCGACTCAAGGTCAATGAAGCTCTAGCAGCAGACAACGGATTCAAAGGCTTCTCCAGCTTCAAACCCGGTCAGCAAGTGGATTTCCAGACTCCGGGCGGGCAGCGCGTCGTCAGCGGCGATGCTATGAATTACTTCTTGAGGATGTCCAAAACTGCAAATAACGTTCTCGACATCCAGGCAAAGAGCCTGGAGGAGTCGGTAAGAACATCAGACAACCCCTATTTCAAGATTTACCTTGCAGACGTGTATGCCGCGCAAGCAATGAGACCGATCATCGATCAAGTCGTCAACGGCGGTCGATTTATCGAACTGAATAATCCATATTCAATGAAGAAGATGGATGACGCAATCTCACTGCTGAAGGCGGTTGACACTGATTCGCGCACAGGCTTGCAGAGGATCAACCGAGTTCCTCCAGGCAATGCCGTCATGCCGCTTGATCCATATCGCATTTACGGTGATTCGAGAGATCCTCGTTTCCCTGAGTACTATTACGGATTCTGGGGCGGCAGTTACGACCAAGCGAAACACCGCGAAGTCGCCCTCACCTTTATGCGCAACTTGATGAAGAACAACGCTTTCCCGCGCATCGAATTGCCTTAACCACAGGTTTGAGCGAAACACTGTATCCTTAGGATAGTCGGCTTTATCGACTTACCTGCGGGCAGTCATATGCAGCTCAACCCTACAAGCGACACCACATGTAGTACCGCTGGAATACGCGCAAGGCTTTTTGAACGCGCAGGTATTCTCTCGCTATTTGCCATTTTTTGCCTGACCAGCTCTGCGCACGCCATGGATCGTTACGATGCACAGCGGGTTAACGACGCAGTGCGCCTTTGCGACTCGGGTCACTTTCCTGACGCCATTCGAATTCTTACCGCTGTCAATCAACGCAATCCTAAAGACGCATTTGTCCTCTGCCAATTAGGACATGCGCACATGAACAACGCAGCAGATCTCACTCACAGCACCGCCATCGCCGAAAAGTGCTTCCGAAAATCGATCGAAGTCGATCCTCAATACGGGCGCGGCTATAAGAAGCTTTCGGAATGGTACAGCGCGCATGGTGATTGGGAGATGGCGGTGAAGCTGGCAACTCAGGCGCTGTCAACAAAAAAGCCAGATATTTCCGCGCTCGTTGAACGAGCTGGGGCATACAGCAGTTTGCACAAAGACAAAGAAGCCCTTGCTGATTTCGAACTCTATTTGTCAAAGACAAAGATGCCTCAAGAGCGACGCCACAGAGACAAGGTCTACCTGCAAAAGGCTGGTCTTTTGGAGAACATGAGACTGTACGACAAGGCTCTGGCTGTCTATCGGACCATGCAAAAAGAACACTACGAGGACTCAATCGTCTTTCGTGAAGTAGCTTGCCTGAAGGCGATGAAGAAGCCGGATGAAGCGCTTAAGTGCTTAAATCAGCTGATAGTGCACAATAAATTCGACGACACCGGATATTTAAACCGAGCACGTCTATACGAAAGTATGGGCAAACACAAAGAGGCGGTCACTGACTATTCCACATCAATAAATCTGTCACCTTCCACAACTGCACTCAAGGAGCGCGCTGCTGTTTACGATAAGATCGGTCGCAAAGATCTTGCCGACAAGGATCGCAAGGATGCCGACCGAATTTGAAGTTTCGCCAAAATACATAATAGCCGGACTTCTGGCTCTGGCTTTGACAGCCGTTGCTCCAGCCGACTGCAAGTCGATAGAAGGAATTCAATATGACCGAGCACAGGCCCTTATTAGAGAAGGGCATCTCGATCAAGCAAGCGCGATCTTGCTGAAGCTGTATCGGTTGCATCCTCAGAATGCGGTTCTACTAGTTGAGCTTGGGCAGACTTATCTAAATGACACTAACGAAATGGCCGGCGGACAAATTAAGGCGGAGCAATGCTTCCGCAAGGTGATAAAGCTCGACCCGGAGTTTGGAAAAGCCTACTATCACATGGCCGAATGGGCAAATGCACAAAGCAAATACGATCTAGCAATACAAATGGCGACCAAGGCTCTCACCGTGAAGAAGCCCGATATGCAAGCCTATATGGAGAGAGCGGCGACTTATAGTCACATGCACAAAGATAAGGAAGCGCTGGCGGATTTGGACAAGTTTATCTCGCTGGGTAAAGTAGAACGAAAAGCGTATGAGCGCAGAGCTTGCATCTTGGAGAACCTAAACTTGAATGCGCGCGCACTTGCCGACTACCGCGTTATGCAGAAATTGCACTTTGATGACGGAACAACATTCAAGGAGGCGCGCTGCCTTGAAAAATTAAACAAGAACAGTGAGGCAATTGCGTGTCTAACAGACCTTCTCAAGCGTAACGCTGAGGATGATGCGGCTTATGAAGCACGCGGTAATCTACAAGTCAAACAGGGGCGGCTCAAAGAAGCAATCGCAGACTACAGCAAAGCCATTGAGCTTTTACCTTCCGCAACCTTGTACAAACAAAGGGCGGACGCGTATGAGAAGATGGGAAGAAAAGATCTGGCAACAAGAGATCGCAAGGAAGCCGAGCGTTTATAATCGGATGCCGCCGACATCCAAATTACATTGCCAACCAATTCATGAAAGCAGCAACTGCCACCACATACGATGCCCTAGTTCGCAGAGCCAATTGGTTCGGCAAGCTGTTTTTCGTCGCCGCAGTTCTAAATTGCTCTATGTTAATGCCGGTCGAAGCCAGCAGCGCCGATGGAAGAGCGTTCGATGAGGCCATACGTTTAGGAATATTGGGGCATTACGGAGAGAGCACCAGAATTTTGCGAGAAATTCAGAGAAAGCATCCAAACGATCCTTATGTTCTTACAGAATTAGGCAATGCGTATTTAAACAACTACAACGATGTGCAATCAGGAACCGACAAGGCCGAAAAGTGCTTGCGCAGAGCGCTGGAAATTGATCCCGAGCTTGGCCGAGCGTGGGTTAAACTAGCCGAATGCTCTGACGCTAAAGGTGATTTCGTCAGCGGTGTAAAATATGCAACCAAAGCATTGAGCGTAAAGAAACCAGATTTCGAAGCCTATCATGAGCGGGCTGGTGCGTTGAGCAATTTGAAACGCGACAAAGAAGCACTCAAAGATATTGAAATGTTTTTGAAAACAAATCCGCGGCCGGAACGCAAACATTTTGTGCAGCGAGCCACAATCATGGAAAACCTCAAGCAATACGATCGCGCTGTTGCCGAGTATCGCAGGCTCCTGAAAGAGAAATACGAAGATCAGGTCGTCTATCGTGAAGTCGCTTGCCTGCAAGCGATGGGAAAACAGGAAGAAGCGATCAAGACTCTGAACGAACTGGTCGCTCATAACAAACAGGATGACACCGGTTATCTAAGCAGGGCCAGAGCATACGAAAGCATGGGGAAACACAAGGAAGCTATCGCAGATTTCACCAAGGCCTACGAACTGCAGCCGTCAACTGCCGCCCTGAAAGAACGTGCGGCGGCATACGAGAAAATGGGCCGAAGAGACTTGGCAGACAAAGACCGGAAGGAAATTGAACGGCTGTAGCCGTGTTTTTCTCTCCAAGAACCGACCGACAGCACTATTAAGACAAGCTGAAAGTCGTGTTCAACACTGCCTTCCATAACCAGTTCTTAACCCGCTCTCACACATACTGGGAGCATGAAAACAAAACAACTAACACTAAGAAGCGAAGTCCAACAACAGGCATTACTACTTTGCCTAACCTGCGGAAGCCCGTTCATCCTCGTTATCGGATTTACTGCTCTGACAGCCTTCCTGACTGAAAAGTCGTTCGGTGAGTTCATCCAACAAGTAGCGTGGCCGGCAGAAATTTTGGCAATTATCGCCGCAGTTTCGCTGTTGCTTTCAGCATGGTTGAGTTTTAACAGAAACAGCAGATTAGAGCTCGCGAACTTTCCTACCGAACCGAGCAATTATTAGACCTTCGTTTTCTTCTGCTCTTTTAAATCACGAAGCATCTGTTCAAAGGTCAATTGCTTGTCGTCTGGTCTATTCAACAAACCAAAGACAGCTTTGGGCGGCCATTTAACACTGATATCGCGCGACTTATTTGTGTTTAGAGAGAAAAGAGCGACCTGCCCAATATCGTCTTTGACAGGCACGCGCTCAAAACAAACTTCATTGTTGTTCCTCCAGACAGGCGTAAATACATCTCTTTCGTTCTTCGGATTGCCGGCAACGATCTGCCGAGTCTTTCCGCTCTGCAGCGAAACGACCTTCACAGCGCCGTTGACATTCGGTATTGAAAGATTCTTTCCATCCGGGCTGACTTCGAAATTCTCCAGCTTATCGCCTTTCAAGGCTTGGTAGATACGCTTTGTTTTGCCGCTCGTCAAATTGAAAACGTTCAAGGCATCTATGCTTCGAGCTTTGCCTCTCTTGCCTGCCGGTATGTTGACGACCGAACCCAAAATCAAATTTCCATCGACTGTTGCGCGGACTTTGTGGTTTGGAGTTGAAGTCGTCGTAAGACGTTTCAGCACAACAGGCTTGCGAACATCTACAGAAACCAACTCTTTGAGCTGCTGATCTGCTTTTCCGACTTTAGCGAAGTCATGCAAACCATAGATCACATCTGTATTAACGTCCCAATCCGGCAGCTTGGCGAATTTCGACGCAATTCGTCGAAAACCTTTGGAGCCCGGTGCGGTTTGAGATAAACAAAGATTGGCGTCTCGATCGACCAGACAAACGAACTCATTTGACGGACTTACCTTCACGGATTCAAAATCATCTGCAGTACAAGTCAACGTCTGCTTGTGGCGAAGAGCGCCATTGCCCTCGACGTCGAAAATCTTGATCCAGGAAATAGTTGTGAACGAATCAGATGGTTTAACAACATTCCACTCGTGGCCGACGAGCCGGCTCATGTCGCTTTGCGCGGTAGACCGCAGGTAATACAAAATCGGTCCAATGTATGCACCATTGAAACGCTCCTTCATGAGAGCGTCACGGCACGCAGCATAATCGCCCTGGCAACTTTCCAACTGCTTCAACAGCTGCGCAGCACCGTTTTTGATCGCGTCGACTTCTTCTTTATCAACCGTCTTTTCGAATTCAGACCAATTTTCGCATTCGGATTTTGTAACTACGGCAACTCTTTTAGAATCCGGAAACCATGCTACGAGCTGCGCGTCTTCCTCAACCGGCTCACCTAAATGCAGCCCGCCGTCAGTCGAAACACGCACTCCGTCCGCACCTACCAATGCCATCTTTTTGCCATCCGGCGACCAAGCCAAACGCTGCTCTGCAACACAGCCCGCCAGAAGCGGAATTGTCATTGCGACGAGAAGTGTCTTCACCGCGCGCGAAACCGCAGATTTGAAAAGCATGAAATTCTCCTTGGTTCACCAAACGAGTTGGTAGCAGTTAACCATACAGGATGCGGGCAGATCGTTTTGCCCCCTCAGTTTATGAAGTGTGAGCAGCCCGCACAACAGTGATCCGACTGCCAAAGTAGTAAAATTAGCCGAAAGACAAGTAGTCAGGTGGTTCCGGCAATATCATGGCAACCAAGAAAATCAGTCTGTTAGGCTCAACCGGCTCCATTGGAAGGCAAACTCTCGACATCGCGCAAGCGCACAAAGACAGCCTGGAAGTTGTCGCTCTTGCTGCCGGGTCCGGCAATCTGGACCTGTTCGCAGAGCAGATCAAACAGTTTCGACCGTCGATCGTTTGCGTTCCCACAGAAGAAAACAGAGCATCCTTAAAGGAGAAGCTCGGTTCTGATATTCGTGTCGAAATTGAAACAGGCTCAAACGGTTTAGAAACAGTCGCAGCAGAAAGCGGCGCCGACACCGTAGTCACAGGCGTAGTCGGTTTTCTTGGTTTAAAACCCACGGCAAAGGCAATCGAGAAGGGTAAGACCATCGCGCTTGCGAATAAGGAAACACTCGTCGCCGCTGGCAGCGCCGTCATGCCGATGATACGGAAATATGGCGCAAAAATCGTCCCTGTCGATAGCGAGCATTCCGCGATATTCCAGTCGCTGAGCGGTCATACAAAAGACGATGTTCACTCGATTTGGTTAACTGCTTCAGGCGGTCCGTTCAGAACCTGGAGCAAAGAACAAATCGAAGGTGCCACCAAGGGTGATGCCCTGAAACATCCCAACTGGAACATGGGTCAAAAGATAACCATCGACTCCGCAACCCTGATGAATAAAGGCTTGGAGATCGTCGAGGCGCGCTGGCTGTTTGACATAACAGCAGACAGAATTCGCGTCGTCGTGCACCCTCAATCCATACTTCATTCCGCTGTCGAATTTGTCGACGGTTCTATCGTCGGTCAAATGGGTCTGCCCGATATGCGCCTGCCAATTCATTACGCTTTGTTCCATCCTGAGCGAGTTTATTCAGAACGCGTGCCCCGCCTGGATCTGACCACTCTCAGTCAATTGACGTTCGAAGAGCCGGACACAGACCGTTTCCCCTGCCTGGCAATCGCCAAGAAAGTCGCGGGAGAGGACAATACCAGCGCCTGCGTGATGAATGCAGCCAACGAAATAGTCGTGGCCGCGTTTCTTAATGAGCGGATTGCCTTCAAAGACATCCCTCGCCTTATCGAACGGGTATTAGAGAAGCACAAGCCGGTCTCGAATCCCGGTTTGGACGATATACTTGAGGCTGATCGCTGGGCTCGACAAGAGGCAGACAACCTCCTCAAGTCCCGGGCGGCATAAACGCACAAAGCGACACACACAGGGAGAAAGCTCCAATGGCAACTGGTACGGATACCTCGAAGATCACAATCGTCAATCATCCTCTCACCAGGAATATTTTGACCAGGTTGTGTGACTATGCAGACTCCGTCGGGAGAATTCCGCGAGAAAGCCCGGCAGCTGAGCTATTTCCTTGTTTACGAAGCGATGCGCGAGCTAGGCGTTCGCGAAGTCGGCGTCGAGACCCCCATCGGACCAGCCAAAGGCGTTGCCCTGAGCGATTACGTTGTTTTTGCTCCAGTCCTCAGAGCCGGTCTGATTCTGGCTGAAGCGGCACAGGAGCTCTTCGCCAATGCTCGCATCTACCATATCGGGCTTCGCCGCGACGAAGAGACGCTGAAGGCAATCTCCTATTATGCAAAACTGCCGGAAGCGCTCCCGAATGAAAGCCGCGTTTTTGTACTCGATCCAATGCTGGCAACCGGCGGGTCGGCGTGCGCAGCCATCAATCTCTTCGATAAGCTGAAAGTCGAAACCATTCACCTGGTCTCCATTGTTGCTGCACCAGAGGGCGTCAAGCGCGTCCACGAGCAGTTTCCGAACGTTCATATCACCACAGCAGCGCTGGACGAGAACTTGAACGAACACGGCTACATCGTTCCCGGACTGGGCGATGCAGGCGACAGGATTTTTGGAACCTAGTGGTTTAGAAACGCTTTCGAATGCTCTAAATTCAATGCCAAAAGGGGAGCCAGTGGCTCCCCCTTGCAGTTTCAATCTTTGTGCGAAAGTGACGCCTCTCATTTGTGAGAGGGATAACTTACTCGTCCAGCTTGAATCCGACTTTCAACTTGACTTGGAATTCTGAAACCGAGCCATCTTTGATAGCGCCGCGTTGCTCGACTACTTCAAACCAACCCATGTGACGGATGGTTTTAGCAGCACGCTTGACGGCTTCCTTGGTAGCTTCTGCGAAGCTGACCGGTGAGGTGCCAACGATTTCGACCATTTTGTAAACGCCTGACATTTAAACTCCTTGGTTCCAAAGGAACAACAACTCTGTGACGACGTACGCCAACTTCCCGCGCCGAGTTGACGTCGAGGCGACTATTCTACGCTCTTGACGGTCCTTAATTTTGAGACTTTTCCACATGACGACTTGGCACCGCCCTGCTGAGAAAGAATTCGTACAGCAAGCCAGGCAGATGTTAAACACCCTTAATTCTGCCACCTAGCCTACGGCTGTAACCTTTCCCGATGCCATTCGGACAGATTCAAGCCTACAAATGCATAAAGGACTGGACAGCATTCCATTTCAACAAATTGGTAGCAGTGCTAATCGTTGCGCCTATTTTCAGTGCCATCATTCTGCACCGATCGATAAGTGACGGTCGCCTATCAGCGTGCCCTAAATACGATGATGTCTCGTATTTAGTGGCTGGAGCAGCGCGAATGCGTGAGTATCTAACCGGAGGTTTGTCCTCAATAATCAATGGTTGGTTTACACACGTACCGCATTCACCATACTCTGAAGGCGTTTCTCTCTTGGGTTTCCTACTGTTTGGAATTGAAGATTGGGCGCCCTACATCATCAATACTGGATTCTGCTTCCTCTTTCTCTGGGCGATTCTTTCTTGCTTTGGAAGAATCAACCTTATCGTGTCGATCGCCATCTGCATTGCCGCAAGTTGCATTCCTTTAGCAGGAAGCGGAATCAATGAGATTCGTCCTGATTTCATGTGTTCTTTGCTTATCGCGACGGCAACTTTACGCACGGTTTCTGGACGGTTTTTCAAGCGTTCAAACTCATTCCAAATTTTCACCAGCACCATATTCGGTGCCGCCCTCCTGGTCAAACCGACCGTCGCACCTTCCACACTGATTCTTCAGACCGCATGCATAACAGTAGCAATTGTGGCTGAGTTTTTGAGCGACACGCCAGTCGACCTAAGAAAGAAAATTGGCGGTTCTCTCCTTCGCTTTTACATACCATCAATTTTGCTTGCTCTTATCTACTTCATTCCAGGTTTGAAGTACATCGCCAACTACATTTACGAGGTTCTCTTCAGCTCGCAGAAAAGCGCCTGGATGCTTGGCGCCCGATACACGAAGTGGGATCACATTTTCTACTATCTAAATGGCACAGGTGCACAATGCATGCTGGGCGTTTTCGCAATGGTTTCATACCTGTTATTGGCTGCGGGATTAGCTGCCGTTGCAAGTCTAGGTAGAAAACAGTGGTGGGTTCGCTATTTGAGCATAATGGCACCGCTTGTGCCAATGTATTTGATAATCACCGTTACTGAAACCAAAACTCAATATTTCGGACTTACTTTCTTTATCTATTTGATTTTGGCCGCATGCTTTACCGTCGGAAAATTTGTGACCTTTTCCACGACTTTGGGTGCACGAGCCAGGAAAATGACTCTGGCTATCCTTGTGGTCTTGTGTTTTGCAAACGTCATTGCTTTCCGGTATCCAGATATCTGCAACGACCCTGATCAGAAAGTACGAAGGCGCGAAGATGTGATAGTTCAAGAACTGGCGAATATTTTTGAGCATGCGAGGTCCGATGCTCCTTCCGTTTTCTTTCTGACGACAGGAAACATTAACCCTGAAGTCGTCGCCTATACCGTCTTCAAAGATGGGGCAACAATGCACGGCAAATTTGACGGTTTCACAACAGATCTGAGCAAATTACTGAACAAGATTGCCCTTAATGACTTCGTTGTAACAAGTGTCGACTCCACTCCAAATGTAGCCGGGTTCTTTCCTAGTACCAAACTGAGAAACCCTTGCATCGACATGCTCACAAAAGACAGTTCTTACATTGAGTTAGCTCAATTTTCAATGCCCAAAGGCAAGTATCTACTCTTCCAGCGTTTGCAACCATTTTGCGGTTTCAAACCTGTCTCTGGCATGGCTGAATCAAGAGTGCCACGAGAGGGCAACCAAGACTCGCAAACTGCTTATGTGACAAACGCTCCATCAGCTGAACTGGCTGTGTACTCTACCGAAGAAAAGAGATGGAAAATGCTGGTGCATTTAAAAGCAGGAGAAAAAATGCAATTGACTTGCAAACTAGACGGTAAAGAAATCGGACTGTTCAATGTGCAAAAGGATTTTTCAGAGCAAATGATAGATTTTGACCTAGAACCAGGACTGCACAAGATTTTCCTCTCGACAAAGAATGCAAAATTACCCACTACTGTCATTACATTCAAGAGTCTACAAATAGTACCAGCACATTCAGTCCCAAATTAGGAAGCAATAAATAAACGAAGGAGGAGCTGTTACTCCTCCTTCGACTTCGATTGAACTCTTGAACTGAATGGGTGACTACTTAAGCGTTGCGAAATACCTCAAATCCGCTTGCGACACGCCGTTGTTTTCAGCTCCTCTTTCATCGTCCGCGCCGGTTTGAAGAATCTTCAAATTGTCTTTGAGGAACTCCAAAGTCAAGCGCTCCTGTCTATTGAGATTTCCGGTTGTGAGAGCTTTGGTGATTTCGTCCTTGCTGAGGAAACGGTTGCGGTCGCTGTCGAGATCGTTGAACATGCCCTGGTTGAGCATCGCGCTGCCGACCTTCTGAACTTCTTCGAGCTTCTGCAAATCCTTACGGGATACGCCGCTGTTTTCAGGTCCTTTCTCATCATCAACGAGAGTGCGAATCTTGGACTCGTTTCTTGCCATCAGGTCCAATGCTCTTACTTCTTCAGGTGAAAGATCTTTGGCGTGGTCATTCAGATACTTCTCGATTTCTTTCCTGTTTACTTTGTTGTTGCCATCCTTATCGATCTCGCTGAAGCGGCGTTGAAGTACTTGTGATGCGGATTCCGGAGCTTTGGCTTCGGTTCGCGGTTCCGGACTGGTGCGCGGTTCCGGTTTTTCATCTTCTCGTCCCGGCGCTGGAACCGGATCGGCCTCGCGCTGGCGCTGATTTGTTTCACCACGACGAGGAGCCGGTTCTACACGGGAAGTCGGTGGTTTTTCGCTGTGTGCTGTTGGCTCGCCTTTATCAGGACCGGGCACTTTCAACTTCTGTCCGGGGTGAATGACGTCGGTCAGTTTCATTCCGTTTGCTTTGGCCAGATCATTCATCGCTTTGACGACTTCTGCATTCGATGGCTCTTTGCCGCTCTGCGCTTTTAAGTTGTCCTTAGCGATTTTCCAGAATGAATCTCCCGGTTTGATTGTGTATTCATGATCGCCGACAGTTGGATTGTCACCGGCTTTCTTGCCAGGCTCCGCTTTCTGTCCAGGTTGGTCGCCTGGTTTGTCGGCGGGCTTATCACTAGGTTTATCGCCCGGCTGGTCAGCGTACTTGAAGTTACCTGCAGCTACACGCAATCCTGCGGTGCCATCTTCGTTTCTTGCTACTTTCAAATCTCTCTGAGTGAAACCTTTCGATTCCCAGAACCATTCATCGTTCGCCATGCCTTGTAAGCGATCCATGTCTTTGATTAGATGCTGCAGAGTCGCAGTTTCTTCCTTACTCAATTTGCCTTGGTTGGCCTTCATGTAGGCTTCGATTTCGGCTGAGTTTACGTGTCCATCGTTATCTGTGTCGAGCTTGTCGAAGTTCTTGTTCGCATAGTCTTCAGCTTTCATGCGCTGATTTGCCACTTCAATATCTTTCTTGGTGATTCCACCTTCCGGACCGTAGGTCGGATACTCGCTATACGGGTTCAGCTCTCCATCAGTATTGTTGTTCTCGAGCTTGTCTACATTGGCAGCCGTTTTCTTGAGAAGTTCTACTTCTTGCTTCGAAAGCTCTTTGTTATTCTTGATGTAATCTTCGATCTCTTGCTTGGTCACATGACCGTCTTTGGATTTGTCCAGCTTGTCGAAATTGTTGCGCACATAGTCCAACTCGGTACCACCGGAGATTGCCAGTTCCGGCAAGATTCCAGCCGCTCTTAGTTGCGCTGATTGCGCCTCGTCACCTGATTGAGTTGTTTGCTGTCAGCTTGGTTGATTTGAACTGCGATGTTGGTTGCTTGAGCTTCAGTGGCTTTGGGGGCTTCAACTCTTTCTGCGCCTTGTGTAGACATTTGAGAAATCCTCAGGTGGTTAGTAACGCGCCAGGACGAACAACTGGCCTTCAGCTGCCTTACTTGTTGGGGAGACTTGCGGTTTGGGGGGAGGAACGCTCACACAATACCAACGCAATTTTCAAAAAATCTTGAAAACCCAAGACCTCTGCCAGGCTAGGCTTCCCGGATACAGCTGAGTTCCAGGCTCCCTCAATTTTGAAACTCTTCGAGGCTCTAAAAGCCCCAAAGTATATGAGCCGTCCGGTGAATTGCCGGGCGGCTCGGTTGGTTCAACTGAAAATTGAGAAGCGGTCTAACGAGGCAATCCCTTCGGCATGACTTTCCTCTGATAGGCAATGATGTCCGTGCGACTGATTGACTCGTCGCCGTTTTTCACTTGATCGAAGTTCTTCAATAAATACTCAATCAAAGTTTGAGTCAGACCGTTGTTGCCCCCTGATTTCTTGGACAAGTTCAACTCTTCCTTTGAGAACGCGCCGTCCTTCACGACTGAATCTATCAATGTGAGATTGCTGTCGAAAACATCCGGCAATGTGCGTCTCAGTTTCAGCTCTTCATACATTTTCTGTGCGGCGCGCCGAAGTTGAACGACTTCCGGCAAGTCTTTAGACTCTTTGGCGATGTCAGCTCGAAAGGCTTCTTCGAATGTTTTCTCTGCATCCGTTTCTAAACTCTGGCGCATCTGAATCGCACCCAAACGGACGCGTTCCACAAGCGGCGCAGCACCCGCGAATTTGAGCACGTTGACCATTGAATCACTGCCGCCCCGCGCTATACTTCCTGCGATTGCCCCGGAAATAGCACCAAGATCGAGCTGACTGGACAGTTCAACCACGCGCCTCTGACTCGCTTCAGCGCCACGCAGAGCGCGGTTTTGCATAAGGTCTTTGACATTTGCACTTTCTGTGTCAAGGTTTGCAAGCGTGGAGGCATTCTTCGCCATGCCAGCCGTCTGACTACTCAGGACAGCTTCTAAAGTATGGGGGTCGGGTCCATAGACAAATTTGTACATATGGTCGCTCAAGACGGCGGATGCATCAACATCCGGCGGCACGATATCTTGTGCCTTAATTGCTTGCTTGGCGGCTCCTGCCTCTGAATTGTCTGACATTACCTAGTTATCTCCATGGTTTGAGAACGTTTTGAAAACCTAGATCTTTCTATCGCGAATAAACTGCCTCGCTAAAATTGGCTCTGAACTTCTTGACGCTAATTTTGATGGTGCCGCGAGTGGTGTTGTCGCCGTCGCCCCATGGATTGCGGATGGTGACTGTGCCGCCGTCCGGTCCTTTGGGATCGAACGCGATGACGCTGTAGATGTGAGCGTCAGGGAAACCATCACCGGTTTCATCTTTGAAAAAATTGTTGTTGATGCCGGCGAGCACCGGACGCTTCTGTGCTCCGTTAAGTGCAGCGTCCAAGCGTTTTGCGACTTCCGCGTCCGACGTGAACGTGAGATTTTGATTGTCACGATCGCGTCCGGTCAAAAGAGACATCGCTCTGCCGTGGAAGATTTCGCCGCCGTCGCCACCTTCAGCGGGCGTGTCACCACCACCGAGGTTGAATGGTCCACGACTGAAGAAGTGATTTTGGCAGTAAGCGCCGTATGCTTTCTCCAGCACACAAGCCCAGGCGCCGTCCTTTCCACCTTGATTGTAGAGACCCATTTCGGCTTCAGTGGGAGCTTTGACTGTGATCGGTTCATCGGACGCGCCGGGGAAGGTAACGGTGAAAGTTCCGTCTCCGTTGTCTTTGATCATCTTTTGGATCGCTTCGGGCTCAGTCGCAGCCAAGGATGCGACTGCTGATTCGAAATAGCAATTGCCGATCATCCCTTGCTTGATTGCATCAGGCTTAATGCTTTCCAGCGGGTTGTCCATGTTGCCATACAAGCTGCGAGTGCCACTTCTTTGGGCTTCGTTGGTTCTCCAGAGAGTGTTGGAGATGGTAGACATCGTGTCGTCGCCGTAGTAGCTCAAGTCTTTTCTGGTAATGCCATCGTTTTCATCACCAGTCTCGTCGTTGTAGGCTTCTTCGATATCGCCGACGTTATCTCTCAAGAACTCCAGGCTGACGCGCTCCTCAGGAGTAAGGTCTTGTCTTTCGAGTGCTTTGGAAATTTCGGACTTAGTAAGGAAGCTGTCGTTGTCGGAATCGATTTTTTTGAAGTTATCATCCTTGTCTAAAAACGCTGCTGCCCTTGCTGTTTGCTCTAACTCTTTCTGGTTCTTTTGCCCTAACTCCCTCAGTTCTGCCAGGTCCTCTCGAGTAATCCCGTCGTTCTCATCTCCTAACTCATCGTTACTCAGTTCCTCTATATCGTCTTGAGATTTATAGAGGGCAGCTACGATCTGGGCGTCTTTTCCTTTGTAATCCTCGCTTTGCACTGCTGTCGCGAGTTCACTTTCGCTTAAGTAGCCATCGCCGTCCTTATCGATCTTATTGAATAGGCGGAAACTTTCTCTTGTGAAATCCTCCGTTTTTACCTTCTCGGTCTTATTGTCATACGCGTGCTCAACCTTGGGTAGATTGGGCAGCTTATCCTTTTGACCGTCCGTACCGACGGTGTTGGAACCGATTTCTTCAAGTGCATCTTTGAGATCAGCTTTGGTAACGCCATCGTTTTCATCGCCGAATTCATCATTGCTGTACTCTTCGAGATCGCCCATCTCATTCTTTAAGTAATCGAGACTGGCGCGATCTTGAGCGTTCAATCTGTCGCTGTTGGCGCGAACATAGCCATCAACTTCATCAGTTGATACATAACCGTCGCCATTGCCGTCGAGTTTGTCATAGTTCTTCTGGGCGAACTCAATCGCTTTCATGCGTTGCTCGGCGACATTGATGTCTTGACGCGTAATGCCGTCATTCTCATCGCCGGTCTCATCGTTGTACATCTCTTCGAGATCATCGACTTTGCCGCTGATTCTCTTGAGCGCAGTTACTTCACCGGAAGTAAGGGACTTCTCGTTGTCTTTGATGTATTTATCAATCTCTGTCTTGGTGACGTGATTGTCGCCATCTTGATCGATGAATGCGAAGCGCTTGCGCACGTAATCCAAACCAGAATCAGCGCCTTTGTCTTCCGGCTTTGCAGCTTGTGCTTCCGGCTTGTTTTCAGGCTTTGCTTCAGGCTTCGAGCTATCTGGATTCTGTGATTGCGTCTCCGGCTTGCTCGGCAACTTGATCTTTTGTCCGGGATAAATTCTGTCTGGATTTGCAATACCGTTGTCTTTTGCCACTTCAGCGATCTTCTTCACGATCTCGCTGTTAGTCGGCTCTTTACCCCCGTTTGCTTCTCGCAAGTGTTGCTTGCAAACGTTCCAGAGAGTATCGCCTTTCTTCACTTCATAGACATTTTCTGGCTGCTTGTCGTTTGGCTGGCTGGGTTTGTCAGCCGGATTCGACGGTTTGTCGCCTGGTTTGCTCGGGTTTTCACCAGGCGCGCACTGTTTTGCATTTTGCTCGTCACGCGCAGACGCAGAGCCCAATTCGCCCAACGCGTCAGCCAGATCACCTTTTGTGAAACCATCGTTCTCGTCGCCGAATTCATCATTGTGATATTCCTCGAGATCGGAAACTTGCTTTTTCAGATACTCGAGCTTCTTCATCTCCTCGGGAGAAACATCCCCGCGCGCTTTGACATAAGCGTCAATGTCTTCGGAAGTAACGTAGCCATCACCGTTTCCATCGAGCTTATCGAAATTTTCCTTTCCGTAAGCCAGAGCATCGATGCGCTCTTTAGACATGGCAATGTCTTTCCTGGTAATACCGTCATTCTCATCGCCGAATTCATCATTGCTGAGTTCCTCTACATCGCCAACCTTGGCTTTCAAAGCTCTCAATTTGGCAAGATCTTCGGGCGACACGGAGCCTTGGTTCTTGGACACATACTCATCGATTTCGTCGCCGGTGATGTATCCGTCTTTGTCGCCGTCAAGTTTGTCGAAATTCTTCTCTGCGTATTCCAGCGCGGGACGCAGGTCTTCAGTAGCTGCAACGGTTTCATTACTGCAAGGCGGCTGTCCGGCTCTCATTTGATCTGTTCCATCTTCTTGTTTTGCAGCAAGAAGATCGTGCCTGGTAATGCCATCGTTCTCATCACCGAATTCGTCATTCGAGTATTCTTCGATGTCGTCGATGTTCTTTTTGAGAAAATCGATCTTCTCCTGTTCCTTAGCATCAAGCTTGGAACCTTGCGCCTTCATGTAACCATCGAGTTCGTCAACAGTGATATAGCCGTCACCGTTGCCGTCCAGCTTGTCGAAGTTCTTCTGTGCATAGTCGAATGCGTTGAATCTTTTTTGCGCATCTTCGAGATCGCTTTTGGTAACGCCATCGTTTTCGTCGCCGAATTCGTCATTGCTTAGTTCTTCGAGGCTGTCGATTTTCTCTTTGACTTTTCTCAGCGCCTCAAGTTCTTCCGTTGTAAGCTTGGCGCCGTTTTCCTTGACGTACTGGTCGATTTCATCGGCAGTTACATGACCGTCGCGGGACTGATCGATTTTGCCGAAATTCTTTTGAACATAAGAGATTTCGCTGGCTCCATCCAGAGCCAATTCCGGCAGAACGCCTGATTGACGCAGCGCCTGCGTGTTTTGCTCCATGAGAGCAGGATTGTTTAGTGCACCACTTTTACCGGCTTCTGCGAGGGCTTTTTCGCTCGCATCTTTTGCCACCGGATTTTGGACATTGCTTACTTCGCCAATAGAATCTGCTGGCATATGAATATCATTGCCTCAAGTAAAGTTGTAGAAAAGGGTGTACCGGGGGTTCGCAGATACTACGTCGAGCCCAGTGACAAAATCATGACATTCGCGAAAGTCCTTGGCTCAGCGCAAGTTTCCGCCTCAAAATGACACCTCTGTGTCGGGCGTTCTTCAAACTCTGCTAGTAAGGAATTTGGCAACACATCACCCTCTGCATGCGACTAGTCAATCGCCGCGATTTTTGTGAATAGCACGCAAGCGGAGATACCGCTTTCGAAGCTTCTATTTCGGAAAGGGTGAGCGAAAACTTGCAACTCTAATGCGTCCCTTTTGAGGACTCGCTGAGCTTGGGTTGCGCAAGTGGTAAGTCTTAGGAGTCTGGGGACATCCCTTGACAAGGGACAATCATACGCCGGAATTTCGCCCTGTCTAGTGGGGAAAATACGTAGTCCGGAATTTACTTTGCCGGTGGTTTTGTTGAGATCAAAAATAGCTTCATAGGCCGATCAAAATAAGATCTAGGCCAAAGCGCCCAGCAAGATAAACCAGCCGAGCGCCTTGATCTTCCCAAAAACCTATTAATGCCCTTGCTTCTGCTCAGACTGCTGCAGTCTTTCCTCTTCGCTGAACGTTTCGCAACCAATCTGCTTGAGCGCTACTTGCAGATCTCTTCTGGTGAATCCTGGGTAAATCGAGTCAACGATCCCATATTTCTTATGTTTCGCTTGAATCGATTCCATTTCGTTTTTCAGCAATTCCAAAGATGCACGGTCCTCGGCACTTAGGTCCGGACGTGCCTTCACGAAATCATCTATTTCGTTTCGTGTGATGTGACCACGGAAGTCACCTTTATCAATTGCGAAGAACCACTTACTGGCGTACTCATACGCCTTCATTCGACTTTCGGCAGTATCGATGTCCTGACGAGTAATTCCAGGTGTTTTCGAACCATTCTCGTCACCCTGCGATTGAAGGCGCTCTTGATTGTTCGCCACCTTCTGCAGGGATTCAGCTTCTGCAACAGTCAGTGTTTTTCGATTCTCTTTTATGAACGCATCAATCTCTTGCTTTGTAATGTGATCGTTCTTGTCCGCATCGATCCCCGCGAACTTACTGCGCACAAGGTCAAGTTCAGAAGTTGCATACTTTGCCTCTGCTGCTGGCTTCGCAGTGTCCGTCTCCGTCGGTTTTTCCGAAGTCTTTTCCGGAGTTTTCTCCGGCTCTTTCTTCACTGGTTCCTTCTCACCTGAAGATGCAGAATCACTTGCCTTCGCATGCAATCTAATTTCGTCACCTGGATGAATCAGATCGGCATTCTTGATTTTGTTCTCTTGCACAACATCCTGTACCAGGCGTTTTACCTCCTGCTGAGTGGGTTCTTTGCCGTTTTCCTTTTGCAGATGTTGCCTGCAAATTCCCCAAAGGTTGTCTCCTTTCTGCACCATATAGGTCTCAAAATTCTCTTCAACACGACCTTCGAGTTTTGCGTAAGCGTGATTCTCAACTGCGCCACCACGTCGAGCTGGATTTAAGGGCGGTCCTTCGATTGCAAACTCAGGCAAAATCCCAGCATCTCGCAAATCTTGCGTTTGAACCGCGATGACGGCACGCCGTGCATCCTCATTAATGCTTGGAACATTCATTATGCTTTCACGTGCCAGTGACTGACTTGCATCTGTGAGAACGGATCTATCAGGGTTGGAGAACTCGCGAACTGCTTCAGGTGGCATAAAAACTACCTCTCAAAGGGAAGTGGTATTTGAGTCAAAGGTTCAAAAGTTGTGCGCATGCAAACTCGATAGACATGCGAAATTCGACTTGCCGACCATCTTACGCAGCAACAGTTCGCGAGTTACTGTTGAATTGAACAGTTGCGGAATTCCGAGCGAAGAAAGCACAAAACCGCCAAAACCCATTTCGCTTCAAGCGAGGGTTTGGCGGCAATTAAGGTGCCGGAGCGCGATACGAAGCGCTAACTATAGACTTGCCGTTAGTGAGTAGAGTGACCAGGTTGCTCGTCTTGGATGTAATCGCCGCCTACAGGAAGCGTATCGTTGACCCACATAGCGGCAACGGCTGCGACAACACAAACAACTAAACCTTCAAGATATCCCATAACCTACCGTTTTATTGGCTTACTATTACTTCTTCAGAACTCGCCCATATAACTTGCATACAGTGCGATAGTTCAATCCTAATACCGGCTCGTTTAAGGACCGGTTAAGAACGGGGCTTTGTAAACGGAGCCCGTGATGATCGAAACGAAGTCTTGCCCTTCTTCGGGCTTAACAGTTTCTTAGATTTTAAATGCCAAAGAGGCGCCGAACCATCCTTGACATCGCCATGCCAGCTTACTTTTTCGATTCTTTTGAAACATAAAGAGCAGGCGGTCAAGCGAAAACTTGGAATTCCTGGCAAAACAGGGAGCGCGTGAGCACTCCCTGTCTGTACTTGTTTGCGAGCTAGCGATGCGTCTTAAGCTCCGACGCCTGCCAATTCGGTCATGCGACCGGTTGGAGCTCCGTTGGCATTGCGAATGCCGAGTGCGTCTTGAGCGATGATCAAGCGCTGGATTTCGCGGGTGCCTTCGTAGATGTTGAGTACTTTGGCATCACGGAAGAAACGCTCAACCGGGTACTCATCCGAGAAACCATAACCACCGAAGATCTGTACAGCGTTGTGCGCTGCTTTGTTGGCAGCTTCGCCGCAGAAGAGCTTGGCGAGAGAGGTTTCGAGCGTGTTGCGGACGTTCTTGTTCTTCAGGTGAGCAGCTCTCAAATAAAGCAAGCGACCTGCCTCGCAATCAGCAACCATGTCGGCGATCATGGCTTGAACTTGTTGGTGTTCGCCAATCGGTTTGCCGAAAGTCTTTCTTTGCATTGCGTACTTGGTGGACTCGTCGATGCAGCCTTGTACAAGGCCTACAGCACCAGCGGCTACCGAGAAGCGACCGTTATCGAGCGCAGACATCGCTACCTTGAAGCCGTCGCCTTCAGCACCGAGCATGTTTTCTTTCGGTACTCGAACTTGATCGAGGTAGAGGGTTGCAGTGTCGGAAGAACGCAGGCCGAGTTTGCCTTTGATCGCTGCAGCCGAGAAGCCTTTCGACTTGGTGTCAACGATGAAGCAGCTGATGCCTTTGTGGCCGAGCTTGGGATCAACAGTTGCAAAAATGAGGGCGTGTGACGCGATCGTTCCGCAAGAGATCCAAACCTTTTGTCCGGTCAAGATGTAATCGTTGCCGTCTTTGACTGCGCGGGTTTGCTGGTTACCGGCATCAGAACCTGCTTCAGGCTCTGTCAAACCATAGCAACCAATGTATTCGCCGTTGCAAAGTTTGGGCAGCAATTCTTTCTTCTGCTCTTCGTTGCCCCACTTCAAGATGGTCAAAGCGACCAATGAAGTTTGCACGGAGAAGAGAGTTCTGGTCGATGAGCAAATGCGGTTTACTTCTTCAGTCATCAAACCGTATGCGATGTAATCCATTCCAAGACCGCCGTACTTTTCCGGCACCGGGCAACCGAGAAATCCTTCCTTGAAGATTTTCTTGGCTACTTCCATGTCGAATTTGCATTCGCGATCGTTCATCTGAGCAACCGGTGCAACTTCGCGCTCCATGAATTCGCGCATGTGCTTGCGATAAGCGATTTGCTCTGGTGTAAAGTCGAAATCCATATCCTATTCTCCGCGTTTCTATTTAGTTTTGCTGTGTAATTGAAAGCCGCTTGGGCTGGGCAGATTCTGTTTCAAATCTAGTTTTAGAAACTCTCGCCCGAGACATCCCAGGCGAGAGTTTCACTTCTATCTACTTTTTCTTGGTCGGATGATTGTCGATCTGAGCTTTTTGCAGTTGACCGGAGTAGTCGATGTATACAGCCTTCCACTCAGTGAATTGCTCGATGGCAGTGGTGCCTGCTTCGCGGTGACCATTGCCGGTTTGCTTGACTCCACCGAAAGGCAACTGAATTTCAGCGCCAATGGTAGGAGCGTTGATGTAGACAATGCCGGACTCCAATTCTTCAATCGCTTTGAAGGCTTGGTGAACATCACGTGTGTACATCGAGAGAGAGAGACCGAATTCGGTACCGTTAGCTACTTCGATTGCTTCTTCGAAGCTGTCTACTTTGATGATTGCAGTTACTGGTCCGAAGATTTCTTCTTGAGCTATGCGCATGGTTGGTTTTACATCACCAAATACGGTGGGCTCGTGGAAGCAACCATTCTTGAGTTCGCCTTCAGTTACGATGTTGCCACCGCAAAGAAGCTTGGCGCCTTCTTTCTTACCGATTTGAACGTATTCATTGATGCTTTCCAATTGGCTCTTGTTCACAACCGGTCCAACGGTCACGTCTTGATCGAGACCGAAGCCGAGCTTGAGTTCTTTGGTGCGAGCAACAAATGCATCGGTGAATTTCTTGTAGACATCGCTGTGAACGATCAAGCGGCTGGCTGCTGTGCAACGTTGTCCAGCGGTGCCGAATGCTCCCCAGACAGCGCCTTCTACAGCCAATTCGATATCGGCATCAGGCATTACGCAAATAGCGTTTTTGCCGCCCAACTCGCAGCTGACTTTCTTCATCAATTCGCCGCAACGTCCAGCTACGCGACGACCAACTTCAGTCGAGCCGGTGAGCGAGATTGCCTTGACGCGCGGGTCGTCAACGAGAGCCATACCAACTTTAGCGCCCATTCCGGTGACAAAGTTGAGCACGCCCGGTGGGAGTCCTGCTTCGATGAGAACTTCAACCAACATCAACGCGCAAAGTGGCGTATCGGTTGCTGGTTTGAAAACAACCGTGTTACCGGCAACGAGAGCCGGGAACATCTTCCAGGAAGGAATTGCGACCGGGAAATTCCACGGAGTGATCAAACCGACAACGCCGATTGGTTGTCTGATTGCCATTGCGAATTTGTTCGGCATTTCGGATGGAACGGTTTGACCCATCAAGCGGCGTCCTTCTCCAGCCATGTACTTGGCCATGTCGATCGCTTCTTGAACATCTCCACGAGCTTCTTTGAGCACTTTGCCCATTTCGCGAACCATGGTGGTGGCGATTTCTTCCTTGCGGCTTTCCAGCAAGTAAGCAGCCTTCAAAATGATGTCGGCGCGTGCCGGAGCGGGAGTATGCCTCCACATGTACAGTGCGTTTTGAGCGGCATCAACAGCAGCTTTCACATCTTTCGGAGTCGATGAGGCAAAGTGACCGATTACTTCATTCAAGTTGGCCGGGTTATAGCTCGCGAAGGTTTCGCCTGTTTCAGCTTTTACCCACTTGCCGTCGATGTAGTTGTGGTAGGTGCGCGGAGAGCCGGCTTTGGAAGGCGCGCTCTCTGGGCTCTTTGTAGATGAGGTCATGACTTTCTCCTGCAGTTTTTATTGAATAACGTGCAAACTTTAGACTTCCGGAATTCTTTTCTTACTTGAGCTTCATTGCCTTTTCGAGGATGTCGCAAGCTTTTTCCGCATCCGCATCAGAGATATTGAGCGGCGGGATCAAGCGAATAACCTGACCTTGCTGACCGCAAGTCAACACAATCATTTTCTGCTCCAGACATTTTGCAGCGACTTGATCAGCAATTTCCTTGCTGGGAGCACCTTTCTCATCGTTGAATTCCAGACCGATCATCAAGCCCTTGCCGCGGACATCGCCGAGGTGCTTGTTGCTCTCTTGGAACTTCTTCAGACGCTTCATGATGTCCGCACCCATCTTGGCGGAGCGTTCAGCAAGCTTCTCTTCCTGGATTACATCGATTGTTGCCAGTGCTGCTGCGCAGGAAACTGGATTGCCGCCGAAAGTTGTGCCGTGGCGGCCTGCCGGCCATTTGTTCGTAATGTCTCTTCTGGAGACAAAGCCGGAAAGCGGCATACCGCCTGCAATTCCTTTTGCCATTACGAGAATGTCCGGCTCAATGCCTTCATACTCGATGCAGAACATTTTGCCGGTACGGGCAAAACCGGTTTGTACTTCGTCGATGATAAGCATGATGCCGTGCTCATCGGCGATCTTGCGCAATTCTTTGATGAAGCCTTCCGGAGCGGGAACATATCCGCCTTCTCCAAGGATCGGTTCGATAATGAACGCTGCAACTTGCGCTGGGTTAATGAATTGATGAAAGAGCATATCGATGTACTCGAGAGACTCTTGAATGACCTTCTTGGTATCGCCTTTGTAGTGCGAGCGATATTCATAAGGGAAGAGGGCGGTGTGAATAGCGCCCGGAAGCGGCTCGTAATTCTCACGGTAATAGAGTTTGGATGTAGTGAGCGCCATCGTCATGAAAGTGCGTCCGTGGAATGAACCGCGGAAATTGATGACAGCCGGACGACCGGTCACGTAGCGAGCCAGCTTGACTGCGCCTTCCACAGCTTCAGCGCCGGAGTTTGCGAAGAATGCGGAGTTGAGAGTTTTAGGTGTGATTTCAACAACTTTCTTGGCCAGTTCGATGTAGCGCTCGTGGTGCACAACAACCGATGTATGAATCAGTTCTTCGCATTGCTTCTTCACTGCTTCGACAACTTTGGGATGGCAGTGGCCAACGTTGTTGACAGCGATACCCGTAGAAAGGTCCAGGTAAGCATCGCCGTTGCGATCGTAGATGTAAGAACCCTTAGCCTTATGGGCAACGATCCTGGCAGAACGCGCTAATACTGGATTGACGTACTCGTCATCCATAGCGAGGTAGGAAAGATTTTTGTTAGTCGTATCAGTCATTACCATGGAGAGCTCCTATGTGCGCGTGCAGGATGAACATCCCCTCGACCCACGTCGTCCCGCATGGGAACTGAAACATGGGGCTTGAGGTACCCAAATAGCACCGTGATCATATCAACTAAGAACGGCGTAACCCGCCATATTTAGTATTCTTGCGGTAATTGACAAGCATCGCAACCCCGACTCGGGGGTCCGACCATTTTTTTCTAACCGGGTAAGGCAATTTACGGGATCACCCGGGTGTTCTCAACCACTTGGCCTAATGATAGGGGAGCAGTATTTGGCGCCCTGACAGGTCTGCAGACGTCCTTATTTTCTTTTTGACTGCGCGCTGCGCCTGGCACCCCTCTTAGCAACCACCCTTTGAACTCCGCGCGATTTGCCTTGCGGGGGGTTCTTAGAATTGTCGGTAAAAGCGATTTTGAAGACTTCGTCGAGATGCCCGACAGGCACGAGTTCAATACGTTTTTGAACGTAATCAGGAATCTCGCTGAGGTCCTTTTCGTTGCCCTTGGGATAAAGAACAGTCTTGATGCCCTGGCGCAATGCCGCTAGAACCTTTTCTTTTAGCCCGCCAATAGGCAACACACGACCTCTCAGGGTGATTTCCCCGGTCATGGCGATAGAGGAGCGCACAGCGCGTTTTGAAACAGCAGAAAGCAGTGCAGTGGCCAGAGCAATACCGGCTGAAGGTCCGTCTTTCGGGATCGCTCCTTCGGGAATGTGCACGTGAATATCGATTTCATCGTGGAAATTGGCATTTATATTCAGCTTGGCTGCATGGCTTCGAATATAGCTGAAAGCGGCGTGTGCAGACTCTTTCATCACATCGCCCAACTGTCCGGTCAATTGCAATTTGCCTTTTCCAGGCATGATATTGACTTCGACCGAAAGTGTTTCTCCACCAATTTCAGTCCAAGCAAGTCCAGTTACAATGCCGATTTGCGGACCGCGCACTTCACCTTCACGAACAACTTTCGGAGGTCCAAGATAAGTCGGCACCAGATTTGGTGTCACCTTCACACTCGCATCTCTCTTCTTCACGATTTGAGTTACGACTTTTCTGGCAATCGTGGCGATACAACGTTCAAGCGCACGAACACCGGCTTCGCGAGTATATTCCTGAATAATCTTTCTAAGTGCAGCGTCCTGGAATTTTAACTGTTTGACAGTCAATCCATGCTTTTCGAGCGTCTTAGGAATAACGTGTTGCTCTGCAATTGCGACCTTTTCCTCTTCGGTATAGCCGGAAATATGAATGACTTCGAGACGGTCATGCAGTGGTCTTGGCACATATTCAAGGGTGTTAGCGGTGGCGACGAACATCACTTCCGCCAACGAGAAGGGAGCATCCAAATAGTGATCGGTAAAGTCCGTATTCTGGTCCGGGTCGAGAACTTCCAGCATGGCAGCAGTGGGATCGCCCATGTAGCTGCGCGTCATTTTCTCGACTTCATCAAGCAAGATAACTGGATTCTTCGTTCCGGATTGCTTGATCGCTTGAATAATACGACCAGGCATGGCACCGATATAAGTACGTCGGTGACCGCGGATTTCGGCTTCGTCGTTCACACCACCAAGAGAGATACGCGCGAACTTGCGGTTCATGCTGCGGGCGATAGACTTCACCAAACTGGTTTTGCCAACGCCGGGCGGCCCAACCAGACAGAGAATCGTGCCCTGAGCCTGACGCGAAAGCTTGCGCACAGCCAGGTATTCGATAATCCGCTCTTTGACCTTATCGAGCCCATAATGGTCTTCTTCAAGTATCTCATCGGCTTTCTTGAGGTCGATGACTTCACGCGAACGCTTCGACCAGGGCAGAGAAACGATAGTATCGAGATATGTTCGAATAACCGCGGCCTCAGCGCTTTGAGGCATCATCTTCTCGAGACGAGAAAGCTCTTTTTGTGCTTTTTCCAAAGCAACGCCGGTGATTTTGGCTTTGGCAATTTTCTGTTTGTATTCAGCAATTTCACCTTGCTGTTCACCTTCGGCATTCAATTCGTCTTGAATAATTCTGATTTTTTCGCGCAGATAGTACTCGCGCTGCGTTTTCTCCAGGTTGAATCGCACGCGGTCATGAATCTGCTGCTCGAGTTCAGCAAACTCGAGCTCACGAGAAAGAAGCTGGCTTACAAACTCCAGGCGCTCTGTGGCATCAATGATTTCCAGACACTTTTGACGCTCGGCTAGATCGAGCCCAAGGTAAGTGGCAATGATGTCCGCCAATCGTCCAGGTTGGCCAATACCTGACACTGCAAGCAAACTTTCAGGGTTGATTTTCTTAGTTGTTTTGACGTATTGCTCAAACTTTTCCACCGCGACTCTAACTAAAGTCTTCGTGGATTCGTCTTCCTGAGTCACTTCATCCTGTGTCGTAACGACAGCCGAGAAGTGCTCCGGATCATCGATTACTTTGTCGAGCGTGACGCGGCAAGAACCTTCGACAAGCGCTTTGACCGTACCATCCGGCAGCTTGAGCATCTGCATAACTTCGGCCAGTGTGCCAAGTTGATAGATGTCTTCTTCCTTGGGATTCTCACATTCAGGATCTTTCTGAGCGACGAGAACTACCAGGCGGTCATCACGCAGCAATGCTTGTTCCAGCGCTGCGATCGACTTAGGACGGCTGACAAAAAGTGCTTGAACCATTTGAGGAAAAACGACTACGTCCCTCAAAGGAATCAGCGAAAAAGAAGTTGTGCTCAAAACGGCCATACTGCCTCAAGCGCCTACACGGACTATAGATTGTACGGCTTGCCGAAAGAAATTTCTTCCCTAGGCAATCTCTCCCTTAGGCTTTGTCTTATTTGGCAACTGGAGAAGCTCCGCCGTGGAGCGCTTTTCGACCAGTTCTTTTGTAATGTGAACAGCCTTTATATCGTTTCTCGAAGGCACTTCATACATGATGTCGAGCATGATTTCTTCAACAATCGCTCTAAGCGCTCTGGCACCTGTTTTGCGCTTGATGGCTTCTTCGGCAACTGCAGTAATGGCTTCCTGGTCAAATTTCAGTTCAACGCCATCAAGATGCAGCAATTGCTGATACTGCTTGAGAATAGCGTTCTTCGGTTCGACAAGAATTTTGACGAGTGCTTCTTCATCAAGCGATTCGAGCACTGCAATCACCGGCATACGTCCAACGAATTCAGGAATCAAGCCGAATTTGAGCAGGTCGTCCGGTGCGGTGTCTTTGAGAATCTTGCTGGCTTTCAATTCGCGCTCCCAGGCTGTGAGCGGTCGGTCTGAGCCGAAACCGATATTGCGATTGGAGGAAACTCTGGCTTCGACAATCTTGTCGAGACCAACGAATGCGCCACCGCAGATAAATAGGATGTTGGCTGTATTGATTTGAATGAATTCCTGGTGCGGGTGCTTACGTCCACCTTGAGGCGGCACGTTGGCGACCGTTCCTTCGATCATCTTCAACAGCGCCTGCTGAACACCTTCGCCGGACACATCACGCGTTATGGAAGTGTTTTCCGACTTACGGGAAATCTTGTCGATTTCATCGATATAGATGATGCCGCGCTCGGCTTTCTTGATGTCGTAATCGGCAGCTTGATAGAGACGCAAGAGGATATTCTCTACGTCTTCACCTACATAGCCGGCTTCGGTCAATGTAGTCGCGTCGGCGACTGCAAACGGAACATCCAGCAATTTCGCCAAAGTCTGTGCCAATAAGGTCTTTCCGCATCCGGTCGGGCCAATCAGCAAGATATTGGACTTTTGGATTTCCACTTGTTCGGACATTTCCGAATTGTGGCTAATCCGCTTGTAGTGGTTGTATACGGCAACCGAGAGAATCTTCTTGGCGACCATCTGACCGACGATATGCTGGTCGAGGAAGCTCTTTATCTCTTGCGGCTTCGGTATGTCTACGAGGTTTGGAAGCACCGCCTCGGACGCTGCAGGTTGCGGCGCGCCGTCGAAGAGCTCTTCATCGAGAATCTCGTTGCAAAGGTCGACGCATTCGTCGCATATATACACACCCGGCCCAGCAATCAGTTTTTTGACCTGATCCTGACTCTTTCCGCAGAATGAGCACTTTAGACGGTTGTCTGACTGCTTTGGCATCTGTTGTCCTTCTATTAGGTGTTTCCGGCGGTCTGTTTTATAGGTTTTTCTATAATTTCGAGGCGGTGCCCAGAATTACTGGTTAGACAGCTGAAAGTGCAGGTTCTACCCTGGCAATCACTTCATCTACTAGACCATACTCCTTGGCTTCCTCCGCTGTCATTATATTATCTCGGTCTGTATCCTTTTCAATTTGTTTAACTGTCTGACCGGTGTGATGGGCAAGAAGCTCATTGAGCTGGCGTTTGATGCGAAGAATTTCGCGCGCCTGAATCTCGATGTCTGTAGCTTGACCTTGCGCTCCGCCCAACGGTTGGTGAATGAGGATACGAGCATGCGGTAGCGCCAATCTCTTTCCTTTAGACCCAGCAGCCAGGAGAAAAGCTCCCATCGAGGCCGCTTGTCCTAAACAAATTGTTGAAACATCGGAACGTATATGTTGGATGGTGTCATAGATGGCCAATCCGGCTGTAACCGAGCCACCGGGCGAGTTGACGTACAAACGGATATCTTTTTCCGGGTCTTCGCCTTCCAACAAAAGTAATTGCGCAACAATTAAATTCGCAACGCCATCATCGATGGGCATACCCAAGAAGATAATGCGCTCGCGCAGCAGTCTCGAAAAGATGTCAAAAGCGCGCTCGCCCCTGGCTGTCGTTTCAATAACTGTGGGGGGGTAATAGGACATGGGGGACTGAGCTGCCGGAGTCATGCTCCAGAGGTCATACACATCATTCCTTGAGGGACGCTTTATCGACATTTTCTTCCTTCCAAATTTGTTGTTCAAATTACTAGTTATTGTTGTTGCTTAACATCACGTTAGCACGAATTTTCAACCTTTAAGATATAGCCGTATATAGCTAGCTGTCTGGGAAATAAACGCACGCGCGAGTGCAAATACAACGATATTATCTAACGCCTGCTGAAAAGCAGCATTAAATCGCAATCTTACAGGATCTTGGCGAAAACCGGTATCTATCAGGATTTGCCCTTTTTTCCGGCCTTTTCTTTCGGCTTTTCTTCTTCTTTAGCCTCAGCTTTCTTAGCGGGTTTCTTCTCCGCTTCGGCATCATTCTTAGCTTCTGCCTTGGCCTCAGGCTTCTTCTCTGCCTTAGCTTTCGCTTGGTCAGCTCCGTGCTCGTGGTCATGATCGCAGCCAGGCCCGTGCTCGTGCGCAGGTTCCGGCACATACTTGATCTCAGCCTTGCCTACCAAGTACTCAACAACTTTGTTGGTCAAGACTTCTTCCATGATTTGACGACGAACTTCTTCGTTGCGTGCAACTTGCTCTACGGGCACTTGATAGCGCTGGACGAGCTCAGCGATGTAAGGCGTCATTTCTTCATCCTGCACGCTCATCTTCTCTTGTCTGACGACAGCGCCGAGCACCAAGCTGGTGAGAACGCGTTGTTTGGCTTCTTCGAACTTCGAGTCTTTTACGCCTTGAAACTCTTCAGAGCGCTCGAATTCTTCGAACGGCTGCCCGGTTTGTTCAAAATAGCGCTTGAGTTGGTGCATGAGGAGCGACTGTTCGCGCTCAATCATGGTTTCCGGAATATCGACTTTCGATTGAGCTACAACAGCATCGACAACTGCGCGCTGTGCACGCATGTCGTTCTCTTGCTTGATCTCTTCCTGAATGCGCTCTTTGAGGAAGTCTTTGAGCTGATCGAGGTTTTCGTAGCCCACTTCTTTGGCGAGTTCTTCATTCACGTCAGGAATGGTGCGCTCTCTGATTTCTTTGAGCGAAACGCTGAATTTAGCGTCTTTTCCAGCCAGTTCTTTGTTTCTGTATGAGGGTGGGAATTTTGCTTCCACTTCAAAGTCAGTGTTCGGCATTTTGCCTGCGACTTGTTCACAGAAGCCTTCCAGGAATGCGCCTTCACGCAGTTCGAGCAAGAGCCCTTGAGCCTTTCCACCTTCAACAACTTCGCCGTTGACCTTGCATTCGAAGTCCATGAGCACGGTATCGCCCATCTTCACTTCGCGAGCGGCCACCGGTGCCATCGACGATTTCGATTCGGCAACCGATTGCAATGCTTTGTCGAGTGCATCTTCAGGCATGACTGCCTCAGGCACTTCGACCGAGACGCCGAGATATTGACCCAGTGTCACTTCCGGACGTACTTCGAACTTTGCATTGAGTTTGAGCGGCGAACCCAATTCGAAATCGCAATTGTCGATTTCCGGCTCTGTGATTACATCGAGGTTTTCATCAAGAATGGCTCTGGTGAGCAGTTCCGGAACCAGGCGCTCGAGCGCTTCGCGCTTGATGTAGTCGACGCCGAGGGTCTTTTCAATGATATTGCGAGGCGCCTTGCCGCGTCTGAATCCGGGGATATTGATCTTGCCGGAGAGCTGCCTGCAGGCCAGCTCGTAAGCTTTCAACGCTTTCTCGGATTCGAGTTCCAAACCCATGCGTACTATGTTTTTGCCTTCCCTGTCGAGGGTGACTTTCATTTCTAATTACCTGTTCCGTTTGTATATATTTGGGTGACAAGGCACGGCCAGCCGGTTTGGATAAACCGAGCCGCATCGATCTCAAGGATGCAAACAGGAATGGAGCAGAGCCTTAGAACCGCGTGCAGGCGCTGATTTTATCATGTGAATGTAGGGATTTAACTTTTCCTACAGGCTCTCTTTACCTTATGTCTAGCGAGGGATGTCGATAGATGTGTTAGCGATCAGCAAGCCGATTACAACCGCAAGATTGATTGTCATGAAGATGCCCAAAAATGCAGAGCCCATGATCAGCTGCCACGTCAAAAGCGCCTGGCGCGGGGTTAGCGTATTGATGATGCCGAATCGGTTAGCCAGATAGAAGATGAGCATCACACCGACAAGCGCATCGCAAACCAACACAAATTGCAGCCGCATGCCTGCAAAAGGCTTGATGACAAGCGATAAAACCGTAAGTATCGAAGCAAGTAAAAGAAAAATAGTCGTGGCTCGATCGCTGTCACGGACTTTGACTTCTTCTTCGCGACCAAGACTGTTGATATATCTAACCGCAGCAAAACTGCTCTCCCAGCGAGATCTGCGCATTGCGATGCCGGACTTCGGAGCTTCCGTAGTCGACGCGGAATCGGGCAATGGCAGATTCTTCAGCTGCAACGGAGGCACAGCCTGCTTTTCGTCTTTGGCAACCAGATCGGGCTTCTTCTCAGAGTCCTTCAATGACGGCTTCTGCTCGCCCTTAAAAGACTCGGATTGATCGGACTTCTCAGGCTTGGGGTCGTCTGCCATCAGTACATATTCCTTCAGGCTGAAACAAACAGGCTGGAAACAAACCGAGCGACTGGGTCAGTCGCTGGACCTAATATAGCGTACTACTGTATGGTCGACGCATAGCGTCAACCTGTTGAAATGCGGTCCACGTATGGCGCCGACCATACAGAAGACAAGCTCAAACGCCGGTTCCTTCGCGGAATCAGCCGAATTGATTTCAGAAACAAATGGAGCGGGAGACGAGGCTCGAACTCGCGACATCCTCCTTGGCAAGGAGGCATTCTACCACTGAATTACTCCCGCAATTTCAGCGCGTTCCTCATTATATAGCGCGCCGCCTCAAGAATTCAAAAGAGACGTAAACAGATTTTGCCGAAATCTATTTATTTGCGTGCCTGCACGGAACTATTTAACGCCTAGAGCGGCTCTGGCACTGGGTCTTCCAGAAAGTCGCTTTTCAACATCTGAAAGAATTCGCACCACTTGATAGGCATTGTTGGCATCCGTGCGAGGTCTTTCGCCGGTTGCAATGCAGTTGAGGAAATGTTCGCATTCGACATTTAACGGTTCTGTAGCCGCATAACTCGGATACTCAACAACCGTCCGTCCATCGCGTGTCTGGCTGTGCAGAGCCAGCTTATTTTCAGTCTGTGCATCGTTCAGAACAGCCGTTTTGAGACTGCCGTTGACTGTTAGCCGCACTTGTTTCTGCGGATCTACCCAGCTGTTGCGAACCTGTCCGGGAATGTCCTTACCATTGACCGGGAAGGACAAATCGAGATAAGCAACGTCGACAAGACCGTCTCCGTGCGTATCCCAGCCGCCGACGCGACTGACTTGCGTGTCTTCGCAATCCAAGAGATAGCTCATCATGGAAATGTCGTGCGGAGCCAAGTCCCACAGCACATTCCAGTCTCTGCGAGCCATATTCAAATTCATGCGGTCCGAGCGAACGAATAAGATTTCGCCCAACTCGCCTGAAGCAATCAAATCTTTGAGGTGGTTGACGGCAGGATGGTAGAGAAGAAGGTGCCCGACCATGAGCACTAAATTGTTCTTTGTAGCCAGCTCGTCAAGCTCATCAGCATGCTTTACGTCACGTGCCAGCGGTTTTTCCACATAAACGTGTTTGCCGGCAAGGAGGGCGCGCTTGGCCAGGTCAAAGTGAGTGTCGGACGGCGTCGCCACAACAATGGCTTTTACATCCTGGTCGTCCAGCATCGTCTGAAAATTGTCAGTGACTCTGACCCCACGATGCTCTCGCTTCACATGCTCGAGCTTCACCGGGTCAGAGTCACACACGACTGCCAGAGCGCCCAGGTTGGCAAAGTTGCGGACCAGGTTTTTACCCCAGTTTCCGCATCCTATCAATCCTACCTTCGGGAACTCCAAAAGGTCTCCTCAGCGATTAATCGCCTACTTTCTCTTATTTACGGCTTCGCTGAATTCCTTGCCGACTCGGAATCCAGGAACACGCTTCGCTGGAATATGAAGCGGTTCGTTTGTTTTAGGGTTACGGCCGGTACGTGCTTTGCGCTGACGTGCTTCGAACGTTCCGAATCCAACCAAAGTAACTTTTTCGCCGGTTGCAACATGTTTGATGATTGTTTCCATCATCTTGTTGATAACTTGTTCGGCATCTTTTTTCGTGGTTGCTGCTTCTTTTGCCACGATGTCCACTAATTCCGCTTTATTCAAGGCCAAACTCCCGATTTCTAGTGGTGACGCTTCTACCAAAGGGACTCCAAAAGACTCCAAGAATTACCTACTGCCGCGAACTACGAAACAAGACTATCTGGATGCTTCGCATGGATCAGTGGCAACCAAACTCAAAGCGAAGGCCTAAGCCTACCTGTGAATACGGCTGTGAGCAATGCTAGCATAAAGTTTCAACCCCGCAAGGGTCGTACATTTATCGTGTTTAGAGATATTACTAATGGTTCAACAGAGACAACAAACCCTGTCATCAGTCAGACGCGATGCCTGGGTTGAGGTTGATCTGTCTGCAATAGAGAAAAATCTGGCAACGGTTTCCGGATTTTTGCCGGGCGGAAAGTCTTCACAAACGCGAAAAACCAAAATAATGGCGGTTGTTAAGGGCGACGCGTATGGACACGGAAGCGTCCAGGTCGCTGAGATGCTGGTAGCCATGGGAGCCGATTGGCTTGGTGTGGCGTCAGTTGACGAGGCTTGCCAACTGCGCGCTGCCGACATCAAAGCCCCCATCCTTATTCTTGGACCGGCGCCCAACTGGGCGGTGAAAACAGCAATCGAGTCCGACCTGGACATGACGGTAACTTCGCTTTCTGAATTGAAAGATGTAAACCAGACCGCGCAAAGGGCAAAACGCGTCGCAAAGGTCAATATAAAGGTTGATACCGGCATGCACCGTTTGGGCGTGTTGCCGCAAAACCTTGCGCCCATGCTGGATTTGGTTCGTCAGTCTGAAAATTTGAACCTGGTAAGCATATTCAGCCACCTGGCTATGGCAGGTGATCAAGAAGCGACACAAAAGCAGAACACCGTCTTCAAAGCATGCGTGGAGCAAGCTCGCGCCCAAATAAAGACGCCCTTTCTCACTCATCTGGCCTCCAGCGAAGCGCTTAGATATTTTCCTGAAACACATTACGACATGGTTCGCGCCGGCATATATCTGTACGGGCTCGAAGCGAAGAAAGATTCAGAAATCCTCATTCCTTCAATGTCCGTGCGCGCGCGTATCAATCACACTCAAGAAATAGAAGAGGGAGAATCCGCCGGATACAACTTCACGTGGACAGCTAAGCGAAGGTCTCGACTAGCATCCTTACCTATTGGTTATGCCGACGGAGTCAATCGCCGTCTATCTAATAAGATGTCTTGCTTACTGATGGGCAAACAAGTCCCGCAGGTCGGCATCATTAGTATGGACCAGATGCTGGTGGACATAACCGACGTGCCTGAGGCACAAGACGGCGACGTCATCACGCTAATCGGTCACGAACAAGGTGGCTCCGATGATTCTACTTCGCAAAATTCACCCTGCCTCACGCTTGCACAATGGGCGTCGATGCTTGATACCATTACGTACGAGTTGGCTTGCAATTTGCGAGTAAGGCTGCCGCGTATCTACACGCGCCCCAGAACTTCGCACTTTGCAGAACACTGAGTTGAATACAATTCAAATCAAAAAGGATCAAATAAAAGGGATTCAAAAGTGACCAGACAGGTCGGAATATTCGGCGGAACGTTCAATCCAATACATCACGGACATCTTCTGATTGCCGAGTTTGCTCGCGAGCAGTTCCAACTCGAGAAAATTATTTTCGTCACCAGTGGAACACCGCCACATAGAGATGACGAATTGCTGGATCAAGAATCGCGCCACAGACTGGTACTGGCTGCGGTGTCAACCAACAGTTACTTTGAAGCGTCAGACGTAGAGCTGAAGCGCAAAGGGCTTTCATACACAGCAGACACAATGGAGTACTTTCACGAAGAACTTGGTCAGGATGTAAAACTGAATTTCATCATCGGCGGCGACAACTTTGTGCAAATCGGAAGTTGGCATAAGGTCGACGAGCTAATCAAGTCATGCCGCATACTTGTAGCTCCCCGCCTTGAATACGAGACAGAGCAAACTAATCGGCTCGTGCGAAAAATGCAAAAGACAGAATCAAATCCCGATCCTGAAAAATACAATATGCCTAAAGATGCGGACTGGGCATTGATTGATTTTCCGGGCGTGGCAATTTCCAGTTCCGGCATACGCGAACGACTCAGAGAGGGGAAATCGGTTCGCTACATGGTTCCTCGCGAAGTCAACGAGATGCTAATGAGCGAGGGGTACTATACAGAGCACCACGCGGTTCAATCGAAGACAAAGTCAAACGCAAATTCGAAATGAGCAAAAACAATTCTGCAAAAGTGAAGTACAAAGGTATTCCCGAAGAATTAACTCTGGATGCCGCGAAGATGTGGGCAAAACCTCGCGTCACGGAGAAACGCTTTCGGCACATTGAAGGTGTTGCCGCCGTCGGAAAAGAAATTGCAGAACTTGCAGGTGAAGACGAGTTTCTCGCTGAGCTTGCCGGCTGGCTCCACGACGGCTGCAAGGAATGGAAAGACAAAGACCTCGTCAAAGCAGCACAATCATATGGATTGAAACTGAATGACGTTGAGAAAGAGAACGGTCATTTACTCCACGGACCGGTGGCAGCGTTTGTCGCACGCGACGAACTCAAGATCAAACATCAAGAACTGCTCGACGCTGTAAGTGAGCATACTCTCGGGAAAGTCGGCATGACCGATTTGTCCAAAGTAGTTTTTCTTGCCGATTGTTTGGAAGAATCTCGCCCCAAAGATTTCACTGATCCAATTTGGAATGCATTGAAAAACAATCCAAAGAAGAAAGCAGATCTCGATGCCGCAATGTTGGTGGCATGCGACTTGAGCTTGGAACACCTGATCAATTCAGGGCGAGTTATCCACATCAAAACAGTCGACGTGCGCAATTACTTTCTTTCGCTAGTCATGCAGAATTCGAAAGGTTAGGTCTTCATCCGTTCATCCAATCTGCGCAACCACTTTTCGTGGTCATGAAGCTGATCGTCGATCGACATCATATAAGTGCCAATCCCGTCTAACTTCTTGCTCACATGCATTCTGAAATCATTCAAGCTCGTGATTGTGCTATCCAATTTCGAATTAGTCATATCCAGTTTTTCATTGGTCTTTATCTGTTCTTTCGAAAGATAGTTGAAACCATTGCGAAATTCCAAACAAGCAAAGTCAAGACGCTCGTTCGTTTTGTCTAATCGTTCGTTCGTTTTGTCTAATCGCTCGTTCGTTTGCTCTAATCGCTCATTCGTTTTGTCCTGCTTATCCGCTAAGACCTGCAATCCAGATCGCAACTCAGTCGAAACCAAGTCTAATCGCTCGTTCGATTTATCCTGCTTATCCGCTAAGACTTGCAATCCAGATCGCAACTCAGTCGAAACCGAGTCTAATCGCTCGTTCGCTTTATCCTGCTTATCCGCTAAGACTTGCAATCCAGATCGCAACTCAGTCGAAACCGAGTCTAATCGCTCATTAGTCTGACGCTGCTGTTGCACCATCTCTTTAATAGCGGAGTGAAGCGTTTCTATAGGTTTGTCCATTTCACTGTCACTCATTTACTTAACCTCCGAGGCGGCTCAAGTATCAAAAAGACGAGTCGGCGTGCTAATAAGTTCAATTCTCAGTATATTTCAAAGCCTCGTCCTACGCATAGGCAAAAGGAATCTGACAAGCGGCCAAGCACCGCTCAACAGTATTTCGGTACGCTCGTACCATACATACGTATAACACAGACCGTACGATAACGCAACCGTGCGCTATTCCGACGACTTCGGTTTATCCATTCTGACGAGTGCGCCCATAAAAATTCCGAACAAGAGAATCATCGCGCCCCAGTCACGATTCAAATTGAACGTGTAGATGGTTCCATTCACAGGCACATCTACTGAAGCTGGAACGACAACCCCGTAGCCAACCAAGAGCAGACCTACAACGATGAATAGGGCAGAGATTGGTATGCGAATATCAAGCATTTTCTTTCACCATATGTGCCACTACCAGAAGAGAAAATTCAAGGCGATTGTGAAAACCAGAATGATAATTGCGAGAATGCCTGGACGTTTGTACCAAACCAAAACCTCTGTTGAAACTTCCTTTGGCTTGCCCCAAACCAGCCCTTCAAGCTCTTCTTCAGGCTTCGGCTTGGTGAAGAATGAAATCAAAATAGTCGAGATGAAACATGCCAACCAGGCAAAAGTCGAGCGCCAGAAGTTTCCAGCCATGACCGAAGTGTAGACAAACGGTTCGTGTCCGGTCAGAACGTAAAAGTGCAAAACTGCTGTCAGCGTGCCAATTACGAGGCCAAAGAATGCGCCCCATGGTGTGGTGCGCTTCCAGAACATGCCGAGCAGGAAAGTCGCAAACAGCGGTGCGTTAAAGAAGGAAAAAATATTCTGCATGTAATCCATGATGCTCGGAAAGCCCATGGCGATATAAGCAGTGGCGATGCTGATGAGGATGCCTACTGCAGTAGCAACTTTTCCCATCCAGAGATAATGCTGATCTGATTGGTTGGGTCGAATGTAACTCTGATAAAGGTCATAAGTCCAAACGGTATTGAATGCGGTGACATTACCAGCCATGCCGGACATAAAGCTTGCGAGCATGGCAGTTAACCCAACGCCCAACATGCCGCTTGGATACATCATCGGGAGCAGCAACGGAAGCGCCATGTCATAGCGCATGCCTTCATTATTCGACCCCAATCCAGGAATAAGAACCAGGGCAATTAGTCCAGGCAAAACAGTAAGTGCAGGAAAGAGAACTTTTGGGAATGCGGCGATCAGGGGTGTCCTCTGCGCAGCAGGCAGACTCTCTGCCGCCAGCGCACGCTGAATGACAAGGAAGTCCGTACACCAATAACCAAATGAAAGAACAAACCCGAGTCCGGAGCAGATGGCAATCCAATCGACACCCATAGGGTTGGCAGAGGTACCGGCATGCATCCAGAGATGCGCAAAGGCTGGCTCTTTTAGTTTTTCACAAAGACCGACCCATCCACCAACTTTGCACAAGCCAATGATTGAAATCGGAAGCAATCCGAAAACGATCAGGAAAAACTGCATCACTTCGTTATAGATAGACGAAGTCAGTCCGCCCATATAAGTGTAAGCAAGAACCACGCCAGCAGCGGCGAATATCGAAGCGTCGATGGACCAGTTCAATAGCAGTTTGAACACCAAGGCCATCGCGTATAAGTTGATGCCGGACATGAGCACGGTCATGACTGCAAACGAGATCGCATTCAGTGCGCGCGTCGGCTCGTTGAAGCGCATCTTCAGATACTCAGGCACGCTGCGTACTTTAGAGCCGTAGTAAAACGGCATCATAAAAACCGCGAGAAACACCATTGCTGGTATCGCTCCGATCCAATAGAAGTGCGCGGTCATCACACCATACTGAGCAGCATTGGCAGCCATGCCCATAACTTCTATGGCGCCCAGGTTCGCAGAAAGAAATGCCAGTCCGGTAACCCAGCTAGGAATGTTGTGCCCGGATAAGAAAAAGTCCTCGCTGGACTTCATCTTCCCTTTGAGGACATAACCAATGCCGATGACAAAGACAAAGTAAACGCCAATGATGACGTAATCTATCCAGCCAATCTGGGCAGCACTAGTGGCCACGCCAATACTATTCGTCGGACATCGACATGCTGGCTTCGTTATCGCGCTTGCTGCCGAGCAGTCTCAAGCCGTTGGCGTTGATGATCGGACGCACATTCTTGTTGCCGCCGTCATCGGTCCATTTGCTGAAATCAAGTCTTCCTTCGATACCGATCAAGCTGCCTTTGCGAACGTATTCGCCGGCAATTTCAGCCTGACGTCCCCAGATCTCGATATCGAACCAATCGGTTTCCTTGTCCTTTGTAGGACGATTTACAGCGAGACTGAATGTGGTCTTGACACGACCCGACTCGAAATAGCGCATTTCAGGATCGCGCCCAGCTCGTCCGACAAGTATGACCGAATTAACCATTTATCTTCCCTCGCTTAACTCGCAATTTCTGAGTCGACGTCGCCAAGAAGCGCGTCGTTTCAAAGCTTCAGCCACTGGCGTACAAATAGGGACTTTGCCCGAACGCCTTTTGGCTGACGATTATAATACCGTCTGGCACAGGCAAATTGTGCACAAAATTGGCTTCATCTGGAGTTTCGGTCATTACTTCTGTCACAGAGAAGAAAGAAGAACCTGCGTACTTGCAAGAGTCGCGCAGGCAGCCGGTTTGGCATGTCATAGTACTGCATATACTCACTCTCGCGACCTATTCACCATTTTGGTTTGCAAAGAACTGGTCGCTGCTGATACACGCCCAAAAGCTTGCGGCAGGCGAAGAAGGAGCCGATGAGCGGCTCGTTCCATACACAGGTGGAGAAGAGCTGGAAGGCGTCAGAGGACGAGACCCGATTCTATTAACTCTGGGCATGTTCGTTCCGCTTTTGAATCTTTTTCTGGCTTTCCAGTTGTTCACTCAAATCGCGCGAATTGAGCCTAACAAGGACACTTACAGGGCAAAACACCCGAGAATCACAGCGGGTCTGCTGCTGGCAGCGATGTTCGCTTTATACATGTTGGGCAATCTCCCTTCGACGATGTTTCTCTTTTGTCTGCTGTCCTTTGTGCCGATGGCTGTGGCGCAGCATTGGCTGAACCAATATTGGAAACAGCATGAGCCGCCCGATTCCTTGGTCAGGCAAGCGTTTTCCTCACTGGAACTGTGCGCGGTCATCTTCGGCAGCCTGCTTTTGGGGCTCATCGTTATAACGCCGTTTGTGGCACCGAAATAGGTAGTGATGAGCGGATAGACAACCGTCGGGCGCGTTGCACGCGCTCGTCGAAAAATTGGGCGCATGCAATGCGCCCCTACAAAGAAAGTTGCCTGCGAGCCGCCGGCGCTCCCAGGCTAAACCTGAAAACCGTGCTTTTTCGCCCATTTGACGAGCTTGTCAGCGTCTTCTAGCTCCAGCTTCTCGACAAGCGACTCGATGTGCTCGTTAAACTCCTCATCGGTTAAGCCCATCCGCTGCGCTGCCTTATTCAGCTTTCCACGCATTGTGATGTAGGTGAGAATGTGGCGCTCATCTTGCGAAAGGTGGGTTATATGGCGCGGCAGATTGGGCGTCAGAACATTCCTGGAGCCTTTCTGGACCATGACAATTGCCATCCGAAGCAGAGCAGGAGGGTCGTCTTTCATAACGTAACCAGAGGCTCCACAATCCAGCAGATCTTGAACCTCGGCAGCCTTGCTCTGGCTGGCAAAGACCAACACTTTTCCGTTTCTAAGTGAAACCAGTCGCCTGATTAAATCGTGAGTTTGGATGAATCCAGGCAAGTGCAAGTCAAGCAAAACCATGTCAGGAAGGAGTTCTTTCGCCTGCTTCCACGCGTCATCGGACGTTGCAGCTTCACCGACGATCTTGATGAGACCGCCTTGCGCCAACTCTTCACGGACCTTGATTCTGGTCGGCTCGTGATCGTCAACGAGAAGCAGCCTTGTCATCGAAATCCCTTGAAATGTTGTTGCAAAAGATGGGGCGCATTTGTCCTTAGCAAGTTTCAGCCAGAAACCACCGTAACTTAAGGATACACGCTAGACGGACCTCTAAAGGCTAGGCAGGCCAGTTTTTTGCCGTCCTCAATTTTTGTTTTCGGGTCGGCGGTCAACAACGGGCATCAAATTTATATCGAAGCTATAATGACGCGAATTAAAAACGTATTCCGAGTCAGAGAAAAGGTGCATAACATGACCGAAATCAAGTCAAAGAAATTAGCGGCTCTGGCTGCGCTGCTTGCAATTCTTTTTGCTCCGGCAATAGAAGTGGAAGCGAAAGGTCTCTTTTCAAAAGAAAAGAATAAACTAGCTCAAGCTCAAGGAGTAACAACTCCCAGCGGCTTGAAATATCAGGATGTCGTAGTCGGCAATGGACCGTCTCCGCGCCAAGGTCAAAGAGTGTCGGTGCACTACACCGGTTGGCTCACCAATGGCACCAAATTTGACAGCTCACGTGACCGTGGAGAACCATTCCAATTCAGTTTGGGACGTGGTGAAGTAATTAAGGGATGGGACGAAGGCGTTGCTTCGATGAAAGTCGGCGGTAGACGCAAACTAACTATCCCGCCGGATCTGGCATATGGATCCAGAGGCGCTGGTGGTGCAGTTCCTCCGAATGCAACCTTGATTTTTGACGTTGAACTGTTGGGCGTCCAATAGTTCCATTTGGATCTGATTTAAGGAGAAGGAAAGTTGACTCAAGCACAAGAAGTTACAACTCCAAGTGGACTGAAGTATAACGACGATAAAGTCGGCGAAGGAGCATCTCCGAGCCAAGGACAAAGAGTGTCGGTACACTACACCGGCTGGCTCACCGATGGCACGAAGTTCGACAGCTCGCGCGATCGCGGACAACCATTTCAATTCACAATTGGACGTGGCGAAGTGATCAAAGGCTGGGATGAAGGCGTTGCATCGATGAAAGTTGGCGGCAAACGCAAACTCACCATTCCGCCGGAACTTGGTTATGGAGCTAGAGGCGCTGGTGGAGTAATTCCTCCGAATGCCACGTTGGTTTTCGATGTTGAACTGTTGGACGTCAAATAGTCTTTCATTGAATAACTGATTTGAATTCAAAGACTGAATTCGGTATTTGGAAAGCAAAGTCGAAAATTCATTTGGATCGGATCTGACAAGGTCCGATCCAAATTTTTGAAACAGTCTCACAACGAGGGCAGGAGAGAGGAAAAATGGAACGCACCAATTACTCCAGTGGCACCAAGTGGGAGCCGATTGTCGGCTACTCGCGAGCAGTGAGGATAGGCAACCACATTAGCGTTTCAGGAACGACTGCAACAAATGCTGAAGGCGAAGTAGTCGGCAAAGGTGATGCGCGCGCACAAACCATGCAGACAATTCAAAACATCGAAAGAGGACTGGCGGCAGTCGGCGCATCGCTTGCCGACGTAGTGCGCACGCGCATCTATGTCGTCGACATCGAACGCGACTGGCAAGCAATCGGTGAGGCACACGGCGAATTCTTCAGGGAAATTCGCCCCGCTACTTCGATGGTTCAAGTGAGCCTACTGATATCAGCCGACATGCTTGTCGAAGTCGAAGCAGACGCAATTATTGGCGACAAATGAGAGGGCACCGCGGATAGTGCCGATATATTGTCAATGAATTGAAACAGTATTTGAACTTTAAGTTTGAGCGGTAAGGACGTTATTGCAGCCCTTATCTTTCGCCTCAATCAGCGCTTCGCATGCAGCTTCCAGCAAACCTTGCGGATCATTGCTGTGCTGAGGATAGCTGGCTACTGCAAGTGTTGCTGTGATCTTAATCGGCTTGCCCGTCTTAGGATCCTTCACTTCCAGCATCGAGATTCTTCTGCGAACTCTCTCAACCACTACCATGGCGCCCTCAGCGTCCGTCTCGTGCAGCACGGTGACCAACTCTTCTCCACCCCAACGGGCTGGCATGTCAATCTCGCGTACCGAACTCTTCAGAATTTTGCCGACTTCAATCAGCACTTCATCGCCCACTTCGTGTCCGTAGCGAAGGTTGATATCGCGAAGGTGATCGATATCTATCAGCATCAGAGACAACGAATATCCAAGCCTCAAAGCGCGCTTCATCGAATGGGTGAGGTGCTCTTTGAAGACGTGGCGATTCGGAAGATTCGTCAGCACGTCCGTACCCATAAGCTCTTGTAAGCGAGCATCAGAGTTAGAGAGTTGATGTCTGAGCCTATCGATCTCTCTTTCTTTCTCTTTGAGGCCACGCTCGAGCTGAACAATCTGTCCCTGCAACTTTCTCAGCTGTCCTTCAACCTGACGGTTGCGGGACGTGCCGTGAAAAGACTGCAGCATTTGAGTCAAGTGGGCTTTCATCGATATCCCCCTGCGGTTCCCTGCCAGAGAACTGCAAACCTGCCTTACCAGACCTTATATAGATCTTGATCCTGATCCTCTTTTTATATAGAGGATATAAACTCGACTACATCAGGTTTTGATCTAATCAACAGAAGTATATTAGTACGAATTAGGATTCAGATCCAGTTTTCAGGGGGGAAAACCGTGGGCTTATTTAATCAAGGCCCGGGAAAGCTCTTTCCTGCTGTGGTCTATCAATATTAGATAGTACTCACTCTTGCCTTTATCGACGTTAAACGTAACAATCCCCCGCTGCTGCGTGTTTGGCGGGATTGTCTTCTTCATCTGCGTGTAATTCGAAGGCGAGGCGAATTCAGGGTAATAGACCTGCCCCAGGTTCGTTGTGACGATGAAATCGCGGAAGCTGTAAGTCCTTCTCGTCTCATTGACGAAAGTGAAATCAACCTTCAATAGTTGGGCTTTCTTGTCGCGCTCATCCGGCATGAACCAGCATTTGTTGACGTTGATGACCGCGCCGCGAAGAGGTGGTGCCTTTTGATACGAAGGCAGTGCTCTCACGTTGAAGCCGGGCAAGGTGATCGGCTCTGCGGTCTTCAATTTGATTACTTCGCCTGGCGCAAAGTTGCGAATCTCGCCTTGTCGGCGCAAGGCTTTATATCCATACCAAGCTGCCCCGGCTGCAGCAGTGGAGCCCGGGACAATGCCGTAGGAAGCGATTGCTGCAGGAATGCCACCATATTTGAGGCCGAGCAAACCACCCTTGATGGCACCTTTTGTGACCATCGCGGTATCGATCATCGCAACTTTGGCGACAGATTTGAGCGTACTGTCCTTTGTGGAAAATTTGGCGGGAAATTGAAGCTCGATATCGCCATCGGGACTGACAAGCTTATCGAATGTCACTTCGATATATCCGTCTCGCGAATGCCGCTTCTGTCCGGCCGAATCGGTGACAAGCCCCCGAATATACCACCCTTCAGGCAGCATCACTTTGCTGCCGTCTTTTACATCTACGGATACTCTGGCACACAACTCGTCGCCAACCTTCGTAATCTCAGAATTCAAAAAGCAATTCAATGTGAGATTGACGTCCACTCCCGGTGGTATCGTCTGAACCACGCCGTCGAGAATTGGAGAACGGTCGACGTCTTTAGTTGCGGAACCTTTCAGCACCTTTCCTTCAACGGCTGCGGCGCTGCTGGAGCCTGTTTTAGCCGGATCACCCGAGTTGGTTTTCTCCCCCGCATTACCGACAGTTTTATCCGAATTAGAAGTTTCAGCAGTTCCTTCGGCACTACGGGTGGTTGTATCTGTTTTGCCGTAAACAGGTGTTGAATTTTCGGATGCAGCTGATTTTTCTGTTTTGCCCGTTGCCGCACAAACAGATGCGGGCACCATTATTGGTGCCATGCCGAACACAATGGCAAGCGATAGAGACGACGCCTGCATCCTATACAGACGATTTCTCTTATTTCTTGCAGTCAGCAAGGTCAACATCGGACAAACTTCTCCGAACAAGGCTTAAAGCTTGCGAGTAAGAATTTCTTTGAGTTGCTCGAAAAAGCTCTTCTTGGGCCTCTGCATCTGCTGAGTTTGAGCTTTCTCGCGCGCAAGTGCTTTTACCTTCGCTTCCAAATTCTTCGCTTCTGCGTTTTTAGGATCGTTTCTGAGAGCCGACTGCACTTCCGTCATCGCAAGTGTTTTCCAGCCTCTAGCCAGGTAGACCTCAGCTAACTTGTTGTGGTACCGCGGATCCGTGGGGACCAAGCGAATAGCTTCCTTAAGGGCGGTTTCCGCTTCCTTGTAATTACGTCTGCGGAATAAATCGTCCGCCCGACTCAAATGTTTGTTCGCCCATTTGATATTGATGTTCTCTTCTTCAGTTTCGTTCCCGGGAATCTGAAAATTGCCCGTAGAGCTGAGCGGGGTGTCAATCTGGAGCCCGTCTCCGTCCTCCAGGGTGTCTGGACTGATAGCGCTCAAATTGTTTTGAGAATGCCTTTTGCGAGTCAGGAGACGTACCGCATCGTATTCGGCGCGTCGCTCAGCATCGCTGACAACGTCATGGGCGCGGGAGACCTTCGCAAACTCGCTTTGAGCCACCAACCGCTTTTCCGGGTCATTGGGAAAACGATCAGGATGGAGTTTTTTAGCAAGCGCCAGATAGGCCTTGCGGATCTCCTCTTGAGAGGCGGATTCCTCAACGCCGAGGACCGCGTAATAGTCTTCCTCGAACTCCTGCATCCTATTAACTTTGCAACTCTACTCGCTAAGTAGATATCTTAAGCCCTCAGAGCCCTTTGTAGCAGGATTCGACGTGGTTTTTATCGACTTTGGAATATTCTGCGGGAGCTTTCCAAGTGTGCCAATGTGAATACAAGGAAGGGCGGCAGTCGCTAACCGGGCAAGAGATGGCAAATCCAGGCTTATAAATAAATTGTGGATAAATGAATGTGCCTTAAGTAAAGCTTCCATAATCAAATTGTGGCGGCTAATAAGTCAACCGTCGGTTAGACGGTTTCTAACCCAACGTTTTTCGGGAACTCTGAGCAACGGGTGTTTTTATGAACCTTGAGAAATTCACGCACAAGGCACAAGAGGCAATCACAAATTGCAGAACATTACTGGCGCGCTTCGGGCACAGCCAGGTCACGCCGGAGCATGTGCTGCTCTCCCTGATGGAGCAAGAGGATGGGGTCGCGGTCAAAATCCTTGAACGGCTTGAAATCAACCCAAAGGATATTGTTGAAGACGTCAGCCAGTACTTGCAAAATCAACCGAAGGGCTCGGCTGTCACGACCCAGAAAGATGAGATTCATGTTTCGCATCAACTGATGCGATTGCTGGAATCAGCCAATCGCGAAGCAGATAAGCTCAAAGACGAGTTCATCAGCGTGGAGCATATTTTGCTCGCGCTCTCGGAAGACATCAAGTCGCAAGCCGGCAGCATCCTCAAGAAGCACGGTGCTACCCGCGAAGCGATTTTGAGCGTGTTGACGCAAATTCGTGGCAAGCAACGAGTGACAAGCCAGGACCCTGAAGCAACCTACGAAGCGCTCGCAAAATATGGCAAGGACATTACCGAGGCGGCGGCGCGCGGAAAACTCGACCCCGTTATCGGGCGCGACGAAGAAATTCGCCGCGTTATGCAAGTCCTGTCCAGACGGACGAAAAACAACCCGGTGCTGGTTGGAGAGCCTGGTGTCGGTAAAACTGCAATCGCCGAAGGTCTTGCGATTCGTATCACCAAAGGCGATGTGCCGGAAGGTTTGAAGGACAAAAAACTGATTGCGCTCGACATGGGCTCTCTCATCGCTGGAGCTAAGTACCGCGGTGAGTTCGAAGAGCGCCTCAAAGCCGTGCTTAAAGAAGTCATCGAGGCAGAAGGCGAAATCATTCTATTCATCGACGAGTTGCATACCGTTGTCGGTGCAGGCTCCAGCGGCGAAGGTTCGATGGATGCAGGCAACTTGCTGAAGCCGCCGCTTGCCCGCGGTGAATTGCATTGTATCGGTGCCACCACTGTTGATGAATACAGAAAGCACGTCGAGAAAGATCCAGCGCTGGAGCGCCGATTCCAAACAGTCATGGTCGAAGAACCGTCGGTCGAAGAATCAATTTCTATCTTGCGCGGCTTGAAAGAACGTTATGAAGTTCACCACGGCGTCCGTATCAAAGACTCCGCACTGGTGAGCGCTGCAGTGCTTTCTCACAGGTACATTACCGATCGCTCGTTACCCGACAAAGCGATCGACCTTGTCGACGAAGCAGCGGCAAGAATGCGAATTGAAATCGACAGCATGCCGAGTGAACTCGACGAATTGGAAAGACGTCGCATTCAATTGGAAATCGAGCGCGAAGCATTGAAGAAAGAAAAAGACAATGCATCGAAAGAACGTCTCGAAAAAATTGAAAGAGACCTGGCAAATTTCCAAGAAAAAGCCGACGGACTAAAAGCACAGTGGTTGTCCGAGAAAGAAGCTATCAGCGGTATTCAGACCCTGAAAGCGGAAATTGAAGCAACAAAACTTTTGATCGAACAGGCCGAGCGCGCTACTGATTTGCAAAAAGCTGCCGAACTTAAATATGGCAAATTGCGCGAACTGGAGCAAAAACTCAAAGCAGCCGAAGCTCCACTCAACACCAAAAGCGGTGGCAGGCTTCTCAAAGAAGAAGTCGACGAAGAAGACATCGCAGAGATCATTTCAAAGTGGACCGGTGTGCCGGTGACAAAACTCTTGGAAGGCGAAGTGCAAAAACTACTGCGCCTCGAAGAACATCTCCACCAGCGCGTCATCGGGCAGGAAGAAGCAATTGAAGTCGTCTCCAATGGAGTCAGACGCGCAAGGGCCGGGCTCAAGGACCCGGGCAGACCGATCGGAAGTTTCCTTTTCTTGGGACCGACCGGTGTCGGTAAAACAGAGCTTGCAAAAGCGCTGGCTGAGTTTCTCTACGATGATGAACAAGCGATGGTCCGCATCGATATGTCTGAGTATCAAGAGCGCCACACAGTAGCGCGATTGATTGGCGCACCACCTGGATACATCGGACACGACGAAGGCGGGCAGCTCACCGAAGCGGTGCGCCGCCGCGCGTATTCATGCGTGCTATTCGATGAAATTGAAAAAGCTCACGCCGATGTTTTCAACGTATTGCTGCAAGTTCTTGATGAAGGTCACTTGACCGATTCGCGTGGACGGCAGGTCGATTTCAAAAACACCGTCATAATCATGACGTCGAATATCGGCAGCCAGCATATCCTGGATTACCAGCTGAAATCAGCGGTATCAGGCGATGACAGCTATCCGCAAATGCGGGAAAAGGTGCTCGAAGCTTTGCGAGAACATTTCAGACCGGAATTCCTCAACCGTATTGATGAAACGGTCGTCTTCCACGCACTCAAGCCGGAAGAATTGAAGCGCATCGTCGACATCCAGTTGGCGTACCTCAATCGCCGACTTGCCGATCGCAAGATGCATCTCACGGCCACAGAAGGTGCCGAAGAATGGCTGGCGAAGACCGGTTACGATCCGATGTACGGCGCTCGTCCATTGAAGCGCTTGATTCAGAAGGAAATAGAGAACCCACTTTCGCTGCACATCCTGCAAGGCGATTTCATGGACGGAGACACAATCACCGTCGAAGCTGCTCCGGATGGTCACGGGCTGACCTTCCGCAAAGGCGAAAAATCGATGGCAGAGCTGGAAGGCGAAACGGAAGGCGAAGACGAAGTGGAAGAAAAAACCGAAAAAGCAACCGCTGCTTCGTAGAGAACTAACGGGGCGTCGGCAGACTGCCGACGCCCTGATTCAAGGTATGGCGACGCCATGCGTCCGCACAGAACAACGGTCGAGGCATGGCGTCGACCTTAGATTATTTAGCGGCGCTGCTGGCTGCGGTGCGTGACTTTTGGTAGATGCCGACGATTGTCGGGTGTTTTGAACCCATCTTTATCGCGTTGTACGAATGGAAATACGCTTCGGCGTAGCGACCTTTTCCATATGCAATAACTGCTTTCATCTCGTGACCGGTCGGGCTATCCGGGCGTTTGTCGAGCATGTAATTGGCGACTCGCTCGGCTTTCTGCCAGTCAGCCTTTCGCGCGTATCCCCAGAAGCCGTCGACCATGGTCTTCTCGACCTCTCGCGGTTTCGTAATCATATTTGGATAGCTTGAAGCCGGTTTGACGGCCGCCACATTTGTGACCTTAGCTTTTGGGACAGGATCACCCGTCTCGTGCAGAACGTCTCGCAAGTTGTGCGCACGAACGTTCGCCATCGTTTCCGGCTCGATGTCTTTCTCGTGCTTGTCGTAATGATGGCTGCCGTAGTTGACGAAACTGGCGATGTTAAACGCTGAATAGTTGACGAAGGGCTGCTTCGCCATGCGCTCGTGCAGGATGACGTCCGTCGTTTTGAACGCTTCTTTGGGAACATCGTGCCAATCGGCGGGAATCAAACTGGCGTTTGCGATAGCGTCGTTGACGTGGTTCTTGTAGCAGAACTGCTTGTCGAAACCTTGCAACTCACTGCGGGCAACCACATCCGGCGAGTGCGTCTGAATATGCCGAATCTGTTCTTGAGCAAACAGAGCCTTCTTTTGAGGCTCCGTTATGGAATTGTCCATCCAGACCCTGTGCAAACGGTCGGCAAAATCCAATTCTGCGCTGAGGTCGTTGGGGTTCCAATAACCCGGCATGCAGTGCACGACCGTGCCATCCTGAGCCATTATAAAGAGCTGAAGGTTGCGAGGTCCGGCGCCATTGGTCGTTGTGACGGCCGGTCCGGTCGAGGGATGAATGCCGGAATTGCCCGAATACGGGTCTTTCATGATGTTGCGATAGCCGCAAACGAATCGGTCGCGCAATTTGGAAAGGACAGGTTCTTTAGAGAGCGACCCGGCTCTCAAACTGTTGGCTGCGGATCAAGTGTATCCGTCGATATTGCCCAGCATGTGGACCCAGAGAATCGGCTTGCCGGACGCGGCAGACTTGGCTTTTGCCTTCTCCAACGAGGTTTCCCACGGAATTTTCGTAGCCGTAATAGCATTTTCCGTGCGCGCCTCATTGCTCGTGATGACGTGGTCGCAATCGCCTGCTCTGGCAGGAGACGCGCCGAGGGACAGAGCCAATAGTATGACTGCCAGGGACGACCGATTCATATGTTTATTCATGGTGAAGGTCCTTTGTTCCATTATGCACGTGGAACACACCCGGCACAACGAATTTATTCCCCAAAAGGCGTGAATTCTAAGATCTAAGTCAAAGCTTTCAGGTCGTTTGCCATCTCTTCAACCTGATCGTAGCGCTGCCCAATGTCCAACTGGGTGGCATGAGCGACGATGTGGTCCATACCGTTGCTGAGGTTAGGAACCTGTTTGGCGGGATGAGACTGCGAAATCGGTTCGGGGTCGGCGCCCGTGAGCAAAAAGTGCAGCGTGGCGCCGCAGGCATATATGTCGCTCTGGCTGGTCGGCATGCCGCGGAACTGTTCCGGCGGTAAGTAGGCGTGTTTTCCGACCACCGTGCCGGTGACCGTCGCCTCGACTTGCTGCGCAACGTTGAAGTCGATAAGCTTCAGAGTTCCATCGCGCTGCAGAATCAAATTGTCCGGAGTGAAATCCCGGTGCACTACAGGTGGTGATAGTGAATGCAAGTACGAGAGGATGGAACACATTTGCAGCGCAAGTTCTTTCACTTGCGATTCCTTCATTGCACCATTCTTCTCGACCAGCTCTCTAAGCGACATTCCGTCTATATGTTCGAGGACCAGATACGCTCTGTGATCTTCGACAAAGAAATCGATCAGTTTCACAACATTGGGGCTATCCATTTGTTTCAAAATCCGGGCTTCGTTTTCAAAACTCTCAAGTGCGCTCTTGCGCACATTCACATCAACGTGCACCGGCAGAATGAACTCTTTGAGAACAACGACGTGTTCGTTGATATTGTCGCTTGCAAGATATGCGGAACCTTGACCGCCCACACCGAGCTGATTTATCACTCGATACTTTCCGGCTTGAACGGACGCACCGTCCATGAGGGGTTTCAACCGCTCGCGCTTGGGTGGAGCAGCAAGGGCTTGCAACCACATTTCTGTGTAACTGTGATTAGCAGGTGGTTCCAGACATTGCTCAACTTCGGGTGGACGAGGTACATTGGGCGCCCAGTTGCGAATCATCGCCAAGATCTTTTCGCGATCTTCAGCTGTATCAAAGGCGCTGAGTTTCATCAGTAAAGACTTTTTGCCTATGCCTTCAAAGCATAAGTCTTGATCCAGAGCCTTGGTAGAACCGGGTGCCCTCTTAAGATCAATTGCTTTCAAGTCTTTCCAAGCTAGTTCCGCACCATCTTTGGCGTACTTTGCATGGCGCCAGAGAAAGCGCATACCATGCTTGTTAAAGAGAACATGAGTAGGAGTGAGCAAATATGTAAACAGCGGCAGCCCGACGAGCAGGGCTGAAACACCAAGAAACCCTTGAAGGAAAGTACCATTTAATTTCGCGGCAGCCTGCGCCACGCCTTTAGGGATGTGCTCACTACTGGCAGTACTCGTTCCCAAAACAGTATCAAGTACAGTCAATCCGAAAAGCAGCAAGAGAATAACAACCGGCACGGAAACCCAAAGGAAGAGCAATTGCATGCCTTTTACAAGTTCGCCACCGGTAAAGCGCTGTCTAATCCACCGCTCGACTGCAGCATAGGGTCGATAGCGGACTACGATGTCGTCTTTGCTGACACCCTTGACCTGCGCACGCTGCGCTGCGACTCTTGCATTTACAATCTTCAGATCGTTGATGAACACTTGCCGCAAACGTGTACTCAGATAAACAAGGCACGTGAATTGCGACATAACCCAGATTGGTAAAAAGAAAACCCAACCGCGCAAGGCGACTGGAAATAAAGCGATTGCAAGAATTGGCAGGGCTGCCACTAAACCCACAATCAGACTGCTTGGTTTGGCAGCGCGTTCAATCCGATGTGAAATCATGATGGGCCAGACCGTTTGCGCCGCCATCCACAGCCAAAAGAAAGGATCATGCAGCCTATCGGGAAAGTGGTAGAAGAGTCCGAATGCTGGAAAAAAGCCCAACGTCACTAGTGAAATCATCGTCACCGCATGTGCTGAAAGCGGTGGACGAGTCGCGGTTTTGAGTCCTGAAATCTGACTCAGACGCCATATGCAATGAGCAAAGTAAATCACCAGGGGCAGGTAGAACCAAATGCTCCACCCAGTGAATGCATTTGCTATCGCGCTCACGAAGAACGAAACTGTAAGGGTAATAAACAGCAACAGACCAAGGCGCGGAAGCTTAGTCAGCGGTTCAAAACCTTCTTCACCACTCGCCCGTGTTCGCTTCGACGGAATTGCTCGTGCGATGTCCCCTAGTGTATCTGTCGGCTGGTCCGCGGTCTCTGTGGCAGTCGCCGGAAGCAATTCGACTTCCTGATATTCTGATGAAACTCTGAGTTCCGGAGTAGCTGATGCTTCTTTTGTTTCAAGAGAGTCTTTTGACGTAAACTGTCCTGCCAAGCCGCCCATGGACAGGTGCTCTTGCCGCTCTTCCATCAGGAAACTTCTCCTGTAGCGACTACACCTAGACCAGGAAGCGATGCCTTGATCACTTTGAGTTGCTCGACAACTTCCGCAGCAGTCTGAAGACGCTCTTCCGGTTCGAAGGCACTGAGTTTTGCTACGAGCTCATCAAGTAATTCTGGAGTGTCAGGACGCAAAGTTTTCGGATGACTTATAGATAGTGGCATTGGATCTCGACCGGTCAACAAGTAATAGATTGTCCCGCCGAGACTGTACAAATCGCTTTGGGTAACGGTCTTTCCACGTAATTGTTCCGGTGCGATATAAGCCTGTTTTCCAACAACAGTGCCGGTGGCTGAACCGACAAATCGATTGGCAGCGCCGAAGTCGATCAAAATCAATGCACCATCGTTGCGTACAACAAGGTTGTCGGGCGTCAGATCTCTGTGAATGACGGGCGGATCGTTTTCGTGCAAGAAAGCCAAAATCGTAGCGGCATCAATTGCCCAATCCACAACGGTTTCGACTTCCTGACCTTCGTTCTGCTTCACGAACTGTCGAAGATCCTGACCACTGATATATTCCAAAATCAAGTAGTGTCGCTCATCCTCAACGAAATGATCGAGCACGCGTGCAATATTCGGATGCTTCAATGTCGAGAGCATTTTCGCTTCCCGCTCCAAATGTTGCTCGGCTTGCTGTTTTGCCGCAAGGTCGGCTTTTGCGTGAACGACCGCTTCCTTGAGAACAACCAAATCGGTCTTGTTCAAATGCGCTAGATAAATCGCCGACAGACCGCCGAATGCCAACTGTCTCACAACTTCTATACGTCCGCCTTGCAAAACTTTGCCGGGCTCAAGAGGAATAAAAGTAGTCGGTGCAAATCGGCGAGAAAGCTCGTCTTCCCACATTTGCGTATAGCTCTTCTGCCCGATGCCTCGAGTTTCATTTTGCAAGGAACGTTGATATTCAATCAATTCCGGAGAGCGATCGCAATTTGCTCCCCATAGTTCAACACCGAGGAGCAATTGTTCTACATCCGATTCTTTGATGTTTCGCAGTGGAAGATTCAGGTGTTCTCCGCTGTCAAACGACAAAAGTAGCGAACCACCATAAGGTCCCGTGTCCTTGAGCAGATTTGCCGATTGGAGTTCGCTCCAATTGCGATTGCGTTTATAACTCAGACGAGGAAGAAACGACGGAGGGAAGCATAAACCATCCTTTGAAATGTGAATGCGATTGTTCTCTGATACCGCTGACAGTGCCAAGCAGGAAAGCATAGTAGTAAGCAACGCCGTACAACCAAAAGCCACCAGCTGAGGTGGTATAACGCCTGGGTACGCAAATGCACGTCCGATTAGAAAACCCAAGACCGCTGGTGCAATCACAGCCCAGAGTGGAAACAATGCACACATTGAAGTGAAAACAACCTTCAATGGCACGGAGCGGTATGGGATTACGACATTCAGTTCAGCCATCAACGCCCTCCAGACATGCGACGCAAAAGGTCCCAATCTTTCATAACGGTCTTCCTGTCTGGTCCCACATCTCCATCATCGAGCTTCTTTATGATTTTCGAATACAAGTCTCGAGCTTGTGGAAATTGCCCGTTGTCGCGAAATAGATTCGCCATGGCCAATTGATTCCGCATTGTGTCAAAAGTTCTCTTCTTGTGCTTTTTCAGAATGGCTTGCGCCTTTTCGAAAAGCTTCATTGCTTCATTGTTATTGCCCAAAGCGGCTTTGATTCGACCTTGATCTGTATAGATACGTGCGTACTGAACATCTGTCACTCGCTCGGATTTCTTCAACTCGTCCCACATTTCGATAGACCGAGCCAAGTTAACCTCAGCATCCATGAACTTCTTCTGCTCAACCTGCGAACGCCCCAATATCGAAAGGCGCCAGGCATTATAAGAAGTCACGCCCTTTTTCATACTCCAATTGAGTGAATTTTTGAGATGTTCCTCTGCAAGTGCAGCATGCCCTGCCATAAGATGCTCCCACCCGAGGGAGTAGTCTGCAGAAGAACGTCCGTTGCGCCATTCTCTTGGCCAATAACTGAGCGCTTTTTCGTTCAGTTTTATAGCCATGTCATACTTATCCCAATTTTCGAACTGATTTCCTAGATTGGAAAGCAAGAATGGCAGCTCTGTATTGACCCCAGCATCACCCTTAGCCAGTAGGTCTAGAGCCTCATTCGCGTGCTGTTCTGCGTCGACTTCAAATCTCCGTGATTTATCAAATTTCTCTTGTCGAAACGCATCAGATTTCGTTGCATATCCAAGCTCAGACTGTTCATTGGCTTTTGCAAAGTCTACTTGAGCTAGCTTCAAACGAATGAATGCCCCCTTTACCCCGTTGTCCAAACCGTCGCTAGCAAGGGTGCTCCGTGCTGCTCTATATGCCTCTTCGGCACCTTCAAAATCATGGACTTTTACCAGCGAGTCGCCGAGATCGCCGACTGTTTCAACATAACTTCTATTGCCGATGCCGCCACTTTTTGCCAGGTCGGCCAAGGTTTTGTTGCGCATCACGTCAATCTGATTTCCGAAAAAGCACACAGCCATAAGCAAACCGACGAACCAAAATGTTCCGCCTGGAAGTCTACTCATCGAATTCCCTGGAGACGGTTGCCTGCGCAAATTGGCGACGTCGTCATTTGATTCCGGACGCGGTCTTAAATTGGAGAGCGGAGTCATCGATTGAGGTGCACCGCTCGAATGCAACTTAGACGTCGAAGAGCCGGTTGATTTGCCATTCAGAGGAGAAACAACCATCGGTCCAGATTGAGTCTCGGACGGCGCGTCAGCGGACAAGGCGTCAACCACTATCTCGTCGCCAGAAAGCCCGCCCGTAGTGAGTTTTACGGGCGCTTCTTTCTCTTTAGAATCGATGAAATCCGGCTTCTCGCTAGACGCCATTCGTAGTAAAAACCTGAACCAACTGGTTCATTAATTCCACGTGCGCGGGGTTTTCAGACATATAAGGATTACTCGCAGCAGGTTAAGATGGGCGACTGGCAGGCAATCGGTTTTCAGGTTGATCCTTGAAAAGTAGGCGGCAGTAGCGTTTTCTCAATCACGGAGAATTTGGTTCAGTGCAAAGCAGCGCCGGAATGAAAACACTTTTATCTGCTGGTGCACTGTGTTCGCTCCTCCTTCTCAGCTCATGCTCCAAAGGTGAGGTGCCAAAGCCCAATATCGAGGGAGAAACCCTTTCTGTAAAACCAACCCCTCCGGCCGAAAATCCGCTGCGCAAGTTCGCGGAAAACGGGCAAGGCAGCTTTGCCTGCGGTCTTTACTTGGACGGCAAGAAGGTTGGATACTTGATTGGCACGAGCAAAATCATAAAACGCGGCGATGCCGATTTCTTCGAACAGAAAATGGAAACGCTCTTCAGCGCTAATAAACGCGGCAAGGCGTTTACTGACAAAAGCACGCTGACGCGACTGTTCAACCTGGACGGCAACGGCGAACTCACCAGTGTCGAACAAGTCAACGAGCGCGACGGCGCCACCTACACCAGCTTGGTCATGAAGCAGGGCGACAAGTATTTGGAAACCAGCTCGGGCGGAAAGAGCACAAAGGCAGTCACCATCGAGCCGCCCAAAACCAGCCTCGACAACGATAAACAATTGGGTGACTGGCTTCAATCGTCACCTAAAGCCGGCGACGAGTTCGACTACAAGTCTTCCGATTTCAATGGCGGAGAGTTCAATGAGCACATTTCGCACTACAAGTATCTCGCGAAGAAAAACCTCGTGCTCAACGGCGTTCCTACAACTATTCACTCGCTGGAGCAGCGAGACGATCGCGACGACGAAGTGACGAAATACGATTGCGATAACAACGGGCGTCTTATTCGCGGCAACCTCGGACCAATTACATTTAGGTTGGAAGAGGAGTCCACCGCTCGCAAACTCGACACCGTGGGTGTTGATCTAATCGAGGCTTCGTCGGTACCGACGAATGTCCGAATGGGTGATCCGAGGAAACTCAAACAAGTCTTGCTGAAAATCTCAGGCATAAAATACAACCTCCCCAACTCTCACAGGCAGTTGCAAACGACCGATGGAAAAGGTGGAGCCGGGACAACATTGATGGTCAACCGTGACTATCAAACCGCCGATAAGGAGCCGATTTCGAAAGAACAGCGGGCAAAGTATCTCAAGGCGACACCAACTATTCAGTCGGACGATGCACAAATCAAAGCGAAAGCGGAAGAGCTAACAGCAGGTCAAACGACACCAACAGAGAAGGCGAGGCTTATTCAAAAATGGGTTCACGACCTGATTGGCAAAGACGTCAATCGCAATTCAAATACTGCGCTTGAAGTTTTGGAACGAAAAGCGGGAGATTGTACGGAGCACGCGCTACTCTTCAATGCACTGGCGCGGGCGGCTGGAATTCCCTCTCGCGAAGTCACTGGCTTGATGTATACGCAGTCGCCGCAGCCACTCTTCTACTGGCACGTGTGGAACGAAATTTATGATGGAAAGAGATGGGTTTCGGTCGATCCGACGTGGGACGAAGTCTTCGTGGATGCCGGACATTTGAAGATTGCTGACGATGACACCATAAAGATCGCAAACTCTTTCGGCAAGATGAAGATCGAAATTATCTCGTTTCAAACCGATGACGCGATATCGATGAAGGATGCGTTCAACGCGCCTGCCAAGCCGAAAGGGGAACAGGAGAGTATCGTTCTTATGGACACTGTTCCGCCACCACCCCGCCAACTTCATTACCATTTGAACGAACCACCGCCGGCTGTGAACATGGGCGCAGCTTCGACATCCGCACCGACAGAGGCACAAGCACCGCCAAAGAAGAAGAATCTGGGTAAAGCTATCGAACAATTCAACGGCTCAAAATTGAATCAAGTTCAATTCGACAAAGAGGGTCACCTGGTCGAATAGCAGTCGAGAATATCTCAGAGGCCCTGAATGATTTTGCCCGCGGTAACGTCGGACACTAACTGAAGAGTGACGTACAAGACCGTGATGATGGTCACATACTTGTACTCTTTCACGCGGACATCCTCATGCGTTTTCGTCGCGTCCGTTGCGTGCTTTTCTCGCTGCAGCGCTGAGCACTTCTTTCAACGGCGTACCAGTTGAACGCGCCACTGAAGCACAATCTTCAAATTCCGGCTGAACGTTGATGACGTTCCCATCAAGGTCCTTGCCGATCTTCACACGAACGGATTGCGCCTCAGCGTCACCTGTTTTGACATCCACTTTCTTCGTTTCACGCTCAGCAATCAAACGCTCCGTCACACTGCTTCGTACGCCCAAGGTGGATGTTTCAGCCAACAGAATTTCTTTGACGCGCAATTCGTCTTCCATTCTGCAAAGCACAGAAAGCATGTGTCCGGAGCGCCCCTTCTTCATGGTACAAGGGGTGACGAACACGTCCAACACGCCCTCAGCCAGGAGTTTTTCCGATGTGTAGCTAATGACCTGAGGAGAGAGGTCGTCAAAATTGCATTCGACAACGGCAACAAGTTCGCTGCGATACCGCGCAGAAGGAGCGTTCTTCTCACTGCCCTTTTTCGGCACAGACTGCCCGATTACGATGCGACAAACGTTTGGGTGCGCAGCCGGGTTTAAGGAACCGGCACCGTACCCGATGGCATCAATAGCTGACATATCCGGTTGCGACCCGAAGCGTTCAGCAATTGTAGTCAAAATTGCAGCACCTGTGGGAGTCAAACATTCATAGTCAATCGGTGTCTGCGCGAGAGGCGCGCGTGACTCGCGAAGCAGTTCGAGAGTCGCCGGACCGGGTACGGGAAACTCGCCATGCATGCTGGCAATAGTGCCGCTGCCCACCGGGAGAGCGGAGACAACGCTGCGTTCTATCCCCATCAAGTCGTAGCCAATCGCGAAACCGACGATATCCACGATTGCATCAACTGCTCCTACTTCGTGGAAGTGAACCTGATCGGGAGTCGTTCCATGCACTTTTGCTTCTGCGATTCCTAAGCGCGTGAATATTTCCGTCGCCAGCGTTTTGGCAGCAGGTTTGATGGATGAGTTTTCAATGATGCGCAGAATCTCTGACAGTCCACGATGCGGATGCTCTGAGTGGTGGTGATGCTCATGGTCGTGTGAATGGTCGTGTGAATGGTCGTGGACGTGCTCAGGAACATGTCCGTGACTGCCTTTATGCGAGTGGCTGTGTTCGTGGTGATGTTCATGAGAATGATCTAGAGCATGGTCGTGCGAGTGCTCATGATGTTCGTGCGTTAGACCATGCTTGTGGTCAAATTCATGGGCTGCATCTGCGTTTAGAAAGACATGGAGTTTCGTGGAATGAACCCCACATCGCAAAAGTTTCTCGGGACGAACGGAAAAACTTCCGGCCGGAAGATCGATTTTAGCCAGTTCTTTCTTCCAAGTTTCAACATTCAAACCAGCGTCAACAAGCGCGCCAAGCAGCATATCTCCTGCAGCTCCGAACGGACAATCAAAGAAGGCTGTGCGCATTTTTCTTTCCTTTTACTGACTATCGTACCGCTGCGAAATTCGACATCATTGCCTGGTGTGGTGCTTTTCCGGCAGAACAATGTTTTCCAATGCACCATCGGATGTCACCTGAAACTTTTGAACCAGGTGCTTCACAAGCGTCGGGTACTTTTCATTTATTATCGTGAGGCGCTTGTGTCCAGGGGTTAGACACAACTCGTAATTGCCATTCTTCGCCGTCACGGCAGCACCGCCACCATGGATTCTTTCCGCTGAATCTTCCCCCGCTTCAGCCGAGGAAATCTTCACAACAATGTCTTTCAGTGGTCTTCCGTCTTTCGCTACGACGCAACCACGCACAGTAAACCCACGATGCAATTGAATGAGAAACCGCCTGTTTGCGTCGCCATTTACTTCCTCGATGAGCGCCGCTGCGAGTTCTCCTTTTTGCCGAGGAGTAATTTCAACAAAACAGGATTTGCAAGACTCATATTTGATAGAAAACTTGCCATTTGCGTCAGATACATCAGAAGCTGACCAAGTTGCCTCATCGTCGAACACCACAACTTTTGCGCCGCTGACCGGATGTGATTCAGGGTCCGTGATGCGCCCGCTGATGATTGCATCAGCGCAGGCGGGAAGAATAGATGTCGCCAAGCTGGAAGAAATGAGCGCCAACAACAAACGTTGCTTTTGAATACCAGAGAAGTTTTGTGCCATACCTCTTTGCCAATTCCAAAACATTTCCAACAATGCTCCCACGCACCTGCCAAATATACATGAAAACGCTATTCGGTAAACGCCTCTATCCAGATGTTCTCCACCACCTCACCTACTTCGTAGCAAATGAGCTTTTCGAGAGTTTCTATAACGTCAACATAGATGTTCGAAAAATGGGACGACCCATCAATCAGCTTATCTACGGCCCACTCCAAAATCAGGAAACATGCAAAAGTCGTATATTGCAAGAACGAACGCGGCTGCAGGCAAGCAGCCATGAGTTCAGCCTTTCTGATTTGAAACTCCAGTTTTTCAGCTGGATTCTTACGCACCGCCTTAAAATACGCTCGCAAGAAAGCCTTCGCAAACTGCCAGTTCACCGGCAGATCAGCAGTCCGTTCGGGCGGTCTCGGTTTCCCAAAGGACAGAACCTGGGCGAACATGATAAAGGCGTATCCAACATCAAAGAAGGGATGCTCTAGGCGCAGATAGTCAAAATCGACGAGCCGTACCAAACGGGAATCTGTTTTGTCTGCCAAGAATAAGACATTTCCTGGATGGAAGTCGCCATGTACAAGCAGGGGGAGCGCTATTTTTCCTTGTTTACTCATGAATCGGGTTGCACTGGAAAATCTGGACTTGAGATATTCCTCGTTTTTAGAAACACTCGAGAGAACGTGGTGCGTGGATGTGTAGTTTTTGATTCGCTCAAACAGCGCCTCGCAGCTTGCATTCCAATCAACGGAATTGAAAAAAACAGCTTTCCGCCTTTCGTCTTCATTCAAATACTCAGCCGATGCAAGGTGCAATCGCGCGAGCAAGTCCCCAGCCAGAGCGCAATCATCCAGTGAAAGCTCAGAACGCATCCAAATTTGTCTCTTCTCTTGAGTTACGAAATCAAAGAGTTGAAAACGGTTTCCGCATAGTTCAATGTGAGCACGACCTAAGGTAGAAACCTTTAGTGCTGGTGACAGCGCATAGTTTCGTGCCTCTGTCCACCAAATAAAGTCTGCGATTTCTTTTACTCTTTCGTCACTGATACAATCACCGATGCGTTTAAGAAAGTACTCGGCCTGGCCCGTTGAAACACGAAAGCTGGTTGCCGAAGCGGTTTGAGAAGTAGGTTCCGAAGTCCCAAGCAGCGCTCCAGACAGACCAAGTAACTCTTCTTCATCACAAGAAATCGCTTCGATCCGCGCAATTTCCCCGATGGCATAAGCGTCTTCAAGGACAGCTTTCAGTTCGCCAAAATCGAAATCCTTCTTACTATTTGACATCACACCGGTCGTGTCCTGTAAACTCTCAGTATGCCTATTCAAATCGGCTCTATCACTTTGAAAAGCCGCGTGTACGTACCACCGATGGCGGGGGTCACGGACCTGGTTTTTCGCGACATCGTGCGTCAGGTCGACCCGAATTGTTTGCTGTCTACGGAGATGGTATCAAGCCGCGCGCTGATGAACCGCCCCGAGTGTCGAATTATGGATCTTTCGCCGACGGAGCATCCGATCGGTATTCAGCTCTTCGGTCACGAGCCGGACGTGATGGCGACCGCCGCGCAGATGGCGGAAAAGAAAGGTGCAGATTTCGTCGACATCAATATGGGATGTCCGGTCCCCAAGATTACAAAAGGTAAAGACGGATGCGCACTAATGCGCGAGCCGGAGCTTGCTCGCGAAATCATCTCGTCTGTGAAGAGCGCAGTCAAAATTCCAGTGACGGTGAAATTCCGCTTGGGATGGGACGACAACTCGCGCAATGCGGTTGAATTCGGTCAGATGGTCGAAGGCGCGGGTGCGTCGGCTGTGACTGTTCATGGGCGCACCAGACAACAACTCTACTCGGGCAAGGCCGACTGGTCGTTTATCTCCAAAGTAAAAGCCGCGCTGAGCATTCCTGTGTTCGGCAACGGCGACGTCTTTGAACCGGAAGATGCGGTGAGACTGCTGGAGATCACCGGATGCGACGGTGTGGCAGTTGCGCGCGGAACATTGGGAAATCCTTGGCTTATCCCGAGAATCACACACTTAATTGACGAAGGCGAACTTCTGCCTGCGCCAGATGATATCGAGCGCTTGATCCTCGCCTATCTGCACTGCGTCTGGCTTACGCGCTACAAGGGTCCGCGCATCGGGTCCAACGAATCGCGTCGCCACATGACTCATTACACGAAGGGAATCACAGGCGCAGCCCCGTTTAGAGCGCGTCTTACGCAAATCACATGCGCGCAAGATGCAGCCGACATTCTCGCCGAACTGTGCGAGCTTGCAGGTGGCAAAGAAGGCAGAGAACGCTTCTTAGCGAATGTAGAGAACGACAATCAGAAAAATCGTGTACAGCCAGGTGAAGGGCATGGCGAGAGTGAAAAACGTCTCCATTCCCCAGTTGATCTCGGTACCCTCGCGCCAGTCGCAGTACCATAAGATGCCGTTGACGAACAGGTTCATGCCCCAGCCCATAATGCCGACCATGAACGCAAAAAGCAGGATGATTGCCCAGATGTCCATTGGGTGATCTTGTCCGAAGTCCGCTCGCCTACTGAAAGGGAAAACCTGATTTCCCTTTTGAGCAAAGCTTAAGACCGGCTGGTCTGATTGGCAACGGGAAAATCCCCCCTGAAGTCAATCTGAGTCAATATTAATGGCAGTTTTTCTGGAGGGGCGATGCCATGCATCGCCCGTTGTTAGCCAAGTGGTGTCGCTCGCCAGAGTGAGGAAACGACAAAGCCCCGACGTTCAAAACACGCCAGGGCCTAGTTTGCGAGAGATCATCCATGACGCAGCGGAGTGCTTTTGAACCGGACGATGCATGGCATCGCCCCTACAGCGCTGCTTTAGTCGCAGATCAATAGATTTGGTAGCCGCCAGGAGAGATAAGGATCGTGCCGTCATCTTCGGCTGCAACCGTCTGCAGCGCTTGAATTACGGCGTTGGTGGCTTTGTGCTGATCGCGCGTTTCGGTCTTGATGACTTTGGCACGCTGAGCGACTTTCAGCACCAGCTCATAGCGATTGCCATGCTTATCCATCAACTGGTCAAGGATTCTGGTTGTGCTCATCTGGTCCCTGTTTGTGTTTTATGGTTTTCGACCCACGGTTTTGGGTCCCTTATCCGGGCACCAAGGTGTGGGCGCCAGCTAAGGTTTTATGCGACAACGTTCAGCATACACGATCGAGAGCACATTGTTGACAGCTTGGTCTATATCCTCGTTAACAACTTCATAGTGGAACACATCGCGCTCCTTCATTTCTTGACCAGCCTTATCAAGACGCATCGCAATTACGTCTTCCGGTTCAGTGGCTCTTGTGCGCAAGCGCTTTTCAAGTTCGTCCATTGTCGGCGGTGCAAGAAAGATCAAAATCGATTGCGGAAATTGCTCCTTAACCTGCTTGGCACCCTGCACTTCAATGACAAGCACTACATCCAAGCCTTCCATAATCCGGTTTTCAACCCAGTTTCGGGGCGTTCCGTAATAGTTGCCTGCGAACTCTGCGCTCTCAATAAAATGATTTTGCTTCTTCATTTTTTCGAAGCTTTCGCGGTCCGTGAAAAAATAGTCAACACCGTCAAGTTCACGTTCGCGTTGCTTTCTGGTGGTCACAGAAACCGATTCGACAATACCGCCCGCTTCTGCCAGAACGCGTTCGATAATTGTGTTTTTGCCCACCCCGGAGGGTCCGGTGAGCACGAAAAGGTTGCCTGGGGTAGTTCGCCGCAGGGGCTCGCTCCCAGAGACAGGCTCCGAATCGGGATCCGATTCTTTCGGCAAAGACTGTTTGCTTCTGCTGGCCGGCATGGTTAGCCCTCTTTGTCAGTCGTATCGCCCGAACTCTTTGAAAACAGTGAAGCCTATGGATTCATAATAGCGCTTCACTTTTTTGCTAGATTAGCCTCTATAAGTTGAACCCCTATTAAACCTAAACACGAACAGCCATGCAACCGTTCGACGCCCTGACAATTCGGGCAGTGCTAGACGAAGCCAAGCCACTATTGCTCAACCGGCGCGTTGACAGGGTTTTTCAATTGGCACGCGATGAACTTTTAATCTCCTTGCGCTCAAAATCTGGAATGGTTCACTTATTGCTTTCGGCGCATGCCACCTATGGGCGCATCAGTCTCGTCAAGCAAGCACCGCAGGGTGCGAAAAACGACCGGGCGCCGCAAAACAACTCAAATTTTGCTCTCTTGCTTCGAAAAACTCTGGCATCAGCCACACTGGTGCACATTGAACAGTTGCCGGGCGAGCGCATCGTCGACTTTGTGTTTTCGTCCACCGATGAGGTGGGCACGGCGTCGCATAAAGTTCTGACGGCCGAGATTATGGGGCGGCACAGCAATTTGATTTTCTGGGATAAAGCAAAAGAAAAAATCCTCACTGCCTCGCATATCGTCACTAAAGAAATGAGCCGTCAGCGTGAAGTGGCTCCGGGGCTGACTTACAAGCGCCCTCCTGGGCAGGAGCGTCCGAATATTTTCAAGCTCACGCGTGAGGAGTTTGCGGAGCAATGGAAGTCGCTAAACCAAAATTTCGAGCAAGGTGCAGCGACAGGATCGGTTCCGCAACCAGTGGTGGCAGAAGCAGGTAGCACTGGTGGTGGCAGCGGAGGTGGCAGCGGAGGCGGCACTGGGGTGAAAACCCAAACAGCCGCAGCGGCGCCGGCACCGTTTGTAACTTTGGAACAGTGGCTAATTCATACGTTTACCGGGTTAGGACGAAACTTGTCTGAAGAACTAGTTTTGGCTTCGCAAGCGAAGAGCCCTGTTGCCGATGCATTGAAAGATCCACAAAGCGAAGAGAAAGTCTGGTCAGTAATAAAACTGCTCGGAGAGCCGCGACTCACATTCAAGCCGGCAATGAAAACAGACTTGTCCAGGTACACAGTTTTGTCATTGATGCCGGAATTGCGTGGCGCGGAGCCTGTTAATCAGGTGCCGGAATCCACAGCAGAAGAATCACCTGCAGCGCCGGCTCCGGCAGAAGATTCAAGCGCGCATGTGTCCAGCACGCCAGGCTGGAAACACTTCCCCGCGGTCAACGATCTAGTAGACGACTACTACGCTGCAGTCGAAGCACGAGAACAGTTTCAACAACTTCGCGAGAGACTTCGCAACGAACTAAGATCGGAAGACGAAAAACTCAATTCGCGAATTTCCGTAGCATCGCAGCATGTGAAAAATGACGAGCACCTCAGCGATATGAAACGATCGGGAGACCTTGTTTTAGCCAATCTCGGCTCGATTGAACCAGGTCAAACCGAATTGGAAGTGGACGATTTGTATTCAGGCGAATCGCAAAAAATCAAAATCAAGTTGAATCCAAATCTCACGCCATCGCAAAATGCACAATGGTTTTATCGGCAGTTTTCCAAATCACGCAGCCGTCAAAAAGCGGCTAAATTGGCGCTCGACGAAGCGGCGAAGAAACAAACCGTTGTTGAGACACAGATGAAGCAACTCGAAAACGCTCAAACGAATGAGGAACTTCGGGCGCTGCGAGAATTGATCATCGGCCGCAAGCCTGCAGCCGTTATGCAACAGCAACAGATCAATAAAGGCGGCCAGCCGCCCGATCGTAAGAAGTCCGGCAAGCCCCGCATGTTGAGCGTCACTTCGTCTGACGGTTGGACTATATACGTTGGCAGAAACCGGCACGAAAACGATCAACTTCTGAGCAAACTCGCACAACCGAATGATATTTGGTTGCACATCTTGGGTTCCGGCGGAGCGCATGTATTAGTGCGCGTGCCTGCATCAAAGCAAGAGCCCCCACTAAACACATTGAAGGAAGCAGCCCAAATTGCAGCTCGCCTGTCGAAAGGCGGTACCTCAGGTTCAAAAGTGCGGGTCGTCTACACGCAAGTGAAGCATGTAAAAAAACTCGGCAAAGACAAACCCGGTCAGGTTCGCTACGAAAACGAAAAGACGCTGGAAGTGGACACTTCAGCTCCCATGCCCAAGTGCATGAAACAGCTATTCAGCCACTAGACTCTACATCTTTCGGAAGAGTGCGACGACGACGCCTTGAACAGTAAGTCCGTCTTTGGCATCGACGAAAATCGGAGAGAGCTCGCTGTTTGCTGGTTGCAGACGATAGCCGCCCTTTTCCTTGAACAAACGCTTCAAAGTCGCGGTGCCGTCATCCAAAAGTGCCACTACGATCTCTCCATTTCGCGGAGATGGATTCGGCTTGATGATGACGAAATCGCCATCGCAGATGCCGTCTTCGATCATAGAATTGCCTTTGACCTTTAGTGCAAAGCAATTGGTGCCCGCATACTGATTATCCATGGCCAGATATTCACCCGGATCAATTGCATCAATCGGCATACCGGCAGCGATTGTCCCTGCAAGTGGAATGCCCTGCGGCTCTTCATAAGACTCTTCGTATTCAATGGTTGTCTCTGTGGTCCTACCACTGCTTGATGTTGTCGTCGTATGAGAAACGACTCGCAATGAGCGATTTAGACCCGGCTCCCAGTGCACATAGCCTTTCTTCTTAAGAGCGGCAACATGCTGGTGAACGGTCATGCGGTTGCGTAAACCGAGTGCCTTTGCCAATTCTGCAAGAGTTGGCGGGTAGCCGTTTTCCTCAGTGAGCTCCACAATCGACTTAATTACGTCGCGCTGCCGTGGCGGCAAGCAGTCCAAATCCATAATTTCTCCTTCTAATGCCGCCCCAATTTTCGAAAAGCGGGAAAAGTCGCTGGCAGTTCCCCTTTGAATACCTAGGAACCCTAAAGCTCCCGGATACATACGTAAGTATAGTACCAAAATTTAAGAGTGACAAGCCCCAACTTAATCCGGTAGTAAAAATTTCCAAGAGCTGAAAGACCTTGCCCGACAATTTGATCAAAACCAAGCTCCTGCCCACCGCTGCCAAGAGAAACCTTGGCGACGCAATTAGTTTTCAAGAGTCCATTCAACTAGATAGCTGTAATAAGATCGTGCCCTTGCAGATTTCGCTGGACGAGGTTTTTGAAAATGAAAAAGTTATTGGTGCTGGCAGCCGCAGTCGCTTTGGTGGGCTCATCGTTCGGCACATGCGCATACGCAGATGACGACACTGGCAAAAGAGGGCAGCAAGCAAAATTGAGCAGAGCAGATGCCGAAGCAATTGCACTGAAGCAACTGTCAGGCAAAGTCACGGACAGCGACCTGGAGAGAATGCATAAAAAGCCGCATACGCTCTACTGGTCGATCAGCGTCAGAGGCGATAAAGAAGCGAAAAACTTCCACATCAATGCAAATGATGGCTCTGTCATGAAAGTCACCAACAAGGACATGAACGACTAAGACCAAGACAGTCTGAGCGCATAAAAGCTGTGTTCCACCAAAGCCCGCTGCGATTTCGCGGCGGGTTCTGTTTTTCTAGAAGCTTTTTGATGCGCCTCTCTTCGAATTTGATCAATCCTACATACAGCGAAAAACTCGAGTTTTTCGCTGTACCCTTGAGTTCGAAAAGAGCCACCTACTGGCTCTCTCGGTTGAGGTGCCGATGGATCATCGATTCGCCTTGAGCAAAACCCTCACTGGCGCCCAGAATAAAATTCACACATGCAGCGAAAAACTCGAGAATTTCGCTGTAGGTGAAAAAACGCAATTGAAGAGGCTGTGAACTAAAGAATTCGTTTGCCGAGCGCAGAAAGAATCAGTTCTACAGCCAATTCCGCAGTCTTGTTGCGAACATCGAATGCCGGATTGAGTTCAACTATATCTATTGAACGCACCAAATCCGATTCAGCCAATAATTCCAGAGCCAGGTGACTTTCTCTGTAGCTGAGTCCGCCGCGCGACGCAGTGCTTACTCCAGGAGCAACATCCGGGTCGATAACATCGATATCGAAGGAGACGTGGATTCCATCAACGTCTGCACCGACAGAGCCAAGTGCCAAATCGGTCACGCGACCCAGACCCAGGTGGTCAATTTCTTTCATAGTGAAAGGTGTGATTCCGGTCTGGTTGATCATGTCGCGTTCCGGCGGATCGACGTCGCGAATTCCTATTAGAGCAGACCTCTTTGCCGGTACTTTCGGGCTGAAACCCTTCAGATTGACGAGCTTCTCGTCACCTAGTCCCAGGGAAACAGCAAATGGCATGCCGTGGACATTGCCACTAGCTGTAGTGTCAGGAGTATTGATGTCGCCATGGGCATCAAACCAGATCAGTCCAAAATTCTGTTCGTTTTTTTTGTAGTAGCTGGCGGCTCCGGCGATACTGCCAATGGCAAGACTGTGATCGCCACCGATGGTGATCGGCAAATTGCCGGCTTGCATCGCAGTTTCCACAGCGTCGGCGACGGCTTCGCTAACTTGGTGAATTTCCGGGACGCATTTGCTCTGCGTGTCCTTATCCCACCAGCAAACAGAATGCGGCACTTCTATATCGATTTCTTGAGCCACTGCAAAGCCGAGCGATTTGATGCGCTCAGGCAGTTCGGCAACCTTCATGGCTGCCGGTCCCATGCTGGCACCGCGGTGCGTGCCGCCCAAATGCAGAGGAACGTAAATCAGAGAGACCGGACGGGCGTTGCGACCAGGTTGAGATTTCGCCAACAGAGGCTGTTTCTCGGTCGTGCGCTCATTCGTTTTTGTTTGTGCCACTTTCGCCACCTTGCCTAGTTTCGTTTTTGTTTCGTTTTCGCCGCACTTTGAATGGCGGCCTCATCCATACTAAATGACCGAATTGGTAGGTTTGATTTCTTTTCAACCCTTGCACCTTTCAGTCCAGCCCTCGATCTTGAGAGGTTCGCCTAAGGTTCCCACATATTGCGAATTACTGCGTATTGCAACAGTTGTTAGCATCGCTATACGAAAACAGCAATTCAAGCATCCATGCGATGCCCCTAGTGTATAATTTCTCGATAGTTTTGTCTGGGCCAACAGCCCCACGAGCGGCGACGTCAGAATTGACGTCATGCGACAAGTGCGGCAAAGTTACAGACTCTCACCAGTCGCCCGGCATCCCAATCAAAGCGGGCTCGGTCCTGAAGCTTGGAGGTTAGTCACGTGTTGCGTCCAATGATCAAATTGTTTTTCCTGGGCAGAGCTGCCTTCGAGGTCGCTCGCGAACGCGTAGAGGACGCTCTGGACTCCTTGACTGCTAAAGCAGGCGAGTACAAATCGACCGGCTCTGACCGCGTACATGAATACAAAGACCGCGCTAAAGAAGTTGCCAGCGAGATTTCGCAAAACATTTGGCAACGTTCTGAAGTTCTGGAAAGCCAGGTGCGTGAACGCATCCGCAGGCAAGTCGCCGATTTCTCGCTGGGCGCCCTGGGCGACACCACCGAAATCAACGAATTGAGAGCAGAAATTGCTACGCTGCGCGCTGAAATTTCCGAACTCAAGTCAATGAAAGTCAGTGTCTAAGACGCTTCTTAAGCGATAAGTACATTTTTTCAAGACACCGGGGACATGCTCATTGAGTCCGCCCGAAGTTCCATTTGATTCCTCGGACGACAAACCGGCAAAATCTCCGGCCAATCGAGCATCAGGTAAAAAGGCGGATTCCGGCGATTCCGTGAAAAAGTCTGGCGGCAGCGAGCCCGTCGAAAAAGCTGATCCAAGCGAATCCGTCGCCAAGAGCCCTCGTTCAAAGAAATCGAAAACTACAGAGCAATCACCGCCAATACAGCGCAGTCCCAGCACAGAGATTCGCGCATATCATGGCAGCCCGTTTCCGCTCATTTCTAGAAAGTCCTCGTCGGTTGAGTCTTTCAGTCCTTACGATCCGGCGGAAGCAGATCGCTCGGTAAAAGTGGGCAATCTGATTGGCGATGCGCGCTTCTGGAGCATGCTCAAGACGATGCTCAGTTTCACTTATGCGAGCATCTCGGACAAAATGCACCCTCCCAAGACAGCGGAAGAATCCGAGGCGCGGCAGAAAACACGCGCTGTCCGTTTGAAGACAACCTGCATTAGTCTTGGCGAAACATATATCAAGCTCGGTCAATTTCTTTCGGTAAGACGCGATGCACTGCCTGTGGAAATTGCTGATGAATTGTCATTGCTACAGGATCAGGTGCCGCCATTCGACTTCGAAACGGTGAAGACGACAATCAAACGCGATCTGGGCGCTTCGCCCGATGAGCTGTTTGCCCACTTCGAAGAGACTCCGATTGCATCGGCATCGGTCGGACAAGTTCATAGAGCGAGATTGAAGGACGGAACCGAAGTAGCGGTAAAAGTGCAGCGTCCGCAGCTTCGCCAGAGATTTTATCAAGACCTGGGCTACATGCGCTTTTTGATCAGATTGGGCAGCGCCCTTTTCAAAAAACATGCGGATTGGGACGGCTGGTATGAACTGGCCGACGAGTTCGGGCGCAATCTTTTCGCCGAAGTCAATTATATTCAGGAGGGCAGAAACGCAGACAGGCTGCGGCGAGTGCTCAGAGATTATGCGGACATTCGAGTGCCGCGCGTCTTCTGGAAATACACAGGCCGGCGAGTATTGACGCTCGAGTTTTTGCCCGGAACCAAGATCGACAGAGTGAAAGAATTGCTGGCGCGCAACGTCAACCTGCCGCGCTTGGGCAAACTTCTTGTCACTTGCTATCTCGAACAAGTGCTCATGCACGGGTTTTTCCATGCCGACCCACATGCCGGCAATCTGGCCGTCGACGAAGACGGAAGGCTTGTCATTTATGACTTCGGCATGGTCGGAGAAATTTCCGACGAACAAAGGCAAGCAATAACCGGCTGTATATCAGCCGTTATTCAAAAGAACACCGAAGACTTGCTCACCAATTTGCGCAAACTCGGAATTCTCAAAGAATCCGCTAATTCTGCGCCGATCGAGCGTGCTGTCAAGCCGTTTATCGATTATTACGCAGGTCGAGAAGTGAAAGATTTGGATTTCACCGATCTTGAAAACGATATCGATCAGATTGCCCTCGATCGATCGCTTTGTTTGCCGCCATCTCTTGCCTACCTTTTGAGAGCGGGATCGACGATTGAAGGAATCGCCAGGACTTTGCAGCCTAATTTCAGCTTTGTTGAAGCCGCCAAGCCAGCTCTCAAGAAGTGGATTATGAATCGCCCCAAACAAGCTGTCCCGCTTTTGCGTCTCTTCTACGGTGGAAACGTAACTTTACTTGAAGAGTCACTTTCCAGACTTTCCGGCACGCATGACCTCCCTCAATCCAGCCAAAACGCGCTAAAGAAGGGCGCTCGCATTACCAATAGTGGCACTCAAAAAGAACTTGAGACGAGCATCAAAGAAGCACAGGCAGCCGATCTTCAGACGCAAAAACAGGTTGCCAACCTCAATCACAGACTGCAGCTATTGGAAACCAGCTTATCCGCGAATAAGCGCAAACGGCTTGGCTTAAGCCTTTTGTCAGCAGCTCTGTGTCTTTTCGACCTTGCATATATCGGCTCAACACAGATTACTGAAATTAGGCCATTAGCCCCCTATTTCTTGATTGGAAATGGTGTAATGGTGGCAATTATAATGTGGCATTTAGTGACACCGGTTAGCTTGATAACACGGTTAGACAAGCCGGATTCTCAAGGGGGCAGCGGAGATTGACGAAGCTCAAATGGCGTGCGGCTGCGCGGACTGATGCCGGTTGCCAACGGCAGAGGAACGAAGATAATTACTACGTGAGCCCGGACCTCCGTGTGTTCGCGGTTGCCGATGGCATGGGCGGCGCAGTCGGCGGAGCAAAGGCCAGTAAATTGGCAGTAGAAGCGGTTGAAAAACAGTGGACTGATAATCCACCGCCGCAAAACGGACGTTCGGATATTCAGAAGTGGTTGCTTGAGACCGTCAATTTGGCGAATCAGTCTGTTTGGCAACAAGCTGAAGAAGACGCCTCGGTAAGAGGCATGGGTACCACCATCGTGGTCGGCGTCCAATCGGAAGAAGCACTGGAAATTGCCCACGTCGGCGACTCCCGCGCTTATTTGCTCAGAGACGGAAAACCTGTCTTGCTCACCAACGATCACTCGGTCGTACAAGAGATGGTGAGAGCTGGCAGATTGACCGAAGAGCAGGCCAGAATCAATCCTTACAAGAATTTAATCACGCGCTGTCTCGGGCATGAAGAGCGTGTGGAAATCGACCATACACCGGTCGAGCTCAAAGCAAGAGACTGGGTAGTGCTCTGTTCCGACGGATTGCCAACAGTTTTGAGAGATGAGCAAATCGGAGAAGTCTGCGCCGAGCACGAGGAACCGGAGCAAGTCTGCGAAGACCTTGTTAAGCTTACTCTTGACGGTGGAGCCCCGGACAATGTAACCGTGGTAGTAATTCAGTATCTAGACGAAGCGTCCGACAACGGAAGCAAATAAGCGGTCTTATGTCCAAAAGCACAACCGAGTGCACAAGATGTGGTGGTGTAGTTAGCCCAGACGGAACCTGTACCGTCTGCGGCGTCAGCTCTGAGATTCAGGGCGGCTTTGGTGGCGCTTCTCGTTCGCAGCAGGACCTCTATGCGGTACCCGCGCGCAAAGACGGTCGTACGTCACGCCCGGCGTTTCTAATCGCCAAATTGACGTCCGAGAAATATCCGCTTACTCAATCGGTCAGCAAGATTGGACGCGACCAGACAAACAATATTTCCATAACCACCGATCACTACGTTTCTCGGCATCACGCCTGGGTTTTGCAGATGCAAGGCGGTTACTGGGTAGAAGACCTTGGCTCGACAAACGGCACTCTGCTTAACGGTGAAGTGCTCCAAGAGCGCAAACAAATCTTCCCCGGTGACAAGTTGACCTTCGGTAAGACCGAGATGGTTTTTTCTGTTGAATAGGAACGAGTAAATGACGCCGGATTTCGGCCGATACAAAATCCTCTCGGAAATTGGACGCGGGGGGATGGGCATCGTCTATCAGGCTTATGACCCCGAAGAAAATCGCCTTGTTGCGATCAAACAACTGGTCATGGAGAATATCTCCCCGGAAAAAATGCGGGAGTTTCGCGATCGATTTAGGCGAGAAGCAGTCACAATCAAGCGCCTAAGCCACAAGAATATCGTCGAAGTTTTCGACGTCGAAGTGGACGAGGGCAAATATTACTATGTAATGGAATTTCTGGAAGGTCACAGCCTCAAGAGCGAGCTGGAGCACCGCCAGGAGCCGATGACACCGCAAGAGTACTGGCCCTTCTTGAGTCAGGTCTCGGAGGCTCTGGACTTTGCTCATACGATGAATGTCGTTCATCGCGACGTGAAGCCGGACAATATATTTATATTGAAAGATGGGCGCGTCAAAATCACTGACTTCGGCATCGCTCGCGCCGTCGACTTCGAAGAGACGAAACTGACAAAAACTGGCGTGATGCTGGGGACGCTGGCCTATGTTTCTCCCGAACAATTACAAGACGCTAAAAACGTCGACCACCGGGCGGACATTTTTTCGCTCGGTGTGGTGAGCTACGAGGCACTGTCCAAGCAGATCCCGTTTTCTGGCGAAGGGATAGCTGCCACCATCGTCAAAATCGTATCGAAAGAAGAGAAGCCGCTGCATATCCTCAATACGTCCATAGGTGTGGAAACATCGGCGTGCGTGGCAAAAGCAATGCGCAAGCGAGCAAGAGAGAGATACCGCAGCATCAAAGACTTCGCCAGAGACTTCGCGTCGAGCCTCGGCGACAGAGCCGACGGCACGCCGAAAAATTGGAATGTCGGACAAAAGACCGCCGAAAATCTCGAGGCCCTGCCGCCCGACTACAGACCGCCGGGCTACGAAGATTATCTTGGACTGAAACCAGGCGGAGGATTAAATGCCAGGCAAGCGGCGGAGACTTCTGCAAACCCTGCAATCCAGCCGTTTCAGGCGTCCCCACAAGCGATCAATTATCCGGATCATTCCGATAATCAAAATTCTTCAGGCGCGGGCTCATGGGGCTCTTCATCCGACTTTCGCACGGTGAATGCACCAGGTGGTTCGTTCGATCCAAAACGACAGACCGAGTCATTCAGCGCTCCGGCGTCTCGTTCATTGAGCGGTGCATCCTTGACCAAAGGCAAATTCCTGCGCTCGATTACGACGCGAGGAAAAGAGCAGGCGCCGTTTTCAGAGCCAGCCCAGGTTGCCTTCTGGTCCGGTCGACTCGTCGTTGCAGACGTCGGAACCCGCAAGCTATCAGTGTTTTCAAAAGACGGGCGCTGGTCCGGCGATCTTGCCCAATTGCCCGATGCAAAAAACTCACCCACACGCGGCGGCAGCGTGACAAAACCTTCAGGTCTGGCATTCGACGGAAGGGGGCGCATCTACGTTACCGATGCCAATGACCACTTTATTCGAGTCTTCGACGCATCCGGCGTTTTTATGCGAGAGTTTAAGAACGTGCATGGCAATGAGTCAGGCTTGACCGGCATCGCCATTGATTCTACCGGCGTTGCTTATGTCGCGGATGCTGTAAATGGCTGCATTCAGATCTTCAGCTCGGACATGGGAACGTGGCTGCGCAAGCTCGGCTCGAAAGGCGATGGTCCCGGTCAAATGCAGCTGCCGTGCGGTCTTGCGGTGGACCGATTGAATCAAATCTACTGCGTAGACTATGGACTTTCCCGCGTCAGCATCTTCAACAAAGCCGGCGTACTGGTTCGTTCATTCGGTCAGAAAGGCGCTGCACCCGGGCAATTCAACGTTCCGCGAGCAGTTGCGGTCGACCAAAACGACAAAATTTATGTGCTCGATTCGCTCAATCACAGAGTACAGGTTTTTAGTCCGACTGGTGACTTTCTCTACATCATCGGTGAAAAGGGCTCGGAAAACGGGCAGCTGTTGGCGCCTTCGGACGTCAGTATCGATACTGAGAGCAACACGATATATATCGCCGATAAAGGCAATCGCAGAATCCAATGCTTCCAGATCGAAGCTTGAAGACGTCTGAATATGATTTGGACTTGTTGAAAACAAACAGAGGAAACACGTGAACCGACTGATACTGGCGTCACAATCGCCAAGACGAATCGATCTTCTCAACAAGCTAGGGCTCGAGTTTGAAGTCGTGCCGAGCGACAAAGAAGAAGTCGTTCAATCTGGACTGTCGCCGGAAGACGTGGTCCTTTCAATTGCTGAGCAGAAGGCTGAAGACGTCGTTTACCAGCTTCGCAAGCGAATTGAAACCGAAGACGGCCCATTCCTTATATTGGCGGCAGACACACTAGTTGCGTACGAGGGAAAACTCCTGGGCAAACCAGGCGATCGGCAAGAAGCCATCGAAATGCTTGAAAGTCTTTCCGGTAAAACCCATATGGTGCACACCGGAGTAGTCGTGTTTCGCGCCGAAAAAACAAGCGACAACGGTGGAATCAAAAAGAGTGTAATCAATGCAGTAGAAACCTCATACGTCACTTTCCGCCCGCTGCAACGCTCCGAAATCGAAGCATACGTAGACACTAATGAGCCCATGGACAAAGCGGGAGCATATGCCTTGCAAGGCATCGGCGCTTTTCTTGTCAGCAAAGTAGACGGCAGCGACTCGAACGTAATCGGACTTCCCGTGTCACGAGCAGTCGACCTGCTCAGGCGCTCGGGATTGAAAGTACTAGGGCTCTAAAGCATCGAACAAACAATTGCAAAAAGTCAAAGAGCAAACAAAATGCCCACACAAAAACCAAAAGAAAAGAGCGAAAAACTCCCTGAGCTGATGGAGCTCTTTCCGCTGATGGAAAAACTGGGGAAGCATCTCAAGGAAGATGGCAGCCTGAATGGCGTGAAGATTGGCTGGCACTGCCACCTAACACAGTTGACACTGCTGACCGCCGAAGCCCTTGTGGAAGGCGGCGCAAAACTCTTTCTCAGCGAAGTCAACCCTGCCACCACTGACGATGAAGCAGTGCAGGGCATTCGAGATCTCGGTGCAAAAGTATTTACCGGTGAAAATTCTCCCGAGAAAGTTCTAGCCGAATCCCCGCAATTACTGACCGACACAGGCTTCGTCATCATAGACAAGTTTCTTTCCATGGCACCTTCCGAGCGTCCAAAATCAGTAACCGCCGCCTCGGAAATCACCACCAGCGGTATCGAGAAGTTGCGCAAAATAAGCGATCTGCCACTGCCTGTGATTAACATCAACGGTGGACTTCTCAAAGCACGCATCGAAAACTATCACGGAGTGGGCGACGGAGTAGTCGACCTTTTGCGCCGCCTGACAGGGCGCTCTCTTTCCGGTCTCAATTCTACAGTGGTCGGTTATGGCGCGGTCGGCTCGGGAGTGGCTTTCCACCTCAGAAAAGAAGGTGGCATTGTCAACGTCGTTGACAATGATCCTGTACGACGATTAATCGCCCATTTCGACGGATTTTCGGTCAACGATTTGCTCACTTCTCTTCGAAAAGCAGATTTGGTCGTAACAGCCACCGGCAAAAGACACATTATTGGAGAAACGCACTGGCAAGCGGCAAGAGATGGTGCGATTTTTCTCAACGTTGGGCACTGGCCTGAGGAGTTGGACCTAAACGCCTTGCGCAAATCAGCCCAAAAGATTGATGATTTGGATCTCAAAACCCAGCGCTTCCATCTGAAAGAAGCGGCCGGTTCCGATGCAGAAAAGCGCTTATATGTCGTGGCAGACGGCAATCCTGCAAACATCGTCTTGTTAACCGGGTCGGTGGAACCAACCTTGATTCACTTGGCAACCGAAGCGCTATGCCTTTCATATCTAGCGAAACACGGCACAAGCCTGGGTCATGGCGAACACCTGGTCCCTTACGAAGTTGAACAAAATTCAAGCGTCCTAGCCCTAGAGGCGCTCAGGGCTTAGCTATCGCGCTTTTTGTTGCTATGTATTAAACGCTTAAACCGCTCTACATTGGATGGATGAGCTTTATTAACTCCGGCAGTATATGCTAACTTCATAGCTGATTATCGGTATACGCATACTGAAATTTGACGAGAGAGAAAACGATGAAAGAAAGAGCTTGCGGGAAGTTCGGTCAAACATTTGTGAGACCAGCCATACGTTCCGCCTTGATTGCTCAGGTCCTTCTGGCATTGTCGGTACCGGCATTCGCACAGCAAGACGACAGTTCGCTCGATGCGCTCTGGAACGAAGGGCAAGATTCAGCAAAGAGCCAGCCGGCAAAGCAAGATGCCCCCGCATCGCGTCCTCGCACAAAACAACCGGCCAGCATCGACACTTCTCCCAACTTCAAAGTCACTACAGGTGGTGCAAGTGAATCGGCTAGTTCCAAGCCTGATTTCTCAACCACCTCCGAAGCTACCGAAGCAACCGGCTCTTCATCAGGTTCGCAACTCAACTCTGCGCCGCTCTGCTCTATCGATTCTTTCAAAGGCAGCGACTTTGTGAAGTCCGGCGGTTGGCCGGGCGTTGGTCCCTTCAATGCCACAAGCCGTGTGCCCAATGAAATGAAAGACGCTCAAGACAACCATCTTCGTCTCACAGTCAGCGATCAGAAAGTTACCGAAGCCGAGCTGTGCTTGGTCAAACAGCCAAATCCGGCAAGCAACTTCATTAACATACAGATGACCGCCGATTACTTCCTGGAAGCTCTCGGAGTGAAGCCGGGTAAGATTTCCGACTTCAACAAAGAGTTGGAAAAGTCGAAGGCAGAAGTTGTGAAGGAAGAGCCTAAGCCTCTTTCACTACCTGCCGGAAAGTACCAGGTTTCGATCGCGCCTCCGACTGACGAAGACCTCTCCTCACTGCCACAAGACAAGAAGGAGAAGATCGCGCTCGTCATCAAAGTTTCCAGCCGTGATGCCAGCCCGGATTCAATTAAAGCGCATTCAACAGTCGATACGACTCCTGACGAAGTTGTAGAACAACCACCAGTGAAGGTGGCCACAGTACCCACAATTTCAGCACCGGTAGTAAAACCGCCAGTCAAGCCGCCCGTTGCCGTAAAGACTGCGCCGGCACCAACGGCGACAGCTCAGTCCGATGCGTTAAAAAATACGTTTACCGAACTGCTAAAAACCTGGCAAGCCATTAAAAAGACTGCGGTGAGAAACCGCGTCACATCCGAGCTTCCTGAGATTCTTGCCGGAAAGGCACTGGAAAAACAAACAGGCGCAATCAAGTATTTGATGTCGACGCACAAGTACTACGACATGACGTCGCGCGGTGTCACCGTGAGCAAGTATCAGGAATTGGTGCCGGGCAAGAAATATGCTTGTTTCGCTCAAGTCAAAGAATTTCGCCGTTTCATAGATGACACAACAAACAAGTCATTGAAGGACGCAGAAGACACCTATAACGTCAATTACACAATTGAAAAGATTGATGGTAAATGGTTCATCAGCGATTCCGTCGTGATCAATACGCCACAGAGATAAGCAACAGGCGACTGTAATCCAAGATGATTGAAAAAAACAAACGTGCCGAGGTTCTTGAATCAGGGAAGAGCCGCGTCCCCTTTGTTGCCGGAGTTGCGGTACTGGTAGTCGGCTTCGTCTTTTTCCGAACACTCTCGGTATCAGGCAGCGAGACAGCTGCACAAAACGCCTTCGTGCTTGCTCAGGGCAACTCAAAGCCGGTAAAAACAGCCGCAACGCAAGACGCGCTCCATGTGAAGCGCGATGGACCGGAAGCCTCAGCCATTGATCATCACAATGTGCAAATGCATGGACTTCCTCCGAGTGTAATTTTGCAGCCCCATCCGGCCATCAGACAATTACCGGTGACACATCAAGTGCCGCCTGTTCAGCAGCATGCACGCACAGCTGTAACAACACCCGTGCAGACGCACTCCATTCCTCAGGTAATGCACGCGCCGACTGTCCCGCAGGCACCTGCGGCTGCGCCTAACCACGTCGTTCATCAAACTCATGTAATTCCTCAAACCCGTGGCGTCCCGCTCCCTCATGCCGTTCCGCAGACTAACACGTTTCCGTCAAGCGCGCGTCCAGTGCAGCCAGCGAAACCACAGGAGAAAGAAAAAGGCACTTTTGTTCCTCTCGTAGATGAAGCGGGCGCTCCTGTGTCGCCATCGGCTGTGGTATCACAAGACGGCAAGTTCTATTTCCTCGGACCCAATCACCTGTGGTCTCTCGAATGGACGCAACCGGCTGCCGGACAGCCTCGAAAGACGTTTCTCAAAGCTTGCCACCCACCGGCGAAGATAGAAAAAATCCCGGTGCAAGAATTCAACAACATGATTTCCGTGCCGCCGCGAAAGTCGCTCGTCATCCTCTCCAAAGCAGGCGATTTGTTTGAATACTTCACGCAGACAGGTGCATGGCATCAGTATCGAGCCAACCTCTGGCTGACTGGGTCGCCCGATCCTGATTATGTAGATCTCGCGTTTAACGGAAAAGACATCATCCTCATTGACCCCGAACGCAATGACATTTGGGTGTGCCCACCCAACTCAAAATATTTGACGCCCTATTTCCGCGAAGTAATGCCATGGCAGGTGAAGCGCGGTGATTACTACGTCGGCGATGGCATCGGCATCGCTTATGACGGTCTTACATATCTGCTCCGTAAACACGGAGGTGTCACCAAATTTAGTGGCAATTCTCGAGCCAATGTTCGGCAGCTGAAATTCTCCTATCGGGCTCCGGGTAAAGCTCGCCTTAGACCATCTAGAATAATCACCGCCGCGAATTCTCCGCTGTTTATTGTCGAGCGCGAGAACAATCGTGTTCTGGCAATCGACAAGAAGACCGGTCAAACCACTCATTTTGTCTTCCCTAAAGGCAGCGACTTGAGAGGGCTGGCGCCGATTAAGGACGGCTTCGTGGTTGTAAATGGAAACCGGCTTGTCACGCGTCGACTCGATACCGCCGACGCACCGACTGCAGAGATTCATCCCCGCTCCTTCGATCAGCGGCTGGACGGCATCGGGATACCTGTGCCGGGCGGGCAATTGCCGTCTCACTTGGGCGTATTTCCTGGCGCTCGAAGGTTGTACCGATATGGCATTCACGCCGGGGTCGACTTCTTTAACGGCGGCGGCAACAAGGTTGTAATGGGCACACCGGCAATCGCAGCCGACAGAGGAAAAATTATTCGCATTGACCACGGGTTTAAGGACATGGACGCGCCCACCTTCAACCGCGTAATGAGCCAGTGCGCAAGGGATCACACGACTTCAGACCATAACGAAGACCTCTTTAGAGGTTGCCAGGTTTGGCTCGATCATGGCAACCGGATGGTGACGCGGTATGCGCATTTAGATAGAATCAATGCCAAACTCAAAAAGGACGCGTTCGTAAACAGGGGAGACACAGTCGGGTACATTGGCGTTTCAGGCACAGGACAAAACTTGCCCGGTAAGGCGAAATACCCGCATTTGCACTTCGAAATCTGGCTTGATGGACATTACGTCGGATACGGACTGACACCTGGCGAAACTTTAGGAGTGTACGAAGACATCTTCGGACGGTAGATAAAGGGGCAAAATCAGCGTGATTACAAGTAAAAGCAAGACTGCGCTTTCTGTTTGTTTGGCAATTTCGGTGTCTTTGATTGCGACATATCAGCCGGCGGACTCAAAGTCCAAAACGGCACGCAACCGCTCCAGCAGCAACGTGCAAATAGCCGCTCTGCCTTTCTTCAGGAAAGAGGGTGACAAGAACACAGATGCCAAAAAGAAACCTGCCGACAAAGCACCGGCAGCCGAAAGCCCGGCTGAAAAAACTCCTGCGGCGGCAGTAAAGGACGCAAAAGCAGACAAGAAGAAAGGCAAGGAAACTGCCGAGTCGAAGGATGCTGCAGCGGTCAAAAAAGCTGATAAACCAGCCGTCGAAACCAAAACAGAAGCCCCAGCAAAGGTAGAAGCAGCCGCAGAGAAGGCAGCCGATAAGGATGCCGTCGCCGAAGAAAAGGCCCCGGTTTTTGCACCGGATGCTTCGTTAATAAGTGTTCTCAAAGATCTTTCAAAGGCCTTGAAAGACGCGGAGCAAGTTCAAAAACTTACGGAAGATGCCAACCACCAAGCAATATTGGCGCAAGCGCAGATCATTCTCGCGCGCGCTTTGGATAACTCTGATTTGACTTTCAATCGCATTATCTCTGCCGATGAAGAGCGTCAGTTCGCAAAAACTCTCTCTCCGGAATCCTGGGCGTCGGGCGAGGTCAACTTCGGAGACGGAACCGGCTCACTGACAGCCGTTTGGGCTAAGCGCGTAAATGGACTGCTGAACTTGACGATCGCCGGAAAGTGCAAAGACAAAACTGCACCCAACGGCAAAAAAATCGGCAATTTCGTCGTGGTCATCACGGGCCGCTCGCCGATTGAAGCAGGGTTTGACATTCAAACTCAATCGAACGTCAATTTCTGGCTAGGTCAATTGGCGCCCGCGACAATCGATTCGGATTGCTTGACCGATGCAAGTGCTGAAACAGCTCCTGCCGCTGAGGATAACGTAAAAAAAAAGTCTCTAGCGGCGCTGCCGATTCTGGTAACTGATCGCGTCGTCGCTTACAAAAGAGACCTGAACGTTTACGAAATTCGCCAGAAACAGCTGCTTGCACAGAAGGCTGAAGAAGACAAAAAGGCGAATGATGAGCGCGCGCAATTGACCGCGCAAGCTATTGCCGAGGCAACTGCAAAGGTTCTCAAAGAGTCAACCAACCGTTCGCTGACCAAAGATGAAACCTTGAAGGGCGACGCAGATGATTCTGATGAGGCAGCCGATACAGCCAAAGACGATAACGCAAAGGCTGACGCCAAGACTGCCGACACCAAGGCTGGCAACGGCAAGACCACGGCCAGTGCGACTAGCAATGGCAAAAGCGGTGACGGAAAGACCGGCGATAGTAAGACCGGTGACGGCAAATTTGCCAATGCGAAAGCAAGTGATGCCAGGTACACGGACGCCAAGCCGTCTGATGCAAAAACTGCCGATGCCAGAGCCAACGAAAACAGACCGAGCGCAGCGAAGACTGAATCGGCAGTAAAAGAGTACGTGGATAAAGGTGCCATCAACCCTGTGTCCGCGGCGCGCACAAAACCTGAGCCTCAGGAAATAGACAGCAGAGCCTGGAGTTCACCAGCCGACAAGGTGGCGATGAACACTACAAGCAGCTCATCCTCGAGTTCTTATCGCCCGGAATCCAGTCGCTTGCCGGGACGAAGCAGTATGCCTTCATCCAATCAATCGGTTTGGGAAAGCCCTGCCAGCACACCGCAATCAAGGCAAGCAAGCCTTGCAGCAACTATCGTCGCGCCGGAAAAGGCGATTGCCGGACAGTTTTTGACCACCTCTATCATTGATAGAGATAAAAACGGAGAACCTTCTGTCGAATTGAGTTTTAACGGCGCAGCGCTGGCAACAGACGCCCGTGGTCAGGCACTATATATGGTTCCTGAGGATGCGACTCCGGGACGTTCGCTAAATGTTTGCCTGGCATCGAGACCGGAACTAGCAAACAGTCTCATCGATATTCTTCAGCCGCTCACGACATCTTACGAGGCGCAAGCTCCGAAGATCGAACGGATCAGTTCTATGGTTGCGCCCCGCTCGATGCTCGTAGTCGAAGGGCACAACTTCGACGGACACGCCGACCACAATCGCATTCTAATCGACGGACTGCAAGAAGCAAGAATAATTGCTGCATCGCCTGTGCAATTAAAAGCAATTCTGCCGGCCGGTATCAAGCCTGGCAGTCATTCATTCTGTGTCGGTACGGCGGGGCTGCGCAGCAACTCAGCAACAGTAGACGTGATTGCAGCAGAAGTGCAGCAAGACCCAAGAGAAGCAGGCCGCGACAACCTGTCCAAGTTGGTGGTCAAAGTGTTGGGCACAAGCAATAAAGTCAATGTCAGGCTGACAAACAACACTCCGGACGTTCTGAAAATACAGCGCGGCAATGAGATGCTTGTCACCACTCCTGGTGGCGCCAATAACTCGGTCGTCGTAGGTGTTCAGAGATTGAAGAAGGGCGCTTACAACGTTGAAGCAGTCATTGAGCAATAGTGGTCTAAAACATCAGCGGGCGAGGATTTTCGCTTGCGCAGTTTTGACCAGCGCTAGCCTATGTACAGCTTTAGCGTTACCTGCATTTTCGCAACAAGCAAAAACTAAAACTCCGTCAGAAATAATCAATGATGCTTATCCTCTCTTGCTGAACAGGAAAGCGAATCCGGCAGAACAGCAGTACTGGAGCGGTAGATTGAAAAATCTGTCGCCTTTCGCTGTGACTGATTTATACGATGGCTTGACGCGTTTGCCTGAATATCGCAAGCGTTTTGCAGGTTTGACGCAGAAAGACCAAATTGCGCTCATGTACAAGACTTTATTGAGCAAAAATTCAGTGGATCCGGACAGCGAGAAGAAATGGCTCGACTACTACAAGAGAGGCGGGTTGGTAGACACGGTTGAGACAATTGTCGGCTCTGCCGATCACACAATGTGTGTCTACAAACGTGTCGGACTCTCCACGCAGCAAGAATGGGACGCCGTTCACATGGCTGAGAACATGGCGGCGACGAATAAGCCCAGAGCAACAGAAATGTACAAGAACATCATCAGGACCTCGAAAGTACCCGAGACGTACTATTTTCTTTCCCGCGTGCAGTCTTACTACGATAGCAAGGCGGCCATCGAAACCCTGCAAGGTGAGGTCACGCGCTTTCCTGATGACGCTCTAGCTGAACTGAAATTGTCGTATTACATGAACAACGCAGGAGCTCTGGGAATAGCGTTTGGTCGTGCCACGCACGCCATTAGAGTGAGTGATGAACGCGCCGGAGCGGACACATTGATCAGCTCCATGCGAGAAAGACTGGACAAAGCAAAACACATTGAGTGCTTGAGCCGTGAAATGCTTTTAGCACGCGCCGCCGCACACGACCGCGCAGACCAACACGCTTTTGCCTTACCCGAATTGGAAAGAGCACTCGCGCTTGGACCTGGTGACGGCACCGTATACACTCAACTCTGCAACGCTTACTTCAATCTGGGACATTATGCAGAAGCTGTCGAATACGGCAAAAAGGCAGAGAAGGTTTTCGGGGTTAACTTCAGTATTCTCTGGCCACGCAGCCTCTCTTACTATGCGCTAGGCAAATACAAGGAAGCAATCGCAGACTTCGATAAAGTGATTCCTCTTGGTCCTCTGCCAAAGTTTTATGAGACTCGGGCCAAATCTTTTGAGAAACTCGGGAAGTACAAAGAGGCAATCTCTGACTACAACACACTGATAAAGACTGACCCCAAGGTAATCAAAAATTATGTGGGCCGCGGGCGCAATTACTTGGCTTTGGGGAAAACAAAAGAAGCAATCGCAGACGCCAATCATGCAATTAAGATCGGACCTCGATTTCGTGACGCGTTCAAATTCAGAGCTGAAATCTACAGAAAGTTAGGCAACAAGGCTGCTGCTGATGCAAACCAGAAAAAATACAATCAGATGATGAAGTTGTATGTGGAGCCCAAAGATTTTGAATAATTTGGTTCTTTCTGCGGTCACTTTTTTAAATTCTGCTCAACCAAGCCATTTCATGTAAAGACCGGTCTTAGAAAATACGAAGCTTCAGGATCGGGAGGCTCGATGTTGTTATTATGCTTGGCAGCCACAGGCGCTATTGACAACACTCTATTCTAAAGAGAAGTCCCCACCAATACGGCTAGTTTATGAGCCCACAGACCACCGAACCAAAGCCCTCCCAAGCTAAACCCCAGGCACAGCCGACTGTGAAAACAGAGCGGGTTTGGGAGCCGGAAGACAAAGTCTTTTCGACCGCACCTGCCCTGGGCAGCACTACGCGCACGAAGGACACTCTGACCATTCTGGTGACTGCCCTGCCGATTGTTGGCGCGCTTGGGACATTCTTCTGCTGGACTGCATCCAATTTCTATGTAGGCGACGTCGAAGTGCAAACGAGCCGCCCGTACAACGCGATTACTGTAAAGGTTTTCGATAATAAAGGTTCGGAAGCAACTTTCCACACGCCGAAATTTCAATTGATGCCCGGCAATTACCATTTGGTGATAAACGCCGACAATCTCGGCTCGCAGCATGCAGACACGAATGTTGCGTTCCACGCAAAAACGAAAGTTCAAGTTGAATTGCCTAGCGATTTGGACAGAAAAGAAGCGCAGGAAGAGCCCAAAGCAAAACGCAAAAACTGGCTCCTTTTCTGGAAGAAGAACTAGATAGAAATGGGCAACAGCCAAAACCTGCAAAGTCAAACTGCAAAGACTGAAAATTCGAAGACCGCATCTAAAGAGATCGCTGAACTGATTCCGGGTGGTGTAAACAGCCCGTTTCGTTCGTTTCACGAAGTCGGCGGGCACACTATCTTTCTAAAAGATGCGCATGGCTCGAAAGTCACCGATATCGACGGAAACATTTACATCGACTATCTCGGGGCGTGGGGTCCGGCAATTTTAGGGCATTCGCCGCCCTCGGTCGTAAAAGCATGCCAGGAAGCAGTCAATGCTGGTGCCGTGTTCGGTGCGCCAACGTTGCTGGAATTGGAAATGGCGAAGAGCGTAATTCGACACTTTCCTAGCATCGATCAAATTCGTTTTGTCAGCAGCGGCACTGAAGCCGTGATGAGTGCAATCCGCCTGGCAAGAGGATTTACCGGTCGCGATGTAGTTGTGATGTTCGAGGGGGCTTACCACGGACATAGTGATTCAGTTCTCGGTTCAACAACGCACCAATCAAGCTCTGGGGTGCTTAATGGCACAAAAGAGCGCACAGTGCTTACACCTTTCAACGATTTGGAACGACTGGAAGCCACACTTGAAGAGCACTCCGGCCAAACCTCCGCTGTGATAATCGAACCTGTTTGTGGCTCGATGGGTGTTGTCCTGCCTGAACCAGGATTTCTCCAGGGTATGAGAAAACTCTGCGATAAGCATCAAGTCGTCCTCATTTTTGACGAAGTATTGACCGGTCTGCGCGTTGCAAAAGGCGGCGCACAGGCACTTTTTGGAGTCAAACCGGACCTGACGACCTTTGGAAAGGCTCTGGGCGGGGGTATGCCAATCGGAGCATATGGTGGGCGGCGCGACATTATGGATGTGCTTATGCCGATTGGTGAGGTGTATCAAGCGGGAACATTCTCGGGCAACCCTGTCACTATGGCCGGTGGCATCGAAGTGCTGCGCCTGTTGGACGATGATGTTGTTTATGAAACACTTGAAGCGCGCTCGGCTCAGCTTTTCGCGGGAGTCGGCGAGTTTGTAAACGCACGATCTTTGCCCATTCAGTTGCAACGCGCCGGTTCAATGTTCTCGATTATCTTCTGCTCCAAGCCAGTAAGAAACTTCGCCGATTCAAAAGGAATTGATGCCGATCGTTTTGCAGTTTTCTTCCACGACCTGCTCGCAAACGGCATCTATCTGCCGCCTTCATCGGTGGATGCAGCGTGCGTTTCCGCTGCTCACACTGAGCGTGACATTGAAGAAACCATTGAGAAAGTCGGCGCGGCGTTCAAGAAAGCATTTTCGTAGGGGCGAAGCATGGCATCGCCCTACAAAAAGAGGGCGCGTGCAACGCGCCCCCACGCTATTTAAAAGAGGGCGCGTGCAACGCGCCCCCACGCTATTTAGCGGAATGTTCTGCGCATGCTGAACAAGTCGGAGAAAGTCTCCCAGATGACTGAGAGTTTTCCGCCGGAAGCACCGACCGACAAGCGGGGCAGGTGTTCGATTGGAATCTCGATGACTCTGTAACCAGCTCTTTCAGCGCGAATGCAGAGTTCTGCATCCACAAAGGGAGTGTGTGACAGCAAGGTGATGCGGTCCACGATTTCGCGGCGGAAGAGTTTGATTGAGTTGACGTCTTTATGCTTGTGACCATACAAGACACGCAGCATCAAGTTATACACTTGCGATTGAATCTTTCTGCGCGGCGGGTCGTTGCGGTTGACTCTGTGACCAATGACGAAATCATGGGTCCTGAGTCCTTTGGCCATCGCGAAGATTTCTTTTGGTGCGTACTGATAGTCGCCCGGCAAGGAGAAGACGAGTTCCTTTTTTCCTGCAAGATACAGTTCTCGGATGGTGTAGCCGAAGCCTTTGTTCTCAGGGTGATTGATGATCACCACGTTGGGGAACCACTTCGCACATTGTTGAACTACAGCCAATGTATTGTCGCGACTGCCGTCGTTGCAAACAACGATTTCATAGTCTGAGCATGCTTCTTTGAGAAGCGCGTCGGCATCGGTGATCAACTTGCCGATGGTTGTTTCGTCATTATAGGCTGGTATCACGAGCGATACCGAACCCGGAATGGCTTGCATCCGTCTCGGAAGTGTTGCTGTGTTTGAGCTTTGCTTTACGCTAATGTCACTCATTTGATTTGGCTCCGCTTCAGTTTATGAAATCGAGTTGGCAGTTACTTTTGGAGAAGATTTGGAAGACTTCTGCTCGCGGCTGTAGTTTCCGATTTCTTCGATGACTGCATCGATTTGATCGTCGGTTAAGCCGGGGTGCATGGGCAGAGAAAGAATTCGGTTGACGAGCTTCTCTGTCACTGGAAGCGAACCGGGTTTGTATCCCAGATAGCTGTAGGCTTTCTGCAGATGCGCCGGGTTCGGATAATGAATCAAGGTTTGAATGCCCTTTTCGAGCAAATAGGCTTGCAGACCATCGCGATCATCGGTCTGAATTACATAGAGGTGATAGACGTGCTTACGTCCTTCTGCCTCGTACGGTGTTACAACAATACCTTCGAGACCTTCGTTGTAGCGCTTCGCAATTTCGCGGCGGCGCTCATTCCATTGCTCAACAAAAGGAAGTTGAGCATCGAGAATAGCGGCTTGCATTTCATCAAGACGGCTGTTGATGCCGATGATGTCGTGATAGTAGCGCTTAGATTGACCGTAATTACGCAGCTTCACGAGCTTGTCGAAGTTTTCGCTGGAGTTGGTCGATACGGCGCCGCCGTCGCCAAATGCGCCCAGGTTCTTGCTTGGATAAAAACTAAAGGCACCGTAGTCACCCAAAGTTCCAGCAATCGCACCTTTATAGGTAGCGAGTGTCGATTGCGCACAATCTTCTAAGAGCATGATCTTATGTTTCGCAGCAATCTTCAACAAAGGCTCCAGGTCCACCATTTGACCGTAGAGGTGCACAGGCACAAGAGCTTTGGTCTTTTCGGTAATCTTCGCTTCGACCAAATTTACGTCCATGACGTATGTCTTGGGGTCGATGTCTACAAATACGGGTGTTGCACCGGTCATCGAAATAGCCGAGATGGTGGGCACTGCAGTGTGCGCCACAACAATTACTTCATCGCCCGTCGTCACTCCGGCAGCCGCCAGAGCGAGATAGATAGCCTCTGTGCCGGAAGCGCAACCAGCAACGTAGCCGGAGCCCAGTGATTTCGCGAACGCAGCTTCGAATTTTTCGAGTTCGCTACCCAAAATATAGTGACCACTCTCAAGAACGCGATGGACCGCCTGGTCGATCTGGCTCTTATAAGTTTGGTAGTGCACCTTCATGTCGCCGAATGGGACTTTCACCGGTTAGCTCCTTTGCTCTGTAGAATCGGGCCCACACATACTAGAAGAAATGGTCAAGAAGCGAATTAAGAGCAACTTAATTGACATCTGACGAGAAGTGACATGGGCTTGGGATTTCCGCCAATTGTCGCCGGTTTGCGTGGTAAGATCATTGGCTTGGATTTAGCCGGCGGCGTTTTCCGAAACGCGCACAGGATCACCGTTTACGCCTGAGTCCAGAATTCCGAAAAGTGAGCGCGAATTTAGAGTTAGACGGAGATCATGATCGAAGTATTCAAAGGTAAGACGGCTCTCATAACCGGTGGCATGGGCTTCATCGGCTCCAATCTGGCTGCGAAGCTGGCTGAGCTGGGCGCGAAGGTCACCATCCTGGACGCCATGATTCCGGATTACGGCGGCAACGTATTCAACGTTCAAGAATCCGACAAAATTCGCATCAATTTTTGCGACATAAGAGACCCTTCAGCCGTCGATTGGCTGGTGCGAGGGCAGGATTATGTTTTTCACCTGGCCGGTCAGGTCTGCCACCTGATGAGCCTTTCCAATCCATTTCCCGATATTGAAATGAATATCACCGGCACCGCCATCGTTATGGAGGCGCTGCGCAAACACAATCCGAATGCAATTGTTGTTTACACAGGTACACGTGGTCAGTACGGCTCCGTCGTTTCCATGCCGGTAAATGAAGAAGCACCGACCAATCCCAAAGGGATCTACGAGATTTCCAATCTCACCGCCGAAAAAATCATCAAGGTTTACAACGATGTTCACGGCATCCGTTCGTGCTCATTGCGCTTGAGCAACATTTACGGACCGCGTTCGCAAATGATGCACTCGCGCTTCGGCGTCGCCAACTGGTTTATCCGTCTGGCAATGGACGACGACACCATTCAACTCTTCGGCGACGGCAGCATTCTGCGTGACTTCTGCTACGTCGATGATTGCGTCGATGCAATTTTGCGCGTTGCCACCACACCGGAATGCTACGGCGAGATTTTCAACGTCGGCTCCGACATTCCAGTCAGCTTCAGAGAATTGTGCGACGCCATCGTCAAAGTTGCGAAGTCGGGTCGCTGGCAGTTCGCCGAGTTTTCGCCGGAAAGAAAAGCGCAAGAGCCTGGCGATTTCTATTCGGATATCTCCAAGATCGAACGCTTCACAGGCTGGCGCCCCAACACCGAGTTGGAAGAGGGCATCGCGAAGACAATCGAATACTACGCGAAACACCGCGATCACTATTGGACCAAGCCGGAAAAAACTTTGCCCGCAGACAAAGAAACGGTCACTGCGACAAAGCGTTAGACTCTGCGGTCAAAGGTTATTCAGGCGTTCGTCACCGTCAAGCAAGAGCTTGTTGGAACGACAATCAGTCCTTAATCACGAGCCTGCTTGCGGGTTAACCCCAGTGCGTTTTTTCACGACTGCGTGAAGAATGAGCGCTGAGGTACTTAGTATGCAGCGAAAGACTCCGAGACGAACCAAATCCGAACGCTCTCTCGCATACCTGCTCGCATTCTCATTTGCCGCGTGCACCCCTGCAGTGCTGGCTGACCAACGTGATGTTCTGAACGCACAGAAATACGTCAAAGAAGTGGGAGAGAATCAGGAGGAGTCTATAACGGCGCACTTCGATCTCGCGTGCGCCTACCTCGAAGACGAAAAGTATCAAAAGGCGGACGATGCTTTCAACAAGGCGGTTGCCATAGAAAAACGAGTAGGGCTTACCACTCATGGCATAGTGACGCTGTACATGGATTGGGCAGAACGTCTCGTTGAGCACTACGAATTTAAGAAGAATCCCGAGCTGTTGAAACAAGCAACCCAAGCAATCGCAGGTGCCACACTCGCAACAAAAAGAATCCCATTGCACGACTCCGTCTACTACCATCAGCAAATGATTGAGTTCTTCCACAAGGCCGGAATGAAGACCGAAGAGAAAAAACAGATTCAGATTTTTGACAGCAGGTTGGTTGCAGTTGAGCAAGGACCACTCGAAAGCCACGAAATAACCCAGATTGGATTTGCTCTGAAACAACTTGCGGCGATGCACGCACGCGCGCTCTCGGTGCATGAAATCCACCACGGAACAAAACCCACCGAGCAAGTGACAAGCGACAACACGCCAAGCAAGCCAAAAACAATAAAACAGTCGGAGTTTTCGAAAGCAGAATGTTATATGCTCCGAGCAAATCAAGTTTTTAGCAGGCTTGCGGAAAATTCGCACATAAGGCTACAGGAGCAACGCGAGCTTATATTCTGGTTTCGATACTACGGCAGAAAGTCTCAAGAAGAATTTCAAACGAGACAGCTAGCAAAACTTGTCCATTCAAACGATCTGAAAATCATGTTTCCGCCGGTGGAGCGTTGTTTAGGGTGCGGGCGAGGGTAGAATTGAAGACAGGCATTTCAAAGGGCGGGGAGAGAATGAACAACAAATCTTCTAAGGTTATCAATTCATTGGTTGCACTGGGAGTGGTAGTCAGTGCGTTGCCTGCCTACGCCGATGAAACACCACTCGCGCGCGCATTGAAGCACTACGAAGAAATCAGTAAGAAGCAGGGAGCAAGCATACAGGCATCGCAGCTTGCTAAACTGGAAAAAGAATTGAAAGCGCTTGAAGCAGATGAAAAGCTGGATCGCAACGGCATTTTGTCCACCGCGATGATATTTCAAAGGCTCGCACAAAAGCATGCTCCCTCGCTCAACTTCCGCGGCTCCCGAATGGTGCCGCAGGTCCAGGTTGTAGCCGATGATGCACCTGCTAAGGACGGAAATATAAAGCAAAAGAACTACAATGCGGCTGAAGGCTATAGGCTGCGTGCAATGGCTCTGTACAACAGACTTCCGGAAACAGATCCGACACGAATCAACGAACAGCGAAATTTAGCGTCCTGGTTCTACCACTATGGTCAAAAGCAGCAGGAAGAACTTCAAACTCAGCAGTTGAGCAAGTTGCTGCATACAACCGACCGAGACAAACTGTTTCCGCCGCCACCGCCTTGCCCTGCGTGTGGAATGGGTTAGAGGCGGCGGCGAAGTTCAGGGTTTTACCCTAAGACTCGGATAATAGACCCGTGATAGATTGGTCCCACACTTAGGCTTCTGCTGCAAACCACAGTTGTGCAAACTCGGCGCGATGCTCGGGTCAAACGACCCTAAAGTGCTGCTTGCCCCAGTCCCCGCGTGCGGGATGGGGTAATCACCACGTTCAAGCGTTTGCAAGCGTATAGAACGCTAAACAAAAACCGGATTCGTCAGAACAAGAATCGGAAGCGATTTAATTTGCCATGGTAATCAAACATACAAAACAGAAAGAAGTTGTGTTAGCCATTCTTTTTGCAAACGGGATGCTCAACTCTCAACTGCCCGCATTTTCTCAAACAAGCGAGAATCAAAAAACGACAGCTATTGAAACGCTTGCAAATATCACAGAAGCAAAGCCAGTTACTCGAGCATTCTATCTGCTTCTACTGGCACATTCGTACATTACAGAAGAAAACAGAGCAAAAGTAGACGATCAATACAATACGATTACCAATGAATTGAGACGACACGACAGCTTCTTCTATATGCGAAGCAAGAACGAATCTTTGTCATCGTGGTCTGAACAAGCGGCATTTGAAAACGTCTCTAGACTTAAAAATACGCCGAGCAAAGACAATCCTTCTATCCAATCAATACCCGAAGAAAGGGTCAAATTAGCCAATCAAGCCATCGAAAGAGCAATGTCGCTAACGCAAAACATATCCGAGAAATTTGTACGGCTAAATTTGTACTTCTCCGCCTTACAATTATTTGACAGAACAGGCAACCACGTTGGTGTAAACAAGTGCCAGAAAATTTTGGACGAAGCCTTCGACGCTTGCAATAACAAATCACCCATTGACGAGGAATTGATCGAAGCGACGGCCTCAATTTTGAATTCTATGGCATACGCGTTAATAACGCTCAGAATCACAGATTACGATCCCAAGCTATCACCAGCGACAAAGCAAAAGATAGTAGAACCCGTTTCCGAAAGTACCTTCAAGAAAAGCCAACAGCTAAAATTAAAGGCAGTTGCGTTGTTAGATAAACTACCAAAGGAAAATCATCTGAGAAGAAAAGCACACAGGGATCTAGTTTTTTGGTACAGGCGACTAGACAAGCCATTTTTAGCGGAATACGAAAAACTAGTTCTCTTCAACCTGGTTGGATATTGGGATGAAAGCGTTCTGTACCCTCAAGCAGGCGCATGCGGACACCTTATCTGGTGGACAAAAGAGAAAGTCGTGAATTACATGGCTTGTGGGATGGGCTAGGTACTTTAGAGATAGAATTCATGAAGGATCGCAAAACCAAATTGACGCGAAAGAAGGCATTGCTGGCAATTGCATTTGCAAGCGGGATGTTGAATTCGCAATTGCCGGTCTTTCCCCAATCCAAAGTGAATGCATCAGATTCGATAGAACAAAGGATCGTAAAAAATACAAACATTGCTCCGGAGATACGCGCACTCTACCTGTTACGGCTAGCAAGGGAGTACGTTAACAACACCCACAAGTCCGAGGTCGAGACTAGAAACACGTATCTAGCAAATGAAGTCAGTAAAAGCTGGACTCCGGACACATGGGAAATGATCGTTTCATCTTGGACAAATCAATTACCTGTCAATGAGGAGCCCGTTAAAGGTGTACGTATTCCAAATAGCCTAATCGCGAATTCGCGTCCGACACCGGAGAATTTACTCCTTGCGAACTCCTCAATCAATTTGGCACTGGAACAGCTCGACAAATCATTGGATATGTTTGCCAGACTGGGTTTGCATTTCATTGCTTGGCGCTTGTACAGCGAAACCGGAAATGTGGCTGGACTGAAGCGATGTAGTAAGGCTTTGGACGCCGATTTTGAGAACTACAAAGAGAATGAAACGTTTGACGAAGAGCAAATCAAAATGACATCGTCAATTCTGAATTTGCTGGCAAATAGCCTAATACCAGTCTCCATACCAAACCTTGATCCGGCAGAATTCTCGTTGAGAAAAAAGGAGATATTGCCGTTCACTGAAAGGGACTTCAAGGAAAGTGAAATGCTCCGGAGAAGAGCGGTGGAAATGACGGACCGCCTAGACCCGCAAAACGACGTTCGGAGAAAAGCTCACCGAGACTTAGTCTTATGGTATTACCTATTGGGCAAAACAGAAACAGCAGAAATTGAAAAACAAATTCTATTTGAATTGGTTGGAATCAAGGATGACAGCATTCTTTACCCGCAAAGTGGAACGTGCGGACACCTTGTTTGGTGGAGAAAGCCCGGATACAGTTCAGGTGGTTACTGCGGAATGGGCTAGTTTGTGTCACGAGGATAGGCAACTGTGAAAACTCGGAATAGCGAAATGAAACGAAAGAAAACACTACTAGCAATTGCTTTTGCGGGTGGAATGTTGAATTCACAAGTTACAGCTTTCGCAGAAGAGCCAAGGTCAACTCAAACATTGATCCAAAACGTTGAAAACGACAGCCGCATGAGACCAGAGGTTCAAGCTTACTATTTGCTCCGGATTTCAAATAGCTATCTGAGTAATAAGGATAGAACTGCGGTAGAGGCTCAGTACAACTCACTCCATACGATAGGACCTCGAACAATTGGAAGGGATAATTTCTTTGTCAATTGGGCGGACCAAGTTTCACTGCAAGCACAGTCAGCCAAGGTCGGAGTGAAATCACAAAATGGGGACCAGACAAGTTCAGACAAGATTCCTTCTGAAAATTTGAAACTTGCTGAACAAGCGGCGCATTCTGCTTTGAAGTTAGCGGGCAAGACTTCTAGCAGACTAACCGAACTGAACATTTACTTCATAGCCTCCCAACTGTTTCAAATGACTGGAAACAAAATCGAAGAGCAAAGATGCACTAGATTCTTTGAGGACGCCATCAAAGCTTGTGAGAGCAAAGCGCCGACAATCCCCGAAGAGGCTATTGCAGCATCATCAATTCTAAATTCAATGGCATATGGAAAAATTCCAGTTCGCATCCCGGACTATGTTGATCCACGATCATCAAGGACGCCGACAGTAAAACCATTTACGGAAGAAGAATTCAAGTCTAGCGAAGCGTTCAAACTTCGGTCGATTGCCATACTTGACCGATTGCCTTCAAATAATCACGATAGAAGAAAAGCTCACAGAGATTTAGCCCTTTGGTATGAAACACTAGGTAAGAATGAGTTAGCGGAGCAACAAAAGCAAGTTCTATTCAACCTCGTCGGCATTAGAGATGAGAGCATCTTAAATCCACAACCAGCAGGCTGTGGTTCTGTAGTTTGGTGGACCATAGAAAGGATAAAGCACAAGTTTATGTGTGGAGTTGGTTAGGACTGGTGCAACCAATGAAAAAGCCTCTCACAAGTGCAGCTCTAATCGCGATTACTACCGCGTTTTACTCAACGCCAGCATTGTGCATCGAAGAAATTGAAGAATGGCAGCGGTACATAAAACAAGAAGAAGCGGGCGGAAAAAAGTTCGCCAACAATGTAGCGGAGGCAACGATATGCCTAGCTGAGCAATATCAGCGCTACGGGATGCTCAAACAGGCAGACGAGACATTTGAAAAAGCAATTCACCTTTACAGGAATCTACCGGTCGCGCCAGAAAAGCAGCGATTTGTAGCTATCTACATCTCTTGGGCGAGGTCAATTCTTAAGGGGCGCCTGCCATCAAGAAGCAGAGACAGACGAGAGCTTCGATACCAAGCTCCGGAGATCACGAAGGAAGATTTTCCCAGGGTGAATGCAGCACTGAAAAAAGCTTGGAGCGAATTGATATCGTGCGAAACGCCTTACCAATCAAAGTCTTCGAGTTTCTTCTACGTAGTACAAATGTTCTACGAAACTGGCAACGTGAAGGAAGCAGAACGATGTGAGAAGTACTTGCTGTTTGCCTGCGAGAAGATTGAACGAAGTAAAGCTCAGAGCAAACAGCAAATCAACTGGGCTTCGGAAATACTCACAGGTCTGTGTTTTGCAATTTATCCAGAATCTCGTTCGATTCCGCGAAGAGAAGAGATCGAAATGATGGTATCTGAAATGAACGCAACTTCGAAAGTGCCGAGCGCATCTACAAAGCAATATTCGCTGACTTCTGCCGAGTTTTGGAAATTGCCAACGACACAGCGTGCTGAAACAATGCGATTGAAAGCATTGGCACTCCTAGACGGGAGCAACAATGATCAAAAAGCTAGAATAGAAGCGCATCGATACATGGCATTGTGGTATCTGAATATTGGAAGAGTCCAATATGCCGTACAACAAACTCGCATTCTGGTTGACCTCATCGGCTCAAAAGACGCTTCGATGCTGTTTCCCATTCCTCAAGGATGCAACGGCAGATGCGGCATGGGTTAGTTCGAGGAAAACTGAAGTGATATCCCAACATAGTCAGTTTCATAGACGAAAAACGATGCTAGCAATTGCGTTTGCCAGTGGCATCCTATTTTCTCCGTTGGAGGTGTCTTCTAATGAACCCACGGCGAACATAGGTTCGAGCGAACATAATGAAATGACGAGTCCAGCAATACCGCCGGAGAATCGCGCCGCATACCTACTAAAAGCGGCGAGCGATTGTATTAGCGGACTCAATGCTGCTGAAGTAGCCAGCAGATACAAGTCTTTGGAAGATTCCGACAGAAACCTGTCAGCAGGCGAATGGAAGGCTTTTCTGCGGGGATGGACAATGCGCCTTCGTTCGACCAAACTAACGAATGCAGCGAAAAACCGGTTCAAAGGAGCTTTACCGGAGTCAACCTTGGAAACCGAAAGGACAACGCGTGCACTCAGGTTTATTGAATTGGCGCAGAAGGAACTAGAAGGCACGACAAAGCTATTTCCCAAATTGGGCTTACGCTTTATCGCGTTGTCATTGCTCCGAGAAATGGGAGACGCAGATGCTATCGAAAAGTGCAACAAAGCATTCGAAGAGGAATTGGTTGCATTCGAAAAGGAAGAATCGAATAGCGAACAACATATAGAAGACGCGTCTTCAGTACTAAATATGCTCGCTGATGTCTTGCTAGCAGTCCCAATACTAGATTTTGATCCCGCAAAGTATCCTTACCTAGAGTCTAGAGTTAGACCCTTTACTGAGGGCGAATTTAGAGAAAGCGAAAAGCTCAGGATTCGAGCAGTAAGGCTTGTCGACCAGCTAGACAAAGCAAGCCATATTAGAAGAAAAGCACATCGAGACTTGGTTATCTGGTATTACAAACTAGGGAAAACAGTACTTGCCGAGAGAGAAAAGAGAGTGCTGTTTGATCTACTTGGATCAACCGATGAAAGTCTTTTATATGCACAGCCTGGACATTGCGGGCACGTTGTTTGGTGGAAAACAACCGAGGTCGCTAGTGGCATAATGTGTGGCATGGGTTAGAATGCGAGTTAGAAGAAATAGGTAGCTTCCATGCCCACGAAGCCTAAACTTGGACTATCGCTGATGCCTACGGAAGACTTCGAGCAGGCGACTGTTCCGCTCTTTAAGAACGGTCAGGTGGAAGCGATAGAGTGGAGTTTTGACTTCTCGTGGAACGGTGCACAAATCAGCGAATGGTGCATCAAAATCCTTGACGAGTTTAGCAAGAAGGGCGCATTAACCGGACACGGTGTCAACCTATCGCCGCTATCCGCACGGTTTTCGCAACGTCAGGAAAAATGGCTCGATAACGCAAGGAAAGAATTCAAGGCTCGAAAATATGTTCACGCATCAGAACATTTTGGTTTCTCAGAAGCTGGGCCTATTGCACAGGGTGCACCGCTAGCAGTACCAATGAATGCTGAGTCTTTGCACAAGGGTAAAGAGATGCTAAAGCGTTACGCTGATGCGACGCAATGCCCTGTGGGACTGGAGAACTTAGCATTTGCATTCAGTCTTGAAGATGTGAAAAGACAGGGAGATTTTATCGACCAGTTGATTTCTTCAGTTGATGGTTTTCTCCTTCTGGACCTGCACAACATTTACTGCCAGATCGCAAATTTTGGTGTTTCAGAACTAGAACTTTTGAATTCATATCCGTTAGCAAAAGTCCGAGAGATTCATTTGTCTGGCGGTACCTGGACTCACTCCATTTCGGGGAAACGAGCTGCGGTGCGGCGAGACACTCATGATGATGCTGTTCCACAAGAAGTTTTCAATCTTGCGACTTTAGCCCTGAAGCTTTGTCCGAACATTGAATTTGTGATTATGGAGCGCCTTGGGTACACAATGATGGAATTAGCAGAGCAGCAAGAATTCCGCGAAGACTTCGAGACAATGGAAGAGATTCTGGAGTTTTGCTATGCCTGAGGAAGAAGAGGAAACACTTCAAGACTTCCAAGACGCTCTCATAGAGCTGCTTTCGAGTGGACAGCCGGAGCTGGTAATTTTTGAAACTTTGAAAACAGATCCGAGATTCGAAAACTATCGCGACTACATTGCTGACTTCGATCCTGACATGGTGGCAGTCGCTTGCGAGCTAATGGGCAAGTGGGCAAAATGGAAAGAACCTGAAGAAATATAGACCGTTGAACAACACTTCTGAGCCGGCGAGCCGCCGGCGCTCCCAGGCTTCGCACACTTACGATTTGTCCTGAAGTCCGTCGCAAACTTGGCGCATCTCTTCCTCTGAAAGGCAGGCGTGAGACGAGAGCCTGTTAGAGAGCCAACCAGTCAGTTCTTTGCGTTCATCATCTCGGACAAACAGTTCCGTCATCCGTCCGCGAAACCAACCCACTAGTTCGAACACTTCTTTGAACGTCACTTTCGTTTCATCATGACGCGTTTCGCAGTGACACGACATCAGCCACGAGGTGAACTCCTTCACCTCAGACGCACTCAAATTGCTTTCCTTAACTCGGTCTTGCAACCAGCGCTCGAACTCTTGTGCCTCATCTTTGTCGGGCATGGTCTAGCTCTCGAAGGACTCACTACCGTACGCGACGTTTTCCCTAAAGTTATCCGCGAAGGATTTGGTTTTCAGCAAGGCAAGTCCAATTCCCTCTTGCTCCATCACTGTGCCACGGTATGGATCTGTGACTTGGTCGTGTCCCATTTGGCGTAAGACTTGCTGTATGCACCACGTTCCATATTCTTCTATTGACTCTGCAAACTGCCTTTCGTCAGGAGTGATGCCGATAGCGATGAAGAGGCCAAAGCCGCCGGACGGCAGATAGTACCAGCAATCTGGAGCATCATCTGGATACCAAATAAAGATGTTGCTCAACTTGGAATTGGAGCCGGGAATAATGGGGCCGTTCAAATCAATTCGCACGCCAGGTGAAAGTGTCCCTGCATGATTGAGAATGTAGAACGCCAAAGTGCGCAGTATTTGCGGCGCCCAGGGCATATCTTCCTTCGCCTTGATCATGATTTCGCAACCGAAGCCGGTCACTTCTGCAGGAGCATCCTGCAACCATGGACTGCTCAATCCGGCAGTAACATAAGTCCAATAGGGGCGCGTCGGATCTGGCGCGTAAACGAGAATATTGAGGTGTTGTTCGTCGAGGTTCGGATTGCCCGGGTCGCCGGTCTCGCCTCTCTCTTTTTCTTCCTCAGGCAGAATTACATCTTCTAATTTGAGCACCGGAGGCGGTGCATATGGTCCGGGAGTAACATGGTGAGGTTCACCGAATAATTCGCGATAAAGCTCATCACGAGTATTCCAGGACTCAATCAGCAAGTTACGCTGCCTAACCGCTGCTTCACGCGCTTCTTCAGGCGAAAGTTGCATCCCTTGCAGCATCTTGAAGACGCGGGAGTCTTCAAGCTCGATGTACTCGTCAGACTCGTATGTTATTTCCCCGCCAGCCGCTACGAGCTTTTGCGCATCGAGCTGCTCGCGATCGCATCCAGGCTCAGATTTAGCTTTTGCAGAAGACTTTGGCGGATCAACTTTCTGCTCAGCAGAACTTGCCGCTTCCATTTTTTCTGTTTTTTCTACAGCTTTCTTCGGTGCTGATTTCTTCGGCTTCTCATTGCCGGATTTGCCCTTGGGCATTAGTCTTCCTCAAGCTTAAGCACAGCCATAAATGCTTCCTGCGGAATTTCGACACGTCCCACGGACTTCATCCGCTTCTTACCTTCTTTCTGTTTCTCCAAGAGTTTCCGTTTACGAGAAATGTCACCGCCATAGCACTTAGACAATACATCTTTGCGTTGGGCAGAAACGGTTTCACGCGCAATAATCTTGCCGCCGATTGCGGCTTGAATTGGAACTTCGAACATCTGGCGAGGGATGAGTTTCTTCAGTTTCTCTGCCAGCAAACGACCATAGCCCGCAGCACGCTCGCGGTGAACAATCGCGGATAGAGCGTCGCAAGGCTCGCCGCCGATCAGGATATCGAGTTTTACAAGGTTCGATTCTCTGTACTCATTGAAGTGATAGTCGAGACTTGCATAACCGCGAGAACGCGACTTCAACTGATCGAAGAAATCGGTGATGATTTCCGCCAGAGGGAGCTCGTAATGCAGCATGGCACGCCGTGGATCAAGGTATTTCATGTCTTGGAAAATACCGCGACGTCCCTGGCAGAGTTCCATAATCTGCCCGACAAAATCATTCGGAACCATAATTGATGCAGATACGTACGGCTCTTCAATCATCGTACGATAGTTGGGATCAGGCAGGAATGCTGGGTTCTCAATCATCAGGACAGAGCCGTCAGTCTTCGTTACGCGATAGACAACAGACGGAGCTGTTGTGATCAAACGCAGGTCGTACTCACGCTCGAGACGCTCCTGGATGATTTCCATGTGTAGCAATCCAAGGAATCCGCAACGGAATCCGAAGCCGAGAGCCTCTGAAGTCTCTGGTTCGTACTGCAGGGAGGAATCGTTGAGAATCAGCTTTTCGAGAGCTTCGCGGAGATCGGGATATTGCTCGTTGTCGACTGGATACAAGCCTGCGAACACCATCGGCTTCGCAGGACGATAGCCGGGTAGCGGCTCCGGCGCAGGTCGTTCTTGGTGCGTAATTGTGTCACCAACGAGCGTTGCAACGTCCTTGATGGAAGCGGCAAGATAACCTACTTCGCCGGGACCAAGTTTATCGACTTTGAATTGCTGCGGACGGAGAACGCCTAATTCGGTGACTTCGAAATCGGATTTGTTTTCCATGAAGCGAATCTTGTCGCCCATTTTGATTTCGCCGTCTTTCACACGGAAGTAAACAATGATGCCGCGATAGCTTTCAAAATAGCTGTCGAAGACTAGCGCGCGAAGTGGCTTGTCGGCAGTATTCTCCGGTGGATGAATATAGTTGACGATCGCTTCGAGAGTTTCTTCGATGCCGATATGATTTTTTGCGGAAGCCAAAACTGCGTGGCTTGCATCCAGACCAATCACCTCTTCTATCTCGGCGCGGATACGCTCCGGGTCGGCACTCGGCAAATCGATCTTATTGATGATTGGAACAATTTCGAGATTGTTCTCGACCGCGAGGTGAACGTTTGCCAGCGTCTGCGCTTCAACCCCCTGGCTGGCGTCGACCACCAACAGCGCGCCTTCGCATGCAGCGAGACTGCGTGAAACTTCATATCCGAAATCGACGTGCCCAGGCGTATCGATTAAGTTCAAAATGTAATGCTTGCCGTCCTGCGCCGTGTATTCCATCCGCGCCGGCTGCGCCTTGATGGTGATACCGCGCTCGCGCTCGATATCCATGGTGTCCAGGATCTGCGCTTGCATGTCGCGCTTGGCGATGGTTTTGGTGTATTCCAAAAGGCGATCCGCCAACGTCGACTTACCGTGGTCGATGTGAGCGATGATTGAGAAATTGCGGATGAGATTCGGGTCGGCTGTCACTGGCTTCCAAGTACAACTGCGAGGGCGTAAACGCGTGAGCTCTCATTAGCGCGGGCTCAGAAAGACCAGAGCGCGCCCATGTGGTCTACACGAACCGTATGATATCAGGGAAAACCCCGCCAGGTGCCCACCTGAAGGTTTTGACACTTAATCAGCAATAAAAGAACAAGGAAGGCTTTCCTCGGAATCGGTCGCCTGCGGTCTTTAGCGGACCTGAGATGTTCCGTAACGCAGGCTGGCGCCCGTCTCAAAGCTCCTTAACGGCGTGTTAAAATTCGATTTTAGGGTGTTCTTGGGCTTGGGCGTCCGCACGGACGATTCGAGCACTATTTCCGCTCTGGCAACCATTGGCGACTTTTGCGACAACTTCCGTTCCAGACCTTTCACCCGACAACCTGTTTTTATGCCAAAAAAAGAAACCCGGAGACACATGACGCATCCCTTCCTCAAAGAGCTCGCGAAAAGACCGCTACTTGCAGATGGAGGCATAGGCACACTGCTCTATGCACGGGGCGCATCCCCGGAAGCAAGCTTCGAGCACCTCAACCTGACCAAGCAGGATGAGATTCAAAAGGTCCACATCGACTACATCAATGCGGGTGCTGATGTAATCGAGACGAATTCTTTCTCAGCAAACAAGTACCGCCTGGCGACCTTCGGTCTTGAGGCGGACACGCACAAAATCAATTTGTGGGCAGCCAAGGTGGCGCGAAACGCGCGCGAAGTTGGCGGGCAGCCGGTGTTTGTAGCTGGTTCTGTCGGGCCGACCGGGAAACTGATGGCGCCCATCGGCGATGTCACAGCGCAAGATCTCAAAGACGCTTTTACAGAGCAAATGGAAGCGCTATTGGCTGGCGGCGTCGATCTTTTCATTATCGAAACCATGTCATCGCTGGAAGAAACGGCAATTGCAGTTCGTGCAGCCAGAGCAGTTTCAAAACTTCCGGTCGTAGCACAAATGAGTTTCTCCCCGGACGGACACACACTTCTTGGTGTCACACCCGAAGACGTTGTAAAACTCTACGTCGAACTCGGCGACGATGCGCCTGATGTTATTGGTATCAATTGCGGTGCTGGTCCTGGTCCCGTTTTCGATTCGCTGCTGCGCATGTCGCATGCATTGAAAGAACGCGGTGTAGACCCGTCCAAACTCAATTATTCGTGTTTACCAAACGCCGGTCAGCCAAGCTTGAGCGGTGGACGATATCAATTTATGTCCGGTCCGGACTACTGCGCATCTTATGTAGAACCTTACGTGCGTGCGGGTGCGCGATTGATTGGCGGCTGCTGCGGTACGACCCCGCACCACATCAAAGCGATGCGCGCAGAACTTGACGCATACATCGAATCGCAAAAATCGGCATCAGCTGCAACAGCACAGCAACTGCCGGCGATGAAGCCGGAGGCGCTCATTACTCCGAAAGATAAAGCGCGCCCGGTCGAAATTAAAAAAGAAACTCCCAAGGTGGGTCCCGAACTTCCCGCATTGGCCGCGCGACTTGCCAATTCCAAGGCAAATCCGAAGAACGGTGATTTCTATGTAAGTGTGGAACTTGATCCCCCAAAAGGCGCCATCGCCAGAAAGATTTTGCAAGCTGCGGAAACACTCAGAGACGCGGGCGCAGATGCCATCAATGTTGGTGACAGCCCGATGGCGCGTGTACGCATGTCATCGTTGGCGACCTGCCAGTTGATTTCGACAAAGGTCGGAATCGAAACCATCATCCACTTCACCACACGCGACCGCAACCTGATGGGCATTCAAGCCGATTTGCTTGGCTGCCAGGCTCTGGGCATCCACAACGTCATCGCACTCACCGGCGATCCGCCTGCATTGGGCAATTACGTCCATGCCACTGCTGTATACGATGTGGACTCTGTTGGTCTTATCAAAATCATAAGCCAGCTCAATCAAGGCTTGGACATCGCAGGCAACTCGATTGGAACACCCACTTCGCTCTCAATCGCTTGCGCGCTGAATCCTACGCACGAAAATCGCGCGCAAGAACTCGACCGCTTCGGCAAGAAAATCGAGGCAGGTGCTCACTTTGCGATGACACAACCGCTCTATCAATTGAGCGATCTCACAAACTTCCTCGATGAATTCGGCGAGTGCAAGATTCCAATTCTTGTCGGTATTATGCCGCTTCATAGCTTCAAACACGCCGAATATCTGCACAACGAAGTGCCCGGTATCACTATTCCCGACAAGGTCCGCAAAGCCATGGAAAAAGCTGGCGATCAAGGAGCGTCCGTTGGATTGGAACTGGCGGAAGAATTGCTCGAAGAACTGCGCCCGCTCTGCCAGGGAACATACGTCGTCCCCTCTTTCGGCCGCTACGACGACATATGCCAATTCGTAAAACGCATCAAAGAAAAATCACAAACAAAAGCCGCCGCTAAGACGTAAAACGCTGCGCATAGAGGTTCAAAATGAATCTAGGTCTGAAGCACAAGACACTTGTCCTCGTTTCAGTTCCTCTCATTTACACCTGCTTTTTGGCCTCAATCGTCGTCTTTCTCTTCAACTCTCACTCGTCCATAGACTCAAATCAGAGCAGCAATGCTCAGACGGAGTCTCTTTCCGCAGCGAAGAACTACATCCTGATAGGTTTAGCCATAAATGGAGTGATGTCGATTTGCCTAGCTTTGTTCTTTGCGCGCGCACTGGAAAAGGCAATCAAGACTATTCAGAATAATCTGAAGAAGATAGAAAGTTGCGAAGACCTAAGTCCTCCGATAGAACGTAAAGATGAGCTTGGAGACCTAGATGCCAGTGTTCACCACCTGGCTTCAGTACTTAGAGAAAAAAGCAAGGCAAATTGACTGACTAGCTTTGTTCTGCCGAATCGTTGTTAGTCGGCTCCTGAGAGAATTCGGTAGGCGGAGCATCGACTTCCGAAAAAGACTTATGCTCGCCACCAACGATTGCAGCATGGTACTTTTGCTGACGCTCAGTCAAGTTCACTATAACCTTAATTGCAAGCACCGCTGCAACGACAGCCAAACCGTCACCAACAGCCGATGTTGTGTAGATCAGCGGTAGTGATTGATGAGGGGACTCTTGCTTTATTGATCGACTTATCAGGCCCACTGCAACTTGGTTCGTGCGGTTCTGAGCAACGAAAAACAACCACCAAACCAGAATAAGAAGCGAACTGGGCGCGTCTTTCCAGTGGCGTTCTGAGGGAAAATTCAAATCTGTTGCTTTAAAAATGTCCTGCGCATGCGACTGAGGCTTGAACAAATTAACAAGCGGAATAATGAATGCTCCCACAACATCTAAAGGATGTCCCTCAAAAAAAGGAGCCTTGAGAGCTGTCATGTTGCGACGAAGCAAATAGAACCATCTCAAAAACAGAATGCCCATTATTAAGCAAAGCACTGCTGAAACGATCCCAACTAAGCCTGAGCATACGTCAAGCAAATCAAGGTCGTCTTGAGAGACGGAAACGCCCGCGGTAATCTGATTACCAACCGAAGTGCCCCAGAGATCTACAGCAAGTTGCAAAGTCAGTACGACAATCGCTGTAATGAACAAGCCCTTTAAGATCTTTGCTAATTTGCCTAAAGGTTCGTACTCATATACCTTGTCGGCGGCCGCCTTCGCGTTACTCTTCTTGAACTCCATAATCCTCACCTGAGCCATAAGTCTTGGCAATAGTTACCACCAAGCCCTAAATCTTACTGCAACGGAGACACGGCCGTTTGGCCTTTTGAATACAATGTTGCTCAGAAAGTTATTGAGTCGAACGAGGCAGGTGCAACGACTGGTGTTCAGGCAAACTATGAAATGACATAAGCCGGGCCCGGGAGCCCAGCTTGTTGTCAGCGCGGATAAACTCTTGCGGACCTAATCCACGCGAAAAGAGAGTCCAGCTGAACTGACGACCCAATAGTCGCCGTTGGACGTGTGCGCTGTGACGTGCGTGGGGTGGAAGGAGACGATAGCGCCTGAAGAGTACTTGGCGTACAGCATGTCTCCATTCTCGTCGAGATAGAAAGTACTGCCATCCGGAGTGATGCTCGGTGCGACCCCGTCTGGTTCGAATGAAGCAAGAGAGCGACTTTGGAAACGCTCTGGAAGAAGTTTTTTCAAGGGAAATCCGAGACAATCGTGCAACGTAGTTACTCCGTGGACTCGATAGGCTTGAATTGTAATTTCGATTTGGGAAATTTTTAGGGAGCCCGAAACAAGCTGCTAGCCCGGTTTGAACAACCGGGCTAGGCTTCTGCACCGAAACTAAGAAGACTTGCCGGCTTTCCGATTTGACTTCAGAAACCTCGCGCTGACCGCCGCCCTAAAAGCGCGCGAGACTAACGAACCTTGTCTAATTTGTACACATCATGCTCGGTTGAAGTATCCGTGCTAATCGCATCTTTGTCGGTTGGATCATTGATTCGGCGCTGAATCTCATCTGCTTTTTCGAAACGATTTGTCTTCTTCAAGAGGCTGACGTACAGTTCTAACGCATCGATGGTTCTTCTGTGTTGTCTGCCATAAGCTTTGGTGCGGATATTGATCGCACGCTTGAGCAATGGCTCTGCAACCGAGTAGCGCTCCTGTGCCATGTACACACGCGCCAGATTCTTCAATTCAGTAGAGACGGTGTGATGCTCTTCGCCAAATGTGTTTTCGCGAATCTGCAGAGCTTCCATGAGCAGCGGCTCCATCTCCTTGTACATTTTCTTACGGCAGTACAAGTCCGCGAGTTTCGTCAACGCATCAGCTACAGAGACATTCTGATTGCCAACCATCTGGCGCAACAAAGTAATCTCGGACTGAGCTTCCAAAATCATCGACTCGGTCACTTTTTTCGGCTTGTCAGACTTGCCGCTCAAATCTGTATGAGACAGCCCCAACTCTTCGTGATCGCTTGTCGCCGATTGGGGTTTGGCAGTCTCGTTGGTAGACTTCATCTTCGCGAAGTAAGCATCGACTGTCGGGATACCGCCCATCGAAAGCGTTAGCGGAGTGTCTTGAAGAGTGCGGCGCGCGTGCGGCGGAATGGTTCCACCACGACGGGCTGCGGCTGCTTCCTTCTCTCTTTTCTGTAGACTGATTTCGTACAACTTTTGACCGACGGCGGCAGCACCAGCGCGGTGTGGAGCAGCAGCGACCTCAAGAATACTAAGCGCGCGTTCGTATATCGATTCTGCCTTGAGCAAATCGCCCTGCTCAAGATATAGCGCAGCTAAACGTTGGAGGGTTATCGCCACCTCTGGGTTGTTCGAGCCCAACGCTTGTTCTTGAATCGTCAAAAATCTTTCGACATCTTCGATACTATTTACTTTCATGTTGGCACCGGCTTGGAATCCACAATCAAATTTCTTTTGCACGGCGCCTGAATTAAACATTGGCGGCGCCCTGAGCACCACGCGCGATGCTCTCGCAACTAAGCTGCAAGCAAAACAGTCTTCTTTTGGCTGTCCGGGTCTCTTGGGGGGAAATTCCTGCCCGCAGGAGGACCCGTTATCATTCTCCCCCGATTATTCCAAGGACGAATTCCCCCATTCTTATAAACATGTACGGGGTAGGGGATACAAATCGGCAGGGTCAAAAAGGCAAGAGGTCCAACCTGCGGGCATTTCCGTCCAAAATATAGGCCTTCAGGGGGCCTGCTGGGCCAAATTTTCGTGTACGGGGCGGGTAATCTCCAGATAGGGCGGGCTCTCTCGGCACGAGACTGGAAATACAGCCCCAGACCATAGGAAGTCTGGTGTAGAAAAACCGACACCATCGCAAGTTCATATGCCGGCTGGACCGGCGCTCCGTTCGGTCTAAACGCGGGCAGATTCCTGGCGTTTTACATTGAAGTATTTCGCTTCCGGATGTACGACAACAACAGCAGATGTTGATTGCTCCGGGACAAGCATAAATTCTTCACTCAAAGACACGCCAATGCGCTCAGGCTCCAGGAGCTGGAATAGTTGAACTTGATCTTCTAGATTGGGGCACGCTGGATATCCAAAACTATATCTGGTACCACGATATCCTTGCTGGAAGAATTTGTTGCGATCTTCTGCATCGAATTTCACGAGTCCAAGTTCTTCACGCACGCGCTTGTGCATCACTTCGGCAAGACCTTCGGCAGATTCCACCGAGAGTCCATGGAAATACAGATAGTCAGTGTATTTATCGCTCTTGAACAGCTGCTCGGAATGCACCGATGCACCTGCACCCATGGTGACAATTTGGGCAGGTAAAACATCAATCAATCCTTCAGCGCGCGTGTGGAAGAAGTCAGAAATGCAAAGATGGCGAGCGTGATCCTGACGTGGGAATGTGAAACGAGTCCACTCTTCGAGATCAGCTATATCTGAGGCTTTCAGCTTCAGTACTTGGCCTGTCTTAGCATCCAATTCCTTCACGGCTTTGAGAAATGATTCGTTTACTTTGTAGACAATCAAATCATTGCCGTCTGCCAGAACCGGAAAATATCCGTAGACTGCTTTCGGAACCAGAAGTTTTTTCTCGATGCATTCTTTCTCTAAGGCGCGAAGAACGGGACGTACCTTCGTATCGAGTAGCTGTTCGTACTCGGCTTCGGAAGTATCACCCTGTCGCACTCGCCACTGTCCGCGGATCAGCGCGTTCTCGTTGATGTACTTGAACACCTCAGAAAGTGGAACATCCTCAACAACTTTGCTGCCCCAAAACGGTGGTGCAAAAGTATCTTCATTGCGTTTCACATCAGAGCTTTCATGCGGCTTTGCACCGTTCTTCGGCGGCTCGGTTGAAGAAGCGGTACCAGAAGTTGCAGCAGCTTGATCTTCCGGACTGAAATCCAAAGTCGCCGGTTGAGTTTTCTTTTCTGAAACTTTGACAGCGTTGGAAGTTGCGCTCGATGCCGTCTTTGTTTGCTCGGCAGCAACAACATCATCAGGCTCTCTACCATTGCTATCGTCGTCTGCATCGGGGTTATGCTGTCCGGGCTGAGCACCCATCATCTTGGTGAGCAAAGCCTGATCTTTGTTTGCCAGCCCTTCCATGATCTTCAAATCGTCAAAAGCGTCTTGACCATAGAAAAGCGTTCCTTTGTAAACGCGACGACAATCATCTTCGACGTATCGACGAGTAAGAGCAGCTCCGCCGAGAATCACAGGAATTCCGATGCCACGTTGATTGAGAATCTCCAGATTCTCTTTCATGATGACCGTCGACTTTACCAGCAATCCGCTCATGCCTACGCAATCGGCTTTGTTCTCAATTGCTGATGCGATGATGTTTTCGATCGGCTGTTTAATACCAAGATTGATTACTTTGTAGCCGTTGTTGCTCAAGATGATGTCGACAAGATTCTTGCCGATATCGTGGACGTCGCCCTTGACTGTCGCCAACACCATAGTGCCGCGCTGAGAGCCTTCGACCTTCTCCATAAACTGTTCGAGATAAGCAACGGAAGCTTTCATTGTCTCCGCCGATTGCAGCACGAACGGCAATTGCATTTTGCCTGCACCAAACAAGTCGCCGACAACTTTCATGCCTTCGAGCAAAATAGAGTTGATAATTTCGAGCGGTGCGTATTTCTTCAGCGCGATATCGAGATCCTTCTCCAATGCGACACGGTTACCGTCGATAATGCGCTCTTTGAGAACATCTTCAATCTCCTGCGGTCCTCTATCTTTGACAGACGCAGATTTCTTGGTATCGGTATTCTGATAGTACTCAAGCAATTTGAAGAGCGGATCGTAGTCTGGCGTGCGCTCGTCAAAGACCAGCTTTCTGTGCAACTCGCGCTCGGCTTCGTCAATTTTGTAGAGTGGCAGAATCTTCTGCGCATTGACGATTGCCATATCAAGACCGGCTTCCACAGCGTAATGCAGGAATACCGAATTCAAAATCTGCCGGATGTGAGGATCAAAACCAAATGAGATGTTGCTGACACCAAGCACGGTCTTAACCCCAGGCAAGGTTTCCTTGATCATGCGAATGCCGTCTAGAGTCGCCAGCCCAAGCTTGCGATCATCCTCATTACCGGTAGATAGCGTAAATGTGAGGGCATCGAAGATCAAATCTTCCGGGCGCAAACCTTCGGCAAGCGCAAGATCATAAATCCTTTTTGCAACTTCGAGCTTCTGTTCCGCTTCCTTTGCCATTCCATTTTCGTCAATGGTGAGCGCGATAGTTGCCGCGCCGAAGCGCTTGATCAGGCGAACCTTCTTGAGCATCTTATCGACGCCGTCTTCGAGGTTGATCGAATTGATAATCGGGCGCCCGGCGATAAGCTTCAACGCTTCTTCCAAAACTGGAAATTCGGTTGAATCAATTACCTGCGGAATCTGCAATTCAGTGTTCAAACGCTTGATGAAAGTCGACATGTCTTTGACTTCATCGCGACCAACATAGGCGGTGCAAACGTCTAGCACATGCGCGCCTTCCTTTTCCTGGTCGCGCGCCATCGCCACCATGCCGTCCCAATCTTCTTTGTTGAGCAGCTGTTTGAATTTGCGGCTGCCATTAGTATTTGTTCGCTCTCCAATGATGAGCGGTGCAGGATCAACATGCAGCGCCACCGATGTGTAAATGCTTGCAGCAGCAGGAGTGTATTCTGGATGTCGCACTTTCGGCGCAACATGACCGACCACTTCGACCACGCGTTTCAAGTGTGCAGGCGTCGTGCCGCAGCATCCGCCGATCACGTTGACGCCCAGTTCGTTGACGAAATATTTGAGCGAATTGGCCAAATCATCCGGCGTAAGCTTGTAAACAGTCTGCCCGTTAACATTTTCAGGCAGCCCGGCATTCGGCAAACAGGAAACATACTTGGTCGTGTTCATCGTCAAGTACTGGACCGGATCAATCATTTCGCTCGGGCCAGTCGCACAGTTGATGCCGATTACATCAATTGGAAACGCACAGAGAGTGGCGAGCGCAGCAGAGATATCGGTGCCGACCAGCATCGTTCCGAGTGGCGGTGCTTCGATGGTCACTTGCGTGATAATCGGAACTTTGCGCCCGATCTTCTGGAAATAGTCGACCATCGCAACAACAGCTGCTTTCGCCTGCAGCAAATCCTGTCCGGTTTCGAACTGAAGACAATCAACTCCGCCATCCACCAGCCCTGAGACCTGGACATAGTAAGCGGCGCACATCTCATCAAAACTTATATGACCGAGCGAAGGCAGTTTTGTCGTTGGTCCGATGGAACCGGAAACATAACGCTGTTGCCCGTTTTTCGAATACGCGTCGGCAACTTCTCGAGCCAACTCTGCGGCTCTCTTGTTTAACTCGTAGGCCCTGTCCTCCAGGCCAAACTCAGCCAGGACCACCGGCGAACCGCCGAACGTATCGGTTTCTACAACATCGCAGCCGACTTTGAAAAATGACTCGTGAATTTCTTTGATGACTTCCGGTCGACTCACCACCAGAATTTCCGGGCAATTTTCCGCGCCCTGGTAATCGTCCAGGGTCAGGTCATAAGTGTGAATGGACGTGCCCATAGCCCCATCGAAGATGAGGACCTTTTCTTTTAGCGCGTCGAGAAATTGCATTGCTGGCGCGTACCCTGGATGCCTCGGATGCCTCGGATGCCTCGAAAGTCACGGAAGTCGCGAACGCCAAACCGGCTTCGTTCGAATTCGAGGCGCATCCTGTATCTAGTAAGACAGGCTGATCCTCAGCCTAATTATTGCCTATTATTCGCTTTAGAACTCAAACAAGCCAGCGAATGTGAATCTCGCGCTTCAAGCTACTGAGCTGTGACCAGGCTTCCAGGTCAGCTCACAAACGCCGTTTTTACAAACAGGCTGAGGCTCTTGAGACTCTTGAGGTGGATGTTCGATTGAAGGGTTCTGAGGGGCGTGCGCGCCGCATCCATAGCTATCCAAGGTAGTCCAATCAAGCGAGTTCTCGATTGTGCGCCTGTTCTGCATTATCATCTCAGTGTCCCCCGGGTTCCTTTTAGGCAAAGGCCTAGCAGCAGTTTTGTTCCTCGGGCATCCGCTCTTTGCAACGTGTCAAGTGGTTAAGTTAGGGAGAGGCAAGATTAAATATCGGACGCGGCATTGTCAGACCAAGCGTGTTTAACACTGAGTAAAAGAGGCAAGATCAAGAAAGGGAGACACTCATGGGACTTCGAAGCTGAGTTTTTTGATTCGACCTAAAATTGGTTCCTGAACAGTTTGCTTATTACTGCCCCGCCCGTCACTTAGGAATCTCATGACTGCCAACGAAGAATCCATCAAGGCGCTGCGCGAGGCGCTCAATGTGTCACCCGACAACGCGCCACTTCGTATTCACCTGGGTGAATTGCTCAACTCCAGCGCTCGCCACGACGAAGCAGAAAAGGAATTCTCAACGGCGCTCACTCTCTCACCCGGCAACGAGGCAGCAAAGCTGGGTTTGGCATACAGCTGTTACTACCTGGGCAAATACTCACAGGCTCTGGTTATAGTCGAAGATTTGATCAAGCTGACGAAGCCGCCCGCCAAAGCATTTATCATCCACTCGCGTTTGTTGTTCAATGATGGCGAACTGGAGAAAGCTCGGCACGCTTACAGACGCGGAACGGAAATAGACTCGTCCGTTCAAGATGCAAGCTTGTGTGAGTGGCTTGGTTTGAATGATTCGCCGATAACAACTCCATTGGAGCGTGCGGCCGTTACTTCTGATGGCAAAGTCAGAAACTTTGTCACCAATGAAGATCCGGACGACCACTCAACTTTCTTAGATATAGAAAGGTCAGATATCAGCTTTGAAAACGTCGGGGGCATGGAAGACGTCAAAGAACAAGTGCGGATGAAGATAATCTATCCGCTCGAGAACCAGGAAATGTTCAAACAGTACGGAAAGAAGATCGGTGGCGGTATTTTGATGTACGGACCACCTGGGTGTGGAAAAACATTCTTGGCACGTGCCACCGCCGGTGAAATCAAAGCTAATTTCATGAGCGTCGGAATAAATGACGTTCTCGATATGTTTATCGGAGAAAGCGAAAGGCATCTTCACGAAATTTTCGAGAGTGCTAGACGCAACACTCCCTGCGTTGTCTTCTTCGATGAGGTCGATGCACTTGCAGCAAGCCGCAGTGACATGCGCAAGAGCGGAACTCGCCAGACCATCAACCAGTTTCTACAAGAACTGGATGGCGTTGACAATTCAAACGAGGGGGTGCTAATTCTGGCGGCAACTAATGCACCATGGCACTTGGACAGCGCGTTTCGACGTCCAGGCAGATTCGACAGAATCATCTTCGTGCCACCACCCGATCAAAAAGCCCGCGCCGATATTCTGCGTTTAACCCTAAAGGGAAAACCAGTAGACAACATCGAATACGAACTTCTGTCAAAGAAAACAGAAAAATTTTCCGGTGCGGATATTTTCGCCGTAGTCGATCACGCAGTTGAAGCTAAACTTTCACAGGCAATGAAAGAAGGTGTGCCCAAGCCAATTACCACAAAGGATTTGGAAAACGCTATTAAAAATGTAAAACCATCCACGGCAGAATGGTTTGCCACTGCACGCAACTACGCGCTTTATTCCAATCAAGGCGGTGCCTACGATGACATTGTCAAATACATGAAACTCTAGAGTTACCGCTGCGTGACTGACCATATTGAACGAGGATCCATTCTCTACGATTCACGCCGTTTCAAAATGGCGGAGGACGAGTTTCGACTGGCGATTGCTGAGAATCCCACCGACTCGTACGCGCACGGAATGCTTGCCTTAGCGCTTGCGGCGCTAAGACGCTTTGATGAAGCGATCAAAGAAGCAAAAGAGTGCATAAATCTGGAACCAGACAACTCCTGGAACCATTACGCAATCTCGTTTGTTTATTATCACTGGGGGCGACAGAAGGAAGCGCTCAACGCAATCGAAGAAGCGCTCAGGTTGAATCCACACCATGCTACATATTTCGGCATGGCCGCGGAGATTCACTTGATGCGAGACGAATGGCAAAAAGCTCTAGTCATGGCTGAGTTAGGTCTCGAAGCTTCTGCGCAAAACGTAGACTGCTTGAACTGCCGGGCGATCGCTTTGTCAAAACTCGGCAAACATAAAGAGGCGGAAGTCTCTGTCGATCAGGCCTTAGCACACGATCCGGAAAACGACATATCGCATGCAAATAAAGCTTCGATTTTGTTTCGACAGGGAAAACCGACGGAATCTGCCGAACATTATCGCGAAGCTTTGCGCTTGAACCCGAACTCGAGGTGGGCGCGTGAAGGAATTCTCGAAGCACTGAAGGCGCGCAATCCCATTTACTACCCGTTTGCCTACATCACTGCAAAAATCTCAGACATGGACAGACGCGCATCCCTTGCGTTTGCTCTCATTTTGATATTTGTCCCACCGTTGCGCTCGCTGACGTTCTTCTTATTGATTTTGGCCTTGGCTGCAAGAAAGTTTTTCAATCTTCTTTTGTTGCTGGATCCCTTCGGGAAACGCATTCTTACTGAAGATGAACGCGCATCCACAGCCTGTTTCGGAGTGTGGCTGGCAGTTCTAGTTTCTTCAATAATCGTCTTTCTTCTTTTCAAACCGATCGCGATCGTTGCACCTCTAGCGATCGTGTTTCAAGTTCTATTGCTCGTACCGTTGATGCGAATTTTCGATGTAACTCCAGGTATTCGCCGCGACATCCTCACAGCTATCACCGCCGTTACAGCAATTCTTGGCATTTGGATCATTGTCTCAAGTGGTCTGGGCGGACGTGATTTCGATCACGTCACAGAAAGCGAGAAAATGATGTGCGGCGTATTTGTTTTGGTATGCCTGCTATCGATCTTTTACCCCAACGGAAAGACAGAAGAGTAGAGAGAATAGAATTCGGTCGAAACGCGGAAGCTGTCTCGCTTCAAGTGGGAATTTTACGCTGCCACATTCACGCAAAGCTCACATGTTTCGCGGGAGTCTATCGATATCCCCCAAGGCAGAGGTCTTTCCATGTCCCAAACCACAGTTACGCCTACTTTCGCGCCAACCCCGATGGGGGAAATCGACGATGACAAAGTGACCTCCATGCTGGCGTCGTTCTTCAGCAATAATTGGGTGAAGGCATGCAACGGCGACGTCAAAGCCGCAGTGGAATTGCAGCACTACGCCAGTCGCGCAGGACAGTACGGCGACCACTACGAGATGACCAACAAAATTCTCGACAAAATGACTCCTGAAGCCGCCGACAAACTCAGACAAGCAATCGAGACAGGAAGCGTTATTTCCTTCGAGTAGTCTTAGCGCATCTCTACAGATGCACCGTAGATAAGTCCTTGACCGTACTCAACGCCGGTCTCTAGAAGTACTTTCTCGTCGTCTTTGGATTTAACTCCATCGGCGATTATGGTGGCATTCATTGAATTAGCGATTGCTACCAGACGCTCTAACTGTTTCCGCTTCACCGGCTGCGAACCGATGTGCTGTGACACCGCTTGTCCGATCTTTAGTTGATTCGGTTCCAGAATCATCATATGCTCGATGGTGCTGCGCCCTGAGCCGATATCGTCGAGAAGAATCTGCGCTCCCATTCGCTTTAACTCTACGATGCGCTCCAGCAGACAGGTGGCATCGGCAAACATCTGGCGTCCGCTAATCTCGATGCAGAGCCCGCCATTGCTCGACATCTCAGAAAACAACGCGGGAAACTCTTCCACAGGGATATCGAGCAGCGTGCCAGGATAGAGATTCAAATGCACACGTTTTCCTTTCTCACTGCGCTTGGCAGCGGATAACAAAGTGCGCAAACATTTGAGATCGACAGAGGTCAATTGATTTTGTTCTAGCGCCAAACGGAAATAGTTTTCCGGCATCTCAAACGGTCCTGCAGGACCGAGACAATACACTTCAGACGCAACTACCGCACCATCGCGCAAACGAACGATAGGCTGTTTAAACGGGCGAAAATTCTCTGCACCCGAAAGCAACTGAGCGAGTGGTGTACGTTCCTCTTCAGCACTCTTACCTAAATCCGCAGTCGACACGCGGTTCTTCCCGCCAGACTTGCTATGCTTGAGCCCCATGCGAGCAGCCGTCAAAATCTCTTCAATCGTGCACAATTCTTTGGGCAACATCGTCACACCGAGACTGGAAGAAACCATTGTCTCTTTGTCACCAGCCTTCACAGGACCATCACAGATCGACAGCCTGACACGCTCTGCAACTTGCAACGCTGTATCAAGATCAACTTCAGAGAGCAAAATTATAAACTCATCGCCGCCCACCCGCGAAACATAATCTACAGGCCGAACAGCTTTGCGCATGCGCGCTGCCATCTCTTGCAAAACCGCATCACCGCCGGCATGTCCAAGTGTTTCATTGACTGATTTGAAATCGTCGCAATCAACAAGTATTGCTGCGTTCTTTTTTCCGGAACGTTTGGCGCGATTCGTTTCAGTTGAAAGCGCTTTTTCCAAACCACGGCGATTAAGAACGGATGTTAGCGCGTCAGTCTGAACCAACTGACGAAGCTGGCGATTTTTATCCTCAAGCTCAGTGCCCATGTCGTGCAGCTTCGACTCGTAGTTGCCGAAGTCTTTGAGATTGCGGCGCGACTCAAGAAAAACCCATGCGAGAAGCCCGATTGGTAGCGGCAAAAGCCCCGCCAGCACAAAGTTTCCGGTAGCAAGTGCGACAACAACCAGGATACCGAGGGCGCCCAACGCTCCAAAGAAGGCATACGCAATCCGCTTTCTGGTAGCCGCGCCTCGCTGGTCCGACTCCCAGGCAGACTTAATCGACGCCAGTTTAATTGGCTGAGACTCAAGCAGCCCCTGTCTTGGATTCGGCTTGTCCATTTGGCTCTTTCGGGCTTTTATAAGACCGCAAAAATACTGCCCCACAATTACTGTTTACCCAGCCTACCGAGAATCTTTCTTCCGAGTTGAGGTTTCAACAAAAACTCGACAATAAATCAGTTTCTCGAAGGCTAGAAAAGCGGGTACAACTCATATACGAGGTGTCTCAAGGTCCCTAAAACCAGACAACAGACTTCGCAAATTGAGGTCATTCCCGACTTGACCGACAACTCCTCCAAAAGCGTTGAATCTCAAGAAAAGCACGGTTCCAAACCGGCTGACAAAAGCAGTCAGCTCGGCGCAGAAAACGCTGCCGTCAACTCCAGTCAAGTCAAAGAAGCACAGGGCAGAAACAACGACATGCCTAGTGGCTCGGCAGGACCGTCACATGGCGGTTCAATTGAAGTGGACTTGAATAACGGAATAATTGTCTCGCGAAAGAATCCGCTGACAGAAAACCAAGCTCTAAAGAGAGCAAAAGAAAGTGAGGCTGAGGGTAAAGTTCACCATGAAGCCAAAGCGCTAAAGCGCGACAACAAAGCGAATACGCACATTCTAAAAGTTCTCTCCGACGACCATTCATTGCCAGATGAAACAAAGAAGTTCGTTAAGAACGTGCAGGAGATTCGCGAAAATTCGAAAAAGAAGGGGCTATCCACAGCAGCCTTGGATGAAACAGCGGGTGAAATGCTTTCGCTAGAAATCAGAGATTTGAAGCTGAGGGAGGCGGCACTCGAGAAATATTCCAGAACAGCAGTGTTCCCCAATGAAGTTCGCTTTCCATTGCCGGACATCAAAACATTCATGCCTGGCTCAATTCCCGGTTTTGTGAGCATAAAGCTCGGCCCCCAAGACGATAAAGCAATCCAGCAAAAATTCAAGGAGCAGCTTGAAAAACATGATCAAACCAAGCTCAGCGATTTTGATCGTGAGAAGATACACGACATTGCCGTCTGCGATGTTGTACTCCAAAAGTATCAAGACACGTTAACGCAACAAGAAATACAGACTGCAAAGCATTTACCCGTGCTGGAGCAGGCAGGCTTTTTATCAAAAGCGGCGTTAATTGATGGCGCTTGTTTAGGTGCAATGAAAGAGGTTCTGCACAAAGTCATTGCCGAGAACGAAGTCGAGAATCAGATGACAGGTCTCGCAGTGGGGGTGCTTCTAGGCAAAACTATCGGAGCAATCGCAACCTCTTCCAATCTTGCTCTTCGAGGCATCGCAACTGTCTTGCAGGCCGGTGGTATCGCATTGGCTGCGGAGCAGATTGCTCAAATTGGGGGCAAGTATGCTGAAGCATTTACTAAAACAATTCCCGCATTCTGGGAGTTGAGCAAAGATCCAACCGCACGCAGTTTTGAAAGGACGAAACATCTTGTTGAACAAGAGCTTGGCCCACCGATTGCGGATACGGCACTCTTTGCGGCCGGACTTGCCGCCGGTCATGCAGCCGACCGACTCCTAGGAAAAGTGGCGCGCAAACGCTCTGAAGAACTCATGCACGGATCTGCAAAGCAAGCTAGTCAGGCTGGAGCCGGAAAATTCTGGGAGACAATTGAACAGAAAACTGCAAAACCACTTGATCGACTCTTGCCGGGTGACGTCAGAGTCGTCAAACAACATCATAAAAACTCTTGTGTTGCTGCTGTTGGCGATATGCTAACTAACGGAATTAGATCACAATTGGAGTTGATAAAGGAATTAAATCAATGTTGGTGGCCGGAATATCTTGCAAAACATCCAGAACCAACGTCTTCACTAGAAAATTTAGGAATGGAATTGAACCGGCAAGGGACGAAGAAATGGGATTACGTACCTTTAGAACGGAGCGAGAAAAACCTTGAAATACTAATAGAAAGCAACAAAGAGCCATTTGCGGTCACATTGATGGCAGAGGGCATGCGCTATTCGCATGCTGTGGTCATTGACGGCGCAACAAAAAATGGACTAATAAAAGTCAGGGATCCTGATGGCACCTATTACAAGATGACCAAAACAGAATTTCTAGACGCTTGGACGGGAGAAACCTTGCAGGCAAGGAAGTAATAAATGATTCGCATACAACCTCTATCCATCAGTGCAAACGGCAAAGATACGTATGTCGTACGCTTCAAGCGATTAGCATCCGAACATCCAGAATGTGGGGTTGGTCCATTTGAAAAACCCGATGGCTTCGTCGAGTATCCATTTAAGCTTGAAACACTCCCGGATGGATTTAGAAGTTGGAGTGGTCCCAAGCAGTTTGATTGGGATACTCATGATGATTACACTGGTGCTATGTGGCTCAGAAACTCAGTCCTCTTCCTAGATTTAGCAAGGATAGATGGACAAAAATCTCACTCCGATGAAACCGGTGAGCCCGTTGAAATAATCGTTAGCGCACTAAACGACAATCTAGAACACACCTACTTGGTAGGTTTTGAATCTGATGGATCCGCAATCCAATTGCCATTCGTTGTATCCGGAGATGATCAGCAACTGACCATCCGCTGGAAGGAAAACTCATACCAAGCCAGCAGAGGAAACCAATGGAAACTGATAGGTAAAGCCAATTCGGAACCAGAAGAAAACCTTGTGCTCGCTATCGCTATGCTTCATGCCGCACGCAATTTCATATACGGACCCGACAAGGAAAGAGAGTCATCGGCGACATAGGGTTACGACAGAACGACTAGAGCTTCGACAAACGATCCGCAATCGAGCTGATGGCTACTTCCGATCGATACTGGAAAATCCGGCTGTTTCAACCAACTTCTGACCTTCGTCGCTTAAGCAGAAATCGACAAACTTCTGAGCGGATGGCTTGGGGTCTTGATCCATAAACATGAACAGCGGGCGACTCAAAGGATAACCCCCAATCGCGGTCGCGGCGGTGGCACCAACTGCGGTACCACCATTGATCAATTGCAACTTCAAAGATTTCACTTTGCCCGGCGCTTCACTCAAAGCACCCATGCCTGCATATCCGATCGCATTCTTGTTGTTCGCAATCGAATCCATCATCGTCTCGATGGAAGGAACAGTCGTAGCCGTTTTTGACATCTTTGATCGTTTCAATACATGCGATAAAAAGAATTTGCTTGTGCCTGAGCCCTCTTCGCGAATAATGATATCAATCCCGCCGTCGCTTCCGCCCAACTTCGACCAGTTAGTTGTCTCCCCTGCGAACACGGACTTCAACTCTTCCATGGTCATGTCGTTGACTGGATTTTCGGCATTGACAATGACTGCTACGGAGTCACGGGCAACAGGGATTTTTTTCAAGCGAACTTTGTGTTTGTGAGCCAATACAACTTCCTCGTCAGAAAGATCCCGAGAGGCTGAAGCAAGGTCGGTAGTTCGGCTAATCAAAGCCGCTATGCCCTGAGAGGTATCGCCTTTGTTGATGGATACCGGCACATCAGGGTTTCTCTTCATAAACTCGTCCGCCCAGACCTTGAGCAAATCGCCCATCGTGTCAGATCCTTCGACCGAAACCATCGGTGTCAGTTTGCGCGGATCAGGCTGCTGGGGCTGTTGGCAGCCGGAAATGAATGGTATGGACGCGAGAACAACGAGCAAAGGGAGGCTCAAATACAGAGATTTGAGCAAATGCTTTGCTCGCACACGGTCTGACGGAGGGAACTGTCCGAATTCCATAAGCCCCATTCTTCAAATTCGGCAATAGTCACGGGATTCCTTCTTCGGCTATTAGATAGCCAAGAAGAATGTAATCCCAAAAACCTTTCATGGCGCATTTATCGATGCAGAGTAGAACAAATATTCACTGAAGCAGAACGGCCTCCCGTGAATTCGGGAAGCCGTCGCTTGAATTTTCGACTTTGGGTTATCAGAAGCGCGATTTAGAAGTCTTCTTCTTCGTCGCCCTCGTCTTCCCAGACTTCTTCGGTTGTAGCCACACCAGCAGCGATAAAGAAATCGCTTGTGCATTTGGCGGCAGTGTCGGGGGAAACGCCGACGTCTTTCAAGGTTTTAATCCAGTGAACCATTTCATCCAAAATGGAAGTATCCACAGAAGTTTCAGTTTCAGCGGTTGGCATGCCAAATATCTCCGTTGTGCTGCGACAAGTTGGCAGATCCTAGCCAGCTTGGCTGAGAATTTATAGGCCAAGCATTTAATTCATCTTGCGGCTTGCAGTAGTACAGGTCTTGATGAACGCCGCCAGACGCGTTAGGAGCGTTTGGCGTCACTTTGAGAAAGCCGCTTAAGCCTTCTCAAAAATGCCGGGTCAACCAGGCAAACGCCGTCCTGACAGCTGCTTCCGGCAATGCTGCCAAGCAATTCCGCCTCATCGGTAGACAACATGCCGGATTGCGAGATATTTCCTTGCGCCTGCCTCTGATTGGAAGCGTCAAGCACAATTCGAGCAATTCCCGGGTCCAGCCAAACGGAGCCAACCCTTACCGAGCGGATTGCCACTTCCAGATTTGCTGCCAAATCACCCTTCAGTACGTAGCCATCAGCTCCTGCGTCGAGAGAAGCAAAGATGTCGCGCGCGTCATCGCTTGAAGTGAGCATTAAAACCTTACAACCGGGCAATTCCGCCTTCACCCTGCGAGTGACTTCGATGCCGTTAATGCGCGGAAGACCAATATCGACGAGCGCAACAGCGGGCGAAAGGTCAAGAATAGATTCGACTGCAGCGTTTCCGTCTTCAGCTTCGCCGACCAATTCGAAGTCTTCGAATTTTTTCAAAAAATGACGCAGGCAAGTGCGAACGACTCGATCGTCGTCGACGAAAAAGACTCTCGTCTGTGTACTCATTTCGCTGCAACCTTTGCCCACACATCTGATAGTCGTATTTTAGCAGCACACTTTAGAGTAGGCGGAAAGCATCTTATCTGCAATTCTCTACCTTACAAATTGCACTTTTCAATCGTATGCCAACTTCATTGCTTGAGTTCCGCGCGCACCATTAGCGCCACCACTATCAGATCCATTATCTTCGCCGACTTTCTTGAACAATTCCTGCGCAAGCTTCGTGCCGGGCAAAGAGTCGCTGTTTCCATCAATGTTTTCAAAGACGAGCCGCAAATCTTTGAGCATATGCTTCAATGCAAATCCAGGGGCAAAATCATCTTTCAAGATTCTCGGACCCAAGTTGGATAACGCCCAAGAACCACCAGCTCCCGCCGAAAGTACGTCAACCACAAAGTTTTCGTCCACTCCCAAACGTTTCGCTAATTGCAACGCTTCGCATACGGAAATCATATTTACAGCGCAGAGAATTTGATTGCAGAGTTTCAATGCCTGCCCCGCCCCTGAAGGTCCGCACAGTTTGACGTTTTTACCCATTTTTTCCAATGCCGGCAATGCTTTCTGAAACGCAGTTTCATCACCGCCTACCATTATTGTCAAAGTTCCATTGCGAGCACCAACATCTCCGCCAGTAACCGGCGCATCGAGAAAGTACATCCCCTTTGCTTTCAACGAGTCGTAAATGCGCTTAGCCGCATCGGGACCAATCGTAGAAAAATCAGCAATGACCGCTCCGTTCGGCGCGTAGTCACAAACTCCACCTTTCTCTATCAAAACCTGTTCGACATCCCCGACGTCACCAAGACAAGTGAAAATTACCGCGGCATCTTTCACCGCATCTTCAATCGTCTTCTCGACTTTTCCGCCAGCCGCAATCAACGCGGCGGCGCCGGGCTTGCCGGGTGTTCGATTCCAGCCAACCACGTTCAGTCCGGCTTTGGCGAGATTGACGGCCATCGCCTCACCCATCAAGCCGAGGCCCAGGTATGCGATTTTGTCGTTACCCACGCGATTAGAACCAGAGTTATGCTCCGAGTTTTCAATTCCCTTGCTCAAGTGATTCACCTGCCGCGATTTCGACCATACGAATATAAAAGTTCAATTTTGCCAGATTAACTAATTGCTGAACCCTTGGAAAACGTACAATTTACAGGATCGGCACAGGGAACCTAATTTTTCCCAGGGCATCTTTTGATAAGTACGCGTTCTCTCGGAAACGGAAGTGTCTCATGAAGAAAAGTCTTGGTCTTCTGGCTACGTTGGCGATTTGTTCTTTTAATGCGAATGCGGCATTCTGCCAGGCGCCGTCTGACGGTGTCACGGGGAAAGTCGAAATCACCGCGCCTGCGCAAGCGGTATGGGATGCGGTGCACCACGAACGTCAATCAGATCCGGATCTCAGCTACAGCAAAGTTGTCGAACAAAAGGGCAATCGCATCTTGCTCGAGCAAAAGTTCAACTCAATACCTATAGTTGGCGAAGCAACCTGCCTTTTGGTCCAGGAAGAAACACCACTCAAGCGCATTGATTACAAGATGGTGCGCTCTGATAAATTCAAAGAGATGTGGGGCAGCTGGGTAATTGAAGAAAACCCGAACGGCGTCAGCCTCTCGCTGCACTCAGTGTTGGACACCGGACTTCCGTACGCACAGAGCGTCACCAATCAATTCCTCAAAGGCAAGATTGACGCTCGCCTCAACAGAGTTAAAACAGCAGCAGAAAAACTGGCTCAAAAGCCGCAGTAGAACTCGACCCCTTCAATCCGGGACGTGTTGCCGAGCCTTTGGTAGAATCATGAGCTTGGTCGCGCCCGGTACGTAAATCAGACTCCAGAAAGAGAGGCTTTTATGAAGAGTGCGTTGAAGGCATCCGTTATGGTCGCCGTGTGCTCCTCGCTGCTCGGCACAAGCGCTTTTGCGCAGTCGATTCTAAACCAGAGCAAAGACGATTTACTCAAAGATTTTGATGTGGGCAAGTCGCTAACAGCGCCGCCAGGCCCGCAGTTTTCAGGCACCGCCAATCCGCCGCCGCCAGCTACTTGGGCTCCGAAAACCCCGCCTGGTGCCGCTGCGCAAAGCCAGCCAGCCCCGGCGCCGCAGAGCCAGGACGGTTCAAGACCTCAAACTCAGCCCGGTTTAGCGACACATGGAGCATCCGCACCCCCTTCGACTCAACCGCTAAGTCCGCAAGCGGCAGGACTGATCGGAAACTACACGCAAGGACCTGATCAAAACCCGCAGCAAAAACGATTACTGCAGCGCATCATTGAAGGCGCTATGAATGCAGTAAACGTTTCGAACTCAGAAGCAAATGGAACCCACGTGAAAGTGCCATTTGTGGACGTCAACGTGGGCGGGCCTGATGGCGTGAGAGTGAAGGCACCCTTCGTCAAGTACAATTGCGATGAAGGCGCACAAGTCAAAGCGCCATTCGTCAAGTACAACAGTGCTGACGGTGCAAAAATCAAAGCACCATTTGTGAACATCAATCAACCAAGTTCAAATCAAGATAGCTCACTGAAGTAAGTTGTAGCAAGCGACGTCGAATAGTATTCGCCACAAATTTTCGCGCCCTTACCTGGCACCGCATTTAGTACCAGCAGCGAAATGAGGTGAATCGGCAATAGGCTTGGGAGGAAAAGAGCAGAATTTCAAATGGAGGGAGAGGCATGAGCTTTACCGATCAGGAAGCATGCGCCCTTCCCACAAAATGTTCGCTCCCGTAAGATTTCCAAATTAAGACCTATATTTCTACATATGAGCTTATGTCCAATTTGGGCTTTAACTCGTATAGATCTCCTCGGACCAAAAACCCTTCACCAAATAGCACAGGATTTTAAGCGCTCCACGGCGTTTAACGACTCCAACACAACTGAAGTCTAGGGTGTTAAGCACCTTCAGCGCTTCAAAAGTGCCGTGGGCGAGGTTTATCGCATCCGGAATACCATGTCCGTTTTCTGCCAAAAGTGACCGCTATCATGTCCGCAATGCCCCAAATGGTGGGGGTTTTCTACGAAAGAGGGTGCGGGTTATACGTAGTAAAAACCCAACAAACGCCCAAAAATCGAACCACTCAAAATCAGACGCCCCAATCTGCGCAAGACTTTAGGGATATTAATGAATCCGAAATCAAGCCTGAGAAGCGACCCAAAAATCAGCGGGATTAATTTGCTAATGCCGCAATGGCGCTGTTATAAATGGCTCAGTCCCTCTTGCTCCCGCAAAATGAATATCACCCGCATCGCCTACATCCTAGTCTCGCTCGCCTCAATGGCAATTTCTGCCATTCCGGCTGAAGCGCGCAGTTATTACGTGCGCGAGACGCAGGGCACGGTGGAAATCAGAGGCTGGGAAAAGGGCATCATCAAAAAGAATCCCAACCTGAAGCGTTGGCATTGGATGCCGATAACGGCAAGCTATAACCATATGAAACCAGTCGCTCCTTCCAATAAACCTTGGAAGGTTCAACGTGTTCTGCGCAAGGCTCCTGTTGATCGCATTGTTCAAAATCCTCACTACGTTCGCATGAATCACGCGTCGCTTCCGACTGCCCGCAATAACGACGGCAGCATGCGTCGCAACCCACGCGTCAGCAATCCGCTCGTCACGCACGATGTTGACGGTTCTATAAGAGCGCGCGATGTGGAAGCAAAACTCCGCATGCAACGCACAAACCCACAACTGGCTATGCGCGATGTCAATGCAGGTCTTTCAGTTCCAGTAGTGCGAGGACAGTACAGGCTGGCGAAACATGAAGTTGCGGGCTATCTCGCAAACAAGAAAACAGATATCAAACTGGCATCGCACGATCTCAACGGTCAACTCGCAAACCACGCCGTCGCTGGTCAATTGGCTAACCGTGCCGTCGCAGGTCAATTGGCATCACGCAATGTAGACGGTCGCTTGATCTCGCAAAACGTCGCCGGCACGATCGCATCGAAAACAGTTTCAGCAGATCTGATAACACCGATTGAACGCCGCTATGAGTTCGACTATCGCGGACCAGCCGGCGGATTCGATGACACCCTGGTCTTCTCCAGCGGATACCAATCCGTAAAAAGCGGGGTCGCAGCCAGACTGGCAAAGAGAAATAACCGCAAGTTCTAGTTCTTTTCGAAGAAACACACGATGTAAATCGCCTTGTTGTAGGGCGGCATTCTTGCCGCACGCCGGGCGATGCATGGCATCGCCCCTACAGAAGCCGAAACCGCAGGGGCGGCATTTTTGCCGCCCGTCTGGCGATGCATGGCATCGCCCCTTTTATTTAGCGGGCGTCAGCTCTTTCACCGTCGCAAGAGCGTTCTTCAGGTCTTCCATCAGATCATCGAGGTCTTCGATACCGACCGAGAGGCGGACGAGACCATCGACGAATCCGCGTGCCTCACGCTCTTCTCTGGGTACTGCGCCGTGCGTCATAACTGCCGGGTGGGTCATCAGTGACTCAACACCGCCGAGGCTCTCTGCGAGAACGAACAGCTTAGTTGCACCCATGACTTTCTTGGCATTGTCCAATCCGCCTTTGACGACGAAGGTAACCATGCCACCGAATCCGCGCATCTGCTTTTTGGCAAGCTCATGTTGTGGATGCGATTTGAGACCAGGGTAGAGAACACGCTCGACCGCCGGGTGGCTTTCGAGGAATTTGGCAATCTCAGCAGCATTCTTCTCGTGTGCTTGCATTCTGATAGCCAGCGTCTTCAAGCCACGCATAGTCAGGTAGCAGTCCATTGGACCAGGCGTTCCACCAATTGCGTTTTGGTGGAATTTGACTTGTTCGTAGACTTGCTCGTCGTTTGTGATAACGGCACCGCCGACAACATCACTGTGTCCGCCGATGAATTTTGTGGTCGAATGAACCACTACATCAATGCCGTAATCCAGCGGATTTTGCAGGTATGGGCTGGCGAATGTGTTGTCGATGACAGTCAAAAGTTTGCGTTCTTTTGTGCTGTGCTTTTTAGCGATATCGACAAGCGCTTTCAAGTCGACGAGACGGAGAAGCGGGTTGGTTGGAGTTTCAAACCAGAGCATTTTGGTGTTCGGTTTGATCGCCTTTTCAATGTTCTCCGGCTTCGAACCATCTACATAGGTGAAGGTTAAACCATAGCGGGTCAGCACTTTCTCGAACAAACGATAAGTACCGCCGTAAACATCTTCTTCGCAAACAACGTGGTCGCCGGATTGCAGGAGGTTCATCGTTGCCGATGTTGCAGCCATACCGGAAGCAAAACACAAGCCGTGTTTGCCGTTTTCCAGTGAAGCGAGACAGGTTTCCAATGCAGTTCTGGTCGGATTGTTGCTGCGTCCGTACCAGTAACCTTTAGCTTTATATTGATCGAGTTCTTCGTGCACATAGGTCGATGTAAAAAACACCGGCACGTTTACTGCACCTGAAGTCGGCTCCGGGTCTTGACCGGCGTGAATCGCACGAGTCGAGAATTTCATTTTGTCTGTACCGGACATTTACTTCTTCGCCCCCATTTTGGTTTCTTCTTTCTTGTGCTTAACGAGTTCTTTCTCGACATCTTCATGGCTGCCGACGGCCTCGCGCAAGTGAGTCATGATGTCGAATTTGGTGACTACGCCTACCGCTTTGCCCTCTTTGGTCAAAACGACGAGCGAATTTCCGAGGCGGAAGGTCTTGTAGAGCTGGTCGATTTCAGTGCGAACATCAAGTTGCGGGAATGGTCTGCCCATGATCGAGCTGACAGCAATTTTGGCTGGATCTTTACGCTCAAAAACAACTTGCATGGCAACGAGATCATTGATGTGTCCGACGTTCTGACCATCTTCGGTAACTACAGGAATTTGGTCGACTTGATGCAATTCCATCAGTTCGATGGCGTGCTGAACGTTTTCACCGGGGCTAACCACAATCATGTCAGGCAATTTACCGCGTTTGCGTTTGCGCTCGATCAAATCGCTGGCGTAATAAGTATGCCCCGGAGCAGGCAGGAAGCCATTCTCCATCATCCATTCATCCGAGAATACTTTGCTCAGATAGCCGCGTCCACCATCAGGAAGAAGAACAACCACTACGTCGTTTTCCGTCAACTTCTCAGCGATACGCAGAGCTGCTGCTGTTGCCGTACCGGACGAACCGCCAACAAGAATGCCCTCTTCTTGTGCCAAGCGACGGGCAGTGACGAACGAATCTTTGTCACCGATTCTGACGAATTCGTCGATCAGCTTCAAATCAGCGTTGCGGGGCAGGAAGTCTTCGCCGATGCCTTCGACCTTGTACGGTTGCGCCATATCGCCGGAGTAGATAGAACCTTCCGGATCCACTCCGATGATTTTGATATTCGGGTTCTTCTCTTTCAAATATCTGCCGATACCGGATATGGTGCCACCGGTTCCGACGCCGGCAACAAAGTGTGTGATCTTGCCGCCGGTTTGCTCCCAAATTTCGGGGCCGGTGGTGATGACGTGTGCGCCGGGATTGTTGGGATTTGCGAACTGGTTGGGCTGGAATGCTCCGGGAATCTCGGCGGTCATTCTGTTGGCAACCGAATAGTAGCTCTCATGAGAGCTAGCGGAAACGGAGGTTGGAACCATCACGACTTCCGCGCCGTAAGCCCGCAGAAGGTTGATCTTCTCTTGGGCAACTTTGTCAGGGCAAATCAAAATGCAGCGATAGCCTTTTACAGCCGCTATCTGAGCCAGACCCGTACCGGTATTGCCGGAAGTTGGTTCGATGATTGTGCCGCCCGGCTTGAGCAGCCCAGCCTTCTCAGCCTCTTCAACCATCTTGAGGGCAGGCCTGTCCTTCACGGAACCACCTGGATTGAAACACTCCACTTTCGCGAGAATAAGCGGCTTCAGCCCCTTCGAAAGCTTGTTCAGCTTCACCAGCGGCGTTGAACCCACCGTCTCCAGGATGTTCTCGTAGTACTTCACGTGAAGCAGCCTCCTCTATGAGTCGAGAGTAGGGCGCTTACTAAACGCCCTTTAAAAAACAGATACTAATTATATGGGAGCAAGCTAGAATTGATGCCGTATTTAGGATTTACGAATAAACAGCAAATAGCGATGACAAGCGAAAAACACGTCTACGGGCCAGACGATCTGGCTTCTTTCGAAGAAGAATCCGCCCTCGGGCAGCCGGGTGAATATCCGTTCACCCGAGGAATCTATCGCGATATGTACAGAAGTCGCGGTTGGACTATGAGGCAGTACGCGGGATTCGGCAATGCGCGCGAGACAAACAAAAGATTTCGTTATCTTTTGTCCAACGGACAGACAGGACTTTCAACGGCTTTCGACCTGCCGACTCAGATGGGCTATGACTCAGACGATCCGCTTGCGCTTGGAGAAGTAGGCAAGACCGGCGTCGCGATCGACAGCCTGGCAGACATGGAAGTGCTGTTCGACCAAATCGACCTCGGCAAAGTCTCCACGTCCATGACCATCAATGCGACAAGCGCTATTTTGCTTGCTATGTACCGCGCCGTCGGCAAGAAGCAGGGAGTCGACTCGAAGCTCTTGCAAGGGACCATACAAAACGACATCCTCAAAGAGTACGAAGCGCGCAACACCTACATCTACCCACCAGCGCAGTCAATGCGCCTGATTACCGACATTTTCGAATTCTGCGCAAAAGAAATGCCGAAGTGGAATACGATTTCCATCAGCGGCTATCACATTCGAGAAGCGGGCGCCACAGCCGTTCAAGAGCTAGCCTTCACTTTTGCTAATGGGATTGCTTACGTAGAACAAGCTCGCTCGCGTGGTCTCGACGTCGACGTCTTCGCGCCTCAGCTGAGCTTCTTCTTTGTCGCTCAGATGGACCTTTTTGAAGAGGTGGCGAAATTCCGTGCCGCCCGCAGACTGTGGGCTCGCATCATGAAGGAGAGATTCGGAGCAAAAAATCCCAAGTCGATGATGCTGCGCTTCCACGTTCAGACAGCTGGATCCAGCCTCACTCCACAACAGCCGGACAACAACATCGTCCGCACGACAATCGAAGCAATGGCAGCCGTACTGGGCGGTGCACAGTCATTGCACACCAACTCGAAGGACGAAGCGCTTTCACTACCGACCGAAGCATCGGCGCTCACAGCCTTGCGTACGCAGCAAATCATTGCCTTCGAAACCGGACTCACGTCTGTCGTAGATCCTTTTGCCGGCTCCTATTACGTCGAAGATTTGACGAACAGACTCGAACAGGAAGTCATCGAATACCTGGATAAAATCGAGAAGATGGGCGGCGCCATGCGCGCGGTTGAAAGCGGTTTCATCCAAAAAGAAATTCAAGATTCGGCATACGAATTCCATAAGGATGTCGAGAGCGGGCGCCGCACAGTAGTGGGTGTCAATAAATTCATCGACGAAAAAACCGAGCAGGACAAACTGCATAAAGTAGATCCCAAACTCGAAGACGAGCAAAAAAAATCGCTGGCTGCATTGAAGGCGAAGCGAGACAACAAGCGAGTCGAGCAGACTCTGGCAAAACTCAGCGAGCTGGCAAAGCCCCAGGAAGGCGAAACAAAGTCGGAAAACCTCCTGCCCTACATCTGCGAAGCGGTGGAAAGCTACGCCACGGTGGGCGAGATCAGCAACACTCTTCGCAAAGCTTTCGGCAAGTACCGCCCAACGCCCACGTTGTAAGCTTGCATGCCGGCTTTCAGAGGTCGAAAAGCAGCTTCTAGGCTGTACATTTCGGTTTCTGCAAAGCGCTATGCAGTTCCCCTGACCGGCGACATATATGAGTCCACTATGGACCGGTATATACAGCCGAACATAAAGAACCGCATAACGGGCGGCTCATGTGCCCATGGCAGACAGTAATATAATTACCTAATGCCAAATCCGCGCGTCTCTGTCGTCATAGTTAATTGGAAAACCCCGGCGCTTCTGGCGCGGTGCCTTGATTCAATAAAGCTCGAGCCCCAAGCCGACAACTTTGAAATCTGGGTAGTCGACAACAATTCGGGCGACGAGTCAGTCGAAATGCTGAAGACTCGCTATCCCTACGTCCATCTGATTGAAAACAAAGACAATCTGGGTTTCTCGAAAGCTTGCAATCAAGCCATTCCGGAAAGCAAGGGCGACTACGTACTGCTGCTCAATCCGGACACGGAAGTCAAAGACGGCGCCATCGGGAAGCTTTCCGATTTCCTGGTCGAGCATCCTGAGTGCGGGGCGGTCGGACCGAAAGTTCTAAACACAGACGGCACCTTGCAACTTGCCTGCCGCCGCTCGTTTCCTTCCGTAAAGGCGGCTTTCTTCCGCATTACTTACCTGAGCAGGTTGTTCCCGAAAAGCAAAATGATGTCGGAATACAACCTTACTTTTCAAGACCCAGACAAGACAGTTGAGGTCGATGCACTTTCCGGCTCGTGCATGATGGTTACTCGTCAAGCGATAAACAAAATCGGGCTGCTCGATGAGGACATATTCATGTTCGGGGAAGACATCGACTGGTGTTGGCGAATCAAACAAGCGGGCTGGTCGGTTTTTTACCTTCCCTCTTCGGTCATCTATCACGTTCATGGAGCCTCCAGCCGGCTACGGCCGGTGGGCGCTACAATAAACCTTCACAAAGGCATGGAAGTCTTCTATCGGAAGCACTTGGCGGCGAACCACTCGCCAATCTTTAATGCCTTCGTGTATGCTGCAATCTGGGCGCGGGCTTTGCTGTTTATACTTGTAAATCTCGTGCGCGGGCTTGTGCCAAGGCGAGTGCATTAGGGCATATTGACGACGATATGTTGAAAACTGGAACATTTAATTCCAAAGAAGCAATAAAATAACTGTAGGGGCGATGCCATACATCGCCCGGGCAACGCTTGGCGTCGCCGCTACGCAACCCCCCGCAAAACGAATTCTTTAAGGCAACCTCTCATTTATTCAGGCAACTAATTGAAATGGGTTTCACTGGTCAACGGAAAACGGTACTAGTCACGGGCGCATCGGGCATGATCGGCAGGACGGTGGTTCAGGCGTTGTCTGCCTCACCTGAATGGGACATCCGAGCGCAAGCGCGCAATCCTCAAGAAACCCGAGCCATTCTCGGCGAGATTTGCGACGTCACCCAGGTTTTGATCAGAGAAGCGGACTTCACGCGCACCGGCGAACGTGAGATGCGCATGTTGACAAAGGACTGCCACACGATCATTCATTGCGCAGGACTGGTCCACAGACCAGACGCGCCATACCAAGAATATGAAGTGATGAACGTGCGCGCGACACAATCGCTCGCCGAGGCGGCCGCGTCTAATGGCGTCAACACATTTGTATTTTTGAGCACACAAGCAATTTACGGATTGGGCCCCTACAATCAAATTGAAGAGAATGGTGCGCTGCAAGCCAAGACACCATATGCGGTATCAAAGGTAACCAGTGAAAAGTTCCTTGAGATGTTCCGCAACATCCCCCGCACTGTCACATTGCGCCCATCGCTGGTATATGGCGAAGGCGATCGCGGCAACCTGCTCAACATGATCAAAGAAATCAAAGCAGGCAGATTTGTTCAAATCGGCGGCGGAACCACAGAGAAAAGCATCATCTACTCTAGAGATCTCGCCGAAGCGATCTTGATGGTGCTGGGACTGCCTGAAGGCTATCACGTCTTCAACGTTGCCAATCCAAAACCTTCGACAGTCAAAGAATTAGTCGACACCATTCAAGACTGCTTGGGCGCTCCCAAGAAAGTCTCTTCGATGCCCGAGCCACTACTCAGATTCGGCGTAAAAGCTGCCGAGTTGCTGATGAAGGAGAAAGCGCCGGTCACGTCAGAGCAAGTGAACAAACTGACCACAACGACAACTTGCTCCGTCAACAAGCTCGTACAGGCAACCGGATTCCAACAGCGAACCGGCTTGCGTGAAGGAATCCGTGCAGAGATAGCCTGGGCCAACGCCAAGAATCTCCTCTAGTAGATGGCAGCAGGGCTGGCCGAGCTTCTGGACAAACGCTTCGCAATAACCGAGCGCGGTTCATCCATTCGCACTGAATTCGTTGGCGGCGCCACTACCTTCATGACGATGGCATACATCATCGTCGTCAATCCAGCCATACTGTCATTCGCCGGGTTCCCGGTCGAGCCTTCAACCGTAGCAACGATTGTCACTGCCGTCTTCGGCTGTTTCCTCATGGGTCTCTACGCCAATCGTCCGCTTGCGGTGGCGCCTTACATGGGAGAAAACGCTTTCATCGCTTTCGGTTTAGCCGCGATGGCGCTTGGGTGGGAAACCCGCCTGGGGGCTGTATTCGTCAGTGGTATCGCGTTTCTAGTATTGTCTCTGGCAAAAATCCGCCCCTGGTTGGCAAACTCGATCTCGCAGAGCATGAAACACAGTTTTGCTTGCGGCATTGGCCTGTTTCTTACCCTGATTGGACTTTACGAAACAGGCATTATCACAAGCTCTGCTAAAGGCATGCCTGCATCCGTCTTGATGGTCCCGGGCACAGGCATCCTGCGCAATCCCGATGTGCCGCTCAAACTTGGCGATTTGCACGACCCACAAGTGCTGCTTTCGATACTTGGATTTCTCATTATCGTCTGTCTTCTGTACCGGCGCGTCAAAGGGGCGATTCTCATCGGCATGGTCGTTACCGCAGCTATCGGTTTCATTTGTGGGTTTGGCATGGCGCCGCAAGCCATATTTGGCATGCCGTTCGTGCCTCCATACGACCTCGCGCCGATTGCTTTCAAGCTCGACATACTTGGCGTTTTGACACTGAAACACCTGCCAATTCTCCTGACACTCTTTCTGATGGGCTTCCTCGACACACTTGGAACCTTGGTCGGCGTCGGTGCAGCCGGCAACATGCTCGACAAAGAAGGCAACTTCATCGACGTAGAAAAACCGATGATCGTCGATGCTATTTCTTGTATCTTCAGTTCTCTGATCGGCTCTTCCACCAGCGGCGCATATATAGAATCAGCCGCCGGTGTGAGAGAAGGGGCGCGTACCGGCTTCGCGACCATCATCACCGGACTTCTCTTTGCCAGCTGTCTGTTTTTCATTCCGTTGCTCACGCCACTGCAGCATCTCAAGTATGCTTACGCTCCCGCGCTTATGGCGGTCGGATTGCTAATGCTAGGCTCGATAACGCGAATTGATATGGACGACTTGACCGAATCAACACCTGCTCTTGCCACAATCGCGATGATGATTTTCTCTTACAACATTGCCAACGGATTGACCGCTGGGCTCGTTCTCTACACCGTGATCAAAATCGGCACGGGGCGCTGGAAAGACATCAACTCCGGCTCCGTGATCCTCAGCCTGATGTGCCTGACATACTTCATTTTTGGACTACCTCATTAGATGGACAGCAGCAAATTCCTAGTTGGAACCATGCTGAAACTGCCCTCCTTTGACGAGGCAAGGAGACATCAGTACAAAAAATTCTGGGAAGAGCGCGGGTTCAAATTCATTCTCACTGACGAGAAAATGCATCTCGCGCGGCGGGGTGCGTTCTTCAAAACGTTCTTCTCAATGAGCCCTCAGTACCTTGAGACAAAGCTCACCGCAAGCTGGGTGAACAAAGAACTCGAATGCATTATGGAAGTGAATCTGCTTCTCCAGCAGGTGACTGAATGGCATAAAGCATTCCTGGAGCTGGAGATGATCACCTTTGAGAGCTACATGCAGAGCGACGACAAAAAGCTTTCGCTTTGGCGAGAGTTCGAAGAAGACCTCAAGGACGCTGATACGAAGTACACATGGACCTGCGGACTCTTTGGCAAGAAGATGCCGGCAGACAAGAAACGCAAGTATCTAGGGCGTTGAGGTCAATGCAATTATAGATGTGAATTAGGGCGTCAACCAACCCTGCCGCAGTGAACCGCTGCCGCTTTCGCATGCTGGGCGGAACTTTTGGGCGGCAGACCAGTCAAGTGTGAGTACTCATCACCTGTACAGGGGAGTGAATAAACCACACTTTGGGAGAATTACCCGAAACGCATGCACCCTCTAAGATCGAAATGGAGGGCGTTCCCTTGCTAACTACCAGAACCGCCGACATGTCCAGAACCACGCAGCGCATTCGATTGCTCTTAATCGAAGACAACCCTGATGACGTGACCTTTATTGAGGAAGTGCTTAAACTTCAGGACACATATTCCGGAATTGATATCGCATGCGCAGCCAAATTACGAGATGGACTAGCCTTCCTCGCACAGGAGAGCTTCGACGTGGTGCTGCTCGACTTGAGCCTTCCCGATGCATCGTCGACCAATAGCGTAACGCGTGTGCTTTCTCTTGCCCCCCAAGCGCCCATTATTGTACTGACGGGATTGGATGATAGAGACACAGCACTCGATGCGCTGCAAAAAGGCGCGCAAGACTACTTGATCAAAGACAGCGTATCCGGCGACCTGCTAATCCGCGCAATAAGATATGCAGTTGAGCGACGGCGTGCCGAACGAAGGGCACGAGTGAGTGCGGCGGAAGAGCGCGAAGACTTGATTTTCACTCTGGCAAATGATCTGCGCGTGCCGCATATCGGAGCGATGAGAGCATTCGATTTGCTCGTGGCTGAGACACTTGGACCACTGAATGATGATCAGAAGGATCTGCTCCTGAAAGTAAAACAGAGCAATCACGAGATTCTGCACATGCTGCAAAATCTTGTCCATTTATACCGCATTGAGCAGAACGGGCAAAAGATCCTCGCGTCACCAACTGATTTGAATGGACTCATCAAGCAAGCGATGGATGACTGGGCTTATTGCGCCAAGCAGAGCAACATAGAAGTAAAACTCGAATCAGAGCTAACTGAACCGATTTGGCTGGACGGCACGATGTTCAAAAAAGCGATCAGTAACCTCATCCACAACGCGATCAAATTCTCCTATGTCAATGGAGTTGTCACCTTATCCTGTAAGAGTGAAGGGAATTGGCTCTACTTGCTGGTTACGGATAGTGGCAAAGGCATCACGGTCAGCGAGCAAGAAAGACTCTTTCAAAGATTTTGGAACGACAATGACACCATGCGACATTCAAACGGCAGTGGCGTCGGCTTGTATGTCTGCAAACAAATCGTGGAAGCGCACGGAGGTGAAATCAGCTGCTCGAGCGAAGAAGGAAAGGGAACAACCGTCACAATTCGCATGCTGAAGGCGGGACAAGCAAGCTCCTGATCTCAGTTTTCCGACTTCTGCACCGCATCCAAAAGTTTGAGAGCGGAATCAGTAAGCGGCTCAATTTCCAGAGCCCTCCTTGCTGACTCACGAGCACGTTCATTTTCATTCATTGAATGAAACAGCCAACCGGACTCGGCAAACAAGAGGGCGTCGCCGTCAGCCAATTGCATCGCGCGTTCAACAGCTCTTTGCGCCTTTTTGTTGTCTCCATTCAAGTGTGAAATATTTGCCTGCAAAAGATTAGCCCACGGATCATCAGCAGCGAAGGCCAAAAGCCGCTCAACATAACCTGTCGCTTCGCCAGCATTCTTTCTGGCGACGCTTATGCGGGCGAGTTGAATCAATATGTCTCTGCTGTCACCGGCACGCCGCTGCGCTTCTAACGCTGTGTTACGCGCCGATTTCAAATCTCCCAGGTTGAGCAAAGCATCTGATTTGGCGAGCAACCATAACGTCCGATTGAATTCACTCTCGTTGAAATGCTTCGCGAAAGTATCAAGCTTTTTCAGCCCATCTCTAGGCTTCCCTGAACGAATCAAACCCTCTGCCAGTATGCACTGTGCAGTATAAACGGGACGCTTCTCCTTTTCCTCTTTCGAAATGACACTGGTCGCATCTGACATTGCTGATTTGAGATTGCCGGTGCGAAGGAAGTAATCAGCACGGTTCACCAATGCATGCGAATTCAAGGGTGCAAGCAATAAAGCAGAATTGATGAGCTTTTCTGCCTTTGCGTACTCGCCTTTTTGCAGGTGCAAGTAAGATATTGAAATCATTGGTTCAACGAAATCGGGCTTCAGTCCAATAGCCTTTTCCCAATGTGCAAGAGCTTGTTTAAACTCACCACGTCGGAATTCCATATTTGCCAGGTTATTGAACGGTGCATAGAACCAAGGATCGATTTCCGTAGCGAGGCGGTAAAGACGCTCGGCTTCGGCAAGGTTATTCGCAGCCAGCGCATGGTTGCCCGAATTGTAGACATAGTTGACGGCAGCTTTTCGACCAAGGAGACCAACCAATCCTATGGCGATCAAAATGGTTACAAGTATCTGCTGGTAGCGAAGTGCCTTATAAGTTGTCTTTAGCGGCGGTTGCGTTTGCGGAAACGCAAAAATGCCATTGATAGAATCAGGCGCCAAATCAAACTTTCGAGAGATAATCGAATGCACCATACTCTCGAAAACTTCCGGCTTAAAGAAAAACGATGGCACCGGTTGCGGTACCAGAATCTTTCTAAAAATCTTCTTGTCGGACAAGAACTTGGAGTAGAGCGTCAGTTTTCGCGCTGTGGTGTCCAGGGAAAAAAGTTTGGAAAAAACGACCTGAGGCTCTACGGCTATTGCTTCGAGTTTGTCCCAGGGGATGGGCTTTGCCAATCGCCAAAGTTTCACTCCGTAAGGTCCGACAGAGACGCCCCGGACGATAAGGCGCACGGCTTGCAGAATGCCGAGAAACCCGACAAACCAAAGTACAGCAGCCGATATCCAAACACCGATCAGTCGCAATAACCAACCAAGCGGCGATGTTGCTCCCGGGATGAGCGCCACCGCATCCGGTATCGCCAGAAGAGAGGCAATCAAAACTGAACTGCCCTGGGCGAGTTTCGCCAAACATTGTGAGTCAATTGCAAAAAGCTCTTCCGCACGCCCTTGTCGCGCGGTCGACGAGGCATCGTCTTCGTTCGATTGCTTATGTACTCCGAATTTGTTATCCGTATTATCAGACTGACTGCCGGCTCCCGCTCCTTGCCGCGTTTCGTCGTCTCCGGTTTCTTTCGCGTGACGATCGGTTTCCATAAGAGCGATTTGTTCTTAAATCGGGGAATGTAATTTGGGGGGTCATGGAACTGTTTGGTCTTGACTGCGGGTTACCAAACCGTACCGCTTGAAAACCTGTATCAGTATACGTAGATTACAAATTTCCACATACTGATAACTAACCCCTTTCCTGAACATTAAACACCTGCTAGATTCGTTAAGCAATTAATGGCGAGGCGGTCGAAGGACTTGCGTCAGATAACTCGCAATTTTCTGATCTGGACCCCAAAAAGGTTGCTCTGTCAGGCTTATTACGATTCACAAGCGTCAGACAAATAGATTAGAATAAAGCAGAATTGAACGGAGGTTAAGGAAACGTGGCAGTAGGCAGCGAGGTTAGTTCGTTGAAAATCCTCATCATTGAAGATGATGTGAATATCGCTCGATTGATCGAACTCGAGCTTGGCTACGAAGGTTATCAAGTCTCCGTAGCTCACGAAGGCAATCAGGGCATCGACCTCTTCAAGAAGGATCAGCCGGACCTGGTACTGCTGGACGTTATGCTCCCCGGTCTCGACGGCATCGAAGTGTGCAAGAGACTGAGAGCGATGTCGAAAGTGCCGGTCATCATGCTCACGGCAAAAGACGGCGTCGGAGACCGCGTACAAGGTCTGGACAGCGGCGCTGATGACTACTTGACCAAGCCTTTCGCGACAGAAGAATTGCTTGCTCGTATCAGAGCAGTCATGAGACGGAAGCCGCAAGAAGGCATCCTTACTTATTCAGATTTGTGGATGGACCAGCTCAACCGTATCGTCAAGCGCGGCGAAAAGCAGCTTGACCTGAGAGCTAAAGAGTTCGACCTGCTCAGACTCTTCATGCAATACCCAGAGCAAGTTCTCTCCAGAGAATTCATTTTCGACAAGGTTTGGGGATACGACTTCATCGGCGAATCAAACGTCATCGAAGTGTACATCCGTTATCTCCGCTCCAAGCTGGAAGATGGCAACACCAAGCGCCTCATTCAAACAGTACGCGGCGAAGGCTACGTATTGCGCGAAGAAGAGCCTTCCAGATAGAAGCACTTTAGGGCCGATGCCCTGCATCGCCCGAGCGAAAACTTGATAAAGGCGGCGCCGAAGCGTCGCCTTTTCTTTTTGATTGTGTTGCCGAGTACAAGGCTTCAAGGGGAACGCGCGCAGAACTTTGTATAAAGGCGGCAATCAAAACCGGGCGATACATGGCATCGCCTCTACAACACCCTATCAAACGGGACGATGAATGGCATCGCCCCAAATCCTTCAACGAAGCCGGTCTTGCTGCTGCTGAATGATCAGCTTCAAGCGAGTCTGAACGTCTGGAGCCAGCATCTGAAGCGTCTTCAGCGCACGGCAACGAATATACGGATTGTCGTCTTGGCTAAGCTCAACCAGAATGTCCTCGGGCATGTGCGGGTTTTCAGCAACCCCATAACGCACATCCATATCTTCATCGGCAGAAAGCACACAAAGAATCTCTTGCGGCGTGTGGACGTTTTCAGCCACAGCCAGGCGAACGTCTGTCTCCCTGTCTTCTGCAAGCCTGCGCAAAGTGTCGACAGGAGTCTTAGGATTGAGCGCGACATGACGCCGGATCACTGCAGACTCCTCACCAGCTAAACGCTCCAGTACCTGCTGTGGCGTATTTGGGTTGCTGGCAACCACGCGGCGCACGTGCAACGCATCAAATTCAGAGGTTTTGAAAACAGGATGCGTCCTGACATTACTTTCGGACTCTTTTACATTCGAGGTTCCGGCGTCTCCAGATTCCATTCGCTTCGTTTTTGCCATATCCGGCACCTCCGGAAACTATGAATCTGAGCTGTCAGGCAGCTCTCCCACAAAGATGTTTCCTTTAATGGATGTACCCATAGTGAGGAGGTCAATACCAAAAGGGCGGATTGTAAAGCAATCGGGTCCGCGTCCCGTCTGCATTTGAGTGCGATTTATTACGAAAATCGGGTTACCCCGAGAACACTTATCAGGAAAACAGCATTTTCAGTGGGCAAAACCGCATGAAAATCCTCAAAATTGCCAAGAAGTGGCGCCTATAGACCTTGCAATTGTCAAGAGTGTAAAGTTATGATAACGCAGGATGATTTACATCTAACCAACGCTTCGGCGTTTCTGAATTTGCGCCACATCTCTGCTCAGGTAACCGAATGACAGCGACGACACTAACTCACTCAATGACGACTTCTGTCCCTCAAAGACAGCAGCCTCACTATTTCGAAGAAATCCTGACTCAGTCAGGAGGCTCGCAGTGGACATTGTCACTGCCGGCTCCACTAAAAGCACACCAGCATGAATTGGAATCCTTATTGACCAAAGTGTTCCGCGGACGTTGCTCGCCGGAAAATCTTCCACTTGCGCAGCAGCTTTCACTCAATTGGTGCATGTCGAAGTGTCGGCAAGCCGGGCTTTCGTTCGACGACTGCATTCGCTAGTTTCAGACAACTGTTCCCAGCCAATCTGCCAATTGAAACGCGCTGAAGATCTTGAAGTGCTGCACAAATGAGCATCGAAGTAGAGCGGCGTTTTGCGTCGCTCTTTTTGTTTGAACCAGTTCAGCAGAATGAAAGGAAGTAGCACCTGAACGGAAAAAGGGCGCATGCAATGCGCCCCCACGGGTGCTTCGTAGAGAATAGGGCGCATGCAATGCGCCCCCACGGGTGCTTCGTAGAGAATAGGGCGCATGCAATGCGCCCCCACGGGTGCTTCGTAGAGAAAAGGGCGACGCATGGCGCCGCCCCTACAGTTTTTGGAACTAGGCGCTTTCGCCGTTTTCCGCTTCGATACCGACTGGCTCGACAATCGGGCTGACCGAAACGACCGAGTCGTCTTCACCCAACTGCTGAATGCGAACACCGGTAGCCATGCGGCCTTGTGAGCTGATCTCATCGACCGACTGGCGAACGACTATGCCGTTTGCCGTAGCGATAACGATTTGCTCGCCATCGGCAGTGACACGAAGCGCAGCCAATCTGGATTGAGCATTCTTGAACTTGGTAGCGATGAGACCGATGCCGCCGCGTCCTTGTTGTCTGAATTCGTCCAGTTTGACGCGCTTGCCGAAGCCGTCGTTGGTGATGACCAAGACATAGGCGTCGTCTCCGCCTTCGGTGACGTCAAATCCAACGATCTTGTCGCCTTCTCTGAGAGTGATTGCTCGCACACCGCGGGCGGTGCGGCCCATTGGGCGCAATTCGTCTTCGGAATAGCGAATGCACATACCGTCGCCGGTTCCAATAATGACATCGGACTTGCCACCGGAAGGTCTGACCCAACCAAGTTGATCGCCTTCGCCAAGCGTAATAGCGATGATGCCGGAACGACGAATATTCGAGAAATCGGACATCTGGACTTTCTTGATGTAAGCCAAACGTGTAACCATGACCAGATATGAGTCTTCTCTGAATTCCGAAACAGGGATGACGGCCGTCACTGTTTCATCCTGTCCAATCGGCAACAGGTTGACGAGAGCCAGTCCGCGAGCAGTTCTTCCACCTTCCGGAAGATCCATGACCTCAAGCGAGTAGACCTGCCCACCAGATGTAAATACGAGCAAGCGATCGTGCATATTGGCGGTGAAGAAGTGTTGGAGGTCGTCCTCTTCCCTCGTCTTCATGCCGGTTACGCCACGCGTATTGCGCTTTTGCCGCTTGAACGAATCGAGCGGGATGCGCTTGACGTAGTTTTGCTGAGTAATGAAAACAGCCATCGGCTCATTAGGAATCAAGTCTTTGTTGCTCAATTCCGTAGCGCCCGAAGCTTCGATGCGAGTGCGGCGCTCGTCGCCGTACTTGTTCTTAATTTCGGTGAGCTCTTCTTTGATGATTACGAGCACTTTCTCGCGGCTGCCGAGAATAGCTTTGTATTCGGCAATTTGCTTTTGAATCTTCTCGTATTCTTCCTGGATCTTGCCGCGTTCCAATCCTACCAATCTGCGCAATTGCATTTCGAGGATGGCGTTGGCTTGGTCTTCGTCCAGGGAGAACGACTTCATCAAGGCTTGGCGCGCTTCTTCGGTAGACTCGGCACCACGAATAATCTTGATGACCTTGTCGATATTTTCGAGAGCCTTGAGATAGCCTTCGAGGATGTGCGCTCTTGCTTGCGCTTTCTTGAGTTGATACTCAGTGCGTCTGGTGATGACCTCGATTCGGTGGTCGATGAATTCTTGAAGAATGTTCGCCAAGGACAAAGTCATCGGTCTGAATTGATCAGACGCTCCAGCTTTTTTGTTTCTTACAAGCGCAAGCGTGTTCACCGGGAATGATTGTTGGAGCTGGGTGAACTTATAAAGGTTATTGAGTACGACATCCGGGTGCGCGTCGCGTTTCAACTCGATAACCACGCGGATTCCGTGGCGGTTTGTTTCATCGCAGACATCACTGATGCCGGTAAGTTTTTCGTCGCGAACCATATCAGCTACGCGCTTGGCGAATGCTTCCGGACCGACGGTGTACGGTAATGAAGTAACGACAATGCCCATGCGCTGCTGTCTTCCGCCAGAGCCGGGGATTTGTTCGATTGTTGCTTCACCGCGTACTGGGATTGAGCCCTTACCGGTTTCGAATGCTTCTTCAATTCCTTCAGTGCCCATGATGACACCGCCCGACGGGAAGTCAGGTCCCTTAATCCACTGCATGAGCTCTTTGGAAGTGAGCTCCGGATTGTCGATTTTGGCAATCGTGCCTTCCAAAACTTCAGTAAGGTTGTGAGGCGGAATGTTGGTAGCCATGCCCACGGCGATACCGGTAGAACCGTTGAGCAGCAGCATTGGCACTTTCGACGGAAGAACGATAGGTTCTTTCCTGGTGTCGTCGAAGTTGGCGCGCATGTCGACGGTTTCGGCATCGATATCGGCAAGCATTTCCATCGAGATACGAGCCAATCTGGCTTCTGTATATCGCATTGCCGCAGCGGGGTTATCGAGGTCGCCGAAGTTGCCATGTCCGTCTACCAACACGTATCGGCTGGAGCCGGGCTGCGCCATACGGACCAAAGATTCATAGATTGCTGAGTCGCCGTGCGGGTGATAATTACCCATCACATATCCAACGGTCTTAGCGGACTTCTGGTAGCGCTGAGTGGGATCCAGACCGCTTTCGTACATACCGTAAATAATGCGTCTGTGAACGGGCTTCAAGCCGTCGCGCACATCGGGAATGGCTCGGCTGACGATTACCGACATCGCATAATCGATAAACGACTTGCGCATCTCGTCGCGAACTTCAATGGGAACGATTCTTTCTCCAGATCCGCCGCCTGAAGGATTGGTCGGTTCAGCCACCTGCAATTACTCCCTGATATCGTCGTCGTATATGTGATTCCGCATTCGCAGCAAATTTGCGAAGTTTGCCTGGAACTCGCCTTTCATGCGCGTTTGACGACGCTTGAACAACGCGCACACTTGTCCCGAAACATAACACCGGTAAGTATAACATGCAGGTTTATTCAAGTCCCAGAGCGGCTTTCGCTTAATTCAAAGCAAGGTGGAAAGCGTAGAAATTCTTAACGAAACTTCCTATATATCCCACTTGGCACCCGCATATTTACATGTATGAATTACGATGATTCGGGATCTCGAATCCTTACATGTAGTTTCACCATAGGTTTTCTCATCATGACTCAAGGGAGCCTCGTAAAAATGACGTCGGAATTAGACGATTCAAGGCTTAGGCAAGAAAGACTGCGCAAACTGGAGCAGTTGAAGGAGCAGGGAGTAAATCCCTATCCGTACAGCTTCACCCGCACTCACAAGGCTGTGGAACTGCAAGAGAAATACAAAGACCTCCCGGCTGACACCGAGACTGAGGATGTCGTGCGCGTTTGCGGCAAAGTTCTCAACGAGAGAAATACCTGGATGTTCGTAGATTTGTACGACGACTCCGGCAAAATCCAGCTTTTCTGCCACAAGCAGAACATTCCGGAAGAAGAGCTGAAGCGCTTGAGACTGCTCGATAAGGGCGATTTCCTTGGTGCTGAAGGAACAATCCGCCGCACAAAACAAGGCGAGCTGTCAGTAAAAGTGACCAGCTATGAGATTCTCGGCAAGACACTGCAACCGTTGCCGGACAGCTGGGATGGCTTCACCGATGTAGAAGCGCGCTACCGCCATCGCTACGTCGATATGATCATGAACCCGAATGTGCGCGACACTCTAAGAAAGCGCAGCATCGCCATTCGCACTATTCGTGAGTTTCTCGACTCGCGTGGATGCATCGAAGTGGAAACACCGGTGTTGCAAGTTGAAGCCGGAGGCGCCGATGCACGCCCGTTCATCACGCATCACAACACTCTCGACATTGACCTTTATTTGAGAATTGCCACCGAACTTCACCTGAAGAGAATGATCGTAGGCGGCTTTGAGCGCGTTTACGAAATCGGTCGCATTTTCCGCAACGAAGGCATCAGTACCAGACACAATCCGGAATTCACAATGCTGGAGCTGTATTGGGCATATGGCGACTACAACCAACTTATGGATATGACCGAAGAATTGCTGCGCGAAACAGCAATGAAAGTGGCTGGGACACTCAAACTAACATACCAAGGCGTAGATATAGATTTCGAAAAGCCATTCAAAAGATTGCGCATGAACGACGCAATCAAAGAAGCCACAGGACTGGATGTCGACTCGATCAAAACATACGAAGAGATGAAAGCAGCCGCTGTCAAATTGGGCGGAGTTGACCTCACACACTGCGATACGCGTGGTCACGTGATCAACGCCATTTTCGAGCACAAGGCAGAATCAACGCTTATACAGCCGACCTTCCTAATCGACTACCCGGTCGAGATGTCGCCTTTGACCAAACCGCATCGCCAAAATCCTGGTGAGGTTGAGCGTTTTGAACTGTTTGCATATGGCAGAGAATTGGCCAACGGCTACAGCGAATTGACGGACCCACTGGATCAAAGAAGCAGACTGGAAGACCAAGCTGCCAAGAAAGCTGCAGGCAACGAGGAAGCAATGCCTCTGGACCTCGACTTCATCATGGCTATGGAATACGGAATGCCGCCCACCATGGGCATCGGCATCGGAATCGACCGCCTGGTAATGCTGCTGACCGACAGCGCCTCAATTCGCGACGTCATTGCCTTCCCGACCATGAAACCGCGGGTTTAGGAATTACGTAGGGGCGATACCGTGCATCGCCCGAAGCCGGCGAGCCGCCGGCGCCCCCAGGCGTTTTGCAGAACTCGCAGAAATCCGCTGTAGGGGCGGCATTCTTGCCGCCCGAAGCCGGCGAGCGGCCGGCGCTCCCAGGCGTTTTGCAGAACTCGCAGATCTTCGCTTTTGAACTGCGCTAAACTGAACTAAGTGCAGCTGCAAGTTTCCAGGAATTCCAGGCATGGGACTTTTTCGCTTCTACTTCCACCAGGGAAAGCTCATTACTCCCAGTGTCTGCCAGACGGAAGCCGGTTTTTTCGTGGACCAGGGACCGCTTACGGTGACATCCGTAAAAGATCCGTCAAAGGTCCGCCAGGCGATTATCAAAGCATTTAATAAAGGCAACATCGTCATACCCACGCCGGATGGCTCGGAAGCCGCCGGATCGATCATTCTCGAAAGGCTGGTCATCGACAGCTGGAGCAAGTTCGAAAAAGATGCCGTCCTTTATACGGTTCACTTGGGGGGGCGATATACGACCTTTCACGTGACTGGTCGCAAAGATGACGGTATGTGGACGATGGATGAAAGCACGACACGCAAATTCGACTGCAAAGCCACCTATGACACGCTCGCCGAAGCAATAATTGAAGACGTCAGGCGGCAGTCACTGCCCAAACCGGAGTCAGTAAAGCCGATGCTGCTGCTGCCGAAAATCGACGCTTAGTGCACGAACGTTGACGGGCGAACGGTGGTCACCGAGGAGGCGTCCGAAGAGAGTTTAGGTGCGCAAGGAGGGCAGCGCGCAGCAAAGCCCGGAGCGCTTGCACAAAACTCGCACGCAATGCGCCCCTACGCCGATTCCGAACGAAAAAGGGCGCATGCAATGCGCCCCCACGCTAATCAATGCGCCCCCACGCTAATCAATGCGCCTGACCACTCGTAGCGTCTGATTACTCGTCGCCTTCGGCTTCGTCTTCGCTCATGCGAGCGAGTTCTTCGACGTGTGCGACTACTTTGTCAAACTCTTCATCGCTTTCGATAGTCTGGAAAATAGACTGATCGTCGCGTTGGATAAGGCGCATGATGACGAGCGAACCATCGTCTTCATCATCAGCCTTCGACTCGCCCTTTTCGCCGCCCATCTTCAGAAGCAGCGCATATTCCTGTTCTTCGAAATCGAATATGTCAAGGATCTGACATGTATACGACTGACCATCTTCTCCCTCAAGAGTGATCATCGCTTCTTCAGATTGTGCAGGGGCTTCGTTGCTCATTGTTCCGTCTTATCCTTTATAAGCCAAGTTGCCGGCCGTTTCAGCCTAGTCCTTACGGATACCTGCAAGCGCCGCGAGCTTCTTCAGCTCTTCTTCTGTTCCCAGCGCGATCAGGATATCTCCGCTACAAAACACCTGGTCCGGCAGCGGATTGGTTATCAGCTTACCACTTTGATTTAGCGCCAAGATCATCGCCCCAGACTGTTGTTTTATATTTGCATCCTTTAAAGATTTGCCGACAAGCACGCAATTCTCGCTCAGATTGACCTGGTCGATGCGCAGGTCGTACTCGGGAGCGTGCATTACAACGTCGAGAAATTCAGTTACAAGCGGATGTGTAACCGCGGTAGCCATCCTCCGTCCGGCAATTACATATGGCGAAATCACCATGTTTGCGCCAGCCCGCCGGAGCTTCGATTCAGAGCCGGGATTAGCAGCTCTTGACACGATCGTAACGTTGGCGTTGAGTTCCTTCGCCGACAACACAATAAATGTATTAGCTGCGTCATCGGGTAGACCGCATATAACACCTGCCGCTTTCTTGATTTGTGCCTGCAAGAGGATGTCGTCGGAAGTGGCGTCCCCCTCGATGACAAGCAGTTCAGCATCACGCGCACGCCGCGCCAACACCGGATCGGACTCGACAACAACGAACGGTATTTTCTTGACCATGAAGTGATCCGTCACTTCTTGACCTGTTCGCCCCCAGCCGCAAACGATGTAATGGCCTGTAAGTTTGGCAATCTGGTCTTTCATGCGCCTGAGCTCGAAATTGAAACTAACGAACAGTTCTACCATGTCGCCAAGCACATACACGACTGTGGAGGCACCGGCAAAGATTACAAACATTGCGAAGATTTTTCCGGCGTCGGTCAGCGGTCTGACTTCGCCATAACCGACAGTCGTGAGCGTGATTACAGTCATGAACAAAGCGTCAAGAATGCGCCAATGTTCAATGAGCATAAACCCGAAAGTGCCCATGAGCACAAGGACAGCGACTGCGCCGACATCGCGCAAAATGCGTCGCGCGATGTTTCTTTTATGAAGCCTTTTTATTCGAGCCGCTGATTTACGAGAGTCCACGAATGATTTATGAGGGGACACTAAGTGTCGATCATACTGAAAGTAACATAAACGAGCCCTCCTATCGAGCCTTTAGCCTTTATCCTTAGCAGGTAAACTCAGGCTTCTCGTAAAAGCCTTTATAGACAAGTATTTGGAAATTCTCATCTGGAGTGCACATGAGCGCAGTTCTTGAAGCAACACAGGGCAAAGTAGTTCAGGTCATCGGACCAGTCGTGGACGTCGAATTCTCGAGCGGACACTTGCCCGAGATCTATCACGCCCTTGAAATCGGCGGCAAAAACCCCGCTGGAGACGATTACAAGGTTATCTGCGAAGTGCAGCAGATGCTCGGCGACAATAGAGTCCGCACAGTAGCAATGAGCTCTACCGACGGCATGACTCGCGGCATGGTCGCCACCGATACCAAAAAGCCGATCTCGGTTCCTGTAGGGAAAGCCACTCTCGGTCGCATCATGAACGTCGTCGGCGAGCCGGTAGACGAATCTGGTCCTGTGGACACAGAAGAAAGATGGCCGATTCACCGTCCAGCTCCCGACCTTACACAACTGCAAACAGACACAATCATTTTTGAAACCGGTATCAAGGTCGTTGACCTCCTCGAGCCTTATATCAAAGGCGGTAAGGTCGGTCTCTTCGGCGGAGCCGGCGTAGGCAAGACAGTTATCATCCAAGAACTCATCCACAACGTCGCCAAAAACCACGGTGGATTCTCGGTATTCGCAGGCGTAGGCGAACGTACCCGCGAAGGAAACGACCTCTGGCACGAAATGAAAGATTCAGGCGTGTTGGACAAAGTCGCCCTGATTTACGGTCAGATGAACGAGCCACCGGGCGCCAGAATGCGCGTTGGTCTCTCGGCTCTCACGGTTGCCGAATACTTCCGCGACGTCAACAAGACAGACGTGTTGCTCTTCGTAGACAACATCTTCCGCTTCACCCAAGCTGGTTCTGAAGTATCCGCGCTGCTCGGACGTATGCCTTCAGCCGTAGGATATCAACCGACATTGGCGCAAGAGATGGGCGCACTGCAAGAGCGCATCACCTCGACCAAAGCAGGTTCCGTAACCTCAGTACAAGCCATCTACGTACCTGCAGATGACTTGACCGATCCGGCGCCGGCAACTGCGTTTGCTCACCTGGATGCAACCACAGTTCTTTCACGTCAAATCGCAGAACTCGGTATCTACCCTGCAGTAGATCCGCTGGCATCTACCTCCACCGCTCTCAAGCCGGACGTAGTCGGGCAAGAGCACTACGATGTCGCCCGCGGCGTTCAACAAACACTGCAAAAATACAAAGACTTGCAAGACATCATCGCGATTCTCGGTATGGACGAATTGTCTGCAGAAGATAAAGTCACCGTATCGCGTGCACGTAAGATCCAACGCTTCTTGAGCCAACCGTTCAACGTAGCCGAAATCTTCACCGGACGTCCTGGTACCTATGTCAAACTCGAAGACACCGTCAAGGGCTTCAAGATGATCTTGAGCGGCGAATTGGACGACATGTACGAACAATCGTTCTACATGGTCGGCACCATCGAAGAAGCCATCAAGAACGACAAAGAAACCAAAGACAAAGAAAAGGCATAGTTCGAATACTTGCATGAAAAAGAAGAATCAGGAAGCTACAAACGAAAAACCGCAAACGCCTGCGGCTCCAAAACCGAGTAATCGAGACATTTTTGTCTTCGGCCGGTTGGAAAACGAAGTGGCGCTACCGGTAATTCGTCGCATCCTGAAATTGAATCAGAGCGATCCGACAAAACCGATCAATCTGTATATCAATTCTTCCGGCGGCAACGGCTACAACGCTGACGCTATCATCGCAATCATGTCTCAAATCGAGGCGAAGGTTAACACCATCTGCCTTGGTCACGCTTTATCCGGTGCTTGTGAAATTTTGGCAGCCGGCACCGGTGAGCGTGTGGCATACGAATTTGCCACGTTGATGTTCCACCAAACGCTCTGGGAAGCTGATGGTGACATCACCAATTTGGAAATTCAAGCCGCTCAGGGACAGCGTTTTCGCAATGCACAAATCGAAGTTTTGCACCGCTGCACGGGACAAAGCAGAGAACGCCTTCGCAAAGACATCGAGCGCGATCATTATATGACTGCGCAAGAAGCTCTCGAATACGGGATGATCGATCGCATTTGCGCTCACAAGAAAAAGAGCAAAAGTGATAAGGCATCTTCGAATCACAAGAATCACGAACACAAAGGACTGGACTTGATCGCCGAATCGACAGTCAAAGGTGTAAAACAACAAAAATTGGCATCAGCTCTTGCAGTGAAGAAGAAAACAGCAAGAGCAAAGAAAGGCAAATAAGAGGACGGTTCAATGACTGCTGGCACAATGTTTCTCAAAATCATCACTCCTGAGCGCATCGTTTTAGAAGCGCCCGTGAAAAAAGTGACTGCCCGAGCAGTTGATGGAGAGTTGACCATATTGCCCGACCACGAGCCAATCGTCACTGCACTCGCAATCGACATCGTCGAATTCCAAGGCGAAAGCTCATTTGATACCGCCGCCGTCATCGGTGGTGTCATGGAAGTGAAGAAGGGCGAAGATGCGCTCAAAGAAAGAAGCGCCAGAGAAAAAGAGACTAAAGAAAAAGAGCTGGACAACATCATTCCGGATGCGACTTACGTAACCATTGTCAGCAACATGGCTGAACTCGACACTGAAATCGACGAAGCCAGAGCGAAACAAGCGAAAGATCGCCTCGAGGCAGAAAAGACGCAGAAGACCGACAAGCTCGAAGTTCAAGTCGCAGAAATGGCATTGTCCAGAGCGATGGCACGACTCAAAGCAGTCGAACTCACCAAGCGCAGAAAAGGCGGTCACAACCGCTAGGAAGCAAAGCAGAGATGCCCTGCTGCCGCGACACGCATTGGGCGACGCTGCAGCGAAGCTCCGGAGGGGCTACCCTGCCGCGAGTCTCGTAGGGGCGATGCCATGCATCGCCCGGTTAGAACGATTCGACAGGGCGCAGTCAATGCGCCCCTGTTTTCAGCCTAAAACGGAACGCACCAGACCAAAGCTCAAAACTCACTCGAAAGTGTGATTTCTAGAAAAGGGTTACCCCTAAAGCGGCCCGAATAGTGAGAATTTATCGGTTACTTTCTCGGCAAGCTGATACTGAATGTCGCGCCCTCGCCATCTACGCTCGAGCATTCGAGGGTTCCACGATGCAAGTTAACGATGTTCTTCGTCAGATACAAGCCAAGACCAGTACCTATCTGGTTCTCAACATCTCTCTTTCCCTGCCAGAATTGCTCAAATAGCTTCTCCCTTTGTTCGAATGGAATTCCCCTACCAGAATCACGAACCGAGAGACGGACCGTCTCATTATCGAATTCACCAAAGACCTCAATATAGCCATCTTCAGGCGTGAATTTGATTGCATTATCGATCAAGTTGAAGAGAGCTCTTCGCAGCAAAATCGCATCGGCTTGAATATCAGGAAATGACGCTGCAATTTCCAGTTTTGCACGCTGGCGTTTCGATGCCATATGAAACGAAAACTCTCCCAGGATTGCGTGCAACAAAGCAACCAGATTGACTTGCTTGAGCTGAGGGACCAGTGCACCGGAGTGATGCTTGTAGGTATCGAGCAAATTCCAAATCATATGCAGCATAAAGTTGTTGCTGCTATGAATTTGCTGAAGCAAGGGCTGTTGATCTTCAGGACTCACCCCGCCGGACAATATCGCTTCAAGGATGCGATTGACTCCTATCAATGGGTTCTTCAGGTCGTGAGTCAAGGACGCCACAAAGTCATCCCGCTGGCGAAGCAATTCATTCAACTCACTGTTGGTTTCTATCAGTTGGAGGTTTCGTTTCTCCAATTCGACAGTTTTGCTCTCGGAGAGCTCATTCAAGATGACGAGTTCAGCAGTAATTCGAGACAATTCCAACGCCGAAGAAGCGAGCTGCGCACTACGTTCGACTAAGTCGACGTGGCGATGTTGGAGCTCCGCTTTGCCATCAGCAATCGTCAGCTGGGAAATTCTGTTTTCTTCGTCTTTGGTCTGTAGTAAATCAGTTGCTTCCTGCACTTGTTGTCGCTCATGCAACAGAGCAACGTTCGTCTCTGTGAGCAGCTCCCGAGTCAGGCTCAAGTCTTTCTGATTGGACTCAAGGGACCTAGAAGCAAGTGCAAGTTGTGTATTCGTATCGGCCAGACCGCTCTTCGTTTTGTTCAGTTCGGCGACTTTGTCTTTAAGCTCCTTCAGCGCGCTATCGCGCTCTATCGTACGTGCACTTAGCGCAGCCTTAGTTTCGCTAAGAACCTTTAGCAAGTCTTCTGACACAGAGACACCATATTTGCGCAATCAGCCCACTTTTCGATTTAATCATGGAGGTGAATGTACAAGATATTACCCATTCGGGGGATTCACACACACCCTAACTGCAGACGTCTTGACGAATTTGCAGGTTGTTTTATGTAATAAGTGTACAAAGGGGACGGGGGGCAACTTGTCAATATGCCAAAGCGATTGGTAGAACACTTGAAGCGCTTAACGGAAGCGCGAAAACAGCTAGCAGAGCAGATAAAGGAATCGGAAGCATCATTGAAAAAGTTAGATGCAGAGATCGAAGATCTACAGAACAGGTTAAAGGAGGAAGGAATTGAACTTCAACTCCACAGTGAGAAGTAGCTGCACTTAAGCCTGAGAGTTTCGGGTGAGCCATCGCAGCGTTCCCTTACCATTCAACCGACACAACCCCGCAGCGCCGCGCAAGATCGCTTTCCTTGCGATTTAGAAATACGAAAGGCGCGACTGTGCAATTGAACATTATCTGGCATTGCTCTGTAATGCTAGGCTGGTGTTCAATTTCCTGACGTTCAGCTCGGGAAACCAACCACCTATTATTCGCAAATTTCACAGCAATAGCATTGCTGTGTTGATGCTGTTCGCGCGAAGGAGACGGGCATGACACCTGAATTGATCAAAGTTAAACCAATTCCGGACCATTTTCATCAGGACAATCAGGTTGTGTGTGAGCGCTGTATGAGTCAGCTTGTTTCAGCTGGAAATCCTCATATCGACTCATTCAACGAGTTCATGTACGTAACCGGGCAGCTTATAGCAATCTCGCTCAAGGGTATCTGTTCACTTGTACTTGTAATTAGCAAGCGAGCCAGACCGTTCCTGGAAGCGATTCGGGAACATATCTATATTGCAAACGAAGTTCTTTTGATTGTGGCGAAGTTTCTTCTATTTGTATCGATTGGAATCGGCATGTTGGTAGCGGCGTTGTTCCCAACAATTATTGGGCGAAAAACGGCACACGAAGAGGATCTCGACAACAAGTACAGAGCAAAAAAACAGAAAGAATGGGAGCGGCTTCAGCAGGATAAAAAGGAGCAGCAGGAATTTGATGATGAGAGAGATGCACTGTTTAGAAATCATCACGAAAAACTGCGTGCAATGAAGGCCGGCTATGCTCAGTGGAGCGACGCCCAAGATGCTGCTTGGAAGAAGAAGCTTGAAGAGAAGTATGAGCGCGATGCGGAGGAAATGAAAAAGTACAACAAGAATGTTCAAGAAACCAAAACAGCGGAACTGTCTCGTCCCATGCTTCTCCATACTTCTGAGCAGGCGGAAGATGACTATTTGGTCAGGACTGCGAATCAGCTTGCACTCGGTGTAGAACGCGCAGTCGAGGACCCAGAGAAAGCACGGAAAGCCGCTGAAGAGCTAGTAAAGGAAAGAGAAGAACTTGCGAGGAAAGACATGCGACGAGTTGACCTTATGGATAGGTACAAACACAAAGCGTGGGAAGCGGAGCGACTTCGACGAGAAGCAGACATTGAAAGAAGAAGTGGGAACGATGAAGAAGCCGAGCGCAAAGAACGTCTTGAAATTCAGACTCAAGCAGAAGCTGATGGCTACCGAAAAGAACTCCTTTCGGTTTAACGGCACCTGGAAACTTTTGATGACCTCCAAACAAAAGCTGGTTAATAATGGGCTCACATCAAAACTGAAATTCCCATACCGGCATTTCTATTTTCGTTGTTTCTCAACTTTCAACACCGGCATAGAGCGGCAAAACAACTGGCTTCTTGCTCTCTCGCTTAGAACTCATCAGTTTGGCCAAGAGGCTTCTTCGTAACTGTAAGAATGGGTCAATGGTTCGAAACTCTGCTTTGACGGACTTTCTGCAGAACTTTGCAAAGCTTTTTTCTTGCCTGCAGTCAATTTAAACATCACAGGTAACACTAATAGTGTGAGAAAAGTCGCCGAAACCAATCCTCCTAGCACAACGGTAGCTAGCGGTCGCTGAACTTCTGAGCCTGTGCCGGTGGAAAACATCTTTGGCAGAAGACCCATAATAGCTACAAGTGCAGTCATCAGAACTGGTCTAAATCGTATGGTGGCTCCTTCCTTGATAGCTTCTTGAGGTGACAATCCGCCTTCATGCAGCTGACTTATATAAGTGACAAGAATAACACCATTCTGCACGGCTACACCAAACAAAGCAATAAAGCCAATGATGGCAGGAACCGAGACGGGCTGGTGGGTCAGAAAAAGTCCAATGATACCGCCGATAATGGCAAAGGGAACATTTGCCATTACCAAGCACGCGTTTTTGAAAGAGTTGAATGCAGCAAACAAAAGTATGAATATCAAAAGTAAGACAATTGGTACAACAACCGCCAACTTTGCCATAGCCCGCTGTTGGTTCTCGAACTGTCCACCCCAAACGATTTTGCAATCGTCCGGCAGGTGAACTTGTTTGGAAACCTTCTCTTGCGCTTCTTGAACGAACCCGCCTAAATCTCTACCTCTAATATTGCAAAGAACCGCTGTTCGTCTCTGTGCCTCTTCTCGGTTGACCATAACCGTACCGGGCTCGAGTGTGATATCAGCCAGCATCTTGAGTGGAATTGAAGCGCCTGAAGCTGTCGTTACCAACAGGTTTTGAATGTCTTCGATCGAGTCTCTTTCTTTATGTGGCAATCTAACTAGAACCCCGAATCTCTTGTGTTCTTCGAAGACCTCAGTTACCACGCTTCCTGCCAGCGCTGTTTGCACATATCTTTGAACAGTTTGTACATTGAGACCAAATCGAGCCAGTTTATTTCGATCCAAGCGAATGTTCAGCTGTGGAGAACCAAGCATTCTCTCTCTTTGAAGATCCGCAGCACCCTTTACCGGTGCTATTGCCGTCATTACATCCTGTGAAATTTTGTCTATTTCGTGAAGATCGTTTCCAAACACCTTTATGGCCAGATCGGCCTTTACTCCTGAAACTAGATCGTCAACCATATCGGATATAGGTTGCGAGAAGCTGTAAACAAGACCGGGAATGCGATCGAGCTTCTTCGACATTCTTTCAACAAGCTCTTCCTTGCTTCGAACTGTCCACTCCTGCTTGGGCTTCAAGCCTACATAAGTGTCGGCGTTATCGACACCGTCAAGGTCTGATCCCATACCTGAGCGCCCTATTCGGGAGACTACTATAGTCACTTCAGGAAACTGTTTAATCACACTTTCGATTATGCGAGACATCTCAATCGACTCAGTGTGAGCGACACTCGGAGCGAGTTTCGTACGCAAAAGGATTGAGCCTTCATCAAGAGTAGGTATGAACTCAGAACCCAGGAAAGGCACAAGAGTCAACGAAAAGGCTAAAGCGCCAAGCGCAGAAGCAACAACGACTTTGGGATTGGAGAGCGCTGCTTGCAGAAGCTTTTCGTAGAGTTTGCGCGGAACGCTGAGAACTGGACTTTCTCTATCAACAATTTTTCCACGCAGAAGAAAATAGCAAAGTAAAGGAATGATTGTTAAGGAGCAGAGTAGTGCTCCAGAAATTGAATAAATGAAAGTCAATGCCAACGGTTGAAACATTTTGCCTTCTACGCCTTCAAGAGTGAAGAGCGGAATGTAAACAGCGATGATGATGAGGATTGAAAATAAAATTGGTTTGCCAACCTCTTTGGCAGCAAGCATCGTAGTCTGAAGAGTTTCCTCTCTGCTGAGTGAACGACCGTCGTGCTGCTTTTCGGCTAAATGCCTAAAGACGTTTTCAACCATTACTACGCCAGCATCAACTATTACTCCAAAATCCACTGCGCCCAGTGTCATCAGATTCGAGGATAGTCCGGTGAACTTCATCATCACAAAGCTGAACAACAAGGACAAAGGTATGATTACTGCGGCGATTATGGCAGCCCGAATCTGCAATAGGATGGCGGCTAGAATTACGATCACGAGAGCGCCGCTGAATAGAAGAATTTCCTTTACCGTGTCCATCGTTTTATCAACCAATTCCATTTGGTTGTAGTAAGGAACTACGCGAACGCCGCCTGGAAGTTCTGATTGGATCTCCGCTAAACACTTTTCGACATTAAGAACTACCTCTTTTGTGTTAACTCCTTTTCTGGTCAAGACTATGCCTGTAACAGCTTCGCCGAGACCATTCATCGAAGCCGAACCTCGCCTAAAGGCTCCGTTAATAGTCACTTTGGCAATCTGGCTCAGCTTAACTGGCGTGCCTTGATACTCCCTCAAAACAATATTTTCAATATCGGTTTCAGTGTTGATGCGGCCTAGTCCTCTTATGATGATTTCCTCGCCGCCCTGCTCGACAAAGTTTCCTCCGGCATTCGAATTATTGCTTTCAACCGCCTCGATAACTTCCTTGAGGCTAATATCGTAAGCCTTCATTTGATCCGGATTGAGCAGCACTTGATACTGTTTGACGAAGCCCCCGTAGGAGACTACATTACCTACGCCGGGTACGCTTTTTAGTTTGCGAGCCACTGTCCAGTCTTGTATCGTTCTGAGCGAAATGTCGTCTTGCGAGCCTTCCAAGTAATACATAAAAACATTGCTGAAGCTTGATACGACTGGTCCAAGCTGCGGTTCTGGCACATCTTTCGGAAACTTGAGAGTATTCAATCGTTGTTGCACAAGTTGTCGCGCAAAATAAACATCCATGCTGTCTTGGAAAATCACAGTAACGACCGAGAGACCAAAGCTGGAATTGCTTCTGATGGTGGTCTTTCCTGGCACGCCGGCCATGGCATTTTCGATCGGGATAGTAATCAGCGATTCAATTTCTTCCGTTGCCATACTCTCAGGTTCAGTAATGATCTGCACTTGAACATTACTAACATCGGGAAAGGAGTCCATCGGCAATGCTGCAAATGACAATAAACCTCCGACAATCAATATCACCGTAAGGGCGATTACTGCTAGCCGCTGGTTAAGTGCAAAGTTAATGAGGTTATTTATCACTTCGACTACTCATGAGCAATTTCGTTTTTACCAGTACACCGCCAACTGTTACCACGGCTTCGCCACTTCTCAAGCCTCTCTTTATCTCAACTGAATTGCCGCTTGAAATACCAGTAGAAACAGCTCGCTTTGAAAATTCTCCAGATGCGTCTCTTACGTAAACGACAGTCTTTCCGCCGCTTTCGTGAATAGCATCGCGAGGACAGGATAAAACCGTTCTTGCTTGCCCAACAATATCTACGGTCGCGAACATATTCAACTTGAGCAGTCCTTTTGCATTGTCGATGACTGCCCGCACAGAAACAGTCCGAGTCTTTGGATCCAAACGACTGCCTACGTAAGTTACTTTTCCTGTAAATGTGCTGTCTGCGTATGTAGTTACCGCAACAGTGACCGGAAGACCTTTTCTCACGAGCGATAGCTCTGATTCGGGCAACTCACAGGAAATAGCAACAACCTTCATGTCGCATATTGAGAAGATGGGTTCATCTGGTCCGACCATTGAACCCTGAGAAACGAACTGCTGCACTACAGTTCCGTTAGCTGGTGACAAAATCGGCATCAATGGCTGCAAATGTTTCTCGACGATGGAATCGCCTACAATGTCTGAATCTACACCTAAGAAATGGAGTCTCTCCTTTATAGTCTGCAGCTCATTTGCGCGAGATTGCGTTTCGGCATGTGCCAGCTGCCAATTCTTCTTGATGAGCGCTTTATTGTCGAAAAGTTGTTGCTCTCTTTGCTCTTCTAGCTTTGCTTGCGCAAGGTCAAGATTGGCTTTCTCTAAAGCGCTTTTGGCGTTCATGTAATCTTTTTCTGCTGCAATTCCTTCTTTGTAGAGGCTCTTCAACCGGGTGTAATTCCGTTGCGCGGCTGCCTGGCTGACCACTGCTTGTTGATGTGCTGTCTTAGCCGCAATCAGTGCTTTCGGCCTGGCTAAATCTTCTTGATAGACTCTCAACTCTCTTTCTTCATGGGCTTTGGCTATTGCTAGATGGGAAGATGCGCGAATTGCCTCGGCTTGAATCTCACTAATTTGCTGGCTGTCTACATATGCCAAGTTCTGACCAGCATGAACGTAATCTCCCGGAGATGCAGAAATTTTTAGAACGCGCCCCGCCAAACGAGTGCTGACTAAATATTCCTTACCAAACAGTGGCTTGATTTGACCAGTACAGTGAACAGTCGGCGACATAGGGCGGACATCCACAATTTCACACTTGATCTCTGGAGACTGGCTTTGTTCAGACTTCTCGTCCTGTGTAAGCTCAGCCTTGTTGGAAGAGGTGACAGCGCAGCCAGCCAAAATCAGACTGAGAAATAGAAAAACGAAAAACATTTGCGGACGCATGTATCTATTTTAGAATAGGTGTCTTTCCGACTTCTTTCCAATTCAGCCTAGAAATGACGGCTAACATTCTGGCTTGTAGCGCTTTCTCAACAGTAACGTGCGCGGTGAAACCAGTTGTGATTAAACAGCGCGTATCAGTACCATGCGGCGCAATTTCAGGTCAATGCTCTATAAATAGTAGCTAGCAATGTTTTCACGTCTCACTCTTCTTGTCACGTACCGCGTTCGAGGGACGGAAGTGTTCAAGATAGATCTTCCATCGCCCTTCTTCCTTAATCATTGTGATTTCCGCTAAATTTTTTACTTCTACTTTGCTTCGGCGATCGAGCTTCTCTATGGTTTCATACAAAAGTTGGGCGGTGTCCCTTTGAATGTTTAGGCTGACTAGCTTTCCGACTTTAGGCATTTGTTTTCTATAGCGCAGCCAGTCTATCCATTGCTCAGATGAAAACTCATTTCGAAACTTTCTTACTCTGGAGACGGGCAAAAAGTCTTCTAGATCATCAATCGATCTCGCGTAACGTAGTTTCGCTACGTACAGCCTAAAAATATCATCAAGGTTCTCTTGGACGACCGTCTTTTGATGATTGCCAACTCCAGGTGGCGCTACGAAAATTGTCCGAGCTTCTGAGGCACAATGAGTCAGGATAAAAATACAAATAGTTGTAGAGACTACGATCGAGGATTTACTTTTCATGGAACGTTCCTTTTGTGCATAGCAGCTTGGCACTCAGCGCTGACTTCCTTCAATTGCCGCTTGTAAGACGAGAAGAAGGGCGGATTGTTTCAGCAACAACGCAATGATTAGTTGCAAGAATGTTTGCGCTCCTTATCGACAGAAGCAGTGTTTCTTTCGTGATCACACTATGCAAAAGGCCACATTGATAGGATGATGGAAGAAAACTAACCGGTTCTATGACGATGCCATTTGTAGACAAAACTCTAGAATGTCGTGATTGTCACCAGGCTTTCGCCTTCACTGTCGGCGAGCAAGAGTTTTTTGCTTCCAAAGGACTGGTCAACCAGCCCGCGCGCTGTTCTGGTTGCCGCATAAAGAATAGACTGATCAAAGATGGAAAGAGCTTAGACAGTTCGACTGAAGTGGCGTGTCATGAATGTGGCACCGTAACCCGTGTCCCTTTCAAACCATCGGGAGCTCGTCCAGTATATTGCCTTACTTGTTTGCAAAAACAGAGGTCAAATTTGTGACACCGATCTGTAAAAGTGAAGCTTGAAAGTTTGAGAGATATAGCAATAAAAAATTTGCTTTCCAGTCCTTCAGCTGCTCCCCGATGAACGCTGAGCAGAAGCTCTCCGAAAATCCATTTCCGAAATAGTCTTCAAATCGATAGCCGTTGAAATGTTCGCGAAAAATTCATCGGTTAGATTTCGAATACGAGCAACCAACCTCATTGCCTAACTCGCACGAATTCAGTTTAGCTCAACTACTGAGCATCGTTCCGAGAACTAGACACGGGAGTGAAACATGAGAATCGCTCAATTGGCACCATTAGTCGAAAGTGTGCCACCAGCCGGCTACGGTGGAACTGAACTGGTCGTCAGCTTACTCTCGGAGGAGTTGGTTGAGCGCGGGCACGATGTCACTCTTTTTGCCACAGGAAACTCCTCAACCAGCGCTCGTCTCGTCTCTGTCGTAGCTGAAGGACTTAGAAAAATATATCCTGATAAGCGCTATAGATGGCCAGCTTTTGACCTGCGATCACTACTAAAGCTACGCCAGCTGAGTTGCGAGTTCGATGTCGTTCATAACCACATGGGTTACCCTGCATTACCGTTTCTCGAAGCGCTTAACTGTCCTGTGATAACAACAAACCATAATCCAATTTTGGACTATTGCGCAGATGCATACCTCGCATTTTCTCAGCTTCCATTTGTGTCTATTAGCAGTTCTTACAGACGTTCCAACTATCCCGACAGCCTGAACTACGTCGCCACCATTTATAATGGCATCGACACAAATCAATATCAGTGCAGGAGCAAGGAAGCTCGATCATTCTTACTTTTCATTGGACGAATTTCTGAAGCGAAAGGTACATCTGTGGCTATAGATATCGCTCAGCAGCTAGGTTTACCAATCAAGATTGCTGGTAAGATTGACACTACAGATGAAGCCTATTTTTTAAGCCACGTAAAACCACGACTGGCAATTCCTGGTGTCGAGTTTTTAGGTGAGATAACCGAAGAGCAGAAACGAGAGCTTTACAGCAGCGCAATCGCTACTTTGTACCCAGTTGCTTTTGAGGAGCCATTCGGGCTTGTTATGGCTGAATCATTAGCTTCAGGAACTCCCGTACTTGCTTTGAGAAGAGGTTCTGTGACGGAGGTTGTATCGGATCGAGAGACTGGAATTGTCGCCGACACCACCGAAGAGCTTGTATCTAGATTCTGCGAAATTCAGTCAATTTCTAACAATACCTGTATTACTCGCGCCAGACAGCTTTTCGGCAAAGAGCGCATGACACAAGAGTATGAATCGGTCTATGTTCAATTGATGCAAGGATTCAATAAAGGTCTGCGTAAGTATGAGCGGTGTTTGTAGGGCCACTCTGCAAAAGAGTTTGAATATGCTTCCTAACACAAGAGGACAATCAGAGGAGAAAAAACAGATCGCAAGACGAACTAGGCGTGCAGTTATTCTTCTCTTTGGCGCTGCAGGCGCATTGGCTTTAGCATTTTCATTGGCTGACGTTTTTCTGAGAACTAGTGGTCATACGACGCCTGCTCCCTTCGCGATCTTTATTTCAATATTCTCGGGACTTGTTTTATTTTGGCTCTCAATTTGTCTTGTCGTCATCTTAGACTCGAATCGTTGAACTTTGGTCCGCAATCTCTACTGTTCCTCTGTCTGTGAGTTTAGAGTCGCTGGAGCTGTGTATAACCTGACGCTAGTTCCGGGATTAGGGGCTGCATAGACTTGCTCTACCTTTATAGGTTCGATTGCGGTTATTTCATCGGTCGGTATTACTCTCAGCCTAAATTCGATAACCTTTCCAATTTCTCGACTTAAGAATGCCTGCACGAGCGCTACCTGCCGGTTGCTTATCGGCTGCTCCGGAGCGGTTACAGTCGCAATCACTACAGTCGGATTTCTGAAACGCTTCACCTGAACATCTTGCAACTGAAGCCCTTTAAACGTAAAGGTTTTCTCCATCAGGAGCTTTTTTACCTTTGAGCTGATTATGTTTTCCAGTATCAATTCACTCATGCTGTAACCCAACGGTATGACTAATACCATGCTTACTGCCGCTGAGATAAGCAGCCCCTTTTTGGCTTGTTTTAGGGGGGTATAGCCCAGTAACAGAAAGACTAACGAACCAGCGACGGCAATCCCGACAAGGTTGGTTGCATAAAGTAAAAGCGCTCCTGCCCATACGAAAAAGTTTCCCGTTGCCAGCCCGATCCCTACCACACCTAGAGGTGGAACAAGCGCAACTGAAATTGCGACACCCGCCAGCGAATCGGCCAGCTTCTTCTTTGTTTGACAATAGGCTCCGATTGAACCTGCAAACATAGCTACTGCCAGATCCAGCAGCGTTGGATTCGTACGGGACATGATTTCAGGCGTCAATTCGAGTGAATGAAACAACATTGCGATTAGCATCGATAGGGAGATGGCCGTTGTTGTCCCGATAGATAGAGTGATTATGCTGCGCGATAGCAATTTCGTATCAGCAGATATTGTGGCCAACGAAAGCCCTACCAAAGGACGCATCAAAGGAGCAATAATCATGGCGCCAATAATAACTGCCGGGCTGTTTTGAAAAAGTCCTATTGTGGCTATTAAGCTTGAGCCGGACAAAAGAAGAAGAAAATCCACATTTACTTTGGTCATTTCTTCCAGTCTTGTCTGCAGTGAGACTAGTCGGGTTTCGTCAACGTGTTTGAGTAATGGTGCCATTTTCCTTCAAAGTCTTTCTCCTCCTTTTCTTCACAGAACCGAAAATCTAAACTCCAAAACTATGTGTTTCAAACTCGGGGGTCTCTATTCGACTGTAATCTGGTAGTGAAACATTGTCTGCAATAGAAGAGTCGACAAAAGCATTTGCAATTGCAGGTATTGAAAAGAGTTTCGTAATTTGGTTCCGAACAAATACACCCGCTGTACTACGAGGTGCGAACCAGACACCGATTCGCTCGGCCCCTTTCTGCTTTTTCAACATAAATTGCCTGAGCAGTTGTTCATACATTCGAAAAGCTGTCGAGTAGTCCCCGCCTGCCATTTTTAGTTCGCAGGCAAGCACGTAGGCGCCCAACATTGCTAGTGCAGATCCTTGTCCTGCTAAAAGCGAGGGACAGTAAGCAGCATCTCCCGCCAATGCTATACGCCCCTTTGACCAAAACGGCATGCGAATTTGACTGACAGGGTCAAAATATAGATCATTCGATGATTGTAGAGCTTCCAAAAATGCTGCGGATTCACAGCATAAGCCACCGAAGACATTTTCGATAATCTTTCTAAGATCAGGTTCTCCGTTCAGTTTGTTTGTCCCATTTGATGCAAAAACCAAAAAGAACACCGTCTGATCGTTTCTCAAAGCAAATCTTGCCAACTGCTTGCCTGGTGCTGTGTAACATATGTAAGCGCCAACATCTCTTGGACGGTAACCCTCTGTACTAAATGCAGCCGCGTAATAACCCAGTTTTTTTTCAAACATCTCTTCGCTGCCGAATGCTAGTGAGCGAACGGCTGAATGCAAACCGTCAGCACCAATAACAAGATCGAAGCGACGACGGGTTCCATTCTGAAAAACAACATCGATCCCGTCATTGTCTTCGTCCAATGAAAGGATCGAATCTGAATATATCGTCTCAACTTCCTTTCTTACTTTGTCAAAAATCACTTCAGCCAGATCACCTCTTTGGATGGTGATGAAGCGATCTCCTAGGTTCTTGCGAAATGTATTTGTATCGAAACCACCGACTTTTTTGCCATCTCCATCTAACAAACATACTTCATCGGCGATATAGCCACGTTCGCGCAATGCTGGCAAAACACCCATTTTTTCAGCAACGGTATAGCCAATCCCCCAAAAGTCAATGATATAGCCGCCTGTACGAAAAGCCGGCGCACGTTCAACAAGTGTTGGATTAAATCCATACTGTTTTAGCCAATAAGCAAGTGAAGTCCCACAAATACCTGCTCCCGATATGAGAATATTTCGATTACGCATTGTTCCATTAGACTTCCGTCAGTAAGACCAATACAGTGCAGGTCACCGTATTCCATGTTTAGAAGGACTTGAAAAAATCAAATTGATTACATCCACTCGCCTTATCGCGTAGGTTTTTGCTGTATCTTCAATTGTTCTCAGTTTGTCGTCTGATGCAGGAGCGTAAGAGTAAGTACAGATCTTGCCTGGATGTTCCTTGGCAATTCCAGTTTTAGCGAATCTTTGAAGTGCTGATTCAATAGCCGCCGGATTGGTGTAAAGGTGGCGAGCAAGTGTATTAGCATCGATTGGATGCTTGATGTTCATTAGCGCGATTAAGAGATCCAGCTGCCAAACAGACTGGATGTTATCCCTTAAAAAACTTCGTACTTCAAAAGAAATTTCCTGCATATCAACCGCCCACAAAGAAACCAGAACAGCCAAACTGTTCTAATCAGAGAAAAGTAGATTTCACTTTGCCATCCATACATCGCGCCTCGTAGTGTGATGAATTCTCCCGGACAGCGGTACAACCTTTTCGGGCGTCTTGATACCGCCACCGAATCGCTGCCACCAGTTGGATAGTGTATTAGACAAAACGCTTTCTCTAAGGATGTCTATTCGCTCCTTCCTGGCTTGTTTCGAAAGCGCTAACGCACTACAGATCTGCTCTGAAATCGTTTCTGGACGTAAATTGGCAAGCGTGAGTACGCCTTCGCTCAATTCATTCCATGCACCTGCTCGTTCGGAAAGGATCAGTATGCCGTCCCTTGAGCACAGAGCAAATTCTTTAGCGGTGAGATTTAGTCCATCATACAAAGGAGTTACAAGCATCGCAGAAGCGCGTTTGTAGAGCCACGCTAATACATTTGCCGAAACCGGTGTGTCGATCCAAACGATCGGCTGCCAGTCTTTTGACCCCCATCGACTGTTAATCGAATCGCTAAGCGCTCTACATTGCTGCCAATACTCTTCGAAGGCTGGAAGACCAGCTCTAGTTCTTTGGCAGACTTGAACAAAAGTTACTTTTCCAATTTTGTCTGCATTGGCTGAGAAGAAATGTTCAATCCCTTGCAATCGGTGAATCACTCCTTTGGTGTAATCTGCTCTATCGACAGATAGAATAAAGTTCTCATTGGAAAGACCTTCGATGTTCAAGTCTCGGCAACTGAAGCTTTCGTCTCTGGACTTGCTTAACCAGTAATCACTGTCAATGCCGAGTGGATGTGAAACGACAGAAACGCTGCCACCGTCTGGCCTTGTGATTCTATTTGACGGGAAATCGACTGTGTATTCATGCAGATTCTTATCGACAAAATTCAGAAAGTTCGATGAATACTGCTCTATATGAAAGCCAATTTTTTCTGCAGATAGAAGTCCAACCGCTATTTCCGCTAGATACGGAACAAATCGAGAATCAACATATTTTGGCCATGGAATATGCCAAAAAACGTCAACAGCTCTGTGGGAGTATTGAGTTAGATACTTCGGACACAGCGCCAGCTGATAGTCATTTACAAACGCCCGAGCGTGAGGGCCAGTCTGTTCGGTGTGAAGCACGTTCCAGGCGAAGCTAACATTCAGTTGCTCGTACATCTTTCGGTCCGATTCATTTAATGAAGCGTATTCCGATAGCTCATGTAGCACCGGCCACAAAAACTCATTGCAATATCGATAATGACCTTCTACGATTTTGAAAGGTATTTGACAGACATCTTCTGTGGAATTTAGTTTGCTTGCCTTCTTTCTCAGCTGCAAACCATGAAGGAACCACCATTGTTGCCCGCCATGAGTTTGTTCAATCACGCGTGAGAGGGTGGCAGACACGCCTCCTGGTGTTGATGGACCACGGTAGGACAGAATATTCATTCAAGTTACCTCGCATCACGCAAAGTCCGTAAAATGCTCACGCGGTAAGCATTACACCTGCGTTTCGACTATAAAATCAGTGTAGTCTTTGAAAATTTCGCGAAAATTTCGTTCGCATTGCGATGCTGGAAACGAGTTACGATAAGTGGAAGAGGCGATTGCGCATGAAAATACTTCTTGCTGAGGACGACACTTTTTTGGCTGACGGGTTATCCATGGTGTTGAGAGACAGTGGATACGCGGTCGACATAGAGGCGGATGGAGCGAATGTCCCAATCGCAGTTGGAACCACGCAGTATGACCTCTTAGTTTTGGATTTGGGATTGCCAAATCTAGATGGATTCGATGTTTTGAAGAGAATTCGTTCGAAAGGCGAAACGATACCAATTCTCATCCTTACCGCTCGCGATGCGGTGCAAGACAGAGTAAAAGGCCTTGATTTGGGTGCCAATGATTATTTGACCAAACCATTTGAATTGCCCGAACTAGAGGCCCGTATTCGTGCACTAATTCGCAAAGAGAATTGGTCGAACAAAATGGAGATAAGTTTTGGTTCTCTCACTTTCAATACAGTTGAACGTGTTGCAACCATTGACGGGAAAACTGTTGACCTGACCGCAAGGGAACTAGCCGTTTTGGAAATTCTCTTGCAGAAGCTGGGTACTTCCATTGACAAACAGAGGATTACCAGTTTGATTTCTTCTTGGGATCAAGAGGTAACAGAAAATGCCGTCGGTATCGTGATTCATCGGCTCCGAAAGAAGTTAGAAGAAGCAAATATCACTATAAAAACATCACGGGGGCTCGGATATCGTCTTGAACTTTGTCCGTGATACATCTCTAAGAAGTCAATTACTTTGCTGGCTGCTTCTACCATTGGGTGGAATCTGGATCTTGACGGCTTGTGGTGCTTACTTTCTTGCTGAACACTTCGCAAACAACACCTTTGATCGTGAATTGCTCAACTCAGCAGACTCTGTAATCGCACGCTTAAGATCAGATCCAGTAAAGATTTGGGTAGATATGCCCCCCGCTGCGCAAGCAATCCTAAGGCACAACAATAGAGACAAAATCTACTATCAAGTCCTTAAGCCCGACGGCACACGGATCTCAGGCGATGCCGTATTGCCAAAGCCGGTTCGTCATTTTGATTCACCAGTGCCGTCTTTTCGGTACGCGAAGCTTAATGGACAAGATGTCCGTATTGTTAGAGTAAAAGCGAATCTCGAGGGACATGAAGATCAGATGGTTTTGGTCCAAGTGGCTATGACTTTGAATGCCTTGCATGAGATGACTCAACAAATATTGCTAAGTATTCTTGTTCCACAGATTTTTATGATTTGTCTTGGAGCTCTATGTGTTTCGTACGGCATTAAGCGAGGACTGATCCCGCTTTCTAAGCTCGAAAAGGCTTTATCCGCGCGTTCGCAATTTGATCTGACTCCTGTGGAGTCAAGTGAAACTCCATCTGAGATGAAGCCGGTAGTAAGCGCAATCAACGTTCTATTAGATAAGTTGCGAAACGATTTGGACCAGCAGCAACGTTTCGTTGCTAATGCCGCTCACCAGTTTCGCACTCCACTTGCCGGCTTGAAGACCTATATTTATGCGGCAAAACGATTGCCAGGTGATCCGAGAATGACGGAAATGTTGGAGAAAATTGAGTCAGGAGTTGACCGCTTGACACATCTGGCAAACAAATTACTCACGCTTGCGAAAGCAGAGCCACAAATAGGCAATGCGAACCATCAAGCCGTAGACTTGAATTTTGTTGCATCTGAAATGACTGCGGACTTTGTATCAGAGGCTCTTCCAAAGGGTATGGAGTTAACCTTTATTAGCTCTGAAAATCCAGCCCTGGTATTTGGTGAACTGACTGATCTTGCCGAATTAACATCAAACCTTATTGAGAATGCAGTTATCTATACACAAAGTGGAGGCAACGTCACTGTCAGGGTAAGTAACGGAGATGCAGTTCGTTTGATGGTGCAAGACAATGGCCCAGGGATTCCTGCAGAAGAAAGAGAAAAAGTGTTCGAGCGTTTTTACAGGGTGCTTGGCACGGCTGCTCCTGGAAGCGGGCTGGGCTTGCCAATCGTAAAGGAAATCGCTACAGCGCATAAAGCCACTGTTGAGATTTCCGATTGCCCAGGGGGTAAAGGTACAACCGTTACAGTGACATTTCCTTGTGCACCAAAAGGCAATTTCAACAGTAAGAGCAAAACTAATACAGATTCTTGAGTGTCATTCAGCGAAGATTCCGAAGACAAAGTGCACAATGATCGAGACCAATTCTTTCATCTTTTGCAAAGTAAAAACCAGGTTGCAAGGGGAAAAGTCCGCACCGAGAGCGGACTTTTCCTGCCGATTAACTTATTGGCAGAACGGATCTTTAGGCAGATTCTGAAACCTTCCGCCGATAGTCGGAGCGCTTCCTGCGTTTCTCGTTGGCTTGTTTTTCAGAGTACGCAAACTCTATTTCGTCAAACTGCTTCTCACTTACGCTTGCGGGTTCAATGCTTTCTGTTTCTCGTGAAAGAGCAGACATTACAACCAGACCAGAAGCCACCGCAAATACGAACCAGAAAACACCAATCAAAGAATTTATCAGTGGTGCTCCGTGATAACCAACGAGAATACCCATGCTGACAAAAGAAATTATGCTCAGTTTTAGCAACTGAAGAAAGCGTCGCGAAGTTTCCTTAAGTTTCGTCTTTGACATCTGGTTGCCTCGCAAGCGAGAAATAGCGCACGAACCTTGCAATTTAGAACACGAATATTTCGCGAACTTTTCGGAATCGGCGCCGGTGAATGTGAATTGGCTAATGTACAAACTACTCAACCAGAAACCAGTTTGTCGCTATTGTTACGCCTAACATTCGTCCCTTATCAATGACAAATGTCTGAAGGTGCTGCTTTGAAGCCGAAGATCTGTCTCATCCGCTCGAAATCAGCAAAATTACCTGCGTAGTGAACGTTACTGCTGTCCAGGTGCTTGAGGAGCGCTGGAGTGTTGCTGATTCCTTGACTTTCTTTTGACTCGGGATCTTTGGTAACATCCACGATGGTCAATTCATAATCATTGAATGAATGATATTCCAGTGCTTTGTAAAGCTGAGAAAGTGCGGTTGTGGATTCACCACCTCGCACAAAAAGAGTTAGTTTTATTTGCGATGAAGTCAATTTATGGTCCTTTCTAGGACGGCTCCCGACGGCACTTCAAGGATATTGTCCGTTTGATTATATGTCTGGCTCTTTCGGCACTCTTTCGTTTCTTCGCAATTAGAATTACGCAGTGATTTTCGCAACGGCAACTCGATTTCCTCCAGTCGATATGACTTGATCACATGCTTGATCAGCTTGAAGAATGAGCATGTCTTGATCACCCTTGTGTCCAGGCTTATGTGAAATGCCAATGCTGACCGTAAAATGGAGTGAGCGATAATTCCACATGAATTCTGCCGCTACGACCGACTTGCGTATGTATTCGGAATATTCTGTAGCAATCGCACCATTTACTCCGGGCAGAAGAATTAGATAACGGCTCTCAACGTATCTACCGATTATTACCCCACTATCGCCGCCAAAAATCAGGTTGCGATGGTGGCAAAGTGTTTGCTCGATAAACAGATTCACGCTGGCAGCAGCTTCGCTGCCATAATTCATCTCAAATGCAGCAAACTCATCAATCGTAAGTACCATGAGGCTAATAGGCTGTTGAGATCTAAAGGCTTCACAACACGATAGATAAATCTTGTTTCTTGTCTGCTGAAAATCTGTAATCTCCGGGTTCGCCGATTCATCGGAAAAACTTTGCTGTGTTGAAGGTTTTCTCTGCGCTCGATACGAGCCAGTCAGGCTGGCGAACATTCCACTATTTACTCGCCAAGCCGGTCTTTGATCGCTCATTTGAATCCAATCAATCTAGATGACTACACCTTCAATTTAGCACTAGAAACGCAACTGCGGTTACGATGAGGATTTTTGACTGCACCATTGCGTTCCTATCTAGAAAGATCAAAGACTGTCACCAGCGTTGACATTTGCTGGAGTCATTTACACTTTGTAGACGATTTCTTTTTCGGAAAGAAAGCCGAAAGACCAATAACTTATTCTAGTTGAAGTGGTGGCCCTCCTTATGGATGTTTCCTATTTCCTCTTCCTGTTTTTCCATAGCCACCGCTACTTTTTATTTCTCATCTGCCATTTGCAGACTTTCCTAGGCGCATCACACCAAAGTCGGATGATACATGCCGTTTCCATCCTCAGGCGAAAGCAAGGATGTCTCCACATACGATGGGGGCATTCTTGCTGATGCGTCCGTACGGCGAAGGTTAGACCAGGAAAACAATCAGAGTTATCTAGATATAGCTGTTCATACAATCTTCGATCCTTTGACCAGGCTGACTACAAAGAGTGATAAGTATTCTGAGGAGTTGACCGGCTATACAAAAGGCTTCATTAAGTCTCTTCCGCTGTTCATGAAGGGGCGTTTGCCTCTTGCTGGACTACTCATCACCTATGCTGCAGATGAGGCAAAAACCAATGATTCCATACAAAATCAGTTGCTTGACGCAGGCCTTGGATCTTCCAAGGGACTTCTTTTAAAAGGAACCTTTAGGGCCTTAGGTGGACAAGGCGCTACACCTGGTATGACTGGTGTTGGTATCGGAATAACATCAAGAATCACAGATACTGCCTTGAGTCGCGCTAACTACATTGATTCCGACAAGAATTTCAATCTGAGCCTGGGTCTTCAATCAACACTTTCTGCTGGGTTCAACCCAAAAGCGCTGGCTATGGATGCCATAACGTTCGCAGCATCAGATGTCCTGTGGGCGAGAATCATGAATAATTCCAGAGGAACAGCCTGGTACAGACCAGAGATAACACATGCAATTTCTGGCGGAACAATGGGACTGACGAGTGAATTCGGTAATGAATTGCATCGCCAAGTTTCTGCAGAAGGGCACATTGACACTGGTTTACTCATGCAAAGGAGTCTGACCAGAGGAGCGTTTGACGCTCTAGCCGGTGGATTGGGCGGACTGCAAACACGTAGATATGGCAAATTGATTCCTGCCATCCGAGACAGTGCTGAAGTTAGAGCAAGCGCACGTGCCACCCCATTTCAAAAAGGTTTGCTCGCTGACAGTGCACAGGTTGCCCTCAGGGATGGAACTTTCATTCTGGACAAGAAACTGCCCTCTCTAACAACAGAGACTTGGGTCGGCTGGACTCATACTTCGAGCGGAGAAAAAATACGCAGCGTTTTCAGACCTAGCAACGGCACTGAGGCTTTCGCTCACCGGATGCAATCTGAAATTGCAGCTTATGGACTGCAGACACTTGGTATGAAGATGGCTGTACCGGTGACCGTTGCACGAAAAGTAGAGATCGGTGGAAAAACTTACTCCGGATACATTCAAGAAATGGAAGGAGTTAGCCTGGCCGCCTTTGCAAAGAAAAGGCTAGGAAACGCCCCTTCAAGACGGAATTTACAAGAGTTGCTTCAGTCAAAACAAAGTCTTCATGAAAGCTATTCAAATGCCTGGCTGCACAGAATGATTTTCGGTGAGTGGGACAACCACGCTCTCAATATGACTGTGAACAAAAAGAACCCTGGAGCACCACAAGTCCGAAACATTGATTTAGGCGATAGTCTGCGCCCTGCTGAGTCCCTACTTGACGTAACCCCGACACCTGGAGTCAGGCAAGGCTACGACAAGATAAATGCAAGGCTGTATAGAGATCTTGCGGGTAAGAAATTAGACAGCACTACCTTATCCTATCTAAAGGACATTCAGAGCCGTTTCTCGACGCCTCTTGGACGTTCAAATTTGCTTTCGATAGGCATGACACCACAGCAAACAGATGGAGTGCTTGGACGAATAAACTGGCTTGTGAAAAATGAAAGAATGCCCGTGGGCAAAGAAGCTCTCTTTTACCTGCACCTAAATGATGCAAGACGCGCCTTTGAGCGCTTCTATGGTAAGGCGAAAGCGCAGAGCAAGGATGATCAGACGAATTATTTTGAGTAGATGGTGAAACTTTGGCCCGCAATCTTTAGGAAATTCGCATGAACATAATGTCGTACAAAGGCCCAATAGCCACGGACCCCGCAGCTAAGTCGCTGAGCAAATTGTTTTGCAGCTCGAATGAATTGCGACACCAATGGTGGTTCATGCAAGACAATTCATTTCATTGTTGCACAACCGACACGGCTCTTAGTCACTCCATCTGTGACTTCCCTGAGCCGGTGGTGGAAGGGCATTCGCTTTACTGTAATGAATTTCTCTGGCCTGTATTTCATGAACTGGATAAGTCCATTCACTTCAAGCAGCCAGATCGCCAGATGTTTCATCAATTCAATATCTTTTTTGCACAGAGTATGCTTGGTTTCGATCAATTATCGATTGTGCAACCCATTATTATCAGCGGGTATCATCTCGCTCTCTGTCCGCAAATTCTCTATAACTGTTCAGGCTTTCGCAGCACATTTTTCTGGAATCTACCGTGGCCGGAAGACGTAAGTAAAATCTATATTCCGTTTGTTTCGGAGATTGCACTTGGGCTTCTACACGCACAGAGCCTTGGATTTACCACTACGGAATCCGCGTCGAACTTTCTTGCGTTTGTGGCAAAAATAATGCCAAACTACCGCGTCGACATTTCTGGACGCAAGATTGAAAATCTGTACGAGCCAGAACACAATATTTCGATTCAATTTGACCCTTTTGATTGTGGCTCTTCGAGAAACTGATCGAGCTCAGAACCAGAAATTTTCCTAGAGCGGACAGCGAGGCAATGACATGCCTCGCTATCCGCCTGGGGTAACGAGTGAGAAAAGCGATCTCAACGCAAGTGCGCTCTATCTCCTTCGAGAATAGCGCGTTTTACGAAGAGCCGCACGTTAAATTCGCTTGGGATGATTCACTCGAGACTTTATGATATCGATTTGGTTTCTATTCTGTTCGATTGCGTGTAGACCAGCTTTTATTGCCTGTAGTTTTTGAAGCACAGCTAACTCTCCTGCCTTGATGGCGCACTTCAAATGCTCCTCGTCAAAAGTGTGCATAGTCATGAACTCCACTTTTGGTTCTATGATGATATCAGCGCCCCCAACGGCTTTTCCTTCAATCTCAGCCATCAATATGCTTGTTACACGGTCAGCATATTCTAAATTGGTATCAAATTCCTTTCTCGGAGACTTTTCCAGATACGAATGAAGCTTCACTGCCACTACAAGTGGTGCTCCTAGAGCATCAGCGATGCCGGTAGGCAGGTTGGACCTGATCCCCCCATCAACCAATTGTGGGCCTTCTATTGAGCCTGGTGAACGATACATGAAAGGAACTGTGTTGCTTACTCTTACAGCAAATGAGACCTTTCCGCTACTTATCCAGACGGGCTTTGTATCGATGAGATTAAGCGAAGTGACGACCAGTGGAATTTTCAAGTCCTTAAATTCCGTCACTCCCGAAGGCAGATTGTTTTCTATAAATCTTGCTATTGACCTTCCACTGTACAACCCGATTTTTGGTTTCAGAAACATGAGGCGAGAAAGTCCATAGCGTGCACCGTACACGATTGACTGCAGAAACCTCGGTCTGGGAAAGTAAGCTTTTTTCAGGTCGCCATTGAGGGCTAATTTTTCGATTTCTTCAGGTGTGAGACCTGCCGCATAGAGACTGCCAATCATCGCTCCGACGCTACTGCCAGTAATGAGATCAGGCTCAATGCCTTCTTTGTGCAATACCTTTAGTACGCCGATATGAGCTACTCCTCTTGAACCTCCACCAGCTAACGTCAAGGCGAGGCGTATCTTCGTTGGGGTTTTGAGCAAATTTGGCGCGGAAGTTTTTTTAGCGCTTGGTGGTTGAGCTATTGCACCTCCACTTTCCATAGCCAATACTTGCGTGCACAAACCGGTTAGCAACACGGTGAAGATAAGCAAGCAGGTAACTGGTCTTGTGGATTTCTTTGACATGGCACTCCAGCAGCTGTTTCCGCGCTCTCTCTTTCAGCTGTGACGTTCGGCATTGCTGGCAGTTCCGAGTCAGAAGATGCAGGGCGGCTTGTTAGAGCCCATGCTGTGCGCGCAGTCTTCTAATAACTTAACTACCCAGCCCTGATGGAACTGTAAATTCACCTACGAGTCTAAATTCCTATGAAAGTGGCAAACAAGCCTCTTCAAAAGTTGGCAGTCTAATTCGTTCAGGGATTTACGCCGCCGGCCACAGAGAAATGAGGTGAAGAAATGAAATTCTCTGCAATGAAATCGTGCTCACCTGTCTGCTTTCGCCGACTTGCGGGCACGTATCTTTCCCCTGTCTTTCTGGTACTTGCTTGCACTGGTATTGGCGGAGCTAGTGTTTCTGCCGAACCTGTTGCAAATCAATTGTCTTCGCAATCAAGTTTCACGAACGGCAACTCTGTCATTAAAAACGAAAAGCTCACCCCAAATGGAGATGCGACACCTAATGCTGAATCTTCAGCAATTCAAGCGTCGCCGGTTGAGAAGCACATTAGCTCATCAGAAAAGACGTTTTCTTCTTCAAATGGTAAAGATGCTACTCACACTAGACTGCAAAAGGGAGGCATTGTTAAACAATCGGATCATAAGTCGAACGATGGCTTGTCCTTTTTCAATCCTCTTTCCGCACTTAATCCAATTGGTAAGTTGAACCCATTCGAGATGCTCCTCGAACCAGTGACCAAGCTTCAAAAGCAGTCATTAAGATTAGAACAAGAATTGGTCAAATTGACCGAGCCGGTAATGCAGCTTAATCCCTCTCTAAAATCGCTGGAGCACAAAATGACACTTCTGGAAAGCGGAATGACCGGCGTGAAAGGAGACATAAGCAATATTGGAGCGAAAATTTCGCCGATGCAGAATCAGCTTGTCGACGTACATAAGACAATTTCAAATCTACAAAGCAATCTCAAAGATATGAAGACTGAACTCATTAAGACTCGAGGCAACATAGAAGGAGTCAATTCTCAGTTAGGCTCTATTCGTGGTGACATGCAGGGAATTCGCAACGACATTGGTTCCGTGCGCTCCAGTATTGACCAAGTCAAGAAGCCAATAGCGAAACTAGAAAATCCGATAACGTCACTGAGTCAACCAATCGCTGATCTAAAAGGTCCGATCACCAGGCTGCAAGCGCCGCTTTCACGCATTGAGAAACCAATAACAGAGGTTGATACAAGATTGAGGAATCTAGATTTGAAACTCTCCGAGCTGAGAGATGTAATCAAAATGATTCTCACCTCTATATATGTCGCAGCTGGTGTTATTGCAGTGGGTACGCCAATTGCTGCAATTTTTGTGTTTCGAAACAGGCGAGCTATTGTGTCAAGAAGAGCCGATGCCTAGTCGTTAGGGCGCGCGTCAGAACAATCGGCACTCTGATACTTGAGTGCGCTTCAAAGAGATTGTAGTTGCCATTGTTTGTCGCTATTCATTGTTGCTAACCGCCATTTTTTGAGTTTCAATATGGTTAGACGCATTGGAGGCGTCGAGCTATGAAAACCGAAACTATCCGTCAAATTCGCAACATCTTGCTCAGAACGTTTGCCGTGACATTTGTTTTGAATCTGCTAATGGCAACAGCTACATTTGGACTTTGGGACACTTGGACCTCTATTACTGGACAGTGGTTCCACACTTCCCCACAATCGCTTGGCCCGCAGATGGTAAATTTCTTCACGACAATCAAATTCTTTGCCTTGTTCGTCCTTTTGGGACCTGCTCTTGCCTTACATTGGACTCTCAGAGCAGAGGCAAAGGAGGCGGTCTAAAGTTTCAACATGCGGCGCAAATTGAGCCCTTGGATAAGCATCTGGGGGTTAATAACGAATAGGACTGAAACCCTTGAACAGTAAAGTTACGAAGTACTCAATTTTAGCAGTGGGAGTAGTTCTGGCTATTGCCGCGACGTTTTATCTCAATGACATTATGCTCAATGACGGCGATCCATACGAACAACAGCTCTTTGCTTGGGTCATCAGCGTTTTAACCGGGTTGGCGATTTTCTGGACTATTTTCTGTATTGTGCTTACGTCAAAGAAATAACTGCACTCATCTGACGATAAGGACAGAGCAGCGAGCGTTCCGCACGATTTTTTCTGCATTCGTTCCAAGAAGCGCGCCCCAAATACTTGAATGTCCAGTGTCGCCTATGACCAACATGTCCATGCTGTTCTTTTTCACGAATTCCACCATTGCCGCAGTTGAAGAACCGGTCGTGATCTCAGTAAAGGTATTGACCCCGGCTCCTTCAGCAAGTTCTCTTGCTTTTATCTGTGCTCGCTCGAGCTTCTCTCTGGATGTTTTGTCGGCCGCCAGAACCTCACTTGCGCTGTAAGAGGCATCCACCGACTCCTGAATAGACACTATATGCAATTCGGCATCTTTTGACCTTGCTTGATTGACTGCCTCTTCCAGTGCCTTCCAGGAACTATCCGAACCATCTAGCCCAACTGCTATTTTGTAGTTTTTTCTTTTGTCTTCTGTCACGATTTACTTTACATCCGATGCTTCTTGCGCAGATCTTTCAGTTTCCCACAAATCTATGGCATCGAGCGCTTTTTCGAAACGCTCGAAGCAATATTCCATATCAATATTTGCCCCTATGTTGTTCAGAGTCTCCCTAATGTGCGGACTTATCCCAACAAATAGCACTTTTATTCCTTTGGCTTGCCATTTTTCAATTGCAGTCTCCAGTGCAAAAGCTCCGGTTTGATCTACGAGGGGAACATTCAGGAAACTCAAGATTACATATCTGGCACCGGTTATTTTTTCTATGGCATCAGTGAAATTTTTTGCTTCCCCGAAAAACAAAGGGCCATTCAAAACATACGAATACGTACTCCTGCGCACGCTTTGAGGAATATGCTCCGTCACCTCTTTTAACTCTTCGAGCGTCTCAAGATCACCAAAGGATGACACTTTGGCATCAGCCAACTGTTTGACGAAAAGTACGGACGCGACTGCAACACCGACGAGTACCGCAACAAGCAGATCGACAAAAATCGTCAAGGAAAGAACGATAAACATTACTGCAACATCTGCTTTCGGTGTCTTATTCAAGCTGCGCAAAACGCGCCAGTCCATGATGCTGAGACCAACTGTCGTAAGGATTGCAGCAAGCGCACAGAGGGGTATTTCGGCTGCTATTCTGCTGAAACAGATGAGTACGAGCAGCAAGAAGAATCCATGCAAAATACCAGAAAACGCAGTTGTGCCACCCGACTTCACGTTTACCATCGAGCGCATGGTCGCTCCTGCGCCTGGCAATCCACCAATCACGCCGGAAAGGATGTTACCTATACCCTGTCCTATCAGTTCACGGTCGCTGTCGTGCCTTCTGCCTGTAACTTTGTCCAGAACAATTGACGTCAATAGAGAGTCGATAGCTCCTAAAAATGCCAAAGTAAGCCCATTTTGCAATACGATGTGAAAGTCCGAAAAGGTTACATTCGGCAATTTCGGTTGAGGAAAACCGCCAGGAATACTTCCGATTTTAGGGATTTCGAGCTGAAATAAATGCGTTACTAATGTCACTGCAACTAAAGCTACAAGTGATGCCGGAATTTTTTTGGAGACAAAAGGAAGCAGGTAAATGAGTGCAAGTGTTGCTGCGCTTATCAGTGCAGCATCTCGGTTCCATGCTGTGGGCAACGAAGTTAACGATGTCAGTGCAGTGACTACGCTTCCGGATGTAGGCATACCGAAAAGAGGCGCAATTTCTACACAAATGATAATGGCGCCAATTCCTGTCATGAAGCCGGAAATGACCGGATAAGGAATGTATCCAATCAGTTGACCAGCTTTGACATACCCCATCGCCATTTGTATAAGTCCGCCCACGATTGCAGATGCAAAGACGAGGTCTGCCCTGCCCGATGCAGTGGCAAAAATCGCAGCGGCTACAACTGTCATGGGACCGGTAGGACCGGAGCATTGTCCGGCTGTGCCACCGAACAGCGCAGCAAAAATCCCGCAAGCGATTGCCCCATACAAACCAGCAACAGCACCTAGACCGGAGGCGACACCGAAAGCGAGGCAAAGAGGCAAAGCAACGATTGCTGCCATCAATCCGCCCGTCAGATCGCCGAGCAGATTTGTGCGCACAATTTCTTTTATTGAGTTAAAAACAGTCATCAGATTTTTGGAAGTCTCTTTTCGACCTTACGATACTTCATCAAACTTTCAATAGTTCTCTGCACCTGCAAATACACGCACCCCTTGCAAAAGGCTTTCAAAAATCGCACTCCCGGGCTTGTTTTGATACTTCGTTGCGAATAGAGAACTTCTCACATTGAATATAAACTGAAATGAATAGATTCACTGATGTCGACGCCATGCATCGACCGTTGAATCGTGCGGTCGACGCATGGCGTCGACGGTAGAACCCAGGTGGTTACACGAGGAACACAAAGCATCACTGTTTACTGAGGTCATACACTTAAATTATCGATTTAGTTGAACAGGTAATAATGCGTTGATCCCAAATTTCAAGCTCACTCTACTGGTGCGCAAAGATGAGTCAGAGCAAGCCTTAGCCTCTCTCTCTAAGGCTCTCGAACATCACGACTACACTGATTACGAACTGGCTATTGTCGATGTGAACGAAAAGCCGATTCTGGCCAGATCGCTGGGAGTCATCCATACGCCTGTAATAATCAGGCATGTCGAGAAGGGTAAAGCTCTTTATTGTCAAAATCTAAGCGACCCGGCTCAGATCAGAAAAACTCTAGGCTTTAAGCCTGAATGAATAAGTTTATTAGAGGTGGCTGATTGGTCCCTGGTGCTGCGAATTTGCTCATCGCCAAGAGATGCAAGACGGGTATTGAAAGACCTTCTAGTAATCGTTAGTCAAGCTCGTACAGCCTGAGCTGAGTTTCAAATGCAGAAGGCGTTATCATGACATCCCCGTAAAACGGGTCGTCATAGGTCATCAGCAAGAAAAGGTTCAAGCAAATGACAAGACTTACCATGCCGACCATGAGAGCTTGAATTTTGATGTTCTCAGCCCGAAAGAAATAAGTGAAAAATATTGTTGCAGCGCCGCCTACAAAAAGCACTGCCCACAACTCGAGAGGAAGACCGCTATGAAGAGCCTCGACGCGCAAACGGCGATTTTCTCCCACTGCCTTCATTGCATCTAACAGAGCCGATTGGGCGTTGCTCTGGCGCGAGCTATTAGGCTCATACTGAGAGCATTCGGCCCATAACTCTCGGTATACTTTCCAAGCTGCTTGACTGTCTTGTTTATTGGCTAATTTTGGCCATTCGTCTTCTATTACTGTCTTTGCATATTGTTTGCAAAGGCTGCGCAGTTTTTCCTTTTGCGCATCATTTAAACCTTCTGCAAGCCTGTAGACATTACCAAGCGCAGACGCTTCTTGCTGTACTGTCGTCCTGGCGTCTCCGAACCTCTGCATGGCATCGGCAACCATGAAGCCGAGCAATACAGCAAATAACATGGCAACAAACTGCGAGTACGGGTCTGTAATGTCGTGTTGAACCGCGAATTCAGGAGCCTTTAGAAATCTACGGAAATAGATGAGTCCCAAAACGGAGCCCATCACAACCGCTAAAACCAAAAGTAACCCGACGTACAAATTCATCCAAACTATCCGAACTTTTCCGGCGACTTGATAATCCAAAAAAAATGATAGTCCATTTATCGCATTATCGTGCCAATTGCAGATGTGATTCAAATCACCTGCCTTAATGCAACTGTATAATTGATGCTTACTTTCGAAAGCAGGCATTGCATGCCTGCCACTAGTTTTTCTCAGGAATCAATTTGGACTGGAAACTCATTTTTAGTGTCACGGTGTTGCTCCTCACCTTTGTCTTCATGCTGTGGGAGCGCATACCTCGTGTTGTAACGGCTCTTCTAGGTGCATCTGCCCTTGTCGCCTGCCATGTGATCACTCAAAAGGAAGCTTTCAATGCGATCGACTTCAACGTTATTGCATTGCTTTTCGGAATGATGATTCTCGTCAACATACTAAGTCACACAGGACTTTTGAACTGCATCGCTATCTGGGCGGCCAAGTCAACCGGTGGCAGTCCTTCCAAACTTATCCTTGCCTTTTCTACGCTTTCTGGCTTTTTATCGGCTTTTCTCGACAATGTGACAACCGTTTTACTCCTGGGCACCGTTACTTGTGTCATCACTCGTCGACTCAAGCTCAACCCTGTCCCCTTTCTCATTTGCGAAGCAATTTGCTCGAATGTCGGAGGTACTGCCACATTAATCGGAGATCCGCCCAACATCATGATCGGCAGCGCCGCCGGTTTAGATTTTTACCAGTTTCTGGTCACCCTGGCTCCATTTATCCTGATCATTTTTCCTGTGATTCTTGGCACACTCTTTCTCATTTACCGAAAGACTTTACAAGGAGCAGTGGATGCTAAACAGGAGTTAGACAATCTATCTGCACGAGACGAGATAACGGATCGTCCACTCATGATCAAAGCACTGGTTGTGATTTCCCTGGTCATAGTTGGATTTATTCTTCATGGCACGCTCAATCTCGAAGCAGGAACAATAGCCGTCGCCGGCGCATCTGCTCTGCTCATATTCGAGAATCGCAAGAACATCTGGAACGATGTTGAATGGACCACGATTTTCTTTTTCATAGGACTGTACATCATTGTCGGCGCCGTTGAAGCTACTGGTGCACTCAAGCTTGTGGCTCAGGACCTCTTGAATCTTGTCGGCAAACACAGTCCCTTTGCCGTCTCAATTATGGTCCTCTGGCTTTCCGCGCTTTGCTCGGCTGTTATCGACAATATTCCGTACACCGCAACAATGATCCCGATTGTGGAAACGATTCAAGCTGGTGAGCACAACCCTACTCTTTGGTGGGCCCTTTCTTTAGGAGCTTGCCTTGGTGGCAATGGGTCGCTTATCGGAGCGACAGCTAATGTGGTCGCGGCCGACATAGCCCACGCAAATGGTGAAAAAATCTCTTTTGCCGAGTTTTCTTTTGTCGGAATCATAATCACGATTGAGACCTTGATTCTCAGTTCCATCTACCTCTTTCTAGTCCAAAGAGGTATTTTGTAATGCTTCTTTGAGGGTGAGTAATCCAGCCCGCGGCGCTCCCCCTGCAAACCGCAATATCAAGATTTTACTGACATCGTATATGGTGCCAGATTCTCTTGTCACTCTCGAGCAGAACTGAACAAGATCAAAGAGCGAAAGAAGTACATTGCCTACTCCTTATAAATCCTTCGCACTACTCTTTAAAGGCGCTTTCGAAATTCAGCTTCGCTGCTGATGCCGGAAAATCGACACGAAAGCTAAGGATTCTGCAATTTGTCATCCAGCTCACGAATGTGTTGGTCGATCTCCAGCTTTAGTTTTTCAAGGCTGTCCTGAGCAAGGAGCCCTTCTCTAGATAACATGATCAAATAGTCTTTCTTGACTTCAAGAAGAGAGCGTTTTACTTCGGAGAATTCGAGCTCTTGTATCGACGAATCAGCAACGTGCAGATCTTCTATTGAATTTCTTGTCTCTTGCTGAGACTGACTCAACTCTTCTTTCAGTCTGTTATAGCCATGGTCTGTAATTGAGCCCTGTTTTTTTAACCCTTCAAGAAAGTCCAGCGCCTTGGTGTTAGACATTTGGACGCTTTTCAATTCTTTGTATGCTGTCATCTTCGGGTCACCCGGATTCATTTTGAAGAGCTTCACCAAGGGCTCGATTGTCAGTCCGGGCAACAACAACGTGAATAGAACGACACCAAATGTGGTGATAAGAATTTCTTCTCGGTGAGCTATAGAAGTAGGTAAGCTCAGCGCTAGAGCCATCGATAGAGAACCCCTCAATGCTCCCCAGAAAAGAAGATTTCGCCAACTCCACGGAATGGGAGTTGATTTTCTAGCGAAAAATGGCGTCAATCCATAAACTACAATTGCCCTTGATACAAGCACTGACGCAATTGCTAGACCTATAGGCAAGGCGTATTTCTGAAGCAGGTCGAATTTTACTTGCAACCCGATGAGCAAGAACACAAGCGAATTAACAAGGAAAGCCGCATACTCCCAGAAGGAATTCACAGCCAGCCTTGTCGTAGCCGACATTGCAGCTCTACTTCCATAGTTACCCATGACGATGCCCGCAGCCACCACACTGATAACGGGCGACACTCGCAGTTGCTCGGCGATTAGAAAAGCACCGTACGCCAATATGGTCGTCAATGTAATTTCAAGCAAATGGTCGTCAAAAAAAGCTGTAATTCTGGAAGCTGTATAGCCCAGTGCGCAGCCAACAAATGTGCCACCGAGAACCACAAGAAGGAAGTTGCCTGCGCTCTCGGTAAATGAGAACTGAGCATCTGCTATCAAAAGGGCAAGGACAATCTTGAACAGTACTACAGCCGTACCATCATTGAAAAGACTCTCCCCTTCCAAAATCATGGTTAACCGTTTATTCATGCCCAGTTTTCGAAACAAGGCAAGGACAGAAATGGGATCGGTTGCCGAAATCATGGCGCCGAAAAGAAAGGCGACTTTCAAGGGCATGCCTATGGCAAAATGCATGATAAAAGCAACTACAGCCATAGAGATAACCACTCCAGGCACGGCAAGAACCAGGATGGGGAGCCAACTTCTTTTCAGTTCTTTCAAATCAATATTCCAGGAGGCTTCAAACAAGAGAGCCGGCAGGAAAACCAGCAGGATGAGCTCAGGAGTCATCTCAACTATTGGCAGCAGGTGAAACACACCGATGAACAGGCCGACGATGACAAGACTTATTGAATAGGGCAGTTTGATCCACTTCACAACCATCGCCACCGCTGCTGTGACCATGAGCAGGACGACGAAAAGATCGATGTGAAACGTATCGTGCATGGGTGCCTGAAGAGTAGCCGGCTAGAAACTGCCGCAGTTTCTATTATCTTTCATTTCGTGGCATTATTCGTCTTTTGCCAGGAACTCCTTCTCATGTTGTTTCGCACGCAATTGCAGAAAACGCGAATCAATGCGTTCTCTAAACTCGCCTAAAACTTCTGGTTTTGAATTCGTTTTTTTCGACAGGGCAATCAAGCAGTCCTTTTGGGCTCTAAGAAGAGCTGTTTCGATATGAAGGCGTTCGGTTTCATCACTCTCCCCCTCGCTTGAATCAAGGATTTCGATCAATTGCTCAGTTTCGGAAATTCTTTGATCGATTTCCTGTTCTTTCCTCCGAAATTCCTTTTTTCCCTGGATTGCTGCTCTTGCTGTTTTTGCCAGACTGCGTTTTTCATCTTTCAGTTTCGTCAGTTCGATTTGCAATTCTGTATTTTTGGAAACTCGAGTGGAAGCGACCTTGAGAACTTTAACGAGCGGCTCCATCGTCAAACCAGGTACTAGCAAAGTAAAAAGAGCAACTCCGAAAGTTGTCACTACGAGCATCTCTCTGTGAGGAAAAGTCGCCGGAAGCCTCAATGCCATGGCCATGCACAAAGAGCCCCTCAGCCCGCCCCAAAAAAGCAAATGCTGCCAGCTGAGAGGAATTGGGTATTTCTTCTCTCTGGCGATGAAAATAAGAAGATACACAACCAATACCCGTGCAATAAGAGTGGCAACAATGCCAGCTCCTATAACGGGCGCATACTTAACCACCAGCGGAAACTTGATTTGCATGCCGATCAGTAGAAAGACAAGTGACTCTGCAATGAAAGCTGCGTACTCCCAAAAGGAATCCACGGAAAGCCTGGTTGTTGCAGACATGCTTCTGCGGCTGCCAAAATTTCCCATAATACAGCCTGCTACAAGAACAGAGATTACGGAAGAAACGTGCAGCTGTTCTCCAAGAAGATAAGAGCCATATGCAACGAGAACTGTAAGTGTTGTTTCAAGCAAATGGTCATCAAAATACTGCGTGAGTTTCGAAGCTACAAAACCAACGATGGCACCTACGATTGTGCCGCCGCAGGTGAGTATTACAAAATCAATTCCGATCTTAGACCAAGACAAATCGCCGCCCAGCAAGACTGCCGCCAACAATACTCTAAAGAGCGCGACTGCTGTTCCATCGTTTAAGAGGCTTTCACCCTCTAAGATCGTATGCAACCTTCGGTTGACCTTAAGCCTTTTGAAAAGCGCCAACACCGAAATTGGATCGGTCGCAGAAATCATAGAACCGAAAAGAAGCGCTATCTTGAAGTCCAGACCTGTCAGCGCGCTGACGATGAACGCCACACAGACTGATGATATAAAAACACCGACTGTGGCGAGCAATGCAACCGGCCGAAGGCAAGTCTTCAACCAGTCAATATGAAGATTCCAGGACGCTTCAAATAGCAATGCAGGAAGAAAAATGAGCAAAATTAGCTCTGGCGTCATTGTTACAACTGGCAAGAAATGAAAGATGCCAATAAGTAGGCCAACTATGACGAGTGCGATTGAGTATGGAAGCCGGATCCATTTTGTGACGATAGCTACGCCCGATGCCAGCAGAAGCATCGTAAAAAGCAAATAGAAATTGAGGTTAGAACTTACTTCCAAGTTTTGCCATTATCGTCTTGAAAACCGGCTTCAGTCCCCGCTGCCCACGAAAGAGAATAACAGACGAGTGCACGATGAATTAAAACAAGATCCCATGTTGAATAATCATTCTTAGCGAGCAAGGAAAAGAATGACATTGGCAATTATGTACACGACTGCAATTGCCATCGCATCTCCGGCCAGAAATAGAAACTTTTTCTTCGAGCGATACACAAGTCCGATAACGACGATAGAAAGAGCAATCATCGCGCAAATCGCAGTTGATGAATTGACTTGCGACACTGACCTAAGCAGTGGTGCTTTCACATAGCAAATGTCGGTTACAGCAAGAATTGCCACATTGAAAAGATTGCTGCCAAGCAAGTTGGCTACCGCCATATCGAAAGCGCCCATTCTCGCGGCTGTAACAGAAACAGTTATCTCTGGAAGCGACGTCGTTATAGCTATAAATGAAGAACCAATAAAACTCTCTGCCCATCCGGTTTGCTTGGCAATTTGCTCGCCTAGCTCCGGCAAAAAACAGGCAGCGACAACGATTATCACCGAATTGAGAATGAACATCGTCATCGCTTTTTTGAGATTTGCCGTTGCTCTGTCGTCTGACTCTCCTAACTCGCCTGCAAATTCATTGAGCCGAGCTTTTTCATAGTCGTAGATTAGTCGCATGGAAAGCAGATAGATAGCAAGGAGAAGAAGGCTTATGGGGTCGATTGCATTAAGGCTGGTCAAAACAGGAAAGTACTTGCCAAAACCGATATCTATTGCCGCCAGGCCTAGAAGAACAATTCCAAAGCCGCACGAAAGCATGTGTCCGTCGTGTACTAAATCTGAAACTGGTCTGTGTTTTGAGAGAAAATCCAAAAGAGCGATCACCATCATGTTGAACATGCAGCTGCCGATTGTTCCACTCACCGCCATGTCGGGAAGATCGTTCAACGTTACAGCACTTACGCTAGTTATGAGTTCCGGAAGTGAAGTAACAGTCGCAAGCAAAACCAGCCCAACCCAGCTTTTGCCAAGTCCTGTCTTCTCGGCTATTACATCACCATAGATACTCAAGCGGCTGCCAGAGTAGAGGATTACCCCGGCACATACGAAAAACTCAATCCAAACTAGCATTGACCCACTCATTACAATGAGTCTATTCTATCGAGTTTGGACGATAAGGCTGACAATCTTTAGAAATTGGGAGAATCTCGATGTTCAGGTTGGCGAGAGATAAACGACTGAGATAAGGTGACGAGTATGTCGCGGCCCGAGATTGCTCCCAGTATATTTCTAGCCTGCTTTTCTTGCAGAATGCTTTCAAATTGATGGTCCTATTCTGCTGGAAACTCCACGATGAAAGTTGTGCCTTGATTCGCGGCACCATTTTCAATTGAAATTCGGGCGTTGTGTTTCATGGCCACCTCTTTGACTATTGAAAGTCCTAAGCCGCTTCCTTCGCCTTTTGTGCCGACGATTCGGTAGAAACGCTCGAAGATGTGGTCTCTCTCTTCCGGCGCAATACCTGGCCCCGTATCACTTACAGTTAGCTTTACACTACCGTTTGTTTGCACCCTTACCAACACCTGACCACCTTCAGGTGTATACAGAATGGAATTTTCCACAAGGTTAGCAACAAGATGCTTCAGGCTCATTGCATCACCAGATAGATAGGCGCCCGTGGATGACGATTCGAAAGTCAGATTGATGCCTTTCAATACAGCTTGAGTGACTAGTTCACTCACCACATCTGATACCAGAAAATTGAGGTCTACCTGGACTGGGGTGGAATCGCCTTTCGCATCTGTGCGTGCGAGAGCAAGAAGCTGAGAAACCATTCTCGTTGCCCTGTCTACTCCCCTATCTAAGTCTTTGACGACACCTTGAAGTTCATCTAGATCGCTAATTTCCGGTCCCATACTTGTATAGGTTTTTAGCCCCGCTAAAGGAGTTCTCAATTGGTGCGCGGCATTGGCGATGAAGCGATGTTGGGAATTTATTTTTTCCTCTGTCTTTTGGAAAAGGTTATTGATTGCTTTTACTAAAGGATAAACCTCAGATGGAGCGTCTTGTTCTTCGAGAGGTCTAAAATCAGCTTGAGACCGCAAGGCAAGTTGCGACTGCAATAACCGTAGTGGTGCAAGGATTCTGTCAATTCCATAAAAAACGGCTGCAAAAGCTAGAACAATTATCACTAATTGCGGGATTGCAATGCTGAGCAAAAGCTTCTGCTGAAAGGATCGCCGCACATTGGTAGTTTCGGCCACTTGGACAATTACATTCTCTCCGTTGTCGACCGGTACTTTGATTTCTGCTATTCGGACATCTTTTCCTGCAACCTTTCCTGAAACTACTCTCGGCGCGTTTAATGCAAATATGCCTACGGGAAGCGGCAAGACAGTGTCTCCTGCAATGTGTTTCCCATCGACGCTTATGACGCGAAAGAAGAGCTTGTCCGATTCATCATGCTTTAATATCGCTTGGGCGGCAGGAGGCAGATCAGCCACGACTTTTCCATCTTTTGTGCGCAGACGTCCAACTACAGAATCAGCGGAGTTGAGCAAATCCTTGTCGAATGCTTCGGCTGAAATCGAGGAGATAAGCCAGAACCCAACGGCAGCGCTGGCAATCCAGAGCCCAAAGACAAAAGGCACAAACAAGACTAAAAGCTGTTTGCGGATAGACTTTCCCGTCATTGATTGGTTCGCTCAATGATGTATCCAAATCCCCTGACTGTGTTTATAGTCACATCAGCGATTTCGAGTTTCTTTCTAAGCCTATGCACAATGATTTCAACTGCATTGCCGCTGCTTTCATCCGCCCAATCAGGAACTTGGTCCATTATCTTCCGCTTGCTTACTACGCGTCCCGCATTCGACAGCAGGGCTTGAAGGACTATTGCTTCTCTAGGCGTGAGGTCTATCTCTTCACCCCCCAAAGTCAAAACACCGTTGTTAGTATTGAGCTTGACCTTTCCTAGTTCTATTACTGTCAAATTCTCCCAATTGGTTTTGCGCAGAGCAGCTCTCATTCGAGCCTCCAGTTCTAAAACATGAAAGGGCTTGACCAGATAATCATTTGCACCAAGGTCCAACCCTGCGATTTTGTCATCGAGAGCATCTCTTGCTGTAATCAGAATGACTGGGGTTGTGGAACCTCTTCTGCGAAGTTCAGCAAGTATTTCAGTGCCATCCAAACCAGGCAGGCCTAGATCAAGCAGAACAATGTCGAAATTCTGCACGTGCAGGATCGCCTGAGCATCGGTGCCGCTGTCCACTGCGGTTACCGTGTACCCTTTCTTCTTGAGGGTCTTTTGTAACCCACTACTTAGATATTCATCGTCTTCTGCAAGCAATACGCTGGTCATTGAAGTCTGTTTATAATCCTCTGAAGAACAGTTTGCACAGCATACGATCAAAAACTGTCAAGAGTAACGATTAAGGGGAAAGAGGTCGCTCCAAATGGATCGACCTCAGAAGTTCAACATGGTGCAAAGCTTCGACTTGCTTCCAATCACTTGGCTTTTTTCGCAAAACATTCTCCCTTTACTGCCTTGCAAAACGCTTTCAAAAGGCTGTCGTCACATTGCCATGTACTGTGGGTAACACCGCGTGGAAAAGAGGTTGGCTCGCTCGCATTACCTATGGTTCCATCGCTGCCGCGTTCATCTATACGCTCATTTACATTTTTTTGACGTGGTTCTGCGATTTCTTTATTCCGGTTAGATGTATGTCGAGGCATAAATTATCTGCGGAATACAACTGATCCGGTACAGGCATTGTCGCCAGTGAGCAAACCGCTAATCCTTGTCATAGAAGATGATTTGGTTCCTTCTCGTCCATTTGTGGCTTCAGAGAAGTCGTAACCATTACTGCTCAACGTTGTCTTGAGAAAACGCCGGATAGGCGCTTCATCCTCAATCACAAGCACGGAAATCATGGCTTTTGTCATTTCTACTTCTCAACTCTCCGGCTAAGACTCGCTTGTGACCGAACCCAAGGCCACCCTAACCGACGATGATTCTGGGCCTCTTTGCGGGATTCCTTTCTACTTTTCTCAATATCTCTCGTGTCAAAGGAGCTGTTTCTCCTTCACCAAAGAAAACGAATTTAAAAACATATCCCAGCGGATTACCTTCAGTCCATCCAAAGTATGCGTGTGGGAGCACCTTAGTTTTATCGCGTAAGTGAAGAAGAAGAGCCGCTATAGCATTAGGGATTGCAGGACTCGTACATCTGAGAATTCGCAGTCCATTCTGCTCTACGCCTTCGACTTTCAATTCGTCGCCTACAAAATCAGAGGAATCGCTCAACTCAACTTCTAAGAAAAGGAACTCCGCCTCTTCAACGGTTAACTTGTGAACCTTCCTTGTTTCGTCTTCTTTTTGACGGTAGTCGAGCCCTTGCGGACGATGCGCCAGCAAGCATATCCCGCCTGTCATTCGCACCGTGTCGTCAATGAATTTTTGCGCGGTATGGTCAAGCACGACTTCACCTATGCGCAGCTCCACAGAACGAATGGAGCGAGAGATAAAGGAGGTGAATAGAATAGTTCCAATAAAAAACGATGCGATATGCAACCCTTCGGGGCGCTCAATCATGTTCATAACCGAGGTATAGATGAACACAAGAGTAATCACAAAGAAAGCTTTTGATTTCCACTTTTGTGTACGAACGCTCAAGAGTACAGCAAAAGCTGCCGATGTCATCAAGACAAGGACACCAGTCGCATACGCGCCGGCCTGTGCATCTACGTCTGCGCGAAATATCGAGGTGACTGAAAATGCAATTATGGAGAAGAAGATTACTAGAGGACGAGTTGCTTTTGTCCACTCCGGAGCCATGCCAAAGCGAGGCAGATAACGTGGAACCAGATTCAAAAGTCCGGCAAGTGCGGAAGCTCCTGCAAACCAGAGAATCAGTATTGTGCTGATGTCGTAGGCACTTCCAAAACCGTGCCCCAGATAAAGATGCGCCAAATAGGAAATAGCTCTGCCATTTGCCTCCCCTCCCTCAAAAAAGGCCTTCGCTGGAATTAAGAGAGTCGTGGCAATTGAGCTGACAATCAAGAAACTACTCATAACAAGTGCGGCGGTGAGCAATAGCTTGCGAGTGTTCTTGACTCTGCCTTCGATATCTTTATCCGGAAATTCACCCTCTCCTCTTACGAGGGGCATTACTGCAACACCGGTTTCAAAACCGGACATACCGAGAGCCAGTTTCGGAAACAAGATCAGGCTCAATCCCAGCATTGCCCAGGGTGAGCCGTGCTGCGCCAGTAGCTTTTGCTGCCAATCAATAAACAGATTCGGAGCATGAAGCAAGTGTTCAACACAGACTCCGAGAATCACTGCATTAAGAGTCAAGTAGAGAGCCACAACGGCAACGGAAATTCCTATTGCTTCCCTGAATCCGAGCAAGAACACGCCTCCAAGGAGAGCGAGCAAAAGGTAAGTGACTCCAAACTTATTCAGAGCCCAGGAAGGGGCGCTTTGCAGTAATGGATTCTCCACGATATGCGCAGTTGCATCGGCAGCAGAAAGAGTAATAGTGATTATGAAATCGGTGGCTGCGAAACCCAACAGTATCAAAACGAGCGTCTTTCCAAACCATCCCGGCAGTAGATTCTCCAGCATGGAGATTGAACCTTGACCGTGCGGGCTTGATTTCGCAACCATTCGATAAATGGGAAGGCAGCCAGCCAGGGTAACAATTACCAGAACGAAGGTCGCCAGGGGTGACAAAAAACCTGCCGCGACAAAAGCAATTCCCGGCTGATATCCAAGTGTCGAGAAATAATCGACACCGGTCAGACACATAACTTTCCACCAGGAGTCCTGGTGTTGCACATCCGGGCGATTATCTCTTTGCCCCTTAAACAGCCAGTGTTGAAATTTGCTGCCGAACAGTTTTGTCCCCAGTTCGGAAGTTGATATTGACGAAGTCATTAGAGCGCCTTGATTGCTTGAATACCTTAGAGGTCTGATCAAACAACTAAATCAATAAACAACACATTAGAGAGTGCTGTTCGCACATAAAGATTTCGTCAAAACTTTAGAAGCGTTGTTATGGTGATATGCATTTGAATACAATCTCACCTGTTGCACATAGAGGTCAATCACCAGCTTACGATCCGTATGATTCAGCACTGAAAGTCAGTTCACCACAAGAGAGCCTATTCGAAGCAGGTCTAGATAGTGCCCATCGAGCCAGGCAATAATGAAGATGATGAGGAAGCATACGAAATACAAGAACATGCACACTCACAAGGTTTGTTCTTGTACTAATCGCATGAAATTCGTAAGCGAAGTTTGCAAGTCGATTCTAATTCTGACCCCTTTGTGGATAGTTCAGAACAAGCATTGATCAATTTGCTGGACAACGCACTGAAGCACACTCAAGACAGCGTCATAGAAATAATGGCCCAAACGATTGACGATAAAGTGCCCATCGCTGTTTCAGATAACGGGACTGGTATTTCTGAGAAAGACAAGGAAAGAATATTCGATAAGTTTCAACGAGGAGAAAATCCCAGGGCGGAGGGAACCGCTTTGGGGCTTGCAATTTGCAAAGGAATCATTCAAGCGCATGGAGGACAAATGGTCCGAATGAACTTGAGGATTCCTGTAGGGGCGCATGGCATTACCCCTACGCAACTCGGGCGATGTGTGGCATCGCCCTTACGCTTCTAGATCAAGCAAGTCTTGCCTTGTGGAACCTTCAGTCCGGCTTCGTGTTGGCAATATTCTTTCAGTTCGACCTTAACCGGTTTTACTTTCCAAATATCCTCGCAATACTCTCGAATCGAGCGATCAGATGAGAACTTGCCCATGCGCGCTACGTTGTAGATAGACTTGCGAGTCCACTCGTCGTGCCGCTTGAACGCCGCACCGACCTTCATTTGGCACTCTACATATGACGCGAAATCTGCCAGCACCATAAAAGGATCGTCTGCCAACAGATTGTTGATAAGCGGGCGGAACAGGTCCGGATCGCCATGCGAGAAGTGACCAGAGCTAAGAATATCGATTACATTCTTCAACTGCTGATTCTTCTCATAGTAGTGATACGGGTTGTATCCCTTCCCTTTCAGAGCCGCAGCCTCTTCTGCGTTCATTCCAAACAGGAAGAAGTTTTCCGGTCCTGCTTCTTCGCGTATCTCGATATTGGCGCCGTCAAGAGTACCTATCGTCACCGCTCCATTTAGTGCGAACTTCATGTTACCTGTCCCTGAAGCTTCTTTTCCGGCAAGAGAAACTTGCTCACTCAAATCGGCAGCAGGATAAACACGCTGTCCAAGGCTGACACAGAAATCAGGCAAGAACGCCACCTTAATGATCTTGCTTATCTTCGGGTCGTTATTGACCACTTCTGCGATCGAATTGATCAACTTGATGATGAGCTTCGCCATGTAATATCCAGGCGCAGCCTTGCCACCGAAGATAAATGTTCGTGGTTGAACATCCAAGTTCGGATTCTCTTTAAGCAGATTGTAGAGCGCCACTATATGCAGTGCGCTTAAATGTTGCCTTTTATACTCGTGAATACGTTTCACTTGAATGTCGAACATCGATTCTGGGTCGACACTCAAGTCCAGACGATTCTGAATCCAGTTAGCCAAAACGACTTTGTTGTGCGCCTTTACGTCACTCCATTCTTTGCGGAAGCTGGCATCCTCGACATACTTCTCCAGCCCCTTGAGTTGATCAAGTTCTTTGATCCAACCGTCACCAATCTTGCTTGTGATCAACTTGGTCATTTTGGGATTGGAAAGAACCATCCAGCGGCGCGGGGTCACCCCGTTAGTCTTGTTGTTGAACTTTTCTGGCGAGATCTGGTAGAAGTCGTGCAGGGTGTGTTTCTGCAAAAGTTCAGTGTGCAGCGCAGCAACACCATTAATTGAATGGCTGCCGACCGATGCAAGATTTGCCATGCGCACAAAGCGCTCGCCTGTTTCATCAATGATCGAAAGTCTTTGAATTAGACCATCATCACCGGGATACTTCTCGGCAATATCGTCGAGAAAACGACGATTGATCTCGAAGATGATCTCCATGTGCCTCGGCAACAGATCAGACAACAACTTGATCGGCCACCGTTCCAGGGCCTCGGGCAAAAGAGTGTGATTGGTGTAGCCGAGAGTCTTAGTGGTGATGTCCCAAGCCGTATCCCATTCAACATCATGATCGTCTACAAGAATTCGCATCAGTTCCGGAACGGCAATCGAAGGATGCGTATCATTCATCTGCGCGGCGAACTTCTCATGGAAATTCAAAATGTCTTCATTCTCACGCAAGTGAAGTTTGACCATGTCGGCTAAAGAGCAGGCAACGAAAAAGTATTGCTGCTCAAGACGCAACTGCTTTCCTTGTTGTGAATTGTCGTTGGGGTAGAGAATCTTGGAGATTGTTTCGGAAGCGATTTTCTCGGCAACAGCTCCTGCGTAGTCACCGCGGTTGAAAGCCTGCAAATTAAGCGACTCAGGTGATTCGGCTCTCCACAAACGAAGATTGTTGGCGGTATTGTTTTTGTAGCCTGGTATCGGTGTGTCATATGGAACACCATTGACCGTGCGATCAGGCACCCATTCAACGCGGTAGCGACCTTTATCGTCTTTGTATTTGCGGGTATATCCACCGAATTTGACTTCCACCGCAGACAAAGGACGCGCAATCTCCCACGGGTTGCCGTAGCGCAACCACTTATCTGTGATTTCGACTTGCCAACCGTCGCGAATTTCTTGGTCGAAGATGCCGTACTCATAGCGAATGCCGTAACCAATGGTGGGAATTTCCAGAGTCGCTAGAGAATCCAAATAGCAAGCAGCCAGACGACCCAAACCGCCGTTGCCCAAACCAGGCTCCTCTTCCTGCAAAATCAACTCATTAACGTCCAGCCCAGACTCGGCAAGCGCCTTCTCCATCTGCTCTTCGACGCCCATATTCACCATTGCATTGGCCAGGTGAGGCCCCATAAGAAATTCTGCTGAAAGGTAGCAGACAACGCGGACGTCTTTTCTGATGTAAGTCTCTAGAGTGTTGAGCCAACGCTGCAAGAGACGATCGCGCACTGTGTACGCGAGCATCATGTAAAGATCGCGCTTATTGGCAATCTCAGGAAACTTTCCAACCGCGTAGTAGAGGTTGTCCTCAAGTGCGCGCCGCAAAGTGGGAATGCTCATCCCTGTGCGGTCGTCTTCAACCCTTACTGCCGTATTTTCCATATGCAAATTCCTTAAATCGTAGCGCTGCCAAGTGACGCCCTTGGGACGCCGCCGCGCAAGACGCAGGGCTTATTAAGAAGCGGTTTATAGCACACGGAGAGGTTAGAAGTACCAAACTCTAATGTAAGAGTCGAAATGCAGGATAATTAGCTTAATAGCGTTACTAAGAGGCAGGTGCGGGACGTGTCGGGCGAAGGGTTCTTTACCAGTGTTTTAATCCTGGGCGTCTTTGTATTCGCTGTTTTTGGTCCGGTGCTACTTCTTTTCAGATACGTTTCTCCAAAAAACAATAAGTTAGGCAACGCAGCCTACAGATTCCCGCCGCCATTTTCGAGCAGTCTGTCTCGCAAAGAAGCGCTCGATGTTGTAGAGGCACGCGTCACACACATACAGTCGATTCGCCATAAGTGGAAAACCACTGAAAAGGTGGAGAAAGTTGGGCGCTATCAAGCGATGCTCACTGTGCCGTTCAACCTGTCGGGTGGAGAAGGACGAGTTTCATTCTTGCTCAATTTGCTTGCCACAAGCAAAGAAGCCGGTGGTTGCACGATTGAATGGAATTACGTGATAATGGCGCCCAACTTTGAGCCTCCAGGGCTTTCAATTCTCGAAGCCGACGTTTATAAAAACACGACACTGGAGATTCGCGCTGCATTGTTTGCTGCGCAGGGCGATGTTGAAGAGGCTGAATTTCTTGAATCAAAAACAGAGAGTCCCAGTATTGTATTGCCCGCTGCGCATGAAGCGCTGAAGCGCGACGCTGATGGCTTAGACGTACAAAATAAGGCTAGCCAGACGGAAAAAGAGAAATTGTTCCAGGATTCGCAGACAGACATCAGTGCGAACCGCGCGAATGCAACAGAAAAGGTGAAGCGGGAAACACCTACATTTGCGGAGTTACGTCCAGCTGATGAAGCCAAACAGGTGGAAGATACCAAACCAGTTGCTGCAGCTGAGATACCACAACTCCAGATGCCAGAGATCCAGATGCCGTCAATTGATGCAAGCTTTCCTGGATTAAACGTTCAACCGGGCGAGGTTACAAATACTCTTAACTTCTCTCCGCCCGATCCCAAATCTTCCTCAATCGCACCAAAAGCGGCGGGCGACAGGTGCGTGAAGTGCAGCCAAGATCGTGATCCCAGTTTTAATTTCTGTCTCTATTGTGGACACACGGATTAAGCTTGGGAGTGCGGGCGGCTCGCCCACACCTAAGAGGCACATGCAATGCGCCGGCTACAGAGGCGGGCGATGCATGGCATCGCCCCTACAACCTACGCTTGATGTGATCGCGATTGAGAGAGTCTTTGAATTTGGAGATTGGCTTGTGCCTTGACGCAACCAATTGTTGCGCAATGTCCATGAGCTTTTGCCTGGCGACTCTCAGAATGCCGGCAGAGTTAAGTGCTAATGGTGGCAAAACAGCGGCATCACCGCCAATGGTGCTGCGACTGAACAACGATGGTGCCGCACCTGGCACAGGCAAAGCTCCGGGACCAGCAGAAACAGCAGGCTTTTCACCTCCTTCTACGAACACGCCCAAATGTTCGTTGAGAAGTTCGCGGTCAACCTGAGTTTCAATAACTATCGTAATCAAATTCTCCGGTTTGAACTCTTCCTTGTAGAGACGATCGAATGCGGCCACATCCTCATCGGATGGAATATCGATCAGTTGCCGAGAACGAACTTCAACGATGCGCTTGCCGTCGATATAGTTCTCTTTGATGTTCGGCAAATTGATGTCCGCGATCAGCCAGGCATAGCGTGCATCATGGTGCAACTCGAAGGTTGATTCGGCAATGCTGACAAAAGTTTCGTGAGGACCAATGAGTCTTTTGGTTCGATTGTACTTATGTATTTGCAAATAGCGTTTTGTACCCGGAACATCATCACTATCGTTGTCGCGAAGCGCGTCACCATCGTATTTTTGAGAAACCTTATGTCCTTTCGAATCCAAAAGGTTCTGACCAGACACTGCATTCTTAGAAATAGCTTGCTGTGACTGCTCTGGTTTCAACATGTTTGGCAAGTATGCTTCGATGCCTTGAACTTTCGGAATCTGACTATTCGCATCCGAGCCTTGCGGGTTCATTTCATCAAAACGTACACGCTTAGCTCCGGCAGCGGCGATGATTGCCGCGAGTGCAATTTCAGCTCCAGTTATATATCGGTCTTGAATGCGCCCCTGCAAAGTAAGAGTTCGTATTTCCAAACTGGAAACGCCTTGCTCTCTAGCACTCGCTGATTGCCCGTCACGTACCGCGCCCATTTGAGTCTGCCTTGCCGCTGCCGCACTCTCCGGAAGACGAGCAGAACTAGCAGGCATCTTTCCATCTGGTTGACGAACACCATCTGGTTGACGAACACCCTCAGGTTGGCGAACACCATCGGACTGGCGACCAGTGCTCGACTGCGACTTGGTCCCGGATTTCGAGTCAAGCTTTCCATCCGCCGCGTTTGGTCGACTTTGCGCGGCAGCATCCGATTGAAACGGCGTCTTCACCTGTGGTCCGCCATCACTTTGAGGAGGCGTTCTGACCGGTCCAGCGGCGTCGCCTTGCACTCGAGCCGGAAGGGGGCCATATGGCGTTTTTGATTGAGGAGGAGCGTCAGATGTATGCAAGAATTTAGCTTGAGGAGCTGCGTCAGATTGATGAGGAACTTTTACTTGCGCTGAGCTCTCCGATTGATGTGGCATTCTCACTTCTGGTGAGACATCCGGCTGCTGTAGATTGCTTTGCCAGCGCAACCCTAAGGGAAAACGCTCTTCCGAAATTCGAATTATTTGCTGCACCTGTTGTTCTGGCATTCGACCTCTGATTTCCGCCAGCGTCAGTCGACGTTCGGAACCAAGAGGGTTTTGCGATACTTCCATGCCCGCGTACTGTGACGGTTGCTTGAGCGCCTTGTCACTGACCCTTTGCTCCAGGCCGTTTCCAGGGGAATTTCTCTCATCCAGCACACGCCGCATATTCTCAAACGAAGTACGAAGCTGAACGCCCTCGCCGCGCTGTAAAACATCACGTTGTAGGGCATCGCGTTGTGAACCGTCACGTTGCGCAGCGTTTTGAGTTTTCGTTTCACCAGGAGAGCCAATATCTACAGCTTTGGAAGTGTTCTGTTTCTCTTGCAGGTTTGAAAGCTGTCGTTCTTGAGGAGAGCCGTACACTTTATCTTGCGCATCTAGCCGCGGACTCGACTGGCTCTGCTGCGGGTTTTGTTTCACCTCAGCCTTGGATTCCTGTTGGACACGCGCATCATATCCAGTGCGCCGTTCGAAAGCGCTGACAGCAGGAGACTTACTTTCGCCATCTCTTATCGAGTTGATTGCGGATTGATCTACGAGCCTGGCGACAACGGGCTTTGAGTCAGACGAAGCATCCGGTTTAGCCACTGCCGGAGCGATTGCAGATTTAACAGCACCCTCACTCGTAGCTCTTTCTTTAACGCCCTCAGGCGCGGGTTTGCTTGTATCGCGTAAAACAGATTTCGCAGCATCATGCGAATTAGGTTTTGCAGCTTCATGCGAGACGGTTTTTGCAGCTTCATGCGAGGCGGGCTTTGCAGCATCCCGCGCCGCCGGTTTCGCAACATCATGCGGGGTTTGCTTTGCCGCTTCGCGAATCGACGGCTTAGCATCATGTGCAGTCGGCTTCGTCGCGTCACGCGGAGTCGGTTTCACCGCATCATGAGCAGGTGCCCTCACAGCCTCTTGCGGAGCCGTCCGCGCCTTTTGCTCAATGCCTTTTTCCACATATCGCGTCAGCGAATCTCGATCATAAAGCGGCACCTGTGAAATACTCTTTCGCACGTTGTTAAAGGCGTCCAAATTCTTGCGGTCAGTTTCACTCAACTGAGTGCTCTTCAGCGCGCCGCTGGCGATGCGTTCCTGAACCTCCTTGCCGCGCTGATACTGCAAAGCCAGTTGGGGATTGATGCTCGATAGAACTTGATCGCCTGAGTGCTGCCCGGAGACCGCGTCCACGGCAAGATTCTTCGCATCACCGACGAGTTGCCCTACAAAACTGAAAGCGTCGCCGGGCGCGCTGGACTTTTCGGGCTTGGCCTGCTCCTTCGCCTTCGCCTCCGCAGCTCTCTTTTGCTCTTCTTCCGGACTGGTCATGAACAACTCCGGCATAAACCGTATCGTGTTGTTGGGTTGGTCCGTGGCCCGAAAGCCTTCGAGCCGTCCCCCAATATTTGTACCCATCCAGGCTTCTAACCTCTACAGAGTGACCATTTTGCGTTTCGGCAGCTTTATGGACTCCGCGATTCCAGAGACAGTATGCCGCAGGGAAACGGCGAGTTTAATGTGTAATTGAACAGTCGATTTTTGAGCAGACGTCGATTATTTGGTCGGGACAATCATGAGGACCGATTTGACCCGTGTTTCCGGCTCCTTGCCGCAAACCATCTTCAACGCACCGTCCGCAGAAGCCTTATCAGCAATTGCCATGGTCGTTGATGTTCCGCCATCAAAATTGAGCGCCCTGGTGCAACCTAAATTGCTCAGCACCTGCGCCAATTGCTCGAGGTTTATGCCAGAAGAAAACTCATCCTGCCCCTTGCCTGCGACGCACAAAATCAGGAAATGGTCGTCGTTGGTGATACCAATGGCGGTGCGAGCCGCAGTTTTGTTGCAGCCAATCGAATCAACTTGCTTCCCATCGCTACCCGTGCGAATGAAGGCTTCATCCTTAGCCGTCAGCTTGGGCAAAAGTTGCGGCCCGCCACCGAGAACATACTGCAATTTGTCATTCTTGGGGTGCAAGTCTTTGTGAGCAGCGATCGTGATGGCTCCAGCACCTTTCTTGCCAATGCGCAGTTCGCTGCGATTAAAGATTGTGTCCAAAAACGGCATCAGCTTAGGATTTGTAATCAAGTCTCTGTTTGTTGTGGGATCGCATACCTGCTTTCCATCAATGACTACATAACTCGTGCTCTCGCCATTGGAGAGGTTGAAAAAACCGCCATTTACCGCAGCGATTGCTTTGGCTTTTGCCCCGGCGGTCGAGGTAGGGCAGGTTGGAGAATTAACAGCAGGGCGAACACAGTAAGTCTTGCTTTTCAGGTCAAGAACGCAAAGGTGTGCCTTTGTTCCATTTTTCAATGGGAAAGAATAGTAATTGACGGAACCATCGGCAGCGAGACTTTGAGTGACTTTGAGGTCCTTCCAGGTTTTGAACGGAGTCATTGGTTCGGCATTTTGCTCCTCGGCGTATGCGGGACAAAGAGCAACGGTCAAAGCAGTTGCAGCCACCCACCTGCAGACCAAATTAACTGCGCGCCTTCGACCTTTCAACATCAGACTCTTTCCGCCTTATCCCTACTAATCTGAACAAATCCGGCAAATCGGACCACAAAATCATATCCTACTGAAATGCCGGAAATACTGCCCACCCTTAAGTCTTTGAACCCGGGCTTGCTCAATGTGGTGAAACCACCATTCCTTAATTAGATTAATTGCCTTAGTTTTTAAATACTCCACTTTCATATTTCGCGGGGAAACTCAAAATGGGTGACCGTAACTCGGGCATTAGGTCCGAAGCATTCGCTGATGCGACTGCGGTGAGGCTTTTCGATCAAACGCCACCGGATGTGGCTGCTGACATATGGCAAAGAGCCGGTCTTTTCGACCTGCCGCAAACCAAGCAGCAACAGGATGCTCAGCGCAACCAGGGTGGCTTTCGTGTTGACGACACGAACCCTGGAGCGACACAACCCAAGTATGACAAGGTTCCGCACGACCAGGACGCACGGATAATCAGCCCAATTCTTCGCACGTTAAGTCCTGCCGCAGAAGGTCTCTACCGCCTGTATCTGAAAACCTACACGGATCGCAGCGGTGAGAACAAAGTGCCTGGGACTGTCCAAATCGCCGAGATGCACCCGGGCGTGAAGGATAGAGTCAAAACCATGGACTTATTGAGTGACGGCGAAATGATGGAACCCTCGCGTGGTGGGCGTATGCTGCATCCGGACGGGCGCAAACGTCCCGGTGATTTCTATGCTGTTCTTTCCGATGCTCAAAACGATCCTGTCAACGTGATCGAATACACTTCAGGTAAAGACGGTCCTAAATTCCTTCAACAGTGGATTTTCAACAACGAAATCAACGACCAGGCCGGTCTGCAAAGGACTACCATCAGTCATTTTGTGAATGAGAATCAGCCTGTTTTCCGCCCCGCTCAGCAACAAGGAGTGGTTGCGGACGTGTTCGCCGGCAAGACCGAGTACGTGTACTCCAAGGAAGGCAAAATGCTTTCCGCGACGAAGTTCAATGCACTGCAGCAACCGGAAGTCGTAGTTGACTACCGCGGGCCCAAACCAACCATGCAGCTGCGGGACCCAAACAGCGGGCAACTGAAAGAAGCGCCTTTCAACTCGCAACAGCTGACAAAACTGGCATTCCGGAACCTATACCTCGGGGCATAGAAGCAAAAACTGCGCGGCTACGGCGTTCTAAGTTTCTTTGCAGAAAAATCACGAGGTAGTCTCGTCATAGTTCTCATAGCAAGCTAGAATTGCGGACTTAAGAGCTGCAGAGCTTGGAAACAATGAAAGACCTTTTGATACTCTGCCCTACGCCACGAGAGCGTCGCACTCTGCCGAGATTGGCCGAGCGCATTGGCGTGAAACTGCGATTCGATGAATTCGGCGGAGATTACTTCGACGACTTACTCGGCGAGAATCCAGCCCTGGATATGAAGCCGATGGATATCGCAAAACTGCTCGATGAAACAGTGCAAAGACACTACGACGATAATCTTGCCGGTATCACATCCGGTGTCGGCTATCCAGGCATGTCAGCGACCGCAGTGCTGACGGAAAGACTCGATTTACCTGGGCCCAAACCCTCTCCGATTTTGCTGTGCGAACACAAATATTATTGTCGAGTGAAACAGTCAAAGATCGTTGCCTCGGCTACGCCGGAATACCATCTCATCGATCCCAAAAATCTTAAACCGATTGACAAAATTTCGATGTTTCCCGGGTTTCTCAAACCGGTCAAATCCTGCATGTCGAAGAACGCTTACCGAATCAAAGACCGTGACGAACTCCGACAGCGAGCCAAAGAATCACTACTGCCGGAGCTGTTCATTCTTCCGTTTAACGATTTGGTCCGCTTGCACACAGACTGGGAACTGAATGCGAATTATCTTCTGTACGAGGAGCTGCTTGACGGACATCAAGTCTCGTTGGAAGGATTCGTTTATCGCGGCGAAGTCACAGTTATGGGAATCATTGACGCGATCATGTTTCCTGGGACGTTCTCCTTCAAGAGGTTTCAGTATCCGTCCTCGCTGCCGCAAGAAATACTTTTGCGCATGGAGCAAATTGCAGCGACCTTCATAAAGGGCATCGGCTACGACAATGCGATGTTCAACATGGAGATGATTTACAACCCGAAGAAAGATACGGTTCACATCATCGAAATCAATCCCAAGATCGCTTCTCAGTTTCCCGACCTTTTCGAAAAAGTTGATGGAAGCAATTCCTACGAGGTAATGATGCGGATTGCGCTTGGCATGGAGCCTGGCTTTGTCCGCGGACACGGGCAATTCAGAATTGCAGCGAGCTGCGTTTTGCGAACTTTTGATGATCAGATCGTAAGGCAGGTCCCTGATCAGGACAATATCAAGAGTGTCGAGGACAGGTTTCCTGGCGCAATGGTGCAGGTAATTGCCACCAAAGGGAAGAAACTTTCCGATCAGTTGCAAGACGCTCATAGCTATCGATACGGTTTGATAAACATGGGCGCCGATTCGGAAGACGACCTTGTGCGCGATTTCGAGAACGCCTCAAAAATGCTCAACTATCAGCTCGAACCAGTTTAAATGTTCGAAAAATTGGATACACTTAGAGGCGATACAACCTGTTGTCCTAGCTATTCACGGCGTCCTTTCTACAAAATTCCGCTGCTCTCGATTGGTAGAAATGAAACGAGTTCTCTTAACGGTTAACCCCGGACTTATCGAGGGAAAGCGTTTTCAGACAGTCCGCTCCATGGTCACTGGATTGCACGACAAATGCGATCTGTTTCTGCTTCCAATTTCCGAATACGACTTCAAGAAAAACCGTGTCAATGCATATCGCCGAGTTGCGCACGGGAAGTTCGAACGGCACGGCTGGATAAAACCGGAAGCAGATGTCTGGATCGTCTACACTGATGGCTACTGGATTGATCACGAAGAGCTTGGATTCAAACATCGGCGTGACTTTTTGAATGCGCAAATCAACATGCATGAAAACGCCGAGCAGCGCGGCAAGATAAAGCAGTTGATCAACACGGCCGAAGCCGAGAGACACTGCCTCAAATCTTGGTTTAGCGAACTTGATGCTCAAAAGTGGGGAGTAATACCAACATTCAAGTTTTCGAATTGGAGTGAAGTACACGACTTCTTGAAACGCGAAAAGAAGATAGTCGCAAAACCGAATTGGGGCGGCGGGGGTGAAGGCGTTCGGAAGCTTGAATCCGAGGAGGATTTGAACAACTTTCGCGAACAAGTCAGCGAAAAGGAACAATCTCTGCAACTCGATTACTGCTTCCAGCCTCTCGTGTCCGGCCCGGAAAAACGGCTCTGGTACGTCAACGGTGAATGTGTGGGCGGACGCAAAGTATTCGGCAGGCACACGCCTTGGTCAGAGCATAGAAACGATCGTCGGACCATCACATACTTCGCTCCCAAATCAAAAGAATTTACTCAAGACCTCGAGAAAGCAAACAAGCTTTGCAAGAAATCTGGACTGACAATCGGCTCCATCGACTTTATCGGCAATGACATCAATGAAATCAACGGCGCCGGAACTACATTCATGCAGTATGATGGAATGACAGTCATCACAGACGCCCGCAAACCGCTGATCGATTTTCTAATAGCTGCAGTCACAGAGTAAGTATGTACAGGTTCACCGCTGTAGGGTAGACGCCATGCGTCGACCACATATTGCAAAGGTCGATGCATGGCGTCTACCCTACAATAGAATCCAGCTGCCAACCAGATGAAGAGAGTGCTACGGTTAACTGAAGTCATACGTAAGTATTCTTCAAATGGGAGAATATGACCGAAATCGAGGTTCCAAGAAAAACATGCATGGAATGCGGAACAAAGTGCGAGCCGCTCGTTTTGGTCTGTCCAAGCTGTAAGTCTGTTCTACCGGATGGTGACTTACCTTCCAAAAGCCTCGCTTCTTATGAGATTCCTCCAGAAGTAGCACCTTCTAGATTGCCTTCCGCGATTGGTTCCGGAAGCACATCAGGAGACGTCGCAATTGGAAAAATCGCGATCTTTCTTGGCGTTCTGGCTTTCGTAATCTTGTATCTTTCCAGCGTTCAGAAATAGAGTTGGACTTACGTAAGGCCTTTTCGCAACTCAGCGCACTAGCTTTGCGCGAACCAGCGAGTCGAAATAAGCGGCGATGGCTTTGCCGAACTGTGGACCCTTCTTTGAATAATTCGCATATATCGATGGATTCAACAACTCAGCCTCGACAAGCTTGGGGCCACTATCAGTGGTGACAAAGTCTATTCGGCTGAAATGAATCGGACAGCCAAATGATTCATAGACTTTCAATAGATTGGCGCAATAATCCAACTCTTCTTTCGTGGGTTCATAAACAGCCACCGTTCCTCCCAGAGATTCGTTGCAGCGGAATTCATCAGTGTTCTCTTTACTCGGCTGTTTGATAACAGCGTGCTGAAACTCGAACCCAAGATACGCAAGACTCTTTTCGCCTTGTCGAATCTCTTTCATGAATTCTTGGGCAATATACTCGCCTTCCTTTCCTTCAATTACATTCAAATCATCGACAGTTTTCGCCAGCAAAACTCTATTGCCTCGCTCACCAAATAGTGGCTTGATCACGCATGGAAGATTCTTCTTAAGGCGTTGTTCCAAAGCATCTTCGATAGTGTACGGATGCCCAACAGCGACGCCCCTCTCCTGTAACTGGAACAAATAACTCTTATTGATGTTGTGCCTGATCGTCTTTGGGTCGTTCACAACAACTGAAATATTTTTCTCAAACGCTGAAACCATCGCAAAGAAGCGAGGCATGTCGAAATAAAAGCCTTCCATTTTGTACACAAACGCGAGTGCAAACTCAGACAGTGCAAGCGGTTTTACAAATCGCGATTGCTGGTAGTCGAACATACGATTGAATTGAACTTTCGCGGGATCCGGCTCGTTTTCCAAATCGAGATCTCGCCAATTCACGAAATAGACGTCATGTCCGATTTCTCTGAGTCCGGCAGCAAAATCAAAACAATCGTTTTCGTCAACCGGATAGCGCACGGCAAAATGACTATCGGTGCTCGCACCTACTTCTTCTGCCAAAGTGAGCAGTATGTTTGGCAATCAAAACTCCTTTGACGGTCGATGTCGCACATCAACCGGACGACGCATGCGTCGCCCTTACGTTTTTGACGCTACACTCCAGCCGCAGTCGATCTTCGGGTTGATACGAACCTTCCCGCTTGTGCTTTGCTCAACCCGTTGCGCGAACAATTGATTGCAGACTGCGCGATCACTCGCATCGGATCTACGACGGGGACAGGGAGAGAGTCAGGCTCCACCACTAGAGAAATTTCAGTACATGCCGTGACGACCACTTCTGCACCGCGTTTTGCCAAAGAATTTCCTACCGCAACCAAATTCTCTTTTGCTGTTTCTTTCTTACCGGCCTTGATGCCGTCAGGTCCATAAATTGCGGACATTACCAATTGCTGTTCAATTTCATTCGGTCTCAACCCTTCGATGCCCCAATCGGAAAATGGGCGCGTGTAAAGCCCCGTCTCCAAAGTCGGTGTGGATGCAAGCAATCCGACAGACTTCGCACCAGGGAAATCCTCGACAATCTTATCGACCGTCTCCTGAATCATGTCGAGTACCGGCACGGAAATTTCGTCACGGAGGGCACGCAAGTAAAAGTGCGCGCAATTGCAGGGCATAATCAGAAAATTAGCGCCAGCCCGAACGAGGGCACGCGCGGTCTCTACCAGAGCCGGCAAGCAATTCTCCCCCTGCCCGCTAATTGAATCGACTCGGCTAGGGATATTCGGGTTGTTGAAACAGATGACTGGAACGTGTTCCCGATCAGATGAAGCATTCGCTAATTCAACCATCAGCTGCGACAGGCGATTAGCCGCCTCCGGTCCAATACCGCCGATTATTCCTACTGTGAGTGGTTTGAATGACATGACTCGTGTTTTCGCTAAATGCTCATTGAACCCAAATCCGGAGCAGCGAGGCGATTTGGACTTCTTTGAAGGAGTACTTGAGGGAATCTGTCCGGTTCGCTCTGAAACCGGTATGAACTAAGTATATGTATAACCCCCCGGACCACAAGGGAGGGCTAATAACTTGTTACAAAGGTGCCGGAAAGCGCCGCCAATAGGAAGATCTCGGTTGTGCTGTTCCCGCGGGAGAAACCTACGGAAGCTGATAGAATAAGGAGGCGGCAGAAACAGACAGGGCACGGTCAGGCACGATTGATGCAGCCAGAAGAAGAGCAGGCGCTAGAAAAAGTGAAGGCAGGCAGGGTTGCTGCTTCATCCGCCGAATTGCCGGATGCGACATTGCCTCAAGTACTCGAAGCGACAGTCAATACGAATGACAATCAGGACGACACTCGAGTCGACAGCAAGCAAATCGCAAACTCGTTAGGCAACACTTCTCGCCCAAAACTGACGCGCTCGCAAACCGACCTTTCCGGTCAGATTGTATCCGGAAAGTACGCCATTGAAGAAAAGCTGGGCGAGGGCGGAATGGGCTCGGTATTCCAAGCCTATGACGGAATGATGAAGAGGGTTGTTGCGATCAAGCTTCTTAACCAAGACCGCGACGCTTCGCAAGAGACACTGCTGAGATTTCAACAAGAAGCGCAAGCGACCTGTGCGCTCGACCACGTTAACATAGTTCGCGTTCACGACTTCAGTGTCTGCGACATACACGGTCCATACCTGGTCATGGACCTCATCGAAGGCGAGCCGCTCAGCTCCTTGATCGCTCGGAAGCAGAAGTTAGATCCGCATTTCGTAGCGGAAATAATGATCCAAGTTGCAGACGCTTTGCAGCACGCACATGAAAAAGGCGTTGTTCACAGGGATTTGAAGCCCAGCAATATCTTGGTTGCATCGGAGCCAGGCAGTTTGCCGACGGCGAAAATTGTAGATTTTGGAATCGCAAAACTGCAGGACAAAATCGATGATCTCAAACTGACGAAAACAGGGGAGGTCTTCGGAAGCCCCCTGTACATGAGCCCGGAGCAATGCCTGGCAGCTCCGCTCGATCGTCGCTCGGACATCTATTCTCTCGGCTGTGTAATGTACGAGGCTTTGTGTGGAGAACCACCATTCAAAGGGAAGAACTTTGCTGAAACAGTCATAAAGCATACGAAGGAAAAACCTCAACCGTTTCAACAGTCTTTGCAAATTCCTGAAGCGTTGAAGCGAATCGTGTTCTGCGCGCTGGAAAAATCGCCGGATGATCGATATCAATCGATGCAGGATCTGAGAAAAGAGTTGCTGAATTTCAAGCGCGGGCAGTTTGTTCGCGTCAAGCAAAAGAAGCGGTTCTGGAAGATTGCAATTCTCGCCTGTGTGGCCACAGTTCCCCTGACCGTGTTTTTCAGCCTCCGAGACGCAGTCAAAGATCAGCCAGAGTTCATTTCGACGATTTTCATGAAGTACCATGTTCCGCAAATCGTCGAATGGTTTGTGTTACCTGATGATGAAACACGAACGGCACTGAATGCAGTAAAAATTGCAATGCGCAATTATAGAAAACATGAATTCGCGCAAGCGGAAAGTGTTCTCCAAGGGATTATTGAAGCAAATCCGGATTCAAACACATTCCAAAGGCTAACTGCATGGCCCATGGCAAGAACACTGGCGCGCCAGGGCAAATATGAAAAAGCCGAAGAAGTGATCAGGTCAACATACAAAACAGACAAGAAAGTGGCGATGAACCTTCGAATCGTCGGCGTAACATTGCAGTTGCATGACGGACACAATGAGTTTTCGAAGTTCTTTTTCCAGCGCTCAATTGATTACTTCAAGAAAGCAAATGATCCTTTAGAAGCGGCACGAAGTCAGTATTTGCTTGCCACCTATGAGTGGCGCGCCGGGCTTCCGAATGACGCGAAGAAAACCTTACAATCAGCAATTCCTGTTCTCGAGACAGACAAAAAGGACGGGAAGTGGATTGTGAATGCAAATAACGCACTCAAAGCCATTGAAGCAGGTCAGCCCCCGCCGCCGCTTAAGCAATAAGGAAATTGAACCCATCTTTTTGGAGAAAACGGCTCACAAGCGGAGCGCACTATCCTGGGAATGGGAAGTGAGAAGATGTGCAAATTCCGGGCGCATTGACGCAACGGTTGCCAGCGCTCTGCTCAAGAAACGATAAGTAGTGAGTGACGAACAGTTTCCGATCAAACTTGCAATCGGGCTTTCATCTTCGCCTACAATAATCAAGGTTGGGAACGCGAACACTCGATAGCGCTTTTGCAAGTCAGCGACAAAACGAGCATTGACACCGAACTGCTTCTGCGTGTCATTGATTCTGACTGGCATAAAACGATCATCGACAAGTGCGGCGACTTGCGTGTCACTCATCGAAGTTGCTTCCATTTTTTTGCACGGGTCGGACCAATCTGCGTAAAACTCCAACAACAAAAGTTTGCCATTCAGCTTCGCTTCCGCCAACAATTCGTGCAGCTGCTCCTGGCTCTTCGGACTAAGCTCCTGCACCGGTTTGGCTGGTGTAGCAGCGACTCTTTTTGCTTCGGCAATCAACTGTTCTTTACTCGGAATTTGCGTCCAAGCAATTGCCTGCGTAGATTTTACCTTCACCGCATTTGGTTGCACTCTGCTCAGCAGAACGTCGCCAATTCTAAGAACAACGAATACCGCCGCCGCCGCAATCAGCCACTTCGGCATATATGAAACTGATTTTTCAGATTTAGGATCCATTGAAGCTTTCCTCTGGGAGCACGGGCAGATCGCCCGCTTCGGTGCAAGTGCAGCTACGAAAAAAACAGCGCACATTCTCGATGACGACGGCCGGGCTATGCATGGCATCGCCCCTACGCTTAACTCGTACCATAGAAAAATTCACGCTTGTTCGTCACATTGACGGCGAAGAGCAGATACACCGATAGCGCAGCGAGGTAAGCAATGAGCGCTCCTACAGCCGTCGCTGGATTGCTGATCAAGTCGTATACGTTCACTGTCGGTAAAATGAAATCGGCAATGTACTGCGACATATTGAGCAAGAATTTGGTTGTTTCAATCGACAAATCTTCGAGAGCTTTGCCGCCGGTCGCGACGCTGACCGGTGGGATCGTCTGACCGGCCAACCAGATGTAGAAGGATAAAACTGCAATGATCTGAAAGGCAGGATTGCGGTTTAGCATAGTCAGTATCATTGCTGCGGAAATCAGGGCGGCATCCATGAAACGCTCCAGCACCATACTAAGTAATGCTTGCGCTGTGATTGTTTCTCCAAAGTGCAATCCAATGGCAGCAATCACCAGGTTTTGCAAAGCTGCGAATCCGCCGCCGATAAGTGTGATTGTGATCCACTTGCTGAGAACATACTCGCATCGCGAGATCGGACGAGTGAAAATCAAAGGAAGGTATTCGCCACCGCGACCAGACTGCGTAGCGGTATTACCGGCTAAGCCGAGACACAAAACCATCAGCACAAACGCGACCCCGACCTTACCAGTGAGCATTTCGAACGTTTGAGAATCGGAGGCACCATGCAGCATTGAGGCAATTTTCATGCCTACTGGCATTACAAATCCAAGCAGTATCACATAAAGAAGCTTCATTGGATCGAGGCACGCGGACATCGCAGTAAAACGAACAATCGTGCTATTCATTGTTGATGCCTCCATGTCCTGTTTGGTCGGATGAACTTGCGTCTGCAAATAGCTCCTCGAGCTTAGCTCGCTCAGGGACAGCTTCTTCAACTGGGAGTCCGCGCTCAATGAGCTTGCGAATTAGCTGCGTTGCCATCTTGTTGTCTCTAACAGAGAAGCGTCCCCAATCATGGTGGCACTCTTCAATCGAAGCGCTCGTCTCTTTTACAACATCCGAAACAACGGACTGCAGACTTCCGTTCAATTGTGATTCAGGCCAGCGAACCATAAGAAAATAGTTGCTGACCACGCCTGAGTGCAAGTCTTCTACAGATGCTATTTTTCCCTGCTTAATAAATGCAACTCGATCGCAAACACGTTCAACTTCATCGAGTTGGTGAGAATTGACGATCGCTGTCATGCCGTCGTCTTGCATCTTCTTCACCAGGTTTCGCACCAGCGTCACGCCTGTCGGATCCAAGCCCAATGTAGGTTCATCCAAGAGTGCGAGTTTCGGTTTTCCAATCAACATTTGAGCAATATTCAAACGCTGCAACATTCCGCGCGAGTATGTTTTCAACCGACGATTCCAAACCGTCTTCGCCAGCTCAACTGCCTCAAGCGCTTCGGAAACCTCCCTCTCTCTATCTTTCTTGTCTCGGCGCGCCAGCCCGTGATGATATTGAAGGAACTGCCGCGCAGTCATCCAATACTCGAAGTCAGAACGCTCCGGCACATAACCGGTAATCTGACGAACCGCCAGCGAATCCGCCGGCTTGCCGAATATCTTGACCGTGCCAGAGTCAGGGCGCAGAAGCCCGAGCAGACAGCCAATCAATGTCGTTTTTCCTGCGCCATTCGGTCCGATCAACCCAAAAATCTCACCTTGCTTGACGGAGAGTGAGATACCGGAAAGCGCGGCGATATCACTACCTGCATAGGTTTTCACCAGCCCGGCCGCCTCCACCGCGAGAAGACGGTCATTAGCATCGACATTGTCCTTCGGCATCTTGTGCTCGAGACTCCCTTCAAATTGACGAAAATTAGTAAGTTGAGAACAGTGTTTGATCACCATTTCTTGTCCTCTAAAAACGGGTTTGCCCGATGCAAAGAGAATACGATTTAGGTCGCCCTGGCGCACTGGGGTTCACCCTGATCGGCGGTCAGGGGACAAGTCCTGCCTAATTGCGACGAGCCACCCGTTATCCCTATGCAGCAACGAGCACGGACTCGCAAGGACTCACAAGGAAGCTTTTAATCATGGACAGGCACATCAACAAAGCAGAAAATCTGCAATGGCTTGTAGGAGCCGCCATCTTACTCGGTGCATTGCTGAGTTTCCTACCGCTCGGCGTAGGCGCAGCGGAAGAACAGCCAATCAAGATCGAATTCGCACATGGTTCAGGCGTCAATCCGCGACACTTCGAAAAATGGGAGTGCAAGCTGGACACACGTTCCATGAAGGCTGAAGACGCCGAAAAGCTCGTCAAATTGGTAGGTTCGAGCAACATCCTTTCTACAAAAGACAGCGACTATCAATCCACAGAAGGCGGTCCATTCTCGTCGATTGAAATCGAGACGTCTAAGCAAAAGCGCAAATTTAGCTGGTCTTACGAGCATGCGCCCAACAGCATTCAACCGCTGGTACGCTATCTGATGGAGCGCTCGAAGAAGTCCGTGTACGAAATGGGCAAGCAGGTCCAGTAAGCGCACGCTTTGTTCGTTCACAAACTCATCACGATGGTTGTAGCAGAATTGGTGTGCTTACCACTCTCTCGACCCCACCCATCTCTCGTAAGCGCTCACCAAGGTGAGCGTACAGCAAGAGCTTCGACACTGCAGGTCAGCGAACTGACGTCATAAATATGCACGCCGACGGCAGTTCGGAAGCGCGGACGACCTTCCGCAACGAGCCGGGCATAACATATCAGACTCGCACCGGCTCGGACGGTAGATATCAGACAGACAGAGTCAATGACGCCACCGGCGAATCAGTGCCTTACCAGCACGGCAACCAGTCGCGTCGTGGATAGGAGACAGTCAGCGCGGTGGCGCGTGGCACTTGTCCAGATACGTTAACGCTCAGCTGTTCAACCTTTCGAGCATTTCTTTCAGTCCCCGCGTCCCAGCGGTTTAATAATTGGCAAAAGCGTTACGGGCGCCGTGTTTTATCTCCAAAAACACCGGGTATTGAGACTAAGTACCCTTGAAAGCTTATGGCGTTTTATTTAATGAGTAAGATATTGGTCGTCGAGGATGATGAATTCCTTGCAGAAACCATTGCAGACTGTTTGATCTTCACAGGACATTCAGCAGACCGGATCGGAACAGGAACCGAAGCCTGCCAAATGATGCGGTCAAACAACTACGATTTGGTTTTGCTTGATTCCATGCTGCCCGACATGAATGGCTTGGATATTTTGAAGGGCTATCGCGAGGAAAATGGCGCCTCGAAAATCCTGTTTCTGACTGGCGCAAAAAAGAATGAAGAAGCAGCGATGCAGTTGGGAGCGGACTTTTTTCTCTCCAAGCCCTTTGAAATCGATGAACTTCTTTCTGTCGTAAACCGTTTGACAGGCGGCACGACAGCAAAGGCGTCGACATAGATTTAGGAGAGCGCGGATGCAGAGCAGGCAGCAAGCGATGGTGGACGGGAAGAAGTCCAAATTCATCGAGCTCACCCAATCACGCCTGGAAGAAGCGACAGTTATTCTGGACACGCTGAATCAAGCGAGTCCATCCATGGACCAGGTCAACACTCTCATCAAACACTTCCATCAAATGGCAGGTGCTGGTGGGCTTTTCCGCTTGGTGGATTTCTGCCAGCACGCTCTCGAAGCCGAGGAAGTTTCTCTGGCGCTGACAAAGAAGAAAGCAACACCCGGATATGCAGAAGAGATCAACAAGCTCAAGATGCTGATCCTGAAACTTTCAGCGACGATCGACAATGCGGCGATGCTCACGACGATGGGTGGCGAAGGCGCCATAAGCCCGGCAGAACAAGCTCCACGACCGGCATCTCCACCGCTGCAAAGTCGCGTTCTTGTCGTTGGTTGCAGCAGAAAAGATAGGCGCAATTTCGCTGCACCGCTATTCGACTCACTGGAGAAGTCGGACTTTCTGGTCGATGAGATGGAAGGTCAGGACGTAACTCCGCAAAATCTTCTCAAAATCAAGTACGACGCGTTTGTAATCGTCTGCCCCGATAACCCGCAACCGGCCTTCGAATTGGCGAGAAATATCCGCTCGCAAAGGACAAGCCAGGCGACTGTACCGATTATTTTCATCAGCGCAAAGAGCAATTTCAAAGACAAAGTGCAGGCCATTCGTGGTGGCGGCGACGGCGTATTCAACTCGAGCGACGATCCCAAGCACATCGCCAATCGCCTCAAAAAGTTGCTCGAGAAAAACAAGCCAAAACAGCACCGCGTGCTCATCGTCGAAGACGATCCAATTCAAGCATCCGGGCTTTATTCGTTTCTCGATGCGGCTGGTTTCATCCCATTTGCACTTACCGACGCTTCGCAATTCGAAGACGCACTCGTCGAAGCTCAGCCCGACATCTTGATCTTGGACGTCAACTTGGGTGAGGTCACGGGTTTCGAACTGGCGACCATCGTCAGACAACAAGAGAAATACAACACCACTCCAATTATCTTTTTGACCACGGAAAACCAGCTGCAATTCCACGTGGAAGGCGCCAAGCATGGTGATGATTATTTGATCAAACCCGCACCGCCGCAGCTTCTTGTTGCGACGATCGCTGGAAAATTGGAACGCTATCAAACACTCAAAGACATGATTGGTCGCGATGGTTTGACCGGTGCTTTGACTCACGCGGAGTTCATGAACACCGCCAAGCGCATGACGGAAAACGAAAGAGCCGGCGTCCTCTACATGCTCATGCTGGACATCGACAATTTCGGCGCAATCAATGAAAATTACGGATACGGCATCGGCGAAAGAGTCGTCAACGAACTATCCAACGTCATCAAGGAAACAATCCGAAGCTACGGTATCACAGGCAGAATCGCAGGGGATAAGTTTGCCATTCTCGTAGATTCGTTGACCGAATACGAGCTGATGCAAATTTCAAATCTGTTGAAAGAAGAATTCGAGCGCAGACAATTTGAGACACCGACCGGTCCGATTAGCGCCACTGTTAGTGGTGGCATCGCAGAGTTTCAACCCGACATGAATTTGAATACCTGGTTCTCCGCCACACGCCAGGTTTTGCAAACAGCTAAAAACCGTGGCAAGAGCATGATTCTGAAACGCGAGAAGTAGAAGGGTTTTATGCCGGACTCACGCCTGCCAGCGATCAGAGAGCATCTGGAAAAGCATCTCAAATCGCGCGTCAACGTATTAAACTTTTTCAAAGGGCCCATCCATCAACTGCCGGATGGGTTCTGCGTACTTGAGTTCGAACCAAATGAAAAACGCAATGTGTGGGTGTACGCCACATGCGGCATGTCCTGCGGCGACTCGATCCCCATCGAGCTCTTCCTGCTGTCGCCCATTCAAACAGCCGACCACGTAGAGCTTCTATACGCAGTTGCCCACTTTCATCTGACGGGAGCACCGCTGGACTTTTCACATACGGTAAATTTCGGTCGTCCCTGGCTGCCGGATTCCAAATGCGATCACGGTGTTATCTCAGCGATTGGAAGCGAAATCGACTCCGCGGAAATCAACGGAGAAGAAGTTCAATTTCTTTGGCTCATACCAATTACTGAGGCAGAACGAGAGTTCAAGAAAAAGCATGGCTTCGAAGCACTAGACGAAAAGTTCGCCGATGCCGAACTAGCCTGCGAAGATCCCCTCCGAAAAAGCGTAGTCTAAATTAGCGTGAGGGGCTCTGACGTGTTATCTTTGCAGCAACTGAGTGCGTTTTTGGGTCCGATTCTGCTTGTTTTCCCGGGTTTTTACCCAGCGTGTTTTCTAGAAACCGAACCAGTGCAAAAGTAACCGATTGGCGACGCATATACGCGCGCCGAAACAGATGTCATTTGGAGCATCTCTTTCGATTGTCGGCCCTCGCATTCTTGCTACAGATGGCGTCTGCACCCTTCGCCATCGCCCAGGGTTGAGCGGCATCAAGAAGTTTGGTGCCCGGTCTGAGCACTCACGGTGGTAAATTTCAACTTTCAGTAGGCTGGCGCGTCGCCGAAGCGAACAAGTCCTATTTTGCTTCGCGGGTAAACAAGGACTTTACAAGGCTCTGGAATCCTCACGAGAAGTTGAGCGTGATGGATGTGACGGCGGGCTATTCGCTCAATCGCCGCACAAGCATACTGGCTTCTCTGCCGATTGTTTTCAACGATTTCTCAATGCTCTATCCGCCCAAAGGTCCGAATGAGGGCACGAACAAGAGCCAGCCGGTGCGCGGCGTTGGAGACTTGAGTATCTTTTCGCAGACATGGCTGCTCGACAGTAAGAAGCATCCATTTGAAAACGTTGCACTCGGGGTGGGTCTGAAGTTTCCGACCGGCAACTGGAATTACAAAGGACTGTTGCCTGACGAAACCGGGCAGAATTTCAAAAATCGCCCAGTCTATCCTCCCGCAGTCATGCCGGGTGACGGAGGCTTGGGCGTGCTGGTTGGATACCAAGCTTACAAATCATTTTTGCAACCGCGCTTTCTCACTAACTTTTCGGTTTTTACTTCCGGCAACTATTTGATCAACCCACGCAATCAAAACGGCACACCATCAATGGTGGCAAGCCTTGGCGTTCCGCTGACGCCGAACTTTGCTGATGATTTAACGAACTCGGTCGCAGACACATACAACTTGCAAGCTGGGATCAACTGGAGACCTCCAGGTGTTTGGGACAAACCCAAGTTGAAAGGTCTGCGACTTCGCTGCACATACAATTGGGAAGGTCTCGCACCACGTGACTTGATCGGAGGCAATAGCGGATTTCGACAGTCAGGATACACAATGTCTGTCGGCCCCGGACTTGTGTGGGTGAAGGGACGCGATATCTTCCTTGTCGACGTGCCAATCACTTTTGCGCAGTACATCAATCCAAGCCAGTCGCTGTTGCCGGGGCTTCCTGGTCCGCCGGTCAACGGCATTCCGACTCCAGCTCCCGTTAACTTCAGAAGGCAAATGGGATTGGTGGCTCCCGTCGCGCTCACGATGCGGTATATCCGGACGTTTTAGACGCTTGGCCAATGCGACTCCAATTTCTGCCGAACCGAAGCTGGCAATCCTAACAAAAACTCGCAGGGGGCGGTATTCTTGCCGCCCGTCGTTGTTGCCAAACCAGAGACTGAATACGTTTGAAAGAAGCTAGTTCGCAAACCGGGCGATGCATGGCATCTACCCTACGCCAGAAGAATGCAATGTGCCCCCACGAACAGCTACGAAACTTTCTGCATCACTGCATTGAGTGCTTCCTTCACTTCCGTCATTGATGCAGGGCGATCGATGGCTTCCTTCGCGAGCATACGTTCAACGAGCTGCGCAAGTGCAGGAGGAACGTCTAGCCCTTTTGCAAACGGCTTTAGCTCGCCGCTTATGTGGAGGTTGAAAGTCTCCATGAATGACTTGCCGCGAAAAGGAACATTGCCGGAGAGACATTCGTAGATAACACAACCCAAACCATAGATATCTGTGCGAGCATCGATTGCGCTGCCCAGGCATTGCTCAGGGCTCATGTAGAGTGGGCTGCCGAAAGCCTCTCCGGTTTGGGACAACTTCTGATCGTCGCTATCCAAAATACGCGCCAAACCAAAGTCAACGACCTTCGCGTGTTCGCTTCCATCGTCCAACGGCGTCATCATGATATTGCTGGGCTTGATGTCTCGGTGAACAATGTTCTCGTCATGCGCATGCTGCAAGCCGTCCGCGACCTGGATCATGATTTCGACTGTGCGTTTGGCCGACAAACGCTTTTCTTCTCTCAAAATCTCATCAAGCGACATGCCTTGCAAGAATTCCATTACAAGATAAGGCACGCCCTCAATGATGCTGCATTCAGTGACGGAACACAAATTGGGATGCTGCAAACGCGCCATCGCCTTGCCCTCGCGCTGAAAACGTAAGACACTATCCCCCTTCGAAACAAACTGTTGTTGCAGAAATTTGATCGCGAGAACCTTGCTGAGAATCTTGTGCTCCACCTTGTATACGGTGCTCATGCCACCGCGCCCCAGGAACTCGAGGACCAAGTATCGACCTTCCAGCATTTGCCCGATTAGCGCATCATGAATGCTTAGCGGAATCTCGTCGTATGGACAGATTTTTGTATGAGAGTCGAACTCCTTCTCGCACTTGCTGCATTTTGCAACTCGCCAAGCTTTTCCTGAGAAACCGAAGGTGTTTTCCGCCTGACTTTGCGAGAATTGGTGGGAAAGGTCTTGCAAGCGTTGTTCAGTATTGCGCCGAATGTTCTGCTCGCTCTTGTAAGCAAAGACAAACTGATACATGACCGTGCCGAGGAAAACAAACATGAATGCGATTCCCAGCCCGGACTTCGCAAGACCCTCATCGAAAATGCCAAAGTGCACGAACACTGCTTTCGCTTCGGCAAATAGCGGCAACAAAATCATCGCGGAGAACAGACTCTGTCGCATCGCAGTTCCGAGCAAGTCCGGCTCAATCAAAGCACTGGTAAAGCCGCGCTCCGGACGTGCGGCCAGCATGGCAAAACCGAGACCAATCGAAGTAATCGCAAAAGCGACCGGCATTCGCACGCAGCCCCAGAGCGAACACAAGTTGGTATCACCAAGGATAAAACCAAAAACAGGCACCAGGCAAAGCGCAATCACGGTCACAGCGATCCATTGCCAGACTTGCACTCTCGCTTTCTTCCAAACGTCCATGAGCAGGTAAGTAACGCCTGTCAGTGCTTGCACTAAAGCAGTATCCGGTGTCATTACGCCTGGATATAAAAGTGGCACCAGTCTCTCGCTGTTAAATGAGAGGTTTAGACTCAACACCTCCCAATCCGCGCCAATCACACCCTCCACGCACTTTGCGGCAGCCATTGAAGACAAGACCGACACCACAATAAGTTTCGCAATTCTTAGCGGCTTTGATTCCGGAACAAACGCATCCACAGCGATGATGCACCCAAGCACAAAATAAACGAGAGCCACACCAAACGCTACGCTAGTGCCAAAAGGATGTTTGAAGATCTCGATGTCGGCATACCAGCCCAGCACGACCAAAAATGAAAGCAAGCCTACGATACCACCGGCGATGCCGGATATTTTCTTGAATCTGGCAGCCAGGTGTTTGCGCTCTTTCTCTGCTACTTGCATTGAAGTGCCTTTTGAAGGGCAGCCATGTAAATGTCTTTGCTCTTAGGTCCTTGAATCACCTTGATGCATTTCTTCTTTGCGGTGAAAACACCAACAATCGGAACGAATTGAGCATAGTCAGCTAGAAACGAATGAACTCCCAATTCCTTGGCCGTCTTTTGAGACTCTACAAGTCTTTCCTGAGAGCTGTCGAGCTCTACAAACGTAAAACAGTCCTTCATCTCGCCCTTAATCTCTTTCATGATCGGGCGGACAAGTTCGCACGCCGTTTTGCAATGCGTATCATAGATTAAAACGATCATTGCCGACTGTCCCTGCCCGTCTTGGGCTGAAACACTCTTGCTCAGAAAGGTCGAAATCGCCAAAACGCAACAGATTAAAAGGGCCAGAATGCGCTTCAATTTCACACTTCATCTCCCTGTAAAGCAAAGGGGTTGGACCTTTCGTCGTTTAATTTCGGCGGGCACAACTCTACTATCTGCGTTTTTGTACTTCAGTCCATACATGGATAGATCTTCTACATTCTACCCAGGGAAGGTTCGGAAACTCGAAAAACTGACCACCGCCACATAGATCCTCTGGTAATAAGGGAAGACGGACAAAGACACCTGATGAAATTCGCTTCCGGAAGTCCGAAAACGCGCCGCCATTAGTGTTTTCCGCATAAGCCTGAAATAGAATTGCAACAACTCGCCCATAAGTTCGATATGGACGTATAGGTGAGAAGCAATGTCGAAATACAACACCAGGGAAGCAGAACCATTTGTAGCAGGTTCGCTCATCGCAGCAGAGCACTTGATGGACGAAGCGCGCGAAAACACATTTGGACCTCCCAACATTTCAGTTACCGACTGCAAATTTTTTTCTGGCAAGCCGCTTGCAGTGGACATCGACAGAGATAAGGACGGTAAACCTGATGCCACTGGCGAAATTACCTATTCCTTTTTCGGATACATGGACAAAATTGATGTAAAAGGAAGCGATGGCACCAAACAATATTCCATTCAATTCGACAGAACGCTCGGCGTGGTCAATCATGCAAAGCTAGACTTCAAGGCTGACGGCACATCAGAAGCGACCTTCTATCCTAATTACGCGTGGTTTTCAAATAAAGTTCATGGTCTCAAGATAGACACAAATGACGATGCGAAGCCGGATCAATCACTTAAATTTAGCCGTGGTTTTTTCTCTGGTTACATACACAGCGCTCAGCTGGACAAAAACAATGACGGCAAAGCAGACAACTACTACGATCTCAAACGCCATTGGTTCAGTAGTAATCTCAGCCAGTTGGAGAAGCGGAAAGAATAGCAGTCAATCGGACTATGCAAACTAAACTTCCCTTCACTGACCATAGTTGCAATGGAACAGTCCGGATACGTATCACTGAGTTTAAATGGCGGTATGCGTGTTACATCGAACTTGGTCAGTACGACAGAGCGTATCGTGATTACGAAAAATATTTGAATTCCAATCCACTGGATAGCGACCTTTTATGTTCAGAAATTTGTCCAGCTAGACGCCGGCTCGCGAGAATTTCATAAAACCAGTGGGATGACGGACTCAAGCACCTACGGTTCCACAATCGGAGGCATTGTGAACCCATCGTGCTCGAAGTGTCACAGGAGTTGCGAGTCTTAAGGCCTGGTGGTTGAGAATCCCCCATCGTTTTACATTTACGACGGTTCGGGAATAGTGCATTTGAGCCTTTTGTACTGCCTGACTATGACCCAAAACGAAGGCAAAAATACCCCTGAGAAGATGCTGCTCAAAGGCAAGGTGGAAATCACCAAGGCGCCGGAAGATCATCTTGAGCGAACGATGCAAAAATGGTCCATGGATGGCGGAATGGTTTGACAATTCCTACCAAAGATCCCATCACGTAGTATATGTAGAGGGCAAAACACCAGGGGGAGAGTTCAAGATTTGGGATCCCTTCGAAGGTACAAAATATGAGATGACTCTGAAGCAATTCCTGCTGCTATGGAATGGAAAATCGTTATTTAAGAAGTAAAACAATGGTCAAAGGATGCCAGTTTGTGCGGGTAATCACACATGATTGCAATTGACGAAAAGTATCTACTGCAGCTGAAGAATGCTGGATTGTACGTCTCCGGACCGTTTCCAGAAGGTCACGTCTGGAAGTACGGCATCAGAGTAGCAAAGCCAACGTCAACGGCCGGAAACTCGATTCCAGACTATCATTTCACGTGTGGAAGTGTTCCGATTGACGCACCAGCTCTAGTTCTGTACCCGTCCAATGGAAAGTGGGTAGTTCTAGCGCAAGAGAGTGTACCATCACCAGGCCCAGGTGACTTTGAGAACAAATGGTCAAACCTTCAAGAAGCGGTTGATGACGTACTCGATTTTTATCTCGGTGATCCGCAGCGAATGTCAAAATTGGCATAACGACTATGCCCAATATCGACGAGACATACCTGCAGCAATTGCGCGACATGAAGTTGTATGTGTCGAAGCCGTTTGCGCCTGGGCGTGCTTTTGAGTATAGCGTTTGGATTGCAAAACCCACTTCAGTAAGTGGAAATCGCATCGACGGTTATGACAGCCTGTGTGCATCGATTCCAATTGACGCGCCCGCCGTAATGCTGCAACCAACAGATGAAGGCTGGGTGGTGTTAAATCAAGAGCATTCAATTCAGGGCCCTGGCGACTTTAGAAATATCTGGAAAACCCAACAGGAGGCAGTAGAGGATATTCTAGATTTTTACTTTGGAAATCCAGAACGCATGAACGTGATTCAAGAGCGCGTTTCTCGCCATGGGGCATTGAAGACAGACTAACATCGATTGTCTGGAATAGAGAAAAGGCGCCGGTCTCCCAGCGCCTTTCTTTTTGAGATTCTCAGCTACGCGATAAGGGCATTATTTAGACCTAGCATCGCGTTATGTAGACGGGTCGACGCATGGCGTCGACCCTACATTACAGAACCTAGTCTTGGAGGTTTACCCAGACAGACTTGATGTTGCTGTAGAGCTCGATCGAGTGCTTGCCGAGTTCGCGACCATAACCGCTCATCTTGTAGCCGCCGAATGGAACTGCAGGATCGAATGCGTTGTAGCAGTTGACCCAGATGGTTCCGGCTTTGATTTGTGCAGCGAGCTTGTGGGCTTTCTTAACGTCTTTGGTCCAGACAGCGCCAGAGAGACCGAAGGTGGTCTTGTTGGCTTGTTCTGCAACTTCTTCGACGGTTTTGAAAGGAATAACTGCGAGGACGGGTCCGAAGACTTCTTCCTTAGCGATACGCATATCGTTGGTGCAGTTAGTGAAGATGGTCGGCTCAACGAAGTAACCTTTTTGTTGATCCTTCGGTGTTCCGCCGCCACAAGCGAGCTTCGCGCCTTCTTTTTGCGCGATGTCGATGTAGTTGAGGATGCGCTCTTGCTGTTCTTTCGAAACTTGCGGTCCGATTACAGTCTTCTCGTCCAAACCATGACCTTGTTTGATCTTGGAGACGCGCTCCGTGAGCTTCTTCATGAACTCATCATGGATGGAGCTCTCGAGGAAGAGTCTGGAGCCTGCGCAGCAAACTTGTCCTTGGTTGAAGAAGATACCGGTGATGGCGCCTTTGACGGCTGCATCGATGTCGGCATCAGCAAATACGATGTTAGGAGCCTTGCCGCCGAGTTCTAGAGAAACTCTCTTCAGGTTGCCGGCAGAAGCTTTAACGATGATGCGACCGGTGTTTTCTTCGCCGGTGAATGCGACTTTGTCGATGTCCATGTGCTCGGAGATTGCAGAACCTGCAGAGTCAGGACCAAAGCCGGTGATGATGTTGATTACGCCTGGTGGGAAACCAACTTCCAATGCCAATTCACCGATGCGGAGAGCGGAAAGTGGAGTTTGTTCTGCCGGCTTGAGGACAACAGTGTTGCCGCAAGCGAGTGCAGGACCTAGCTTCCATGCTGCCATCAGCATTGGGAAGTTCCAAGGAATGATTTGTCCAACTACGCCGACCGGCTCGCGGAGGGTGTAGGTGAAGAAGTTGGAATTTGCGTTGATGGTTTCGCCTTCCAACTTGGTTGCCCAACCAGCGTAGTAGCGGAAGGTTTCAACGGTTTGAACAACGTCAACATAACGCGATTCGTTGATCGGTTTGCCATTGTCGAGAGTCTCGATTTGTGCCAATTCGTCTGCATGAGCTTCGATTGCATCAGCAAGCTTCATGAGCAAGCGTTGACGCTGTGCGGTGCTCATCGTGCGCCAGGGACCGGTTTCGAAAGCCTTTCTTGCTGCCTTGACTGCTTTGTCTACATCAGCCTTGCCGCCTTCTTGAACCTTCGCAATGACCTCTTCGGTTGCCGGGTTGTAAACTTCGAAGGTCTTGCCCGATTCAGCGTTTACCCACTTACCATCGATAAGGAGCTGTTTCGGTCTGGCAAGAAAGTCCTTGCAAAGTAATTCTTTTTCCATAGCTACGGCCACGTTTCGACCCTCCAAGGAGTAAGAGAATTTCGGTCCCGCCAAGGACCGCTATATAAGTAGCTTGCCAAGCCGCCAGGGCTTGCAACGCCATTGGGATATCATCCGCCATTTATTGATAAAAGATAAAAGTCTTAAGCATCCTCTAATATCCTTAAAAACCGGGACGGGCTATCGGTTTTGGCGGGGTACCGCGGTGTAACGTTGCACGCAAAACATCTCGTTGCGTGCGTTTCAGGGGTTTGGCAAGCATGCCAATACTTTGCCAAAACCCGACGGTAAATTGGCAACATGAACAGCAGTCGCCTCCCAGCGGCAAGTTAGACCCCCCTTCGAAATACATTCCTAAAGCGCAAAGGCAGCAGGCCCGGCGCAATCTCGCTACGCCTAGAAACGGAGATACAGCTATGCCCCCCGAAAAGAATTCGCAACCAACAGCAGTCGAACAAGAAGCAAAATCAACACTGGATATGTTCACCAGAGTCGCAGATGGACAAGGGAATTTGACTCAAGTATTCAGAGAAATTGAAAAGGACAGAGAAGCATTCGGCATCGGCTCGGCAAAAGAAAAGGCATACACTGAAAGCGTTCACTGGAAATTGGTGAAGAGCAATCTCTTGCCTGAAATTAGTTTGAAGTATGCATCCGCCAACTACGACAACCTGTCCAAAGATGGCTATATCACTGATGATTCGTTCAAGCGCTTCAGAGTTGCGGCGTACAAAGATATGAGTTCCATTGAAAAGTCGATGACGCATTTTTTGATGAAAAGCTACGACGATTTGAAGAATCAAACGACTCCAGGTTACGGAACATGCGTCAGCATGGATGACATCAACATGGCGATAGACAAGGCGAAAGCGGCTCGCAGTGGCGATGCGGCTTCAGATGGTCCACTCGGACAAGTAACAAGTGCAGCCAGTCCGAAAGTACGCGAGATGTTTTCCGCTCTCACCGCCAATGGTGGCGACCTGGCATCGAAACTAATGGATAGTTTCGAAGGTGGCATCACAAAAGAATCGATCAAACACGCCTTGGATTATGACGCTCACTACCATAAACTCCTCAGCAAGACTGAAGTTCCGGTGGTTAGAAACATGCTAGACACGTTTGACGATATCTCGGGTGGTGATGGACTGATCACACCGTTGGATCTCAAATACTTCGGAGGCAAATACGGCCAAAGTACGTCAGGAATTTCACGCGAAGCACCGAGACGCACTTCGGATGATCCAATCAAATCATTCGGAAAATGGGAGTAAGCCGTTGTTATAGATTTTTTCGGTAGGGGATTCTAAGCTCATGCCCAGCCTGGAAGGCGCTGACTAGAAATGGTCAGCGCCTTTCTGTAATAGGGTTTCTTCCATATAGCTATCGGCGGGCGGGATGTATCCCGCTCCTACAAAAACCACGCTATCGGCGGGCGGGATGTATCCCGCCCCTACAAAACCACGATTTGCACGGCTGGAACATTCTGTTCCTATGATAGAGAAATTGTAAGAGGGGCGGCATAAATGCCGCCCGAGCACTCCTCAAGTTAATATTGGTTACTCACAAAGAATTTCGCACAAATCTTGCCAGGAAATCTCGTTGATTTCGTTTTCTTCCAGGTCATTCATGTCAAACTCCAGATGAATACCGAAATCTGTCATCGCGTCAAATTCATCGTCAAAATTAGTAATTGCTTCCAATTGAGTTTCCTTTATCCACAAAAGTGGGCGATTTTCGACTGTTCCAAAGCTAACCGGACATCTGGAAGTTTTAGGAGGAGCCACAACACCGATCGTCCAGATTGAACGCGTGCGGCGATTTTTCCACTAAAAACTAATCCAACGAACTGGCTCGGGCGTAGGCATCTTTGGATTCTTCTGCCTTTCCGAGCTTGTCGTAGCATTGGCCTAAGTAGAGGAGAACACCGCGCAATTGCGGGGCTTTTGTTCCGTATTTCTTTTCTTGCAATGTCAAAACACGTTCGAACTGCGTTTTCGCGCTGTCGTAGTCTTCGAGCATCATGAAGAGGTCTGCGTTGCTCTCCATCACATCGATCATACTGTTCAACTCTGAATCACTTTTCTTGTCCAGCATCTCCTTCAGCTTGCGGGCGCGGATGCGGGCGCGGTCAGGGTTTGCGTCATGGAAGTAAGACCAACCAAGCCATGCAAGATCGCGGTAATAGTCCTTGCCGGGAGTTCCGTGTAACCGATCGGATTCTGCTAAAACAACTTCGAATTGCCGAGCGGATTCTTTATATGCTTGCGATTCATAGTACGCTCTGCCGAGGCTTTCCTCGACCCAAAGGAAGCTTGGATGAAACTCGCCGCGCGCCTTTTTGTAGGTGGCGATGCTGTCCGAAAGATACTTGATCGCTTCAGGAAACTTCTTCTGCAACAGCATCATTTCGCCAACACAACTCATGTCATATGCGACATCGAAATGGTCGGTACCCAGCCCTTTGGTATCAAGTGCAAGAGCTTCTTTGTAGTAGTTTTCTGCTTGCGCGAAGTTTTTCTCGCGGGTCGTTAAGAAAGCCAATTCGCGCAGAGAAATCGCAACTGTTTCGTGCTCTGCACCATAGACCGCCTTAGCCGTTTCCAGACTTCTCTGCAGCGTCTTCCGCGCTTCCGCATCGTGCTTTTGATCAGCCTGCGCCTTACTCAAACCCATGAGCGTGAAATGCCCGCAAACGGTGTTTACTGCATTCAACGCTTCATATGATGCAAGGGCTCGCTCGTATGATTTTTCCGACTCTGCCGAGTTGCCTTTTGTACTTTCGTAGTTGCCTCGCAAAGTTTCTCCAGCAGCGCGCAAGGCGATTGCATAAGAGCCGGAGAAAAGCTTCGGCAAAAGTCCGCCGCCTGTGAAAATCGTAGTCGGCCAGTGGCGCGTAGTGTATTGAGTTTCGCCAAATCCAAACGAGGCGAATGCAAAAATGGAGACTACCAAAACCGCCAGGAGGATCTTCATCGCGGTGAATGGTGCGCGCTTCTTTTTCTCGTAGGCAGCAGCACCAACCACACTCGGCGCTGCACCATCTCCGCTCGGCGTTGCACCTTCCACATTCGGCGTAACGCCTTCCACATTCGGCGTTACGCCTTCCACTCCCGGCTCTGTACCTTCCACGCTCTCCACGTCTTCTGCATGAGGCAAACCGGCTTGCCCATCGGGTTCGCCGGTTTGATCAGTTGTTTCGTTTTTGGGAAGCGCATCGTCCATGGACGAGCCCTCAGAAGTCTATGCGAATTTTGGTTTGAATTCTGGTTTGACTTCGGGGTCTTGCGGCGCTACGTCCACTTCGGGCGGAGGCGGAACTTTGAGAACATCGCCACCCGAAACCGCTGTCGGAGGTGTTTCCGGCGGATCATCCACTGGCGGCAAGCCAGCAGCAATACGCCTGTCCACTTCCTCCATGATGGCATCGACTTCCTTTCTGTCGAGAGTTTCTTTCTCAAGCAGAACTTTGACGATGGCATCCATGTGCGGACGATATTTGATAAGCAGGTCTTTCACGCGATCGTATTGAACGGTCACGAGCTTGCTCACTTCCTCGTCGATAATCGTCGCGATGTTTTCACCATAATCGCGTTCGTGTCCGAAATCGCGACCAAGGAATACTTGTTCGTGACGCTTACCGAAGGTCATCGGTCCGAGTCTGTCGCTCATACCAAATTCAGTCACCATGCGGCGAGCCAGTTTGGTGCACTTCTCGAGGTCATCGTGAGCGCCGGTTGTGATTTCACCATATACGGTTTCTTCAGCAACACGACCGCCAAGACTGACACCGATCTGATCGATAAGCTGCGAACGCGTCTGGGTGAGGACATCTTCTTCTGGGAAGAACATCGTCAAACCAAGAGCGAAGCCGCGCGGGATGATAGTTACTTTGTGCAGCGGATGTGCGTTCTTGAGCAAAATGCACATCAACGCGTGACCAACTTCGTGATACGCGGTCATCGTTTTTTCTTTGACCGAAATCAGTCGAGTCTTCTTCTCGGGACCAGCGATAACCTTATCAATCGCCAATTCCAAGTCGTTCATCTCAATCTCGCGCTTGTCAGCACGTGCTGCTATCAATGCAGCTTCATTGATCAAGTTGGACAAATCTGCACCAGTAAAACCTGGCGTGCGACGAGCAAGAGTTTTGAGCTCAACGTCTTTTGCAAGCGGCTTTCCGCGTCCGTGCACATTGAGAATTTGCTCGCGCCCGAGTACGTCCGGACGATCGATAACAACCTGACGGTCGAAACGGCCTGGTCTCAAAAGTGCCGAGTCCAAGATGTCTGGGCGGTTAGTGGCAGCGATTACGATAATTCCGGTCGTGCCTTCAAAGCCGTCCATTTCAACCAGCAATTGGTTGAGAGTTTGTTCGCGCTCGTCATGACCGCCGCCGAGACCAGCGCCACGCTGGCGACCGACTGCGTCAATTTCGTCGACGAATACGATACAAGGTGCATGCTTCTTCGCTTGATCGAAGAGGTCGCGTACGCGGGACGCACCGACACCAACGAACATCTCAACGAAGTCCGAGCCGGAGATGCTGAAGAACGGCACGCCAGCTTCACCGGCTACTGCTTTGGCAAGCAAAGTCTTACCGGTACCGGGTGCGCCGACAAGCAGAACGCCACGCGGGATGCGGGCACCAAGGGCTTGGAATTTTTCCGGGCTCTTCAAGAAGTCAACGATTTCTTGCAATTCTTGCTTGGCTTCATCGATGCCGGCGACGTCGTTGAAAGATACTTTCACCTTGTTGTCGACCATGAGTTTGGCGCGACTGCGTCCAAAACTCATTGCCTGATTACCACCAGATTGTGCGCTGCGGAACATAAACAAGAATCCGACCAGCAGCAAGATTGGCAAGAAGAACGAGCTAATCAACTGGAACCAGAAGCTGGACTTATCCGGCTCTTTCACATCAACAGTGACTCCGGCTGCGTTCAGCTCTTTGATCAAATCTTCTTTGGCTTCCGCCGGCAAAATCACCGATCGCTCGCGATCGCTGCCTGCCACCTTGAAAAAGCCAACGTTTTCGCCGTTGGTGAGGGTTGCTTTCTGAATCTGGTCAGCCTTGCCTTCCTTCAACAGATTTTGCAATTGCGAGTAAGTCAGCGGCTCTTCGCGACGGCTAATGCTCGTCAACGAGAACACGAAGATCACCAGCACGACCAACAAAAAGAAAACGGCCCAAGTTGTTCCGTACTTCCTCATTCCTGCCACTCCAGATACCTAATCCTCAGATTATAACATGCTAAGTCTACCACCCTAAGCCTGAACCTGCCTGCCTTTCCGGTCTTTCTTAAGAGTTCGAAACCTCAGGCTATCCGGCTGTTTTCGGGTTCTGCTGCGATTAGCCCGCAGCCGGCTTCTGTCTTAGTACGTCAAGTGTTTCCAATACTGTCATCGTAACGTTTTCATCTAAAAGTTGACGGGGGTAAACGCGGATTGTGCCCTGTTAGATACATTGCAAAGTAGCCGATTCGCTGAAAACCCATCTGGGAGTGACTACGCAAAAGCCGCGAAAAAATTAACTTCGCTTAACCCGCCTTGGATACCGCAATATTCTGCGGTTTAACAAAACGCCGAGTCACCAACACCAATATCCAAGAGCTTGAGAACATGCGTAGCCAAGCCTGTCACGCGAAGTTTTTCACTAATGCCGACACCGGGAACCCAGACCACTTCCTCTCCGCAAGCAAGCACGAATTGCTTGCTACCCGGCGTGGGTTCTTCATCTTCCGGCTTGTGTGTGTGCAAAAACTTCTTCAGTTTCACCATCTCTTGCATACCGAAAGGTTGGATCAAATCACCCGCTTGCCTTTCTCTGATCACAAGCGGACTCTTGACTTTGTCGAGCGAGACAATCGCTTCGAATGAATCTTCGGACGGAAAGCGCTTCGGTTTACGTTCTGCGCCTTCGAGCGCTTCGACAAACATCACCTTGTTGAGCGCCGGAATAATCGTCATGCCCGGAACCTTAACCTCTATGGGATCTCCGAGCACTACCGCGGCATTCTTCGCCTTCTCTTCCTTGTCGACAAACATCAAACTATCCTTGCCTTTCACGACGTCCCAACGTTCGCTCAAACTAATTGCTCGCATCGCTGGGTCTGAGTAATCGAGGTCAAATTCATTATGACCTTGCGTCATGGCAACCAATTTCTCGACTCGCTCGAAACTAACCTCAATGCCTCTGGACCTTAGAGCCTGAGCAAACATCCGTCGCTTGAGCGCCACCGGAAGCGGCGTCAGTTTCGCCAACTGCCAACTATTGACACTCTTCCCTTCCACCTCGGCGATTTGGCTTGAGCACAAAGTTTTAAGCAACTCTTCATCATCCGAAATTAGCTTACGCATATTCTCCATGCGCATTGCGAAGTCTGGAAACTCGCCCTCTATGCGGGGGATAATCTCCGCCCTAATAAAGTTGCGCGCGTAATTCAGCTGCGAGTTAGACGAATCTTCACGCCAACTGATTTGCAAATCTTTCAATAGGTTTGTAATTTGCTCGCGCGAAACATCTATAAGCGGGCGGCAAATCAACAAATCGTTTTGCCGGCGAACGCAAGGAATGCCGCGTAATCCCGCCGCTGCCGTCCCACGGAAGGCGCGGAAGAGGAGAGTTTCAACCTGATCATTTAGATTGTGCGCGACGGCAACAATGCGAGCGCCAATGTCTTTCGCATGTTTCTCAAAAGCCGAATATCTGAACTCTCTCAAGGCGTTTTCCCCGCCTTGGGCTTTAAAAGACGCAGACTGCTCGTCAGTAGCAATTGTTGAGACAAAACCCAACTCAAAGTTTTTCGCGAGCTGCTGACAGTACTGAGCGTCCTTAGCAGATTCCTCTCCGCGCATTCGATGATTGACATGGCAGATAGTGATCGATGAAAACACGCCGACCGCTTGAGAAACAATCAAACTAATCAAAAGCGCCACTGAATCGGATCCGCCGGAAACCCCAACCAATAGAGGTTCTGCGCCTTGATCCGTTATTACTTCGACCCCTCTTTTGCTCGCAACAGAAGACTTATCGGCGCCACCGCTGAAGATACCGCCTGGAAGAAGCGGAAGACTTTCTTCAAGCGACGTCCAGCTGTAAAACTCATCCGACCGCACAGAGCTTCGCTGCGCCACTAGAGCATTGGCGATGGCCATGCGTCTTGAAACCCTCTTACTCCACGCATGATTCTGGGCAACCTCCTTTAGATTTAGATTCTTCGGAATTCGAGGTTCGCTCATATCGAGTTTGAAAGGTAGAGGCTAAAGACGGGAATAAAAGGTGAAACAAAGACAGGCTATTGATCGTCAGTGTTTTCTGTTCTGAAGTGCCGATTAACTCACTGGGTGTCCATAACCCAATCAGGTCAGTATTTACACCCAAGACTCGTCGCAATGTTTGAGTTATTCTAGTCAGTAAATTGCATTCAAATACGCGAGTCTATCAGGCAAGTCAAATAGGCGCCCGCTAAACGGAGCTAGTTTAAATGAAATTCCCAAGAGCTGCTACCTTATTCGCTTCCGCGGTTTTATTCGCGAATTTGGCAGCTCCATACGCCCCTGCAGCACTCGCCTCAGATTGGGAAGAAGACGGGGGAGCCAAGCCGGCAGTCGCACCACCGCCGGCGGAAACTCCACCAGAGCTTGTGCAACCGCGCAAGAAGAAAAGAATGAAGATGCAGACGGGTCGCATCGAAGCGAATGACGGTGATTTGCAGGGCTTGAAAGGTCGCACGGGAGCCGGCGACGATACTCTCCGGGGCGGCGCCGATCAAGGCGCTTTGCAGGGCAGCGCGCAGGATGACGGCGACGGTTCGCTGACACCGATGAAACCGACAATGCAGAACGGACGCCCATTGCTTCAAGGCAATGCTATGCAATCGGACTTTGGTCCGGCCGGAGACCCTGACATGGACGATCAAGAGCTCCAGGTCGAATGGGACAAGTGGCGTAATAAATTTCTCTGGGCCGTTCAGTCGGGGGTACAAGAGGCTCTCAACAACCCGGATGACGTAGACCTGCGATACGACCCGCGCCGAGGCATGGTGGTCGTTCGTTTCCCATTGGGCACAGTGGCGTGGTTCCACTGCAAAATCTCGGCAGACAGACATATTGTTAGCGCCAAAATCAAGCAAACGTCGGGATTTCCGAACTTTGACCAGGCGGTTCTGCATTCCATAATGGCGCTAGAAGGGTCATCCTACTTGCGTTTTCCCCGACGCTCACAAAGGCAATTTGTTACTCAAACAGCCGGCATCAAGACCTCTGACAGTCCAGAGCGTCAGTACTTCAAGTTCGGCGATGTCGAGCGCTATCGCGTCCCAGGTCAGTAATACCAACTTTCCAGTCAGCAATACATGGTTTTCCACCGCAGGGAAACCTAATTTGATACGTTCAAATTGATAAAGATTGGCACAGGAGGGAATCGAACCCTCGACCTGGCGGTTATGAGTCGCCCGCTCTAGCCGACTGAGCTACCGTGCCACGTATTGCTCCGAACTTTGATTATGCAAAGAATGCGGGCGCAGTGTCAAGGCGGGTCAGTTCCTTTAGCGGGGAATAAATGGGTTAGAAATCAGTATTAAGGGAGAGTCCAAGGCATGTTAGTCGTGTTCGAAATAGTGTTCCTGATCGTAATGGGGATCATCGCAATCGTTACGATCGTTACCGTCGGACGTCCTCTTGCCATTGCCTATGCTGACAAAGTCAAAACGAAACATTTAGAGATGGAAGACGAGCAGACGAAACAAATGAATCTGCGAATTGCCGCGCTGGAAGAAGAGACGCGTGAGCTAAAACAGCAGCTTTTGTCCATTCAAGAGTCGAAAGATTTCGATGCGCGCTTGCTGGAAAAGGGCAAAGGCTAGATCTCAATGAAAGGAATTGTCGCATTCAAGCAAAATCGCGGAGCCTAAAAGGCTCCCGGGCGCCATCTTAACGAATTTCGAGCAACTTTTTTCCAACGGAATTGGAACTCTAAGCATCGCATTGCGTCATCCAGACACGAACAAACGCAAGCAACTTAAACGCTCGCAATGAGCGAACTGCTAAGGAGGAAACAATGGCAGAGTGTATTACAGATAAAGATTCTTCTTACTGCTACATGACCGAAGAAGAACTCAAGGAAGCGAAAATGAATCGCGTAGCCCGATTGACTGTGGTTGCTGCTGCTGCCGCATTGCTCTTCTCGTTCGTCGCGATTTCGAACTTGAATCATGACGTCAACAAGACCTTGAACAACAAGGTTGCCGCAGTTGAAAACAAACTGGATGGCGACGTTGGCTATAGATTCAAAGAAAAAGTAAGAATCGAAAATACCTACTAAACGAATGGTATTGCCGAACACAATTGTGGAGATGGAGTCAAATCCATCGCTACTTAAGCGGAAGCGACGCAGAAATGCGTCGCTTTTGTTTTGCAACGCGCACAGCAGAGCAGTTCAGCAGCGCGCTTTCAGCAGAGCGTGGGGGCGCGATTCAGCAGAGCGTGGGGGCGCGTTGCACGCGCCCATTTTTTCACTAGCGCCACCTAGGGCGCTGACTTCTCCGTCAAGGGATTCTCCAGCAGCGGAATCTTCTCACGCGTCGAGGAATCCTTATTCACTTCCATCGATTTGATGATGAACGATGGGCAAATCAGGTGCGTCCAGTTCTCCACACCTCGTCCCACCATCGACGCTTTCTCCTCGCCGCCAATCATGTCGATGTCTTTCAGAACTCGCACGGTTTGAGGTTCAAAACGAGCACCGCGCACCATCTCTTCTTTATCTGTATCGACCCAATGCTTAACCAAAATTACCGGTCTCGGCAGCACATTATTCTCAACGACAGTGTTCAAAGCAACAGAGTCAGGCATGTTCAGCATCGAAGCTGCATTCGGATCCAACAGCCTTTTCGCAATCAGGAAATAGGGAAGATCCGCTTCCTTCGCCAATTCTTTCGCACGCGCTATTAGATCCTCCTTTGTACTTTTGCTGTCGGAAGTAACAAAAACTATGCTGGTCGAACCACCAAACCCATTTGCATGTCCATTTGAATGTTGACTGTACTTTGTTGGTGAACGATCTGTGCAGAGTGTCTTTAAGACCCCCTTCGACACTAGCACTACGCGCTTGGCTCTTACGCCTTGCACGTCGAAATTGTATCCACCAAACAAAGGCGCACCGTTGTATTCACGAGCGAAAGGATCGTCGATCACTGTTAGCTGGCGCGGCAAAATCTTCTTGCCAATCTTCTCGGCAAACGGCTTGGAGACTTGTGATACAGAGTCGGCAGAAAGTGATTCCACCTGCGAGCCAAGATAGTCGCAGAGCATTTGCTCCATGAATTCTGCTGCCGCTTGGTCTTCGAAAACAACGGGTCCATCGTAATCTTCAATAGTAGGAGCATCTTGCAGAGTCATCAATCGCTCCGCCAATTGCTTTGCTTTGGCTTCAAATTGTTCGAACGCCGGTAGATCTTTCTCCGTGTGACCGCCAAAGACTTCGATATCTTTTATGCGCTCTCCGTCTTTGGCTTGAGTGCTGGCGGCTATGGTAAGAATCCAATCTTCAGTGTCATCAACAATGCGAACCTTTTCGCTGCTCACGAAGCTTCTGTTGCTAACGCTCGCTTTAAAATTGACAAGCGACAATTGAATGGCCAGATAGTTGCGGAAAACTGCCGACACCCTTTTCGCACAATCTATCCATTTCGCTTCATCCACGATCAATGGACGCGCTTTGCTTATGCTTACCTCTGGCTCTTCTTTCGAGAAATCATCGAACTTATTGTCGATGTTGTTGCGCTTGTAGTGAGCCTTCTTCTCTTCGAGTGTTTCGACAGCGTTCTTGTAATCGCTGTCAGTAGAGAGCCATATTTTGCGACGAATGGCATCATAATTGTTGTCGATAGTAAGCCCAGAAGAACCACTATTGTTCGGTGACTCTCCATAGAACTTCGTATTATCGAACTCATAGCTGCCAACTCGCACAGTTGGTTCGAGAGAGCGCCAACGAGAGTGGCTGCGTCCGGTGAGAAAACCGAGTGAAGCCGTTACTTCGAATCTGTCGGTTTCTGTAGAGTCATAGCTAATGTAATAGGGCGCGGAATGACCGTCGAGGCGCAGACGTTGCAGCGAGCGCTCCATCTCGTCCGTCATCGCTTTCATAACAGTGTCTTCAACTGTCACAGCAAAGCACGGTGATTGAAGCACCAAAAGTGGTGCGAGCGCTAACGTAGCAATTCGTTTGAAGGAACCGTAGGGGCGGCATTCTTGCCGCCCGGTGCCGGCGGCTCGCCTGTGCTCCCACGTCGGGCGACGCATGGCATCGCCCCTACAAAGCATGGATGCCAATCGTTTCAACATCAATGCTTCACCCCGCGTTGGCGAGACTCGTGCAATGGGTCTGGAAGAAGCGGAGGCTTATTGTGCGATTTCGCCTGACGCGCAACTTCAACCGTTTTCACCAGCAGGCTCGGGGAAGAAGCCGATACCGGAATCCAACCCGACTCGGCACCACATACGCCGTTGAAAGTCTGAACATCATTTCCGGCGGCAAGAATCAATTCCAAAGACGCAAGCGGTGTTCCAACGATATCTACGCCACGCAGCAGCTCGTCCGGTCTTCCGTCCGGAAAGACCTTCGTTACCCGCAGTGGAAACAAATTATAGATTTGAGGATCAGACGAGCGCGTGAGTGTAGAACCACCCTCAATATCATCAAAAATCAGACCGTAAGGTTTTTTCTGCCGCTTAATCTCCTTAATAAGTAATGCTCGCAATTCTTGAGGGCTGACCTGGTTTTTCACATCAGCAACAACCATGAGGTTGGCTTGCCGCGCAACGGGAGCGCGCCCTTCACGGCAACGACCATGTCCATTGGAGTTTTTGAAACCACGGATAGGCGAATTGCTCATCAGGAATTTTCTGAGAATGCCTTTGTCCACCAACACAACTCTCTGCGAAGGCACACCTTCGTCATCGAACTTGTAGTAGCCATTGAGCGTCGTCTTGCCCAACTTCGACGTGCTCGCGTCATCAATCACAGAAATAAATTTCGGCATTACTTGCATGCCGACTTTGTCCGTAAATGTGCGCCCTTCACTCTCGTCCTTCTGGCGATGACCTTCGATTCTGTGTCCGAAAATCTCATGGAAAAACACCGCCGCAGCCTTCCCTTGCAAAATGACAGGTCCAGCGTAGGGCTGCGCCACTGGCGATTTACGCAGTTTATCCAACGACTCACCGAGCTTCCTTGCCATCACTTTCAGCGTGGTGACGTCCGGCATTCTCTTCAAATCGTCAACTTCAGCTCGGTCAATCAGCCACAAAACCATTCCATCATTCGCAACAGTGTCAGCGTACAAACGGGCATCGTAGCTGACTCTTTCGTCTTCGATCGCAGTGCCGGTGCTGGTCACCAAGTAACGGCGCAACCTCTGAGCGGTCAGATCAACATCGCCTGTGCGAATGAAAGGAAACTCGCGAAATACTGCTGAAGCCTCGCGCGCTTGCGACTCCCACAGCAGATGGTCAACATTCATCGGCTTTTTCGGAGTGAAGGAGACTTGAGGTTTGGCGACAACATAGTCGTCGGAGCGATCATCCTCTGCAACGAGAACATCTTTGTTAGCCTTCACTTGAGCGTACTTCTTTTGCGCCAAACGAATCGCCGCATCGGTCTTCAGCCAGATGATATTGCGCAGCGCCATCTTGTCGTCTTCATAGGGAAGCTGCACCTCGTATCCGAAGGTTTCTCGCGAACCGAACGAATCGTCCTTCGGAATTTTATGACTGTTATCCAGCTTCGGGCTGCCAACACGCAGTTCAACATCGAGTGTTCGCCCACGGGAAATATCGAACTTCTCACGGATGCTGCCATAGTCTCCTGAAACATTCGCCAATTCGCGTTCAAACACACGATATGCGACGTAATAAATTGGCGCATCGCCCGCGTTCTTCAACCGCGAGATGGTACGCGCCATCTCTTCTTTGAGAGCCTGCATTACAATACTGTCGGTTTCGGCAGCAGTCAAAGACTGCTTTACGGGAAATATGACAGGTACAAGCATTAGCACAAGGGCGGCAGAAACAGCTGCACGCAAACTATTGTAGGGTCGACGCCATGTGTCGACCGGGCGATGCGCGGCATCGCCCCCACGGGAAACGTGCGCATGCAGTGCATCCCCACGGGAAACGGGCGCATGCGATGCGCCCCTACGAACTAGGCCGGCGAACAGCCGGTGCAACCAGAGAAATGACACCATCGATAGCAGCCTGCGTGCCTGCACTTTACGCCCTAACTTCGATAGCCTGAGCCGAAGGCGTCAGGGACTTGTGCCAATCGACAAACCGTTTTACACCTTCGTCAAATGTCACTTTCGGCTCGTAGTTCAAAACGCGTCGCGCCTTCTCGATGCTCGCAAAAGTAAATGGCACATCGCCCGTCTGCATCGGCATCTGAATTATCTCTGCCGTCTTGCCGATATGTTTCTCAAGAGTGCGGATCATATCAATCAACACTACCGGTTCAGAACGACCGAGATTGATAATGTCGTATCCAGGCAGGTCGTACTCCAACGAAGCAATGATACCGTCCACGATATCACCCACAAAGGTATAATCGCGCTTCGTGGATCCGTCGCCGTACATTTCAATCGGCTGTCCATTTGAAATCAGCTTACAGAACTTGTGAATTGCAAGGTCAGGACGCTGCCTTGGTCCAAACACAGTGAAGAAACGCAAGCAAACGATCTGAAGCTTGTTCGTGTGATGCGCCGAATAGCAAATCAACTCGCCCGCAGCCTTGGAAGCAGCGTATGGTGAAAACGGTTGATCGATGCGATCTGTTTCTTTGAAGCTTTCGCCGGAGCGACCGCCATAAACTGACGATGATGAACCAAACGCCAGTCGCGCCTTTGGACAATGTTTTGCAATACGGTCCAGCAGTTTCTGCGTGCCGTTGAGATTCACATCCATGTAGTACGCAGCTTGTTCGAGCGACGGACGAACACCCGCCATCGCTGCCAAATGTACGACGCCGTCAAATGGACCGTGGCTGAATACCTCATCCATTTTTGCGTCATCGCGCAAATCGCCCTCCACAATTTTGTACTTGGGATGCTTCAGGTGATCTTGAATGTTGAGGCGCTTGCGGTCAGGATTGTAATAGTCGTTGAAGTTGTCCAGAACAGTGATACTTTCGCCCATCGACAACAGCTTGTCGATCAGGTTGCTGCCAATGAAACCGGCTCCACCTGTCACCAAAATGTGTCGTGCCATTTGACTAACCTCAGAGTTTCAACAGCGAGCAAATCGGTTTTAAAAACTAACGACCATGAGCAACGGGCGCGGAGCAATGTTGGACAAACGCTTCAAAGAGAGAACGATTGCCTTCGAAATCGCGCTCTGGGTGCCACTGCACGCCGATAACAAATTTGCGCCCTTCCAACTCAACGGCTTCGATAACTCCATCTTCGGCGCGTGCCGCGATAGACAAGCCGCGACCAGGTTTATCTACAGCCTGATGGTGCGATGTTGGAACATCAATTCGCAGTTTCTTATAAATGCCCGCGAGCGTACTCTTTTCTTCAAGTACAACCTCGTGACGCTTAAACCCGTCTTGCCAGCCGTTTTTGCTTGCATGCAAAACGTTAGAATCCGGATGTTCGTGGACAATGTCCGTAACTAATGTGCCACCCAACTCGACATTCAACAGCTGCTCACCGGCGCAAATACCAAGAATAGGCATGGCTTGTTTTTCCAATGCCAAACGAATCAGTTTGAAATCAAAATCTTGCCGTCTTTGGTGCGCAAGCTCAACATTGAGCTTCTTCTTCGTCTCTTCGTCCAATGCTTCGCCGTACTTGCTCGGGCAATAGTCATACCCGCCGATAAACATCAGCCCATCAAGGCGATCGAGCGCAATCTTTAGGTCTTCATCTGGCATCGGCGGCACCAGAAGAGGCACTCCGCCAGCCAGGCGGACTGCGTCAAAATAAAGAGCTTGAACGCGGGCCTCTTCAGGGGGGCCAGCCGTCACATCTACATTGATTCCAATTACCGGTTTCATGCTTGCTAGGATACAACATCAGGCCGGTAGATGCTTTGCGGAGTTAAATAACGTTTCCATGAAACAAGCGCATCGCGGCAAGGAATGTAAGTATTCGGTCTACACAGCTATTCAATCCAGAAGCCTGTAGGGGCGACAGAATCTTCCTTTAAAAAATGTGGGGGCGGCATTCTTGCCGCCCGCGAATGAGTCCACGGGCGGCAAGAATGCCGCCCCCACAGCGAAAATCAGCCTGCTGATAGGCGCCTCTCTAGCGTCGAGGACAAACCCGCCGGACAAACGTGCTAACCGCCGAAGACTATCTGCGGCCCTGCATCAAGGACTGCAAAGCCAGCTCCGCCTCGAAGTCTTTTGAGGTTTGGGTAACAGTCAGCAGTTCGGCAATAGCGCCATCGACGTCACCAGCATCTTTCAAAGCCATGCCAAGAGCTTTATGCCGCTCGGCGTTCTTGGGGTCGATCTTCAGCGCCAGCCGATACTCTATGGCGGCAGAAAGATAATCGCCTTTCTTTGCGTAAACCCAAGCAAGATTCGAATGAGTATCAGGGTCGTTAGGCGCCAGAGAGACGGCAATCCGTGCCTCAGCCAGCGCCTCTTTCAAGCGTTTCAGGTGAGCAAGCGCGTAAGCAAGACCGGCGTGACCTTCGGAATAGCGGGGGTCCAGGTCTGTCGCCCGTATAAATTGATTGACGGCCATGTCCCACTTGCCCAAGTTGCCGAGCGCCAAACCACAACGGGCGTGGACCACCGGGTCTTTATCATTCATCTTGAGCGCAATCTTGTACTCTTCCAGCGATTGCTCCGGCTGCCTGGAAGAGGCGTAACACTGCGCCATGATCAAATGGGGGATGACGGACTTGGGATCAAGAGCAATGGCGCGCCGGCACTCATCGATTGCCGAGCGATACATGTGCTTCATTCGATAACACTCGCCCAAATATGCATAGGCTAGAGCGTTTCCGGGATTCGCTTTTAGAGTTCGACGATACTCAACAGACGCCGCCTCGTGCCGACCGAGCATTCTCAAGGTTTCCCCCTTTATGAAATGCACATCTCCAGCGTTAGGACGAATAACCTCGGCCTTTTGAAATTCCTTGAGCGCCTCCTCAAAATCCGACATCGCCATAAGCACTTTGCCAGCCATGAAGTGCGCTTTGTAATTGTCGGGGTCAGCCTTAATGACCGTTTCGTACTCCAGCAGAGCGTTTGTGAGGTCGCGGCGAGCAAAAAATGCATCGCCGTACCTCATATGTTTGTCGACTTTGCGCGCTTTATTGATCGGCAAAGAAGTATCTTCCGCCTTTATTTGCCCGGCTTCCAGAGTCAGATCATTCAAGACTTCCTCGAGCGGATTGGCGATTGTGTCGCCTCTACGTCCACTCGTTCCCGGCTTGCCAGTTTGCTTGCCCGCGGGTTTTGAGGCCGTTTCGTCAGCTCCTATTTCGCTGCCGCCAGACTCAGCCTTACCCGCGAACTTTTCATTCTCTTGGCCGGCGCCAGCCTTCAAATCGCTCGGCGCTTCAGTGTCTTCGGGATCGGCAGGCTCGGCGCCAAACACTTCAGCGTCATCTTTCTTCGGCTTAGGTGCGCCGTTCAGGTACTCGCCAAATTTAAGAAAACGGAAGGCAAAAGCGGGTTGCGGGGACTGGAAGCAAACCAAAACTGCCACCACCGGCAGCGTGAGCGCCAGCGAAATCGCCTTGCGAGAGCACTTGGATGTCGAACGTTTCTTGTGCGAATGCATCAGGATGAGACTTGGAGACTCTTAATCCTGTCTATTCTAAACGTTCTTTCTGCATCTACTTGATGGCAAAACGCGGTAAGGTAATGATTTCCACGGTTTTCAAGCACCGCTATCGGCGTAATCAGTCGCCCATAACGGGGCGGCGCGCCATTTCCCAAATAAATCATTTTCAGCTGCTGCTTTCCGTCAATTGCCGCTTTGATGACATTTACGTGAAACAAAACTTCGCCGGTTGGCTCCACGGCGCTCTCTTGCTCGTTGAGCGAAATCAGACAGTTAAGTTCCTGCAGGTGTTCAAGCGTCGTGTAATCGGGATTGGCAGCCATGATTTTGCCGAAGATATGACGAACGTGATGACTGTCAGCGAGGGCTCGGTGGTAGTCGCCATCAACGATTTCGAAGTGCTGCGCAAGCGTCTTCAGCTTGTAGTCGACCACACCGTCAACGAGCGCGCGCGAGAGACTGAGCGTGTCGAGCACTTTCAACTCCGGCACATTGATACCCAAGCGAGCAACTGCGACTTTGAGGAAACCGACGTCAAACGGCGCGTTGTGCGCGACGAGGACACAAGGCTTGCTGCCGACAAACTCGAGAAACTTCGGAATGACTTCCTTATTGGTTGGCGAATTCTTGACCATCTCGTCGGTGATACCGTGAATACGAGTCACTTCCAGAGGAATTTCGCACTCAGGATTGATCAGCTCGGAGAATATCTCCATCTCACCGCCGGATAGCCGAAAGCGCACCGCAGAAAGCTCAACGAGCTTGCATGCGATCGCCGAAAGACCGGTAGTCTCAACGTCGAATGCGATGAAATCCAGGTCGCTCAACAGCGTGCCCGTGCCTTCCTGAGACACATCTGGCGCATGGACCTTTGTCAGCGAGTCTACCACTTAGGATCACCCCGGCAAAAACAATATATAAGGACTCGATTGTCGCACTAGAAATGGCGCAGGGCATTTTAAATCTCTGACATTACGCCATTAATTCCTGCAAAAAATCCGAGACCACCTACAACAAGCAGCCAAAAGCATATGCGACAGATACAATGTCTTTTAGCCTCGACATCCGCCATTGCGTCAAACTCGATAAGATTGAATTGTCGGCATCGCCGCCATTGGCAAAGGGAATCTCAACCGCATGAAATTCGCGCTTAGAAAAAACATTGCAATCAGCTTGCTTTTGGCAGGTTTGACTCAGTTTTCTACTGGTGCGGTATTTTCCTTCGGCAGTGACGAGTCCGGCAACATACATGAGCAGCTGACACAAGAGGCGCTCAAGGGCACCATATGCGATGCCAATCTGAAATTGATTATGAAAGGCGTGGGCGCGGCAGATGTTGCCGGTGCAGAAGGGGCAAACGACCCCAGGCGCCATTTTAGAACCGGCGAAATTTCGAAATGTCTTGCGTTAGTCGACAGAGAAAAGCGTAAGGTCTTGAACTTTGCCCACACTGCCGACACGGATGAAAAATCCCGCGCCCGTGTACTTTTTCTGTTCGGTCAAGTTTTACACACACTGCAAGATTTCTACAGCCGCTCCAATTACATCGAATTGCGAGAGCATCAATTCAAAGACGACTTGTTCTCAATGGACCTCGCCGACTGGACTGAAATCCAACAGGCTGAGTCGAAGATTGGAACGCTCATCAAATTCGAAGGCTTCGACAAGAGCACCCCAAACGCTGCTGAAGGCAAGAAGTCTATTTCCGGCACCACCTACTTTAAAGTTGCAAGAGAACTGGCTTTGAGAGAAACGCAGCGGCAATGGAATTTGATGGAAACACTCATCCGCAACAAGACGGAAAAGCGCGCCAACGAAGTGGTGACTGCAATCAGTCATGCGCCCTGCTCGGTCAAAGTTGCCAACGAGATTTTAAACGACGAGAAGCCAGAGCTGGTCCCGGATCTATAGGGGCGATGCCATGCATCGCCCGGTTTAGACTGAGAGCGCCAGCATCTTGCCGGCTTTTGTCCGCCGTAGGGGCGCATTGCATGCGCCCATTTTTTCGGGCGCATGCAATGCGCCCCTACGCTTTAACCAACGCAGCTACCTTCTCCGTTTCCCGCAGTCGGGACAGTCGGCAACTGCGTCGAGTCCAGTGATCATTTCCATCTCACCGCTCAAGAAATCGAATTTGAAAAGCTCATTCCCCTGGCTTGCTCCAAAGCGCGCTGCTAGTTTCGCAGCCTCAATTGCCTGTAGCGCGCCAAGCACACTTGGCACAGGTGGAAACGATGCATCTTCGTCAGGCGCCTTCGGAAAATCGTCGATGGCGATACGAGGAAACACACAACGCAAACATGCCGAAAGTCCGGGGCGCATTGTGTATAGCTGATAGCGAAAACCTTCACCACCCACATGAACAAGTGGTTTCGCCAAACGCATGCATGCGTCGCTTGCCACCAATTTCAATTGCCAGTCAATCATCGCATCAACGACGACATCAAAACTCCTGATCAAGTCTTCCGAATCGTGCGCATCGAACGTGCGCTCAGCAACACCGACTTGCGTGCACTGTTTCGCACCCGCGGCTTCCAGTCGTTCTGCTAGCAAGTGCAAATCGTAGACACTCGAACCAGCAAGCTCCAAATGTCCGGCGCCGACGCGCATCAATTGTTCCGCACAGACAAAGGCAATCTCGGTCGTGCCCAGGATCAAGATGCGAGATTGCATCAATCGCTCTTGACTCTCCTCGGTGATTCCGGGCATGGCCAGCTGCTTGCGATATTTTTTCTTCTGGTCGTCGCTGAGCGAAATGGTAGGCGTCCCCTGTAAAATCCGTTGGACACATCTTCGCATATTGGCAGCACATCGGTTTCCCCACAATACCAAAAACCCCCCTTACGGGAGGTCTCTGGCTGGCGTTGGCGGGGGAAAACTTTGTTAGCTGAACAGGTTGGCGTCTCTTGCGGAAGCAACGAGCCAGTTGATGCAACCGGGTGTTGCCAATCCGCCTGTCACACCAGCGGCTCCGAAGAGTACTTTCTTCATTGCGTCTTGTGTGCCGGCTGCCATGTGCATGAAGCCCATGATC